>Ga0137394_10002018_pt1 | contig 14937 bp, 27 predicted proteins | sample czobulk116metaG_FD_108278 | JGI IMG/M metagenome (GOLD analysis project Ga0137394, IMG submission 108278) | Vadose zone soil microbial communities from Angelo Coast Range Reserve, California, USA - czobulk1.16 metaG | ecosystem: Environmental > Terrestrial > Soil > Vadose zone | place: USA...
CCAATGCGCACCGCTACCGACCAGCCGCGATCGGCGAGCACGTGGTTATGGGCCCCGAGGAGGATGTTCCATCGCTCCAATGGGAACCGCCTTGTATGTTGCCCTTACCCCACTTACGAGTGTTCTGGTCGTACGCTGAACCGCCGTGCGGCGCAATGGTACTTTTAGGCCATGGGAAAAACTTCGATCGAATGGACGGCTGCGAGCTGGAACCCCATCGTGGGGTGCACTGAGGTCTCGCCAGGCTGCGCGAACTGCTACGCCGCGCGGCTGGCCGCCACGCGCCTGCGTTCGACAAAAAGCTACGCTGGATTAGCGAGACCATACGGAAATCAGTCGCGCTGGAACGGAGACGTACGTTTCCTGCCCGAGCGGCTGGACGAACCCTTACACTGGAAAAAACCGCGGCGAATCTTTGTCTGCGATATGGGCGACCTGTTCCACGAAAGCGTGTCGGCTGGATGCCTGTTTGAAATATTTGAAGTGATTCGCGCTTGCCCGCACCACACTTTTCAGATTCTCACGAAACGTGCTGACAGAATGCGCTTGTGGATAAAGGAACGGTTGATACATCAGCAAGAAGATGATCGTACAGGAAGAACACGCGGGTTTGTTTGGCCGCTGCCGAACGTCTGGCTTGGCGTGAGCGTGGAGAATCAGCATTTCGCCGAAGAACGAATCCCCGCGTTGCTCGCAACACCTGCGGCGGTTCGGTGGATCTCCGCTGAACCGCTGCTTGGTCCGATCGGTTTGCACTTAGCCTGCGAAGTGTCGAAGCACGCAGCCGGTTTAGGTCGCCGCATTGATTGGGTCGTGTGCGGTGGTGAGTCTGGTCCCAACGCGCGTCCCATGTATCCAGAGTGGGCGCGGTCATTGCGTGACCAGTGCCATGCGGCAGGCGTCCCGTTTTTCTTCAAACAGTGGGGCGCGACCGTCCCATGCAATCAGATCACTACGGAGGAGTTAATCGGTGATGCGAGGCATGGACGGAAACAACCAATACGTACTTGCGGATATTTTTGCTGTCGCGAGCATGGGCATATTGAACACGGCCAACTATCGATGCTGCGTGTCGGAAAAAAAGCAGCCGGGCGCCTGCTCGATGGTCGGGAATGGAACGAATTTCCAAAAGGGGACCAACATGGTTGCACAGACTGACCATCCGTACATGCTCGAATGGCTTACGAAAGCGGCCCGCGATGGTGGCGGGTTCATATCTTCTCTGGCGCGTGCCGCGCTGGTCGCCGACGAAGATCACTACCTGATGGTTAAGCCATTGATGGACATCATGCGAAAAAGGTTTCCGCAGTACGAACCAACCCCAGCAGTCAAAAAAGAACTCGAACCCGTGGTCAGCGCCTGGATAAAGCGATGAGAAGACCGACTGAAACTGAGATCACGCACCGCATGGCGATCTGGGGTTTTGTTGCTGCTGGTGTCGGCATCGCGCTTTATGAACCCGTGCACACCTGGCTGCACGCGCACTTAGAATTGCTATTAGGATTTCTGCTCGGCACGCTGGCGCAGACGGTTCCCTGGCTGATCGACCGCTGGCGCTGGATGAAATGGTTCTCGCTGTGAGTCCGTGTAAGGAAGTTCGTATGTCAGATGGAACGGTTGCCTTTGTGCGCTACGCCAAACCGCCAGTGAAAAAGTGCCGCTGGTGCCAGCTTCTTTCCACGAAACTCTGCGATTTCGTCATCAGCCCGCCTGAGCAGATCACCCACAAGAAAACCTGCGACGCACCAATGTGCAGTTTCCACGCGAAGTCTGTCGGACCGAACGTTGACTATTGTCCAGAGCACTCCAAGTGACCGCCATCCTCAAAACCTGGCCGGGCTTCATGGACCGAAAAAAAGTCTGGGAAGTCTTTACCCACGATTGGGGACACTTCTACTTCACGCTGGGACGTGGCCGCCCGAAACAGCCACCGGCACAACTGTGGTACACGCACCAGGGCCGCATTCTCGGCTACTTCAATGTGGGAGAGATTGTGCAGAACGTTGGCCAGCTTCCGAAACTGCGAAGCATCGATGGCACGGAAAGCGAGTGGCAGATTCGTGGCGATGCCTGGGTGGCCATCTGCCCGCCACCGTTCCACCGGCTTTCAGAACGTTTGTACCACGAAGGGTTCCGTGGTTGGCGCTACTTCGATCTGGACACTTACCGCGGCACGGTCGGCGCGAAGGTGCGCATCTGATGGGACTCTACAACTTCCAGCAGCGGTTCGTGCCGTTCATTCTCGACGGGAGGAAGACTCACACGATCCGCGCGGTGCGAGCGAACCCGGACAAGCCGGGGAACACGCTCCACCTGTATTCGGGTCTCCGTCACAAGGGCGCTCGCCTGCTGATGCGCGTTCCTTGCGTGAAGGTGGAGGAGATCGAAATCCGAGAGACTCGACGCGGCATTTCGGCGAAGCTCACCGACGTAGCGATTCGAATCGATGGTGCCGAACTTGATCGAGCAGAAATGGAAACGCTTGCTCTCCGTGACGGGTTTAAGAATTTGGCGCAGATGATGCGGTTCTGGCAGGAGCCGTCGAACAGGCTCCCATTCCAAGGTCACATCATCCACTGGAAATTCTCAAAGTGATCTGAGGAGACCACAATGATTCGGTGCAAACTGATTTCCCCCACGCCAGAAGGTAACCGCATCATTCGCGTGGTCGCGCTGATCGAAAAACCGCCGCGGCACCGCACGCCATCAAAACACCTTGTTACTCCACGCATCTTTGGAATCTGTCTGGGGTCCGCGTGGCGCGCCATCTGCGCGAAATTCCTCTCATAACTTTGTCAGGTTGTCTGCTTACCGCAGACGGAAAAAAAGGAAAAGCTGGAAGCACTCTGTGGTTCGCGCATCGCGCTTCCAGCTTTTGGTGTGTTCTTCGTAGGCACTACATTGCGGAGAAGTGTAGCACACGCTGCCAGAGTTCAGGGAATCAGTTCGATAGGACCGGCACCGCGGGCTTTCAGCTCGAGGTTGATGGCGGCAAGATCGTCCTGGCTGAGTTTGTCCACGGCGTCAAGTTCGGCACCGTCGATCTGCAACAGCACTTCGTAACTGACTGTTTCCTTGCCTTCGCCGATGGTGCGAATTTCTTTGATAGCGCCCTTCACCAGCGGTACCAGGACTTCGCCAACCTGCAGACCGAGCGCTACGTATTCGTTGGCATCCACCAGGGCGGTAAGAACTTTGTTTGGTGTGCTCATGTCAGTTTTCCTCTTTTTGCGGTACTCGGGGAGTCTGCAGACTCCCCTTTCCCCCGGTTGTCATCAAATGAAGCGAATCTCTAGTCCTGGTCTTCCGCTTCGCTTTCTTCGTCTTCTTCGTCCGTCTCTGGCCAGGTGACTTTCAGCGGTATGACTTGGGCCATTTCAAGTAGTATCAGCCTGCGCGGAGAGAACTCTTCGATGGCTTTCTTGGCGGTCTCTTCGGTGCATGGAGTCATCGAATAAACAGCACCAGGTCCCACCAGACGCGAGCGCGCCGCACTTGCTTGCCGTTTCACTTTCGACCCTGACGGCATCCATTCCCGGCCCGCTTCGGTGTCCACGTATTCGGGACGTTCCAGCACCAGTTCTCGTTCAGGGAGTTCCGGCACGTCGATCTGAAAGAGACACGCGGTGCCGTAGTACTGCGTGGTGACAAAACCGATTTCTTTCGCGTGGCCGAAGAGTTCAACGACTGCCCATCCTTCGAATTTGTTCGATGTTTCCATGGGATTCACTTCGCGAGCGCGAGCGCGATATCGACCGCCGCGGTCACATCGCTGACCAGCGTCGTAAGCTGTTTCTGGTGGTCGGCATTCTTGATGCCTGCCATGCTCTGCACGTTCAACGTTTGCAGCTCGGCGGAAATGGCATCCAGGATGCCTTTGACCTTTGCTTTCTGCGGCTGCCCAAAGTGTTGCGGTGCCTGCCGCAGATAGTCGCTGGCGGCAAGTTGTGCCTGATCGATCTTCGCGACCGCACGCAGCGCCGCCACGTAGGCGACGGTATCCGGGAACGCATTGGCATGTTCGAGTCCGATCACGCCCTGGCGCAGTGCGGTTGTGGCCGCAGCGGCCTTATGGAGCGCCGCGACTTCGGAGTCCCAGGCAATCACTTCTTGCTGGGTCACCCCAGGCGGAAGGTTCGTGACGTTCTTAACGCGCGCAGAGCAGCCGACCGCCAGCAGGCACAGGAAAAAGGCAAGTTTTCTGTTCATGGTTTTATTTTCTCCATTTGCCGTTCCAGTTGTTTCAGCCGTTCACGCATCGATCGAAGAAACTGTTTCGGGGTCTTCGGATTCTTCAACGCTTTGCGTATGCCGTCAAGCTGCTCTTCGATCGTGAGTTCATGCCGCGGCACTTTTTCTCTCTTCGACGGGCAGCCCACTGAGACTCTGTGCTGTAGCGTGGAACTTGGCAAGCATGGCCTGCAGCTCTTCGAAGCTGGTGGCGGCAACTTTCACAGTGTCCGCTGCACTCAAGCTGATTCCGGGACCTTCACCGTAGGGACCTACTATGGTGGGACTAGAACCTGGAAACGCGCCAGACTCTTTCAGCCGTTCGAAGAGTACGCCCATTTCTTTGATTGGTGAACCATCAGCGAAACCTTCCGAAAGTGCTGGTTTAGGGTCTTCCAGTTCGCCGATTTCGGTGATCTGAACTCTGAAATGCACGTTGAAGAGTTTCATCAGGTCCTCAGTTGGTCGAAAAGTTTCTCTACGCTCGAAAGAATGTTCTTCAGCTCTGCGGTGGGGGTGGTGGAAGGCATGGGCGCTTTTATGGTTTCGCTGCTTCCACAGGCGGGTGCGTGGCCACGCCGCCGAATGCGCCTTTGTGCACCAGGTACTGCACGGTCCACTGCTTGAGCCAGACCCACAGTCCTCCACCGATCGACGCCAGCGACAACCCGGTGATGGTCAGAGAGTGCGACGATGCCGACCACACGGCATCGACGCCCAGCGCGCCAGCGGCAGAAGTGATTCCGAGAACAACGTGATTCAGCGCCACACTGTGCTGGTTGATGAAGGGAATCCAGGTGCGCGACTTCAAGAACTGCAACAGACCTGAGCCGATCATCCCGACCGTGATTTGTGTTGCGAGAACGTTTTCAGCAGCCATGGTTCCTGCCTTTCCTTAGAAAACGGGCCGGGAAGGAAATCCCGGAAACCGCCCGGCCCGTTCCTGTTTCCACCAACCCGAAACTATCACGGCCTGGGAGACTTCGAGAAATACTTTTCTTCAAAGCGTTCCACCACGCGCTTGATGTCTTCGTTGTTGTGGTGCATGCCGTAGCTGAATGGGCGGAGTTCGAAGTTTTGACCGCCGCGGTCGCCTTCCGAAGTGTGTACCGTGACGTTGGCGAGTATCTGCCCGAGGTCGTCTGGCATTTCGAGGTCGGTGGGATGAAGAAAAATTTCGTACTGGCGAGGTCCCATGATGTGGTTGTGAATCGCTACGCGGAACTCCACTCCGATGATTTTCATGGTTGAGTCACCCAGATGCTGATGCGCAGCATCCCTTTGTTCACATACATGGGGTCTAAGGTCTTGCCATCCGGCCGGCCAGTGTTCCAGCAGCGAAAGAGTTTTTCAAATTGAATGCGTTCATCGATATGAAACTCTTTGGCGAATCCTTCGACCATCCCGGTAGCCATCGCCAGATGTGTGTTGGTGTCTTTCAGGATGCTGACATCAGCCGCGTGCCCAACGGCTTTCTCAAGGATATGGTACCCCATGATCTGCGTGAGACCCCAAGAAGTCGCAAGGCCATCCACACGCTGGAAGGCGTCAGCGGGCAAGGTGTCTGGCGAAACGCGCGGAGCAGACGAAATACGGGTGACGTAGGCGACCAGATCGGATCTGCTGATGCTGCCGTAAGCCGTCTTTCGTCCCAGTAGTACTTCCCAGAGAGCATGCAGCACACCTGACTCGAAGCGTTTGGCATCGGGATTTCCACCGGACTCCCCAGCAATCAGCGCGGCAACGAATGCCGGCGGAACCGCCGAACTCTGGCAGGCAGCGGTGATGGCTGCGCCGTAGTTCGTTTTAATCGACTGCATCAGTTCGGTTTCGGTCACTGGGATGCTTTCAACATGATGCCGTCAAACGGCGCGGAGAAAGAAACTTTCTCAGGGTCACCGCCGTGTTTGTCGATATGTTCCACCATCCAGCAGCCAATCGCACATCTGAGTTCTTCTTTGTCACTCAAAATGGATGGAGAGACCGACAATACTTCACCGCAAACCGAGCAGGAAAACTTTGTGTCAATCAAATTGTCGGCTGCATCCATCAGTCCCCCCATAGAGAGTCGGCGAGGAAGTATGCACCGATGCCGAGTCCTGTCAAGAGGAGAATTCTTCCTTGCGGGGTGGCCGGGATCCAGCTTTGCGGCGCGCCTGGTGTGGCGGTGGCGTCTTGGATAACTTCTCCGGTGGCTGCGTCGATCGTAAGGGGCGGCTGTTCAGCAGGTACTCCAGTTCCTGTGAGTGCTTGCACATAGTCTCGCGTCTCCTGCGGAGCGTGCGCCAGCCACTCCGCGCCCCATTTCTTGATGGCGTTCGACACTGCACCTGGTCCCCAATCGTAGGCCGCCAGCGCTTTTGCGGCGTCGCCGGCAAACTGATTCAGAAGTTGCGCGAGGTAGCGCGTACCGGCATTGATGTTCTGCACCGGGTCGAAGGGATTGGTCACGCCGAGCATGGCTGCGGTGGCGTCCATCAGTTGCATCACGCCTTTCGCGCCAGCCGAGCTCACCGCGTTGGGATTCAGGCCAGACTCTCTCCGAGCGACGGCAGCGACGAAGGATGGGTCCAAGCCGTAGCGGCCTGCGGCCTGCGCGATCGTGGCCATGATGGAAGCGGCATCGCCTAGTGCGGATAGTACGTGGAGAAATGGAGACCTGCGGACCATTGGGGCTACTCGGCTTCGAGTTCTTCTTCTTCGCCTTCAGTTACGTCGTCGTCCTCTTCGTCGTCTTCATCCAGACACAACAGATCGTCCACCCAATCGTTGATGGCTGCTTCTTCGAATTCCGGGATGGTGTCCACGTCGATAACCATTTCGATGGTTTCGCCGTTCTTGCGTGCGGGCCCAAACTTCGGGCACACGATGGCGTGGTCAGCCATTTCGCGTTCCGCCACCTTCTCATTCGGTGCCAGAGTCCCGTGGATGAGCAGGCGGCTATCCGTGGTGCGTTTGAAGGAAAGCAAAAGTGTGGGCATGAGGTTCTTATACTGCCTTACAGGTGCTTCAACAAGAGTTTTTTCTCTACCCCGGCGTTGGCGAGCATCTTGTCCCTGGCAGTGTCGTGTTTCAGCTTGTTGATGTTTACATCGCGAATATTCAGAACCTCTTCGATGGTCGCCCACTTCACGGCAAGGACTTCATTGGCCAGGAAGTCGGTGATGTAGTCGTCGCAGTCTTTCACTCCGGGGATGGCGTGGGGTCCGTGGGCATCGCGCCACAGGTCGAAGAAGTTCACCATGGCGATACCCATGCGTTCCGAGGGACGTTCGGCAAGAATGTAACTCCGGTTCCGGGGTTCTTCGGTGTCTGGCATGTGCCGTCACGTCTCCACTTCAAAGTTCGCTGCGCCGGGCGACGATGGTCATCAGCTCCTGATCGGCCAGCAACTGCCGGAAAGATTCGACGTATTCGATGCGGTCGCGTTCCGCCAGGTCCTTCCAAAGTTTACTTTGCAAACTGGTTTTGGCGTAGGTAACGCGCAGAAAGATCAGCCGTTCATGGATTTCGTAAAAGCGTTTAGCCATTTCTTCGGGAAGGTCTTTCATTTGAGTAGCATGTCGATCAGCCGCCTGCGCCTGGTTTCATCCGGTTCCGTTTCGAGTAGGTAGTCTTTGATTCCCCGGCCTAAGCGCCCGGTGCCGTTGATCTGCTTTCTCAGGTCGCGGTACGCCATCCAAAAGAGCAGCAAGAGGACCAGCGAAGCGACTGGTGACTGCATCAGTTTGAGAAGGACTTCCCCCATGTCACCAGTTCTACTCCGATACTTCGCGGAAAAAAATCATGTCAGTGTTGTCTCACGCTGGCTTTCTGCTTCGCTTCGGTTTCGGCTAGTCATCAAAGACCTATCATGGCGATTGGAACGCCTGCATGTTGTAAGTGACTGACAGATTCGTTGGTGGTGTAGCGCAAGCAGAGGTTGCAGCAGTGTCATATTTGACGGTTAGCGTTCCACCTTGAGCAAACGTGGTGGTAATCACGCCGCTATCCCAAGTTGCGGCCCCGCTCGTAAGAGTTAAAGTAGCGGTGCCTGCGCCATCCGTCAGCGTCACTATAGGGGCTGTCGCGCAAGTGGTCACATTCTGCGAGCTGGCCTTTATATGAATCAGATTCAGCCCTTGATCTAAAAACTGGTTGCAAATCGTGTAGGTCGTAGCATTGACGATCGGAGTGATCGTGAGATAGCAAGTATTCCAGGTATGGGACAAAGAGGCGTAGGGAACCGCGGAGCCCGCCTTGAGATAAACAGCGGCACCATTCAAAATGTAGTTGTTTCCGCCATTGTCGATACAACTGGTAGGCGTCGCGCAGTTCCAGAGGAATCCTCCTGCGCCGCTGGAATTGGAAAGCATCTTGGACATCGAAACCCTGAAAACTCCACCGGATTTGACATCCACCCCACTTCCTCCGTTAGAGCCGAACGGGACGATAGTGCAACTGCTACAACGGACTTCGGAAGTGGCATCGACGCTCAACGCTACGGCGGTGTTAGCTGCTCCGCTGGTGAGCGTAGTCCCCACGAAAGAAACATCCTTCGAGGCCGACACACAAGAATCAGCCAACACGCCGCTAGGGCAAGTGCATCCGCCTTCATCGATGAATCCGCCATGTATCGTGATGCGACTGCTTGACGTGCCCCCGGTATAATTTTCGATCAGTAAGTTGCAGCCACCATTGCTGCAAAACGGGTAAAAAACATCCAACTGGCCGGCATTGAAACCGCACATTGCCGCAACGCTGCCGACGGGAGGGTCTTGGACAACCAGATTGTTGATGGTTCCGGTATGTCCAAATGAAGTTATCCGCCCTCCAGCTCCCGCACCTATCGTCGTCGTGCTTCCCGTGTTCGTGATGCGGACGTTGTCAACAGCGCAGCGACTGCAGTTTGTCGAGATGACCGGGTTATTCACAAAATTGAAATTGAAGCCGGAACTGGTTATTCCGAAATCGCGCACGCGATCCCCGCCATTGGCCAGGAAGATGCCAAGCCCATTCCCGAGAGAACCGATGCTGTAATCCGGCCTGAGATAGAAAATCGTTGCGGTCATCCCATCCCCAACCCAACTGGTGCCTTGCTGGATTTGACCTGTGCTGACGCCGGGGAATCCAGCAGGGTTGCCCGTACCACCACCAGCGGTCATATATCCACCAGGGGGAAAGTAAAGAACCACGCAGGCTGGGAGCAAGGAATTTTGGGCATCAGGGTTATTGCACTTGCTCGCTTTAGCTACGGCTGCGGCGGCATTCAGAGCAGCAGTATCGTCCTTACCCCACACTATGATGCATCCGCCTCCGCACCCAGAGGGTAGCGTGCCAAGTGTTGTAACCATCTTCTCGCCAGAATGGCCGCCAGTGCCATCGAACACGCCTTGTATGGCTCCCGGTGTGATGCGGTTGAGTCCGCTCGCTGGCTCATTTCCGTAAATGATCGATCCTATATCTGCCGCTGTTAATGAGGAACTAGCTGAAGATGGAATATCGATGCAAAAATTTCCGGGAGCGCCTGCCGGGCAGCCTCCCACTCCGCCAGCTACGGTGAACACCCCGGTCATGATTGTTTGCGTGTTTCCAGCCGCATTGTATGGGGATGATTTGACGTTTAGAACCACGGGCGAGTTAGGGCTGACGCCGCCTACTAGAAGTGTCGGACACGCACTAAAAGCTGATGTGACAGATTGCGCTACTCCACTGATCGTGAGCGTTGCGGAGCAAGACTGCGGCCCCGTGCCCGCTGGAGGAACAACGCCAGGAGAAATCGTAACGCTGAAAAGCCATTGCGTGCTTGCAGGCGTCACCAGCGCGTTGTCCTGTAGGGATTGGCTGAAACTCCCGGTAGAGTCCAGAGTAAACGGCCCTGTGGTGCCCTGGAACGGCACTTGGCATGGTGAGGAACCAAAACCGCTTGACCGGCATGCTTGCACACCAGTGACAGTGACGGTGGGTTGGCCATTCACTGCTGCGCCGGCAAGAACTAGTTGCGCCTTAATCGATGCCCCAGCGTACGGCACTCCATTCGTGTCTTTGACCGTGCCGGTGACAACGGTCACCTGCGCGAAGCAGGTGGGAGTTACGACAAAAAAAATAAGTGTGGCGAGTAGTTTCATGTAAGCACTACTCCGGTATTTCCAACCACCCACCATGAGCCGTTGAACGCTTTGAGCACGATAAAATTGCCAACGGCTGCACCAAACGTTGCGGTCGTCAAGGATCCGTTGAATCCGTTCGCTCCGGTGGTGATGGTGTGCGCGAATGCAGTGGTGGATATTACGGTTAAAGTAAAACCGTCTTTTGTCCCCGCTGTTGGTTTGGTGAGAGTGAGAACGGCCACCGAGCCTTTGGTGATGAACGCTGATCCATAAGGGGTATTCGGCCCTCCGAAGTCCAAGGAACCGTTTGCTGTCACGTTCAGATAGAAGTCCTGGACCGCCGCGCCAACTGGTGGCCCGGCGCTGCCGTTGAAGGACGGAACGAAACCATTTCCCCCGGTATAGAAGAGTGTTCCTCCTCGGTACTCAAACGTTGCCGCCGCTCCTGTCGAAGAAAACGTGAGCTTGTCTGCTGCTCCGAAGAACGGAGTAAAAAAAATCGTTTGTCCAAGAGTTCCAGCGATGCTGTAGGGACCGCCGCTAAAAACAAAAACCGTGAGCCGCTGCCCGTCGCAGGAGAAGCAAGACGATCCCGACAAGGTGAAAACCGTAGGCGTCGAGAACAAGATCACCGTGCCCGTGACTCCCGTAGGAATCGTGCCACTCGCAAACGCGGTGCTGGAAATAGTTTGCGGCTGTAGGGTTGTTGGGATTGATGCCAATAAAAGCGCTGCATTATTAAATTGACTGGAGATGGACTGGGATGCGCCTGTGATCGTGACCGCAACAGCAAATGATTGAGGTCCTGTACCTAGCGGTGGTGGTATGCCAGGTGACATCGTAATTGTGAAAAGCCACTGCGTGCCCGCAGGCGTCACCAGGGCGTTGTCCTGCAACGTTTGGCTGAAACTTCCTGTTGAATCAAGCGTAAACGGCCCTTTGGTTCCCTGAAAAGGCACCTGGCACGGCGATGAACCAAAACCGCTTGACCGGCACACTTGAACATCCGTGACGGTGACTGTAGGTTGGCCATTCACTGCTGCGCCAGCAAGAACTAGTTGCGCCTTTATCGATGCTCCAGAGTACGGCACACCGTTCGGGTCTTTCACGGTTCCGGTAACGATGGTCGTCTGTGCTAAACAACTGGACGCTAAAAAGAAAAAGGAAGCAGTAAGAAAAAATCTGCGCATGCGGTCGTACCCCCTACTCTTCGGTCCATTCGGTTTCAGCGTCGCACGCGAGTCCAGCGATCGTTTGACCGTTGAGGTTGATGGCTAGTTGCTGCGCCGTGCCGCGCAGCACCACCGATCTGGTGTTCCTGATGCCAAAATCTTCGAAGTAAAGCTGCGGCGCGCCCGTAGTCGTCGTGATGCTGGCTTTATCCATCGACACGTTTCCGACCGTGCCGTTGATCGTAGGATTCGCGGTATACGCCAGCACGGTGTTCGTGGCGGCAGCGTCCGAAGAATCGAGCGGCACTAGCGTGGCCGCGGTCGAAGTCCCCGCGGTATCCGCAGCAGAACGTTTGATGAAGATCACATCCGCAGCGATGGCTGCCGTCGCCGTGCACGCGATCGACACGTGCGTGACGCGCACGGTCTTCGTGGCCGACCCGCCAATCACCAAAATGTCCGTAGCTGCGGCTGCTGGCGGTGCCCAAGCAATGGCCGCGCGGTAGCTGGCCTTCTGGCCTTCCGTATTCACCTGCGTGGGTATCGAAGTCGAACCTGTGGTGGACCCGGGTGGAGAGAACAGCATGAAAGCGTCGTAGGTTTCCGTGCCACACGTCGTGTAGGCAAAGGTCATCGTGGCCGATACCTGTGTGGGAATGGTGAACGCCTGGAGAGTCGTGACGTTCGCTGGCGTGAGCGTCGTTAGAGCGGTGGTGTGGGCTACATCCGGTCCGCTAAAAACCGCAATCGAACCGCCCGCGCAGTTGTTCGTGATGAACTGGAAAAAGAACGTTCCTGCGGTATTCGCTGCTGGCGGATAGACGACCGTGGTCAGTGCGGTAAGTGTAGCTCCCGAAGCGTTTGGTGCAATGGCCAGGACCCGGCGATAGAGTGACGACCCGTTGACGCTGCCGCCAGCGGTCGGCACGGTTGCAGAGCTCCCGCTGTACCATGCCTGTAAACTTCCCGCAAGAGTGATAGCGATGAGATTCAGCCGCAGCCCTGCGTAGCTTCCACTGGCAGACAAAATGGATTGTGGAGTAGGGTTTCCGGCGCTCTGGCCGCCATCGCTGGTCGCTTCCGCTATGGGAAAAAAAATGCTTCCGTCGTTAGTGGCTTCAAGGACAAGTTTGAAACGCGCCTGTGCTGACGTTCGAACGATGATGAAGTGTTGCGTCTGCCCCAGGTTGGGTATCGCGCAGGCCGTGGCACCACCCGGAGAGCATGGCCCCGCGCTGGGATTCGACAACGGACTGATGAGTGGCGTGTTGAGTGCCCCAAAAATCTGCTGGAACACCGTCTGCGGTGAAGTGTAGCCGACAAACTGCGCCATGAGAGAATCCGGGAAGCACAGCGCAGCGAGCGAAAGCAATGCGGACATCAAAACCTTTTTCATGGGGAGGCGGTCTCCTATTCGAGTGTCACTCTGGCGGCTGGGACGGAAAGCACGGTGGTTCCACCGGCATGTTCGCGGTCGAGTTCCACATCGACCCAATCGCCAGTGGCATGCCGGCGCAGGAATTTTGCCGAATGCGGCATCAGGTCTTCGCCCTGGAGTTCATGCTTCTCGGTGAGCAGCACACTTACGCGGTCGCCAGGTTGCAACTCTCGCGACGATTCTTTTGCCATGCCCATTAGAAACCTCCCGCTTCAGGATCCAATTCAACGGGGTAGAAGTACCCGCCGAGTCGTCCACCGATCAGTTGCCCGCTGACCACGATCGAAACGTTTTTCACGATGAGCTGCACAAGCTGCGCTTCGCGGATGCGGATGCCGTCGATCGTGCTGGGATTGCTCACGCTGCCGAGCGAAGCCACGATGTTATCGAAGAACGGTGCGACCAGGTTGCCAGCAACGTTAGCGTCCTGCAGAATCTGCCATATCACACCGCCCTGACCTTCCTGAAAGCCTGCACCCACAAACACGTTGGCAATGCGCTTAATAATGCCGTTGCGGCCTTCGGGGACCAAAACGGAAACGACCACGGCGGTAGCGGCGATGGCTGGCAGCGCCACGTAGCCATGCGCTTCGAAGTCTTCGCCCTGGGCGGGCATGAAGTTGGTGACCGGCAGCTTCGGAATTTCTATCTTCGGAACGTCAAGGAATGGGTTGGTTTTCATGGTGAGTTTTAGTCTCTCACTCCGCACAGCACCACCTGAACAGCGTTGGCCACGGTCGCAAGATTGATTACCCGGCACTGAATTTGCCCGTTGCTCGGAAGCCGGTACACTTTTTTCAGCCAGAAAGGCCGCTGCGCCGAACCTGCGTGGTTCGGAAACACTGCTGGGCTGTCTTCCATGATTTCGCCGCGTTCGGTGTCGAAGACCTGCAAAGCAAAACCTGCGGCCTGCGCCGAACTCGCCACGATGTGCGTCACGTAGCACCCGTCAGGTGCCGTGAACTTGCTACGCGCGGCCTGCTGAGCTCCGATCGAACCGTCGAACAGCGGCCACCAATACGGAATCTTTCCGCGCAACGTCGCCAAGTCTTCGACCGTGGGCATGTACACGTGACTGATGGCTTTGCGGTAGCCCAGCACGTTGGGAATAAAATTCGCGTCTGGCTGCTGCGAATATTTTTTGTAGCCCTGCAGGCAGAACTGGATGGTGTTTCCCGCGTTGCTGCGGTCGGTGAATTCCGCCTGAATGACCGAAGTCCGCGCCAAACGCTTCGGCACCGCCAGGAAGCCGGGTTGCTGCGCTGTGCCGGCAATGTTCTCACCGTTCACCGGCGTGGGCATCAGAGGTCGCTTGATGTAGTTGTTCGTCAGCGTTACTGAAAAAAGGCCGGTGGAATTGGCGATGCAAGCGCGCCACTCGAAGTCCGAATCATTGTCTACCTGGATGTTGACCTTCACCCCAGACTGCAACGCGGTGAGCACCGCGTTGATGGGATACCAGAAGGGCAAGTCCTGCCCGAGAACCAATGCCGCGCGCGGAGAAGTTCCGCGCATGGCTTGCTGAATTTCCATCGGCACTGGCAGTCTCCTAACTTCCGAATTTCTTGTAGCCCCACAGAATCAGTTGAATGGTGTTGCCACCTGCGCTGGTATCCAGGAACGTGGCCTGCACCGTGGAAGTACGCAGCAAGATGTAGGGAATCGGCAAAATGAAGGGCAACTGCGCCGTGCCGAAAAGATTCACATTATTGATTCCGAAAACGTTCACGTTGTTGTTGTTCAGCACGTTCGTGGGCATCAGCGGTCGCGACGTGTAGCGGTCCACCAACGCTACCTGGAACGTGCCCGTGGAACTGGCGATGATCTCGCGCAGCTCGAAGTCTGCGTCGTTGTCGATCGTGACTGTGCCGATCACGCCCGCCTGGTTGGCGGTGAGCACCACGTTGATGGGATACCAGAATGGCAGGTCTTGCCCCAGAACCATGGCGGACTTTGCGGCGCTGATTGCTGCTGGTTTCGTGGACATCTTCGATTCCTTCCGCGCCCG
>Ga0137394_10002019_pt1 | contig 14936 bp, 23 predicted proteins | sample czobulk116metaG_FD_108278 | JGI IMG/M metagenome (GOLD analysis project Ga0137394, IMG submission 108278) | Vadose zone soil microbial communities from Angelo Coast Range Reserve, California, USA - czobulk1.16 metaG | ecosystem: Environmental > Terrestrial > Soil > Vadose zone | place: USA...
CAGATCATGGTACTGCGCATGGGAAAAGCTGGCGCGCTTTTCCTTTGGGTGCGTAATTAACATTCGATTTCGTCGTCGCTGTATCCTCTACAGACGTTTGTTTGCCTCACAGCGTTCTTCGTCTGCCAAACTGCTCTTCAAGCGTGTTCGAGGACAGTCTATGCCTTCAGTCGCGACAAAGGTATATATACATTTATCGCGCCATCGCGCGCCACGCCACGCGCGTACTTACGTTCCAAACTCATGGCAGGTTTCCCGGATAGAGGCTACTTTGGCTATATCTCCAAATGGACTCACACCCCCTTGCGCGCGATTTGGCTCACGACCATCTTCAGCATCCTCCCCGGCCTGCTCGACTTTGCTTCTCCGGTCGCAGCGAACGCCATATTTTCTCTCACCGCGATGGCGCTCGACATCTCCTACATAATCCCGATTGCCCTGCGCCGCATATTCCGGCATCACCCGGAGGTGCACTTCAAGCCCGGACCGTTCTACCTCGGCGATGGATTGCTCGGGTGGGCCGTGAACCTCAACTGCATCGTCTGGACGCTGTTCGTCTCTGTGATCTTCTCGCTGCCGACGGTTCTGCCCGTGACGAAGGACACAATGAACTATGCGGCCGTGATCACGGGTGGTGTCGTCCTTCTGGCCATGTACGCAGTTCCCCCCCCCCCTTTTTTTTTTCTTCTTTTCGGTCCTGGCATCATTCAATTGAACTATCTTTGTCCCCCAGGATCTGGTACTTCGCAGAGTACGTAATGGCCTTTATAAGATGCACGGGGGGACGACTGATGATGATGACCACCACCTTTTTGTTGTCGTTGCTTGTAGCGGCCGGCGTCACTATCGCGGGCCTCATACATATGTCACCGACAAGGCCGCGGATGGTCTTGGCGAGGGCGCAGGAGAGGGCAGGAGTGAAAAGGCCTCTGTTGGCAGCGAGGACAAAAGGGCGACGGCTTGAACGCGTCTCGGTTTTCTGTATACTGTGTCAGCACCTGCAGCCGACCATGCACCTTCAACCGACCATCTCACCACGCATTTGGAATCATTTCACTTAAAAAATGCTTGGAATGAGTTAATATAGTCAATTTAATGCTATCTACAAGTTTTGGTGAGGTGCGAGCAAGGAGGAAGCGAGATATTTGGGGGTGGTCGGTTGTAGGTGCTGACACGAGGGTTAACAGGCGAGATGGAATCTCCATTAGCCCGTCAGGACTACATGTACTGTTATGTTATTGGCGGTTTGAAGAGCACGACCATAAATTTTGACCGTTTTAAGTCCGATCAAAGACAACGAGGTTTATTGGGGTATATACAAGGGAAGATGGGGTAAGACGATGATGGGCTCAGGACTGGATGATGGTATATTACTGGCATAATGATGAGCCAACATATTCTACTACGTACCCCTGCCCAATGGCATCCGACATGTAAGAGGCTGACAATACACACCCGCTCACTGGGTTCCTGCAACTCTCAGAGCTCAGAAAACCCAATGATGAGCAGAGAAAAAGGAGACAGGAATTGGGGGGGGGGGACAACGCGACAACGACGACTGTATGTATACGGACGAAGCGTCAGGGAGGCAGGCGGTGGGAGATGTGGGGGGAGGAGGGGTGTTGGGTCCGTGGGAGAATCACGGCACCCAGGCGCTCGCAGTCTGGTTGACTGTAAATGAAAAAAAAATGCATCGTCTATGGGGGTAGTGATGGGGAGGGGCAGATTTGTGTCCGTAAACGCGCACACGTGTGATATACACCAAAAAAGATCGTCCACCAAGAAACAAAATATCCGTCGACCGCTCTACTTTTTATCGTCGTCGTCGTCTTCATCGTCATCGGCGCCCCCCGGCGAGGAGAGGTGGGGGAAGGGGGGAAGAGGAAAGGGGATGGGGGTGGGTGGGGGTCACCATCTCCGGGAGACGGCGGTGGCACCCAGCACAGCTGCGATCAGCGCGAATGCGCCAGACAGCACGACGTACCGCGGGGACGCGCCCGATGAGTTGCTACCGGAGCTCGTGGCTCCGCGGACGTCATTCATGCCCGTGTGGCCGTAGGACGTCGCGAGTATGCTGGGGTCGATGTAGACTTGCGAGTTCGTCACGGACGTCGTCGGGAACGTGACGGTCGACGTGGGCGAGACGGCGTCGATGGCGTCCTCGGTGAGGAAGACGAGGGCAAAGCCGGGCGCTGGCACTGGGATCGAACACGTGCCGGCCGTTTGGTCACAGTTGACGGTCGTCACGTTTAGCGTGCCGTTCAGACGGCCGTCGGCTTTCTGTACGTCGCCTAGCGTCTGTTTGTGGGGAAAAGATGCGTGCGTGCGCGCCCGCAGTGAGCAACAGGCGGCCAAACAAAGCAAAATGGGGGAGAGGATAACAGGAAAGGAGGGGTGGGTCCGAAGTGAGGAAACGCGAACTTACCTGTCCTGCCCAAGTGAAGGCGCCTTTGGATGATACGGATTCGGCCAAGAGATATCTGTGATAGAAAGAGTTGGTTGGGAATTTCCGCCTTTTACGGGCCATGTCAAAACTTACTTGACTTTAACTGACGAAGGTGTCGCGTTGCTCTGGCCTGTTGTACCACCGCCGACGGAAATGACGGCGGTGTACGTCGACGCGCCGGACGGATCCGTCACAAAATTGAGCAATGCCACCTTGGTCGGCGCGCCGTTCTCAAAAATAGCATACATGGGGGTGTTGATGTTCTGCGTGATATCAGAGACCTGGGACTGGTTCTTTGGCCCGAGCGCTTCGGCCATAGCGAGTGCCGTGTAGTATATGGGCCCGATCGTCCACTGGACGCCATATTTGGTCTGATTGGTCGGGGGTGGTGTGAAAGGATTGTAGTATGCATTCTTGCCACCGACATGGAACAACGCCAACGAAAAGCCGTTCACGACCATTGTCATTGCCCAGTCGATGCCCCAGAGCGCGGCGCCAAAGGAATCCGACAACCCCGGAAAACCGGCACAGGACGCGGTGTTGGTCTCGAACATCATGAACGGCTTGCCATTCTGCCGTGCAAAGGTAGACGAATTGACGTAGGAAGAGACAAGGTTTGTGGATGCGTTGTGTTGCAAAAAGTCAATAAAGATGTCCTGCGGGTTTTTTGGAGTCCCGAGGGAGGGGTATAGAGCGGCGCAGTTGTCAGTCGGGTATCTGAGAGAAAAAATGAGCACCGTGGAATGCGGGACTAAAGGTCTTCTACGAACCGCTCAACAGCGAGACCGTAGATACTACTAGAGTATGATGACACGATACCGGTATCCCATACGCTTTCTGGCGTCCACACAGTTTGAACGCTCGGAACAATGAGAATATCGCCCTTGTTCGAAACCGCGGAGTCGCCGCCAATTTGTTGCACTATATTACCGATTTCTCCAAAGTAGTCATATTGCGAGTAGGTCTAACAAAAAGTCATGAATATCGATTCCAGATTCGAACGAGACGCGCATGATCTCACACTTGGTCTGAGTTGATGATTGGCGTAGAGATCCGGTTCATTTCCAGCCTGGAAACCGAGGATGTTGTTGGGAATCATTCTCTGAGCATTTTCCATGATCGCTAGTGAGATACTGGCATTATTGGCAAAGGGGAGGCCTTTGGCTGAATGAGCTTCAAAAGTGAGGTCACGTAGCACAGAGAGACCGACCGAGGTACCAGTGCACATTGACGAGTTTGGAGATATTCTCCATCATCTGCAACAGGTCGAGCGTGTATTCCAATGGTGGGGTGCCTGTCGGTCCCGTGGTATTATTATAATCTTTGGCGAGTATAGTCCCATTTGGTAGAGAGCCAACCAGCTCCGCTGACTCTTGAGAATTACCACCTACACGGACCTGGACCCAGCCGACCCGTTCGACTAAGTTTGCCAGCAGATTGAGGAATGGGACCTGTAATAGCGAGCTATCGAAGTTCGATATGGGGATGGCTGGCGTAGTGCAAGGCGAAGAATCGCGTACCTGTTCTTGCCCACTAAGATGCGCGTTTGTCAAGGTGCTCAAAGCAGACGAGGAGTACGAAGACGGACAGACTTGGTTCGAGACCGACATCTCGATGGAGAAACCCATAAAGCCACCATTCGCGGGAGGAGACATGTTCTGGAATCCTCCGCTGCTTGGCAATTGTATTGGAACCACGGTCGGAATGGGGGGTTGGGGAATTGCGGGAGGGTTGAGGACCATGGTGTCGCTTGCTTCTCCACTACTGGTAAAATTGGCGGACGCAGCAGTAGATGTGGCCGTGAGCTGAAGGTTAGTGCCGCCGAAAATGACCTGCTCCTTCGGCTGGTAGACTGTGTACTGGGCTGCGACCAAGGATGCCCAGGCAAAATAAAACGAGAGGCGGTGTAAGGAGCGCATGGAGAAATTGAGGAGGAGGTGAGATGGTGGTGAGGGAATGGGAAGGGAGAAAGAGCGGCGGGTAGAAACCAAAAAAACGGAGAAAAGAGTTGGTATGGAGCAGTCAAGAAGCTGCGGGAATCTAAAAATAGCGTCTCACTTGGCGACAACCAGGACGTTGACGGAATAAGCGCCGACCTAGTTATCGACGCCGTAACAGACGATGGAGCTGACTGATCAACTTCGACAGGAAATAGGGCAGGTAATGTCAATCTTGTCCTACTTGTCGTTCGCTGACAATGTAAAGCATTTCGTTGCTGGCTTCCATGGTTATGGTGTGAGCGCCGACATTGAAGCACTCATTCGGGACTATTATGTCGGGTATGTCTGCGATGTTGCCGTCGATGATTATCCCTTCCAACACAGACAGGAACATCATCATCATGAAGCGCAACGTCCAGAGTACGCCCACCACCTCACTCTCGTGACGAAGCGGGGAACGTATATACTACTAGGCGCGAGGCAAATCCACGCACTTTTGCACGATTTACAACAGATAGCCAAGAACGCCGGTCACGAACGCCCGCTTATGATCGGAACTGATCAAGAACACGGTCTCGTCTCAGCTTTCACCATTACTGACAATGACGTCGCTGGCACCCAATTGTCCGTCGCACGATATAGGGCCAACTTTTGTACCGAAGCTGATATTCCCTTCGACTTCGTAGTCCCGGGGCGATGGCACTTGGCGCCACGTGCTCGCCCGACCTCGCAGAGCGTATATCGGAGGCGTCGGCCAAAGAACTAAAGCTTGTCGGTATGAACTGGGCGTACAGCCCCGTCGCAGACGTGAACAGCGACCCGCGGAATCCGGTCATAGGTCTGTTCGTGCTTAGATCCCATTGCGATGCGCTGTGATACCTTGATGCTAGGCGTGCGGTCCTTCGGTGATGGTATCTATGTGCAAGATGATTCCCATTGATCTCGCATTGATCTCAGCCTTTCGCAGTCCCAGAGGAGGTAGCCAAATACGTGGCAGCTGTCTGCCGCGGCCTGACCAAGGCTGGCGTCGCGCCCTCACCAAAACATTTCCCTGGTCACGGCGACACACACGTCGACTCACACCTATCGCTCCCGGTTATACGCAAAGACGCGACCTCTCTTGCCCAAACTGACCTCGTGCCTTTCCGAACAGCATGCAGCGCCAGGGCCGCGACAATCATGGTGGGCCACATTGCCTTACCCGCTATCACGGGCGACACGACCCCCGCCCCGCTCTCGCGCGTGATCATCTACGACATGCTTCGCGAGTCCCTTGGATATGACGGCGTCGTAGTCACCGATTGTCTCGAAATGGGGGCCATCGCAGCGCGAAAAGGTGGCGTCTCAACCGCCGCGGTCCACGCGCTGCAAGCAGGGGCCGACATCGCCATGATATGCCATACCTTCGATCGCCAAAGGGATGCCCTGGAAGCCGTGTACGGAGCGGTACGGAACGGGACCCTCGATCGTGAGCAAATTCGTGCAAGCGGGAGGCGCATCGCAGCCTTGAAGGACGCATTCGCGGGAGACTGGGCTCGAGTTCTCGGCATGGCGTTTGACGAGGCGGGGTGGGGAAGGCTGAAGGCTGAGAACGCTCTGCTCAGTTGCAACGCCTACGCCTCCAGCATCGCACTAGTGCGAAACCCGCATGACGTCATTCCGCTTCCCAAGGCCGACGACGGCCACGGCGGGTCTCGGGGAATCGTCGTCGTGCTCACTCCGCGCATGAAATCGTCGGAACTCCCCGTCGGTGACTACGCGGACGCAGACGAGGCCGCGTCGAGCGGGTTGCGCAAGACAGCGGGTCAGCCGTACTTGTCGTTCGCCGCGGGCATCAGCAAACGTGTGAACGGCGCGTCACTACACGGCGTTTATTCACCCGAGGAACCGGTCGGCACCGAGATAGGCGACGCGATGGATCGCGGCGCGGTCTCGTCCGTGCTTTTCGTAACGCGGAACGCGGATCGGTCCGCGTGGCAGCTGGACCGGCTCCGAGAGGTGCTCCGCCGGTTGGGGAAGGGGAACGAGGATGGGCCGTCGTCGTTACGACGAAAGGTCACGGTGGTCGTGCTCGCGAGCTGCGGGCCGTACGACCTGCTACGGGAGGGGAAGGGTACGGGCCTTGACGAAGTCGCGTATCTGGTGAGTTTCGAGTTTACGCCTGATGCGTTGGACGCTGCGGCTGCTGTTATCTTTGGAGAGGAAGAGGCGAGAGGAAGGGCGCCGGTTTGTGGGGGGAATGTATTTCCCTGAAAGAATTCGAAAGGGTATCGCGATACGTACTGTATGTAAGGTCTAGTGTACCGGAGTGGAATGAATGGGAGGAGATGTAAAGCGCCCAACTCGTGATCGTTGTGCGACGCGACTCGACGCGCGCGACTTGCTCATTAGCTTCGATGCTCAACGTCCGCTATGGCATCCCAACAATACCAGGAAACACCCGTCGTGGGTCCAGTACCGAGTAAACGATGGACACAGTTCTACGCGGCTCTCCAACTCGCAATTCAGCGTGCCGCGCACAAGTGGACGTTGGTGTTTTCGCTTCCCATCTTCGACTCTCTAACACTCCCGGACTCACATCCTTCTCATTTTCATTCATAGCTACAAAGACTTTTCGGAATGTTTTCCTCTCTGGTGCGAGGAACAGCCTAGCGGCGCAGAGGGCGTCTTCAATACTGTCTCGAGCTTTATCGAAACTCACATCGTTGTACGCCTTTCTTTCCCTTCCCTTCCCTTCCAACCCACGCAGACTCATTCATTTCATATTCATTTTATTTTTGGGTGGCGCGAAAACAAGACAAACACGAATAAACTGTACGAGCAATACGAAGTGCAGAAAAATCTGGATACGCTGCATCAAGTCGTGACCGAGGCTCGAGCCCGCCGTCAACAACAACGACAACAAGGCAGCGATTCTTCGGACGCCGGTGGCGGCAAGGACATTTGGCGTGCGGAGTTGCAGCCGCGCGCGGTGGTGCGAGCAAGGATGATACCCGCCCTCGAACGCGAGCGCGACTTGCTCCGTGCACGATTGGCAGATGTACGTTCTTCCGTTCTTCCTCCTCTCTCCTCTCCTCTCTCTCTCGCCGCTGCCGACGGTCTGAACTGGGCCCAGGCTTGCTTTAACTTTGAACCCGGCGGCTGAACTTTTTATACTCCCTCTGTTTTTGTTTTGTTTTGGATATGCGGAACTGTGGAAACAACTCAAAAATTGAACTATAGACGGAGAGGGAGAACATGGAACTTTATCGGGAGGTGCGGGAGAACGCAGCGACACAGGATGGGGCGGATACCAAGGCTGCAGAGATCTTTGCGTTCTTTGATGAGGTTCGTGTTCGTTGTGCCAGTTCCCGTCTCCCCGGGTGTGGTGGACTCGTGGCCATAGGCTTCCCGATGCTAATCTACATCGCCATATCCACAGGTTTACGCGAAATGGAAGGAGCTTCCTTTGGAGGATGTGCAGGCGTGGACGATGTTGACTGCCGAGACTCAGAGCGCCGTTGACCCTGCACCGTGATGTCTTTACATGTACTGTATTTGTGGGGTGTGGAGTTCATTGCTGCTTTCTGCTATATCGGGCGATGATGATTCTTCGCCTTCAAGACATCCCTTCGCCTCGTTGATGACCCGAGCCGGTCGAAGCGTTGACTCGGAATTGAGATGGACACGCAGCATTCCTCGGATGGGGATAACGACTGTAGACACAGAGATGCATGCGAGCAGCAGGACGGCAATGGCAAGAGTGGAGAGCCGTAGCCGTCGGTTGCAGTAGTTCACTGCATAGCCTGTTCCCTGTACTACAACGCCATGCCATCATTACCCGGCAAGCTGTGCAGTGCAGAGGTGAAAAGAGGCCAAGTTGAAGAGCCAAGGAGCCTCTTAGCGCCCAGAGTGCGATCGCATCAGGTCTTGTCCTCTTTCCCTTCCCGTTCCCCACCTCTTTTTCTACCCTTCTCATTTCCCCTTCGTCCACTCTCCTTTTTTCCCATGCGCAAATTATTCACGAGAGACAAACCTAAACTCGCCAAAGTTACCCCTGCGCCGCGGGATGTCCCTCCAGATCTGACTTCCGCCAACACCTCAGAGGTAACAGCCGTTACAACATCATCCCGTTCCCCGTCCTTTTTCCGATCCCCCTCTTTCTCTCTTTTTTTTGTATTCTTCGTCTTGTTCACCGGCGTCCGCCTTTCTTCTCTGTCGGCAGGAGTTCCAGACGTCTCAACCGCAACCGCACCACCCCCATTTCCAATCGATACAAGCCCTCCACCAGCTCCGTGCCATCCTTCCGTCTCACGACGCCCATCACCACACAACAACGCCCTCATCCGACGATGATAGCTGGCACCTCCTTGCTGCGGATCCTAACAGCGCCCCCGAACCACCCAAGCTCGTGCCCTTGACCTCTTCCCGCTCCTCTTCGCTCGCATCTCTCCCTCCAGGGGCTTCGCCCCCCCTGGCCAACCCGCCTGTGAACTCCCCACGAACAGCATCCCCGTTCCCTGGGACGCCCCCCCTCCGCCCATCCCACAACAAGGACACCCGAGAACGCGACAAGGATCGCCGCGGCGGCAATCCTGCCGTGAGCATTCTCAACGCCCTCAACCCCCAGTTCTCCGCCCCACCCTCAAACCTCGCCCCGCCCTCAAACCTCGACGTCGCACGCCCCCCTCTTCGCGATGACGACACCGTATACGCACCCAGCGAAGATTCCATTCGCGAAGAAAAGAAGGAGCGCGGCGGTTTCTGGAGTTGGGCCAACCCCACCGATCGTGACAATCACCGCCGCGACATCCGCGAAAAGGAAGACGGTCAACAAGACCTCATGAGGATGATCGGTATTTCTGCCCCTGGCTTCTCTCACTCTTCCGTTTTCTCAATTCCCTGTTCCCCTAGGGTACTTGACTGCCACCTCGTCCGAAGACTGGGCCGTCGTCTTGGACGTTTGCGAACGAGCATCAGCGACCGAAGCGAACGCCAAGGAAGCGGCGAAGGCCCTTCGGAGAGAATTCAAGTGCGGGTTCCCACCAACTTTTCCCCTCTTCTTCCTCAATTTGATTTCAATTTTAGATACGGCGATGCGCCACAACAACTTTCAGCGGCAAGGGTGCGCCCTCCCGCCCATCGCCGATTGTATCCGTCTAATTTTGTCACACAGCTTTGGGCCGTGATGTTACGGAACTCGTCTGAGCTTTTTGTACATCAATGTGCAAAAAACAAGTTCTTGGACACCCTTGAGGATGTCCTCATTTCCCAGCGAACTTCACCCGTCGTACGCGAGCGTTTACTTGACGTTCTCGCAGCTGCGGCCTATGCAAGCTCCGGGACGGCGTATAAGAATGAATCCAGCTTTCGCGTGCTCTGGAGAAAGGTCAAACCCGCTGGGAAGCCGGATGAGGTTGGTCTTTATTTGCCTCACGCGAGTCCGTTTGAATACTGAGACTTTGTCACAGGGCGTGCCCTTCGATCCTGACGATGCTATGTTCAATCCCCCTTCGCCGCGGCGAAGCACCGCAGTCGGCCTTAGTCCTACTTATCCGCCAGTGCACCCACTATCGTTTCAAACCGCACCGCCGCCGAATGCTCAGCCACAAGCAGCGCCACCGCCACAAACCCAACCGCAATCACAACCGCCACCGTCACAGACCCAGACTCAAGCACAACCCCCTTCCTGGGCGAAGCGCGAAGCACCAGGCCATATTCAGCGTGTCATACCGCTCGAAGAGGACATGCGACGGCTATTCCAAGAGTGTCGTTTTGCGCATGGCAACGCGCAGTTACTCTCCGAAGCCCTTGCGTTTGCCTCTCCGGAGGACTTACGAGAGAAAGATATTATCAAGGTTCGCACCCGTATCTTTCTTGTTGGCGAGGCAACTGATAACGTTTCCACAGGAATGGTATTCAAAGTGTATTACTTCTCAGGTACTGGTTGCCGCGCAAATACCATGGGCCACCGCGGGAGCAGATCGATCCCGTACTGCTCGTGAAGCTCAGCAGCAGCAGCGTGCGGCAAAGCGACCGAACGGACAAAGCGCACACGGCGTGTTATCTAAATCTCATCGTAATAAACAAGGCAGCGGAGAGGAGTCGCCCGTAGAGCTGACACCCGAGGAACAACTTCTTGGCTCACTTCTCGAAGCAAATGAGGCGCTTACGTCTGTATTGCGGGTCTACGAGGACATCGAACGGATAGGTATCGAGCGCGAGGCAATGGAGCGCAGCCGACAGGAAACGCGCCTAGATCGTTCAGTAAGTTACCTGCCATCCTGGATCATCACTGCGACCTGACCGTTCTCTCGCAGAAGAACGTGGTAGATGAGCGTGGTTATGTACACCGCCTAGATCTACCTCAGCCGTCGCTTGGCTCGTCTTCACGCAGCCCTTCCCCCTCGCCCTCGCCCTCCCCACAGCCCCACCTGAGCATCCCCGCTGCTTTGCAGCCCCATGGCCAGCCTCACCCTCTGCCGCCGATCCCTGTCCAGGTTCCATACCAACAAAATTTTGGGGCATTGCAACAGGCGCTTGCGTTGCCGCCACCAGCACCCCACGGTCCCCGTTCGCCTGGGCTTATGATGATGCACCGTTCCCATACACCTTCTCCTGAGCGGGGTGGGTTTGGCCGACCCCCTCTCCCTGCCGCCGTACCAAATGCTCCCCTGGCACCTTCGGCAGCGCCGAATGACGGTGGGTCGAAACCGCCTCCGCCTTCCTTGGGTATCATTGTTCCGCGCAAGGATGAGAATGACGATGATCATGACAACAACGACGACGAGGAGAACATCCGCACGCCTATCAGACCGAGTGCCAAGGCACTGGGTAAGAGGCGCGTTGTCGAGGCAGAAGAGGCGGATCGTAAGCGTTGCATCTTTGTCGATCGGAGATACGTATCTCCTGACACTCTCACAGCGGACGCATTCAACCCGGATGATATTTTCTACGAGCGAACAGACGCCCGCGAAGCGAGGAACCCCGTGCCGGATGACAGCGGGTTGAGTGACTCGGACTCGGAGTCACCTCACAGAGGCTGGCCGCAACAACAGCCAGTGCAGTACGTGTATGATGCGGTCGCTGAACGAACGGAGCGTTTGCTCCAGCAGATGTCGTTAGTAAACGGGGTGCACTGATTGAACGAGACGGGCGAGGATCAGGAAGAGGACGCTGGGGGATATCTGTCGTTTAACGCTCACTTGTCACACACCACTGATTGATATGTACTTTGCTGCATTCGCCTGATTATACTGTATGATTGTGGCTGCCCACGCACGGACCACGCACGGCTGTGGATATTTGGTCTTGTTTGTTCGACAAGGCACCTAGACTCTCGTTCTCCTCTTTCCTATCCCCGCACTCTTAGCCCTCAACAACTCTCATGGCCAAGGTTGAACCAACGTCAGACGACAACCTCTACGACGGTACCGAGTCGCTTCTTCTCTTTCTATCGTCCGTTCTGACACTGTCCAGGCCTTTATGGCGATGAATTCGAAGAAGACTTTGCTGTTTCTGCTCTCGGCAACCCTTCCACCATAACTGACTCTTTTGCTGACGACGACACCGCTGAACTTATCGACCCACCAGAAGACGTATCTCTCGTCCTCCCCGAAGCTGAGGTCGCGCAACCGATCCCAACCTTGGCGGACTTGAGGCCGCGGATGAACGTCGCTGCTGATGCACTGCCCCCAAAGCCAAACACCGCTGCTGCTTCCGGCACCGGCACCCCAACGATCACAGCCTCCTTTGCTGCGCCCCTGTCCTACTCGGCTCAGGTTGCAGAACAATTTTCCTCTTCGTATCGTCAGACGCCAAGCCAGGAACGGGGTCGTCTAGATGCCGCCCGTCTCGCGCAATTCAACCAGATGACCGGCGCTCCGTCTGGCTCCACGGGCGCTAGCTCGACTGATGAACAATTTCGACCTGTCAGGCCGTCTGAAATGAAAGATGAAGGGTGCGTGTTTCCCGTCTCGGTCTCCGTTCATCTTCTTGCTGTATCCGTCGTGTTTTGTATGTGAAGACGAAGAAGAGGAGGATGGAGGATGGGGGAGGGCGGTTGTGTGCCCTCCCACCCCACCCCGGGTTTCTTGTGCCCCCGATGGTCATAATCCTACCGAGAAACAGTGCGTCAACAACTACTTAGCGGTAGTGTCCACGCGTACCAGAGTCGTCTCTCCTCTCCACCTGCTTGCTACATGCGTTTACCAGATGTTGTGGCGAGCTTCGATGACATCTCCCAGCCTCACGTGTTACCCCTCTCTTTCCATTTTTTACACCGTATCCTTGCTACTCCAAGATGTCAAAACTTACTTCCGTTCTCCGCTATGTCGCTTTGCTATGCCTACGCCTACGCCTACGCCTATCCTCCGCTCTGCATCTCCACCTCTGTCGCTTACCTCCCTTCCGGTACTACTCGCCACATCCTTACAGCAAAATGTTTGTCGGCGGCTTATCCTGGGATACAACAGATGGTACTTTTTTCCCCTTCCCACACACACACGTTCTCTGTCCCTTTTTGCAATGTCATGTCCATTTTGCTAACTTTGCTGAATTGTGCGTGGCGCGCGTGTGATTTTTTTTTCTCTTTTTGTTACCAGAGGGCTTGCGGAATTACTTTTCCGAGTTCGGCAAAGTCGACGCCTGCACGATCGTCCGGGACGCCGATGGCAAGTCGCGCGGTTTTGCTTTCCTCACGTTCGAAGATCCGGCTTCGGTTAACGCAGTCATGGTCCGGGAACATTTCCTGGATGGAAAGGCCGTCCGTGTGCTACCCGCCTTGAACGTCACCCTGCGCTTCTGACAAAGAGTCCGTTCCGCAGATCGACCCTAAACGCGCGATTCCACGTGAGGAGCACCTGCGAAACACCCGGTATTTCGTCGGAGGCCTGGCGCCGCAGACCACGGCGGATTCGATGCGTATTTTCTTTTCCAAATTCGGAAAGGTCGTCGATGCTACCGTCATGGTCGACCGTGAAACCGGCCGATCCAAGGGTTTTGGCTTCGTTACGTTTGAGGATAACAGCAACGACTCTCAGCTTGTTGGCAAGTTGGGACTCGTACTCGACGACAAACAGGTCAGTCGCACGTCTGGTCCTTTTGTGGTCGTTTATCGATCCGTGATCCTCACCTCACGGCTGCACAGATCGAAGTAAAGACGGCTCAACCACGCAGCCAACGTGATCAGCAACGAAACAATGCACCCTCACAAAACAGCAGCTTTAGCAACGGTCAAGTTGCGGCGGGCAATACCGCGGCGATGAGCACCGGTATGCCGTTTATGACAATGAACAACGCCGGTGCGGGCGACATGTCCATGATGTATCAACGTATGATGAACGGAATGGGCACTCCTTACGGTGCCATGATGGCGGGGGGAGGCATGGGTATGATGGGTGGCTTTAACCCCATGATGGGTATGGGCATGGGCATGGGCCGATTCGGAATGGGCGGGATGGCCGGTGGGGGCGGCGCCGTTGGCGGTATGAGCCCGATGGCGGGTGCGGGTGCTGGTAGTATGAGCGGCAACATGGGCATGGGTGGCGCCGTTGGCGGGATGCGTCTCGGGATGGGCCCGATAGGTATGACGGGGCAAGGCGCGGCGGGTATGGGTGCTATGGTCCCCGGAGGGATGGGCGCCGCTGCTGCCATGGGCGGTGGCGGGATGGCAGCCATGGGTATGCGACAAAATATGGGCATGATGGGTGCCGCCGCTGCCGGTGCTGGACGCGGTGGTCGACCGGGGATGAATCAAGGTCCCGGACCGGCTCGCATCACGAATCGCGGACAGCACGGTTTCCACCCGTACGCGCGATGAATATTCTCTTTCCTGGCTTTCTTTCTACTACGTTCGCTTTTGTTTTTTTTTACTACGTACTTACTAACTACGTTTTTGAGTATATCGTCCGCGTGTTTTTTTTTCCTTTTTATATTTTTTGTCTTGTTGCACCTTGAGTCGATCGATATCATCTTTATCACATAGCACACACATCGAGCTTTTATTTCAGACTTGGTGGCGCTGTGTCTACGCACCGCAGACTTACCGTACGTAGGGCCTACTTTCTCTTGTTTCGTTTCTTGGGGTTACAGTACACAACAGGGATATTGAGGATTCACTCTATCATTTTTTTGAATCACAGAACATGATTGTTTTGCGTAGCCCAGGGGCTCAACTCGGCTCTCTTTCTGCCTTAGGCTAATCAATAGTCAGGCAGAAATATCCCGCTCGCTCGTCTCGAGAAAGCTACAAGCCTGAAAGACACAAGCAAAGCCATGCAACTTGGGGCAGATTCCAAATAATCTTCATTCTGTTGCTCCAAACGAGGACTTGACTACATATTGTAGTCGATCATGACCAAAAGGAGTAAGTAGAGAACAGAAAAAGAACGGCAAGCGCCCGTCAATTTCACGTTCACGACTCGGACTCGGAGCCCGCATTTACTTTTTCCTGCGTCCGAAGTGTCTATTGTACGAGTTGCTACAAGTTCCCTTTGGTTCTGATTTCGGTCGTTGCTTGCTGTCCGAGTGCTGTCCGACTCGGATTCTAATAGAGTTTTGCTCCAAGAAGG
>Ga0137394_10002021_pt1 | contig 14923 bp, 16 predicted proteins | sample czobulk116metaG_FD_108278 | JGI IMG/M metagenome (GOLD analysis project Ga0137394, IMG submission 108278) | Vadose zone soil microbial communities from Angelo Coast Range Reserve, California, USA - czobulk1.16 metaG | ecosystem: Environmental > Terrestrial > Soil > Vadose zone | place: USA...
GGATAAGTCTTCGGACCGCCCGGATAGTTAAACTCAAAATGGCGATGATAAGAGTCGAGACAATCCACAGTAGGACGATGTAGCAATACCCAATTAGCATCAGGCACCAGACTAATAATTTCTTCAACATGGAGTAGAAGGGCGGAATCTGAATCTCCGGCGTAATCATAATCGGACTCGCGCATCGCATGAACTAGTTTTTGCGGCGTGTGATTTTTCAAACCATCATGGGTGCAAAAAGAATGGTCGCCGTGACTGAGCAATACGCTCAACCATGCTGTGCGATTTCGAGGTAGGCCGGTTAGAAAAAATAAGCTCATAAATGGCGTTGAGCAATTCGGGACCACGCGGCGAGACGCCCTTGGAGAAAGAGCCACGGTGAGACGGACGCGGGTATCCTGAGCGCGATAGCGCACGCGGCAGTATAACAGCCGGGATTCGGTTGGATATTCTTGCCCGCTCGGTGCAATTCCTCGGTCACCTTATCGATTCTGGCACAGATAATAGGTGTGTTTAAACGTAGGGCAGCCTCGAATTCGGACCAAATGGAGTCTTTTTCACCATTTTTCTGAAAACTAGAACCCCAGCCGGGGACTTTAAGGCCGTTAGCGAGGGTGCTATGAGCAATACTACCCGCATACTCCGAGTCGAGCAGAGCGTAAGCTTGAAGGATAGGTCCATGTAGCCCCCCAAGGGTCAACATGGCCGCAGGAATGGCCTTGAGGTATTCCCCCGAGCCTACGCAGGCGTTCACAATCATTTCCGAGGAGACATTAGGCCGGTAGGTCGAGGCATCGTGCGCTTTAAACAGCAAGTAGAGCAATCCTTGCTCTGCCTGTGTGAGCAGTTCCTGTCGCCAGAACGGTTGTGTATCAATCAAGACCATCACTCTAATATGTCCGAAATTGGAGTCATTGTCACCCGATACCGATGTAAATTCTGAATTTCCATTTGGTGACATCGGGTCGAAAAGCATTCCACGTCGGCGGACTCCATAAAAAGAACGAACCCGCGCCAATGGTTGCAGCATCGGTGTATCGAAGAATGTGAATATTGACATTGGTCCCATCGATTGCGAACAGGGGCCATCGAAAAGTATCAAAATGAGTTTCCGGCTGATGCACGTGCTTTCCAAATCCGGCGGTTATTAGCACTTCTTCCCCGGCAAGGAATCCCCGCTCGTCCGAAATACACACGAGCGTAGCGGTAAAGAACCCGGGTTTAACGCCGGAAGAGAACGTGAGTCCGTGGGGGACTGAAATCGTCTGATGAACGCTCGTGGTAAAATCCGCGAGCGGCAAATCAATCACGAGCACCCCGTATTCTGGGTCAGTTCCAGTGACGTCCATTCGCAAAAATTGATTGGCGGCTCCCCGCTCGAATTTTGAAAACGAGATGTTGTCAGGAAGCTTCGGATTTGTAACACACCCCGCTTGCAAGTTGCGCGTTGCAACACAATCATCTTGCAACATCAAATTTGTAATCGTGAGCGGCTGCAATTCGACGGCTTCTGAAACCCACCCTACTTCAGAACCGAACCAGTGAAACAAGCCTAGCACCGAAGTATTGTTAGAGGTCTTCAACCACAACGTCGGAAATCTTTTTGTTCCGGTCGTATCCGGTGCCGTGTCGCCTACGAAAATTTCATCGGCACCGAGCGAAGGGGTCAGGTCAGCCGGAATGTAGGTCATCGAATCTTCATCCCAGACCCACCACTGTTTTCCGCGCAGCCATGGACCTTGATTTCCAGTCGGCGTGGCACCCTGAATTACAAATGACGCGCTCTCCGAGGTTACTTCCATCCGGTCTACGATGGACTCAAACCATTTCTGTAGGGTGCCGGTGAAAGTTGCCGGTAGCGGTGAACTATGGATTGTGAAATCGCTCATGATTTATCCGACCCCGGTATAACAAACAATACGCCATTTCGCCGGGGTGGGTGCGAACATAGCCCATGTTGAGGGACTGAAGAAAATGAAACCATGGCGAATCCAGATAACGATGTTTTGGGAATCAATCTTGTAGAGAGCGCCAACTTGGTCGATTTGGAAACATCCGGAGCCCGTGATGTCAACTTCCTCATTGGCGGTGAAACCGTGCTCGTCCGCAAGACATCGCAGAACTACTCGGAAAAAGTTGGGAACAGTTCCATCCTCAACAGTTACCCCGTGAGGAATCGTAATAATCTGGTGATTCGAGGAAGTGAAGGCTGTTGCCTGAGACTCCACAACGAACGTTCGCCAAATCGGGGTTACCCCATTCGCGTCCATTCGCAGAAACTGATTTTTGGTGCCCTTCTGAAATTTTGAGAAAGGCAAATTGCTGGGAAGCTGGTCATTGGTGACACAGCCGTCTTGCAGATTGCGAGTCGAGATGCAGTTGTCCTGCAACATCGCGTTCGTAATTGAATTGGCCTGCAACTCCAGCGGCGTAGTCACCCAGCCGGTTGAATCGTTGAAAAAATAGTAGAGACCTACGACAGTGATGCCGAGAGTCTTCAACCAGATTCGCGGAAAATTCAAAACGGTCGTATCCGGAGGTTCTTCTCCGACAAATATTTCTTGCGTCGAAGTCGAGGCGGAGATGTCTTGCGGCACATAGGTTGACGTGTCTTCGTCCCAGACCCACCATTGCTTGCTACCCTTCAGCCACGGTCCCTGATTGCTGCTCGGCATCGTGTCACCTTCCACGAAGCTGGGAGAATCCCCGACCACTTCGAGTCGGTCTACGATTGCGTCGAAAAGTTCTTGCGGCCCGCCCTTGAAATTCGAGGGAAGCACCGCCGCTCTAAATGTAAATGTCGCCATAAATTAACAGTTCACTCCCAAACTCACTTGAATATTATGACCGGTCAGAAGGGTGGGATACGTGAAAAAGGTTACCCCTCGATAAGTCATGTAGAACCCGTTCGGTGGAATTCCCGGGACGCCGTCTAATATGACGATGCTTGTATCCCCGCCATTGATAGAGGCGTGCAGCGAAGTTTGTAGAAGAACATCCGTCCCCAGTTCATAAATTTTGAAACTACTCGTGTCGTAACTCGTGGCACCCAGATTTGTAACAAACAGGCTCCATTCCGTTCCGAACCCAGTCAAATCCGCGACGGTCTGACTACAAAATTCCGTGCTGATATTGAAGACGGTTACGTCTACCGCCGCAGAGACCGTTTGATTGCCGGAGGTGTCAGTTGCTACCGCGATAATTTCATACGGACCGTTGTCTATAAGCAATGTATCCCATGGGAGCGTGTAAGGACCGGGTCCGAGAACAGGGGAGCCGAAATTCACTCCATTGATGCTGAATCGGACAGAAGCAATGTCGACATTATCCGAAGCGACCGCAGTGATTGTCTGCGTGCCCGAGACGGTCGCGCCATTCGTCGGAACCGTTATCGCGATAGTCGGACGAATCGTGTCTCTGAATGGAATCGGAATCGGGTCGGCTACTGGGCATTGATAAAGCAGACCGGTTTCGCGAACCGAAAAAATTAATGACGGCTTCATAGGGAGCCTCCCCCGATGTGCAACGGCACCAGACTTCGCAGAGTTACTTCCGCGAGTGCTTGTGCAGCCTGTTGCGCGAGCTTGTCGGCATCCGCTTGAGAAACGAGAGAGCGAGCGGTTGCCGACTTGGTAGCCACGTAGTTTTTATACTTGGCTACGCCGGTTTGGGTGCTGGAAAAAATTGGAAGAGCTTCGTCAAGGTCATCTGCATCCTTCGAGGCTGCGCCGTCGAATCGAACAGCCGGTTCACCAGTTTCGACGGTGGAGCGCTGGCCGGTCTCAGAATCTTTTTCCGGGTCCATGTAAACTTTGAATTCTCGGAGAGCGCACTGACCTGAACCCTCGATACGAAAGTTGAAAGCAGTATCGGTTGCTTCCTTGTTTCCAGTCGGTTCCACATTGAACACAGGACCTTCAACGCCCGCCGACGTGAGTGGGTCAGACGGTTTATTGAGAATATCCTCGGTTCGTGCCTGACGACTCTGCTTTTTGAAACTGAAAAGTGTGGTCGCGAGCGTCAATTCTTTTGACGTGAAAAGATTTCCTTGTGCGGCCTTAAAAATAGGAGTGGAGCAACGCTTCCAACGACCGCGCTTGGCCCCGGCCCAACTGACCGACATGTTGACTGTCCCCGATAGTTCCGAAAGCTCATATTCCGCGTAACGGAAAGTTTTCTTCATTACAGAGCCCCCGGCATACGCCCGAGTTTCTATGGCCCACGGAATATCGCAACCATTATCGCGCCGGTCGGAAGAGAAAGCTTCGTAGATTCGGTTTCCGCCGTCGAGGTCATGCGAGCCGCAGAAAATTCTTTCGGTTCCATCAATCTTGATAGTGGTCCATTGAATGGGTCGGACTCCGGTCCATACTGAGGCCCACGCGGGTGGACCATTCTGTGTGAGAAGATCCGTCGCTGCCACGTCTAACACCCACGTCTGGCTGTTGAATTGGTCCGAATAAGGAACGGAGGTCAATACAAAATTGTTCGTTCCCACGGAAGCAATGCCGGACAAATCAGAACTGAGACGACTGGAATACCGGACCAACTCGTTATCCAGCTTGCGAAGTTTTGTCGACTGAGTATTGAATTCGGCAGTCGTGAGATTGGTGGTTCCCTCCAAACTATACCAATACAAATCGCCTGCCACGGAAATGACACTCAGGTCGGCCACACATCCGATGCGAGGAAAAATCTTTCGCTGAAAATCTTGCACCTGATTCCAGAGTGTTCGGTCACGGATGTCGGAACGAAAAGTGGTGGTGGTGCTATCGGTAAATGCCAGAAGCAGCGGTAGGTTTGTTCCCGGTGTTTCGACAAGAGCCGTAATGTTCGAGGGAAGTAGCCAGAAATTCACCCCACCGAGCGAATTGAAAACTTGCTCGGAGAAAGTCAGAGGGTCGGCCAAATCGCCAGCAAATAATTTTTCACGACGCGCTACCCATAGTCGGCTTCCCGCCCAGCACATGAGTGTGCCCTGCGGAATCGCATAGGTGCCCGTCGAAGTCCGAAGGATAGAGCCATCGTAATACGTCGCTGGACTCACGCCATCCTGTAAAATTAAAACTGATTGAGGCGTAATCAATCGCAGAGACCCATCCGGGTTCCGCACTACCGCTTTCGAAGTGCTGCATGTATAAACTCGTTTGGATGTCGCATTCATAACGGCTCCGCCTACTTGGCGGAAACCGACATAGGGATAATCAGAGGCGAAAACAATTCCCGAGACGACTGCGATAAGCTGGGGAAACCCTCGGCTGGGATTGTAAGTAGCGAGCGCTTGGAAACGACCGTCCGGCAATTTGATTCGTGTATTAAAGCCGGGTCGAGTCTGAAGAACGCCGCCGCGATTGATTAAATTCTCTGCGTGAATGTAGCCGCCCGGACCAATCGTGATGTTCTCACTAAAAGTGTTCAGCCCTAATCCGAATCGAGCATCGCCATCTTGAAGTTGAGGCGTCATGAAAGCACTTCATTGAATGTGACGTTTAACTCGTGGTTGATGGTCTTGCTGCAATCCTTGCATGAAGGTTGTTTCTTATCCTTCGTTTGTGGATGACGATGAAACTCCGAAAGGAGTTTTGGACAACCGCAGGTTTTACAAGTTTTGGTCATTCTACGTAATCATCCTTCGCATTCAGAGCGGTTCCACCATCAACGACAGTGATTGGATGAATCACGGGCGGAGATGAAGTGTGCTGTTCCTCAGAAAGCCATCGGAGAGCCGTAGCCTCTTGAGCTTCAGCTTCTGCGATGCCGCCGGGGGAATCGTAATTCCGAAGCGCACGCATCATCATGAGAAAAGCCTGTGCATTGCCGAGCGGAATGTAATCATCAATGCTGGTTATTTTGAAAGTGGCGCGGCGAAAATAAATTCTAATCCACGGAGCATGATGCGAAATTCGGATGCGGCGGAACATAGGGTCGGTATCATTGAATTGATACACCCCGAGAAGTATCCCGGTCATGGTGGAAACATCGATGGTCGAGAGTCGGCTCGCGCCCACGAAAGTTTCCGATTTTCGAATTCGAGTGATGCGGGAAAAAGTCGGGGCATCGGCAGCGAGAGCGGTGAACGAGGAAGAGACTGGCACCGGCCATCCGTTCATCCATACATCGCCGATTTTGGTCCGGATAATATTTCCTTGTTCATCAAGTCCTTCGACCCAGAACGGCTTTCCGGCATCCTCGGCCTTTGAACAATACGCGACCAACTTTGATGGAACTTCGAGTTCGCGGTAGGTCGGATGTGTGTTGAGAAATTCCCATGAAAATTGTCTCCAGCCCCGGAGTCCGAGAGCGGAGTGACGGTCACCGAGTCCATTCAAATGGAATCGAAACATCTGGTCGCGAGCGAGAGCGGGAAATCCGCAGATGTTCATTCCGAGAATGGTTTCAACCTCGGGCGGCAGGCTGACCAATTGACTGTGGACTTGAATATCGAGAGCACCGAGCAATGGGTCGAAGTCGCCTTTGTTAGCGAGCAATTCGACTGCGTCGGTCATTCGCTTGAAGAGAAACTCGTCATTGTCTCCCTCGACTCCGACAATTTTCTTTGCTTCCTGATAGATGTTGCGGACTTGGACCATTAGTCTTTCTCCGCATCATCGGCGTATTTGTCGAGAACGTCCCCGGCTTTCTTGCGGTCGGATTTGTTCTCGTCCGCTTCCGTTTCGTCGTCTTCGATGTCCAGAATTTTCTGGATTTCGAGACACACAGAAACGGTTCTCTCGCCGTCCCGGTCGATCACAGTTTTCGAGGTGGTCCGGAAGTAAACTTCCATGGTCCCGCATTCAGGAATGTCAGCATCGAGGTCGATGTAGAGGGTGGGGTAATGTTTGGGCGAGGGGTCAACCGGAACGGCTAGACCACCTTCGCTTTTTCTGCCTAAATCAATTGTATCCATAAAATTCTGCTCTCCTTCTAATATGTCCAAAATTGGACGTTCTGTCACCTCAAATGGTGAAGGAGTCGAAGAAGAAACCGGCTCCCCCGTTATATAAAGTCGCCACATCCGCCGCCGATAAGGCGCGGTTGTAGTAGGCGACTTCGTCATAAATTCCCGTCCATCCGAGCGTGAAACTTTGATAATTTCCTACAACGAAATTTCCACCGCTCCGACGAACTTCGGATTTAACCGCCGTTGTCGGCGCTCCATTATTCACGTAAATGAAAATGTTAGAACCATCGAAACCGAAGACGATATGATACCATGTGAATGGGGTAAGGGTCCCGGTCGCTACATCGGTGGTCGAACCGGCACCATCACTGGCGCGGAATGTTACGACTGTGCCCGAAGAGTTGAAAAGAATGAAATCATTTCGTGTTCCCCATTCTCCAATAACTGCGGCTCCGCTAATCGGAACCCCCGGTTGAAACCAGAATGAAACCGAAAATGGGGTAGTAGCTGCCCGCGCATCCAAACTCGAACTTATGGAGATTCCTTGGGTGGAAGGATTGACAATATTGACGGCACTATTATTTTTTCCCCCGGAAAATGTGATGCCTCCGATGTTCGTCCCGGTCCACCCATTACCCGTAGCGTCCGCCGTAGTCGCCGGAGTATTTGAAGCACCCTCATCAAATTTCCAATAGGCGAGAAGCCCATTGAGCATATGATTTAATTTCCCCTGCGCCATGAAGGCTAGGTCCCGGGTTGTAAATCCTCCGCGCATATTACGGCTGTTGTGACCAGACTGCCCGGATGTCCGTCTCTGCGGTTCCTACAGCCATCAAGCTCAAAATTCCCACTTTGCTTGCGGGTATCGAAGCTGGAGCCGGTGTCCCGATAAAAATCCAGTTCGCATTGAAGCTCAGATTGCGAGAACCGCCGCCGTATGATTCAACTTGAATGACGATGGTTCGAACCGCCGCCCGGTTCGAGGAGACCGTGAAATCTATTTGTGCAGACGAAGAAATGCTCTGATAAGGAAGAGTCATATCCGCCGTGTAGCTCGTTCCCGATGTCGGAAAAAGGGGGGTCAAAGCTGCGTCCATCGTTCCAGTATAGCCGGTGTAGCCCGTTGGACCCGTCGGACCGGTATAACCCGTCGGACCCATTGGACCCGTGACCGTCGATGAGGCCCCGGTATAACCCGTCGGACCGGTATAACCTGTCGGACCCGTCACCGTTGAATTAGCTCCGCTTGCACCCGTATATCCTGTCGGCCCTGTTGCCCCCGTGGCGACAGCATTTCCCTCGGGACCGGTATATCCGGTTGCACCCGTGTATCCCGTTGGCCCGGTCGGTCCGGTTGGACCCGTGGGACCGGCGACGAATGGGCCGGTTGCACCTGTGGGACCTGTTGAGCCGGTGTATCCGGTGTATCCGGTGTATCCGGTATAACCTGTCGCGCCAGTCGGACCTTGTATGCCGATTAAATCTGACGAGCAAGAAAAATCTGGCACTGTAGGATTCGAGATGCAGTTCGAACCGCACCGACAATTATTATGACCGCATTGATTACACATATTTTTATGTCAGAGCGAACCCCAACTGTTTACTTCTTCGTTTGAGCAACGCTCTGTCCGATTCGACGTCTGCCGGATTCCACGCGATGCGATGAACTTCGTCGTCCTGCACATTGTGTTTGATGCGAGCGTTCGAATCGAAGACATACATATCCATTGCTCGGCAACGCTCAGTTAATTCGTTGTCACAACCGACATGTTTGTATCCGGTGTGAAAAAGTTCTCCGTCCAAATGTCCAATTAGCGAACGATGCGCGAGCCAGTGGGTTGCGATTTCGCCATTCACCCAGACTCCGTCATTCAGACCGACGAGACCGATTCCTTTGCCCGGATATTTGTTGTCGAAAGATTTCAACGCGGTTAGGACGGCGCTAATTAAAAAATTGGGCTCGGGTTCGCAATCGTTTCCGAGAAACATGATATACTCCCCGGTGGAGCGGTCGACTCCCGCCTTGAGAGTTTTGCAAATCCCCTTACGGTCGGTGAAGCTGTCTTCCTGAACAATTATCTCCGTCAATAGCTCAGGATAGTTGGTGTTCTGCTTGATTAGCGACAAGCACTTTTTCAACTTTTCTTCGCGACCGAGCGTCGGTATTACAATCGAGACTTTGGGCAGCTTGAGATACCATCGTGCGTCGTGTAAAAATGTCGTCTTCGTCGGAATGAAAGCGAGCGCTTTTTCCCAATGGAGTTTGGATTTCGCACGGTCATTGAGTTGCCAATACGCCCAGTAAAGCATCTCGTGAGGAAAATGCCGATAGTGAGCCATGTTATTTGCATAGAAACCACTTTCCGGAATTGTGAGTGCTGCCTCGGCGAATGCCGCGCATCGTTGAGCATCACGTTTCTTATAGAAATGTTCCGCGAGACGGACAAACGCTTCACGCCGTCCGGCGTCAAGAAGCGTTGCCCGAAAATATTGCGCGAGACCTGCTTCGATATTACCAAGTGCCATGTGACAGTCGCCGATAAAAATCATGCTTTGAGCCCGTTCCGGGGCCCATTTTTTCATGGCGATGTGGCGGTCAAATTCATTGATGGCCGATTTGTATCGACCGCTCCACATTAAATCGCGAGCGAAATAGTGAGAGTTGCGGTCATTGTCCGGATTGAGGTGACAATCGAGCGCGAGCCCCGTCAAATATCCACTCCGGTTCGTCTCAACATTTTGCCAGTGCTCCAGCTTTACTTGCGACTCTGGAAGACGGATGGTTTTACACACTTGGCCCCCCAATAAATTGCCGGAACATAAGAGAGTTACAATCGCTCCCAAATTCTGAATGAAACCGGTCGTGACACTCTTCACATAGAGTCGCACCATTCTCGATTTCAAACCGGAGAGTAGGGTTATTATGAAAGCTTGCTATATGATGCGGATGGATGACCGCCCCTCGCGTTAAGCATTTCCGACAGGTAAAATCGTCTCGGTTAAATACGCTTTCCCGCCACACTTTGAATTCGACAGATTTTCTCAGCCGTTTATTCGTCTCCGTTACTCCGCCCTTCCACCAAGGACTACGGTCTCCCCGCATCCGCAGACTCGCCGCCATACGAAATTCAAATGAACGTTTTTGACCCCGGCATTTCGAGATTCTCGATTCTGTCTGTTCGGCGGTTTCCTTTCGACCAAAATTAGGGTTCCCCGCCCCGGTTTTATTTGAAGTAATCAAACCCAAATTTTTTGGGGTCCGCCCTCTCATAGAACGACTTATTCGTTCTCGACTTTCCGGCGTATGTGGACGACAAAAACTCATAGAGGAAAAAGGCATTCATGGACGATGCCGCGCCACGCTAATTTTCTCCTGTCATAAAATTTACTATGAAGAAACTTCACCGCTTCATTTCCGAAAGAGTCATGGGAGAATACAAAATTATATTCGAATCGTTCTGCCCCTTCTGCGATTGCTTTATCGATTGCATCGATGTCGAGAGATGTTAAAACCTCGTCGCAATCCGGCATGAATACGAAATCTCGTCCCGAAAGAGACGCGGCATAATTTCTTGCGGAAGTATAGTCAAAAAGTTTTTGGCCCGCAGCCACGATTGGCTGCTCGCCGATGACTACGAATTTATCGTTAATGGCTTTCGCCATTTCTTCGGTTATTGTTATTTTGAATCGGTCGCCGACAGGGTAAACGGTGCATCCTAAAGTTTTCGCGAGAGCGACTGTTTCATCTGTGGAGCCTGTGTCAATGACCACGATGTCTCCGCCGCGCTTTTGAAATTCGGCAAGCGATTTAACAAGACGCGGAAGAGTTTTTGCCTCGTTCCGCGCTATCAGGACTACTGAAAAAGAGGGTTTGGGATGCTTTCTCATGCGAAATTGAAAATCACATTATTCTCTCGATTGAACCGAGCCTGAATTTCTTCGATTGAAAAATTTTCTATCGCCGCAATTTTTCGGCGATTGTCGCACTGCTCTTGGGGCGTGGCCCATCGAACATTGCCGGGTTCATAGTTCCCGTGTTTGTTAGGATACCTGTCTATCGTGTGCTCTTTCGAGGGTCTTGGTCCGACATATCGATAAAAGTTCTCAAATCCGCCCCCGGGATGCTTCCATTCCTCCCAGACAATTATTCCCCGCCCTCCATAGTTAGAAAATTTCTCGCTGTTCTTGTCGTAACATCGTTTTCGCATGCCGCGCCATGACCTATACTCAGGACTATTTTTCATTCCATGAGTAGCTCGTGCTTTATTGGCAGATGCTCGACTCATAGAGTATCAGTGACTTCGATGACGACAGCACCTACGCCGCCTGCACCACCCGGCCCGCCGGTCATCGGCCCGCCGCCGTCACCGCTACCTGCACCGCCGCCGCCGCCATAAGGCGTGCCAGCAGTGTCTCCGAGACCGCCTGTTCCGATTCGCCCGGATAATCCGCCTTCTAGCAGAATTCCCGGGAAACCCGGAAGACGTAAATTCGCTGTTCCCGTGCCGCCTGTGCCGCCGGGTCCGACATCCATATCAAGACCGGTCCCGGCCCCGCCGCCGGTGCCGCCGTTACCTTGAATGTAAGTGGTTCCGATGTCATGAAAATCTGATGCTCCGCCGTTTCCACCGATGGCGGTATCGTCGCCGCCCGTTCCGCCCGCTCCGCCTGCGCCCACGTGCGCCGTGTAGGTGTTGCCGGGAATCACGGTGACGAAACGGTCAGCATACTCGCCGCCGCCGCCGCCGAATCCGGGTCCAGAACCGTTACCTGCGGATGCCCCGCCGCCGCCGCCACCGCCTGCGCCATAAACTCGAACACGAACGCCAATTACTCCAGCCGGACATAAAAAGGTATGGTCGCCGGGAGAAATGAAAGTCCACGTCTGGTCAACTTCAGCCGAGGCCGGTCCCGTTGCTCCTGCCGGACCAGTCGGTCCGGTTCCGCCGGTCGGTCCAGTCGCGCCGGACGCGCCAGCCGCACCCGTAGCTCCGACGTCACCGGGTTCACCCGGTAACCCCGGAGCGCCCGAGACGACAATGAGTGCATTCGTGAGAACAATTGCATCCTCGCTTATATTGTTCGGCGGGCCAAACAGATTCGTGACTACGATGGAATTGGTTTCTCCATTGACGGACACGACTTGATAAAAACCGCCCCCACCAATCCAGATATATTCATCCGCGAAAAATGGTGCAGTGTTGTCGAGAAAAACTTCCACCGTTTCGCCGATAGCCGGTTGAACGAACTGCGCCGTCGAGTGAGCGAACGCATCGAGTCCGTCGAAGCCGGTGATTCCTTCAGTAAAAAGGCGTAACAGATAGCAGGCGGTGCCTTCGCCTTCGTTACGCGGATGGCCTTCGATACCCGAATCCAAATCGCATGGAAGCGTCCACACACATTGCCCGTTGACCACAGTCTTCGTGACCGAGCCATAGAAAGACGTGATGAAAGCGTCGAGCGCATTCGGTAGCGAATTGCAATCTGGTCCCGTAGGGCCAGAGCAATTATGGGTGGTGTGATGGCAGTTACAGGACATAAGTATCTCCTTTTTTCAAGTTCTCTTCGGCGAACAACGGCTGGAGATTCGTGTAATGAAAGCAGGCTCGCTGTTGTGCCGGTTCTGAAAGATTGAATGAATTATAGGGACGAACATGGTCCACGTGCCAAATCGGCCCATAGTTTTCCCACGTCATCCCCGGACGAAATTTGTTCTCCAAAAACGTTTTGACCGTCTCGATTGGGGCCCCAACCAACCCCAAACTTGTCGCGGATTTTGTTTCCTGCTTAAGAAATTTTTGTATGCGCTTTCGAAGACAGATTCGAAGTCGATAAACAGGGTCTGTGGCATAGCGTTCCCGAGCGTATCGAACCGCATAAGCTATACGTTTCGGGCGTGTCCGAGCGTGATATGCACGAGAACTCCGATTAAATTTTTCCGGATTAGCCGCATAACGCGCCTGCGCTTGAGAGAGGATTAAATCCCGCTTTTCTCTATAGCGGTTTCTCGCATTCGATTTCTGTTTTTCGTAATCGGCGTAGGGCATACTACTTCGAGGCCGTTATATTCGCTGCCGGGGTGACAGGGGTCGTAGTCAAAGTCTGCACGATTTTTTGCACGTCCGCGCTTTGATTCTGCAAATGTGAACGAGAAAAAAGGTCAACAACCTTTTCCTGAACCTCTTTTGATAAATCGCTATTTTCAATGAACCCTTTGAACTGCTCTCCGCCCGCCGATAGCTCGGACACGGCGCGGGAGAGAACCGAGGAAGAGACCCGACCAACGAGCCCAACTCCTGCCCCCACTACGGGGTTTGCGATTCCGTATAATTTCAAGGCGGTCCATCCGAGAAAAAGAACGAGCAAGATAATTCCAACATAAGTAATGTATGAAACGGAAAAGAGCCCAGAACCTTCAATCTTATGCCCCGCATACTTGTTACTTGCATTCTTGAAATCTTCGATTTTACCGTTGAATTTCGCGATGTCATAATTCAAGCTATCTACGAGGTTCTTCGTAGCTGTCGGACCCTTGTAAAGATATTTGGGCGGTCCGAGCGATGTCGAGACCGAGTGGGTCAAATCGATGGTATCTTTCGCCGGGATGGTCACACTCGCTGGCGCACCGTCTTTGACTGCGGCCAGATATGTCTCCGTGGCGCGAATCGAAGCGAGAGCGGCAGCCTTTCGCTGGTCTTCCTTGAGCGTGTCGCTCTGTTCAGGAAACGCTTTCACCTTTGACTGGAAAAACTCGACTCGGTGGGGAACGAGGGAGCTACAGCCGGTGAGGAGCGAGATTATCGGAATGAGAGCGAGAAATTTTTTCATTCAGGGTCGATTTGTTTGATTGGAACGGGGTCGCCCTCGTTCAATTTTTTCGTTTCAGCTTCGTAAAATTTTTTCTTGGCGCGGCTGCTGAGTGCCGAATAGATTGATGCGTAAATCGCGGCCAGAACTGCACCGGTGCTCAAGAGAGCATTCCAATGGGCAATGAGGAAGCCGACTGCGGCCCCTAACCACGCCAGTGCAAGCATCAAATTGTGTTTAAAGCTATCCATACCGTCTACTCTAATATGCTCGAAATTGGTTTCCATGTCACCTTTTCTTACGCGAGCGTTAAGTTTTTGGCGACGGACCAATCGCTTAGTTGGACTCCATTTGAAAACCAAGCTATTTGGACGTGAATTGTGTCCCCCGAAGTAAAAGTGTAATTGACCGGAGAAGTCAAATGTGTTGCAACATCCGCGCCAGTCAAAGCGGGCGTCGTATCATCCGTATACTTGGCGCGAAAACCTCCGGCACCGGCTGCGAAAGTGGGCACCGTGACGCGAGCAATTCCGCCCGTCTGGTCAGTCAATGTCCACGCGCCGCTCCCCGGCGCGGCCAAGGCAAAACCGGGCATATAGGTAAAATTCGCCATTCCCTGAAGCAACTCATTATCCATGTCCGCATAAGGCGGTTCGCTTCCGACAAGAGTGAAATAGAGTTTTCGAAGAAGGGGATTGTAAGCTTCCCCGGGAGTGGGTGTATGATTTCCGTCCGCAACTCCATAGAGATATTTTGCAACCATCCCGAGAATGGTATCGTCATACTTCGGAGTCTCCATCCCCGTAGTGACGAATCGACGGACTAGGTCCCACTCTGAGTCATCAGGAAGTGGCCCGCCGCCAGCCGCCCGACAAATCTCATACCAATAGTCCCATGCTGAACCGAAAAGCTTCATAAAATAGAGAGTGCTGGATTATCCAGCACTCTCATTGAAGCTTACGGGAAGACCGCAGTGATTGATTGAACCGCCGAGCGAAGCCCGAACACCGGGACCGTAGCAGCAGTTTTGTAACGGGCTTGAAATTTGATAGTCTTCGAAGACGAATCATCCAAACCAGCATATGCCTTAGAGAAGACATAGGTTGTAGCACCATCAATCGCCTGATGAACCGTGGCGAGTAGAGTCAACGCGCCGTTAGCCACGACAGCCGCAGCATTCGCGAATCCCCAAATCTCGATGAAATCCGCAGCGAA
>Ga0137394_10002022_pt1 | contig 14922 bp, 19 predicted proteins | sample czobulk116metaG_FD_108278 | JGI IMG/M metagenome (GOLD analysis project Ga0137394, IMG submission 108278) | Vadose zone soil microbial communities from Angelo Coast Range Reserve, California, USA - czobulk1.16 metaG | ecosystem: Environmental > Terrestrial > Soil > Vadose zone | place: USA...
AAAATTCAAATATTTTTCCGACATATTTTCCAATTATGGACAACAAAAAGATCTTATATTCATTTTGTGAATTACTTAGAGTTTTTGAATTTACAAACCGAGTAATGTTGACAGTGCCAGTGTCAAATTGCGGAGTCGAACAATGTCACGTGACAGGCTCTTACTCAAAGCGGAAATGTCGAACACGGAGGTTTTAGGACCACGACGTCCTCAGTCAGGCTACCCATTTGTGCTGGGCTCGCGAGTGCCCTTCACTGTATCCAACCTCCACAAAGAGACAAAGAAGAACTTCTCTCATGTCATCAAAGGCCTTTACAACTATGGTTCGTGCTTTTTGTCATGGTTTCTTGTGATTTCCGACATGCTTTTCATAGTCAAGCCTAAGACTGGACGATCTGCACACATGATCTCAAAGGAGATGGTAAGTCCTGCTTCGTCCTTAAAGGCAGTGTCTGAAATTTGCTTGCTAGCTTTGTGTGCAACCATACCGACCGTGCAAGAAGGGCACGAGCGACCACACCGACTGTGCGAGAAGGGCATGAGCGACCGCACCGACCATGCAAGAAGGGCACGAGCAACTGTGCCGACTGCACGTTTAGGGCATGAGGGATTTATGTGTGAGAGCAAAATTAAGTGTGGTGACGAGCTTCCTTAGACTGGTCGTGTTACTTGGTTACTCCCTTGATTTGCATTGTTGTCTTACATGTCCTTAATGTAACTTGTGGAAGGTTTTTGAATAAATACAAGTACATCTAAGAGCGATTAAGGAGTGTATTGTAATTTGGACCTCCCTTATATAAGGAATGTGTCTTGAAATGCCTTTACCTTAGACGGAAAAAAAAAGGAACCTAAGGTAGGGTTAAGCAGCCGAGAGGTTTCCTGATGCCATGCACGCATTGCCTCGAAGAATGACCACTGTACTTATACTCATACTCGGTCGCGTCCGAAGGTAATGGAGCTTCTTGGATTGGAAATGAATTTGAAAAGTATGAGTTGATCCGCATATGCGCGGACTAGATGAGCCAGATTCCCGCATTCAATACACCCCTGCGAGTGAAACGTGGAAAGCGTGCCAGGGCACCCCAATCTATCGTGCGGTGTCTTCCGCCTCCTCCACTGTATTTGCAGAACCCACAGGCTTGTAGGCAGCGGTGGTCCGGGGTTGAGTACGTTGAGTCACAGTAGGGGCGGCATTTTGGAATGGTGGGGAAGCTAGGGCCTGCATGTGAATGGGCGCTGTAGGGCATTCGATTTGGAAGTGGCCCTTCCGGCGACATTTTAAACAGGCGATACAAGGACTAGTTTGCTTCGCCCGCTTGGCGGATAGTGAATGATCTACCGAGTCCAAACTACTGTCGAATATGGTTACTTTATGAAGGAGGGAGAAGGCAACTGACGAGGAGATGCTGTGGTTTTGATCTAACGCAGTGGGCCATTTCGACGCGCGCGTGGCTGCGCCGCTCCAAAATGTTACCCTACGAAAACATATCCGGCAGTTTCTTCGACGTCACCGACCGACTAGTTGCCTCCCAAAAGATGAACCCTTTTGTACAGGAAAGTGCATGTACATACAAGAAAGCACTACCATTCTTAAGAACAAGATGATTCTAAAAAAAGAAGTAGGACGCACGTCTTAGCTCTGGAATGGAGATGGTGCGAAAATGGAAGAACCGACTTCAACCGAAGTGCGTATGGAAGTCCGAAAATACAAGAGAATCGAGGACGCATGCTGAAGTACATAAGTTTAAGTCGGGCAGCGAATGAAAAGTTGGGTACGTTGCCTATGGGAGATGTGGCTGGAGTGCGTGTCGTGGTCACCTTAGCTCCACTTTGCCAAACGACAGACAAGGATAAAGCGTGGTCCCTTGGGATACTGGAGTACAACTGTCATGCACATCCAAATCCGGCGTGACTGGGACGGAGCGTTTGTTGAATGGAGACCTCGAGGACCTCACAACGGTGACTATAACACCATAGAAAACATGTGTCGCCAGAATATAGGGGAGGTAGGATCACAACTCAGGTACCAAACAAGGAGAGAGTTCGCGATCGCCGCTGTGTTATGGTATTAGTATTAATACGATTCAAGTCTACGAGACCAAGGGCGGGGACTTGTCGGAGATTGGATGTGGTGCCGGTTTGAGCGGATTGGGGGCCAGAGGCTGCCGGGGACATGGAGGGATGATTAACGGCAAGTTATGATGAAAGAAGTTGTTGCGGATAAAAGGAAGGGTGCAGGACGATTGAGTGGACTCGAAGGCACCGTGACCCAAGGAGCACGCTAGGAAGACACGACGCAGGCCGGTCATCTACCGACGGCTCATCTGGGGGATTTGTCGTGATATGTACTGGCCAAGACGGAGGGGAAAGTGGGGAAGGAGTAAAGAAGGTGGTAGCAGGGCGGTGAGCAGCCTCTGGATCTACCACTGCGCCATCGTGACCACCATGCGTAGTGTATGAACAATGGCCGGGGACGTTGCATAGCGGATACGACGACGGGTAAGCCAGACGGCCTGAGAAATCGCTGCCGGAAGCATCGAAGTACGGACACGAGGAAGCACCAGCGACTCGATGCAAAGCGATATAATGATGTCGAATCTCCTTGAGAAGGAGTACAGCATAGAAGTACGCACTGCTGTTCCGGGCTTCTTGGACAACTTCATTCCAAACGACACAGAAGGCGCGCTGGAGTTCGGGAAGAGTATTGCGTACGTCAAATTTGAAGCGAATGCACAACGCCAAAGGCAAAGGGACTGGCGTGGCGCATGAAATGGATCAGGTTGGCGGGTAGCACGCTGTCGCCTTGCGTTAGATGGTCCTGAAATACGCCTTCCGCAACGCCTAAGTGGTCCCTAGCGAGTGTAGCCCAAGATGCTTTGCGTTCCCGCGCACTCGCGATAGTGACGGCAATGATCCCCCGTATGTACTGGGTGAACCGTCCATCGCTGCCCGTATCCCATGATCTCATAGAAAGTTCAATCTCGACAGAATGAAACCCTCAGCCCCAATTCACACGGATCATCTCGCCAAACATGTTCCTGAGCGTGTTGAGAACGGGAGGTAGCACCTCACCGGCGGCATTGAGGCAAGTCATAAGCCGATGTATCTTGACCGATTCGGGGACTGAATTCGATGAAAGGGTGTCGCGCAGGAAATAGCCGAGTGCATCCTCGATCAGCTTTGGGGCTTGATCACGAAGGACATTGACCTCGTCTGACCTGAAAAAACCAGGGATGGCTTCAAAGACTCTTCCTTGTTCGTCGCCTTCGCGCAGAACGTGGACTGTCCACCCCAAGATGCGGAAATCGATCTCCGCTGATTGTTTCAAAGTCGCTTCTTTGACCTCCCAAGCATTCCCCCGAAGCTTCTGTCTGCCGAAGAGTACCGGCAATTCATAAATGCGATGACGAGGGTCGAGGGAACAGAGAAATGTCCCGAAGTAGTAGAGAGCTTTAAGGACGAAATACAGAACACGGGTGTACATGAACCAAGCTGTAGGCGAAAGTCGCGAGTAGTATGGGCTGTCGGGCCAGATAATTGGCAAGCGTGATGAATCCGTATACCGCCGACAGGAATGCCACCCAGCAAATTACCGTGCTGAAAACCGTGGTTGGCGTTGCACGGGTAGATATGGAGGCCGGCGAAGAAAACGAACAGAGAAAGATGTACCAGAGCGGGCAACGCTTCAACCGCCCATGGAATTGAAATTTGGTGGTGCCATACAAAGAATGCGCGCGCGCGCGCGCACGTTCGTGAAGGCTGCGCCCCGCTGGCTGAATGTGCTGGAGGTATCGACGTGCCCACTGCTGCAACGACGTCGCCAGCATCGCGCATGAAAGGCTGATAACCAAGCTCAGGAACCAGAGCGAGTTTACCCAGAGAGCATATCTTGGGGGAGAGAATGCGGAAGGCTTGGCTAGAGTAGACGTTAAGAATGGAGAAGACACGTTGGGGACTGGCTGAAGCTGATAAATTTTCTCGAGGTAGAAAGTGGAAGTGTCCCGCGAATTGGGCTTAAGGTCTTGGAGTGAGACGACAACGAGCGCAACGATGACGGCAGAGAATAAACCATTCTACTTGGCTCACCACAGATTAGTACGCAGCATTTGAGAAGGCGACCTTGTTACGCACGAAGATAATGATCTCTTCGGCATCCTTTTACCAGCGTTCGGCCGCCATGTGATCTCTTTTCTCTGCATTCTTTAAATACATGGCGAAGAGAGGCCCCGAACCATCACCACAGATGGTCCCATTCTACGATTGCGAACGGAGGCTAGTGGTCGTTTACTACAAAGAAGGGTGAGTTTGATGAGGGCAATAAGTTGAAGCGCAGCTACGGATCACATACCCTTGGTATTCATGCTTTCACTGGCAGGATCTTGATTGTCAGCTTGAGACATCGGATAGTATGGAGTGGTGGAAGTTGGCGGGTCTTTCGGTTGTACTTGAAGGGGAGGATAAAGTACACTGACAGGCAGGATGACTAGGAGGGTGCGGGTCGTGACCAAGTCAACTCCGAGTCCGAGCACGTGCAAGAACTCGGCACTTAGCAACGGCCTCAGCTAGCGACGGCCTAACGACGACTTTCGATCATACGACAACGACTCCCTCACGAAAAAAGGAGGCATTGCCACCGAGATTATCATAGAAGACGTTCACCATTTTTTCTAGGGAATATGTTAATTTTCGAGCTTGGCTCGGGTGGCACAACTGGCCCCAGGCTCGGAGCAATCCTTTTTACCGAGGGCAGTCGACCTGATAATGATTCGCGATCGAGAGCTCGAAACGGAAAAACAAAGGCCAAATTGCTTTCGCGCGTCGCTGCGCGTAAGTTAGCAATTCAGTGAGTTTTGACTTAGAGCCTCTATTTCTGGGCGTCTCATCATATCCGAGTTCGCGACGTTCGGGGACAACATATATCGCCGCTGACGCGATGTACTCTACAGACTTCGCAGTGGCTTTAACTTGGCTACACCGTCGCATGGTGGTAGACTTTACAGTATGGTATCATAGTAGTAGTCATGCGCGCCGACGACTCGGAGGAGCTCCCCCATTTCATATTGGCTGCTTCGAGTTCAAAGCATGCCAATTCCCAAGTGCGGCGTAACATCTGGAATGGTATGGTACTTCTGAAATGTATTCCCTCCTGTGTCCGGCCAAGTTCTACCATCTGGGCAGGTCATTCCCGTTGCCTCGCACCCAATTCCTTCGTTTCTTCTGGTTATTTACATAGCTTATAGAATGGCTACTCATGTCTATCGACGCCGTCCTCGTATAGCAGCTATATATTCGATTCCATGCTCTCAGATTACTTCAATCTCTATTTGCCTAGAACTCATCGCTCCTTGAGGTGGCCAGTGTTTCGAATCTCTAAGGGACCTTAAGGGTATCGATGTGAACATGATTCGACGTGGTATGATCAGAACAGAGGCACTCTGTCGAGGAATGAAAGAAATGGGGATAACTGAATTTTGGGGAGAAGGTTCTGATGGTGCGTGGGAGCGTTTATCCAGTAGGGGATGAAGATCTCGAGAGTGGTGAAGCACAATACGTGTCGCCGGGTTTATGGTGTAAGGGTCGGGGTGGCAGGGTATTTCAGGTATCAGGGAAGGAGAAAGGACGCTGTGTTACGGGATATTAACACCATTAGAGAGAAGGCCGAAGGCCGATTGATATTGATGTATGGGTGTGGTGCCTGCTAGAGCGGGATTGAGGGTCAGAGGTTGAGGTCCAGAAAAAGACTGGATGATCAACGGCGATGTAGTGTTTAAGTTGTGGGAATGGCAGAATTGGATGGACTCGAAGGCACAGTGACATGCGGAGCGGGCACGAGCTGCTAACCTAGAAACGGCTCATTTGGGAAGTGACTGTATCGTGGTATGAACTGGCGGGGATGATGAACGCAACGAGGAAGGGGTGACAGGAGACGTGGGAGGCGGGTCACCAGCCTCTGCAAGTGCCGCCGAGGCATCATGCCCGTCGTGATTGAGATGATTGAGATGACCAGGGACGTTGCATAGCGGATACGAAGCCGGACGGCCCGAGAAATCGCTGCCAGATGCATGACCAAAGTATTGCGCTGGCGGGGAAGCGGCATCGACGCCTCGATGCAAAGCAATGTAGTGAGGGCGAAGCTCTCTAAGGATGGATTCAGGCTTGGAATATTTGTCGTGGTTTTGGGCTTCTCGAATGACTTCATTCCACACGACACAAAACTTGCGTCGTAGCTCGGGCAGAGTATTGCGTATGTCAAATTTGGAGAGTGATCGCACAACTTCGAGGGCAAAGAACTCGGAGCGATCGGCGTGGCGTAGGAAGTGGATCATGTTGGCCAGCAGCACGCTATCACCACGTGATAGATAGCGCTGAAATAGGCTCTCTGGGACACCCAGGTGGTCTCTAGCAAGCGTGACCCAAGATTCGTTGCGTTCTCGTGCCCTTGCGACAATGGCGGCAACGACGCCTCGTATATACGGGGTGCACTGTCCATCGTTGGCTTTGTCCCAAGACCTCAGAGTATGTCCAATATCAATTGAATCTAGCCCCCCACCCCAGTTCAGATAGATCAACCCGCGGAACAGATCTCTGCGAATGGGAGGTTTTGTCAGTACCTCACTGGTGGCATCGAGGCAAGTGGCCAGCCGACGTATCTTGATCGTCTTGGGGACTGAATTCGATGAAAGGGTGTTGCACAAAAAATAACTGAATGCCTTCTCTGTGATGCTTTCAGCGCGATCACGATCAAGCTCGACTGCATCTGAGTCAAAGAAGCCGGGGATGCATCCGAAGACCTTTTCCTGATCGTCATCCTCAGGCATAGCATCGACTGTCCACGACAAGATACGGAGATTGACTTCCGCCGTTTGTTTCAGAATCGCTTTGAAGACACCATACTTAATACCGAAACGCGTCTCTTGGCCTAACAATAATAGCCATCGTTGAATACGATGGCGAGTATCGAGGGAACGGAGAAGCAACCCGATGAGGTACAGAACTTTGAGGATGACATACATGACGCGGGTGTAAACGAACCAGGCTGTCGGTGAAAGCGGTGAATAGTATGGGCTGTCGGGCCAGATGATTGGCATAAGCGTGATGCATCCATATCCCACCGACAAGAGTCCCACACAGCAGATCACCGCGCTGAACACTGTGTGATCGATGTTGAAGAGATAGACGAGGAGGCCAGCGAAGAAAGTGAACAAAGATAGATGTACCAGGGCAGGCAATGCTTCGACAGCCCACGGGATATGAAATTTGGTGATGCCATTCGCAAAGAATGCGCGCATTTGCGCCCGCTCTTGTAGGCAGCGCCCTAATTGCTGAGTGTTCTGGAGGTATCGACGTGCCCACTGCTGCAATGACGTCGCCAGCATCGCGCATGAAAGACTGATAACCAAGCTCAAGAACCAGAGTGAGTTCACCCAAACAGCATATCTAGGTGGAGAGAATGCCGGAGGAGGCAAGGATATGGATGAGCGAGACACGTTGGGGTCGGCCTGAAGCTCGTAGATCTTTTCGATGTAGAATGCGGCAGTGTCCTGAGAATTAGGTCTGATGTCTTGGAGTGATACAACGACGAGTGTAGCGATGACAGCGGAGAATAAACCGTTCTATATAGCCCACGACAAATTAGCACACAGCAGTGTAGAAAGCGACCCGGTACGCACAAAGATAATGATACCCTCGGCATCCTTTTGCCAACGTTCGGCCATTATATTGTCTATCTTCTCTGCGCGTCTCGAATATATAGCAAAGAGGGGCCCTGAGCTATCACCATGGGTGGTCCCATCCTGCGATCGGTTAATCACATACAGACAGAGGCTAGAAGCCTTTTACTACAAAGGTTGGTGAGTTTGAAAGATAGGAACCAAGCTGTAGATAACATACCCTTGGCATTCCCCGTCTCAGGATATTGACTATCAGCTTGAGACATCGAATAGCATAGAGAGGTTAGAAGTTGGAACGTCTTCGGTTGGTACCATACTGCAGTGATAGCTATGGCGACGAAATAAATAAACTCCAAGCACGTGATAGCCATGCGACCCTGAGACCCGGGCCGCCGCGCCGTACGATATTCGGCCCGGGTGGCCGCTATGTAGGTCGGCTGTTTGTGCCATCATTTCATGATGCCTCTGTACCGGCAAAACCAGAGTTAAGTTTATTCATATCCGACCTTTCCTAATGCTTAATTTGGTGCGTAAGATGACAGTTTGTTGCGCACTACTTATTCAGGAACGACTTGCCAGCGGTATCAACCTTGGTCTCTGCCCCAATTGACTCGGAAGTCTCTCAGTCCTCAGGCGAAAATGCCAGTGATCTTGCCTTTCTGACTTACTGTGGAAAATTCGAGGTAAATACCGACGTGCATATCATACCATGCTCCGGATGCCATGCGGAGAACGAAGTTGAACGAATGAGATCAGAGTTTTAGACGGAATATCATCATCCTCCCATTCGTTCTGCACACTGTGACTCGACTGCTCTTGTTCGCTCTCCGTTTCTTAGCGCTCACCATTCACAGTTGTCTTGCCATCTCATCCCCTAGCCATTCGTCTTGGTGGTCCGCCGTCGATCTCCTTTGGTTTCTCTCCATTCTCGTACCTACTGTTTACAGTTGTCTTGCCGTCTTGTCCTCTCACCTCATCTTTATATCTCCACCTCCCGCCGTTCGTCTTGGTGGCCCGCCGTCGGTCACCTTCGTTTCTCGAATTCCCATGCTCATTTTCCCAATTCCTTTCTCCCTTTCTTCCACTTCCGCTCAAATTTCACCTGGTGAACATCCTCTCTTCACGCAGCCGACATACATCGCCACCTTTTGATAACCTAATGTGGCTGAAGGCATTGCCTTACTGCATCATCGAGGGGCCTCCCAACTAATTGCACTGTTACTGGCGCTTGTGGATGAGGGTGTGGGGTAGGCGTGAGACCACGCAAAACTTATGGCAAGATCAGGGTATGACGCGGGTTCCAGAATATCCAACTAGGTTAGAGCAAGGGAACGTGACTTCAAGTCGTTTTGCGCTCTTTCTCTACCTCCTCATTCCCATTCGGCACTTTGAGTGCTTGAGCCCCACATCACGAGTCCTCATGCCAGCGCCGCCATCTCCATGGTCAACAAGGCATGCCCGAGAGTTGCCTCAACTAAGACGTATCCGTTCCACGACCTGGGTCCATATGCCCGTGGAATGAGACCATCCGAGTTGCAAGGCCGGTAGCAGCAGAATATTTGCTACAGGGTCGACAGGATAGCACATCGAATACATTGTGACCATTTTGCCACATCCTGAGTCTGAGAACAAGCTGCTCGAAGTTGGGTGAAAGTTCATGAGTATGAATATGGAAATTCTTTGAGTGCGTTCCGCTGGCCAGCGAACGCTACGGTCCACAAAACAAGCTCAGATTGCTGTGGGTTATACGTAAATAACGAGTGGTCGAAGACAATTTGACAACCAAAGAGACGTCTTCGATCGAGATCTAAAGTCCTTGGTTTTGGATTGTCGCCACATGTCGTCGCGAAGCTTGGCCATGCAGAATCACGAGTCTACAAGAACCAAAGCAACGGAGGGAATGTTGGGCCTCAGGGCGGTCCAAGGTAATTGTGCCGGTATTTATAAACAGTTGTCTAGAATTAAATACAATGGTAGGAAGAAAATCGAGACATTTAGTGCGCACAAATCTATGGGGCAGGTAGAAGGGATCAAAATTATGTGTTGTGTTGTGGTTAGGAAATGGCAATGCGAAGAACGTGTGGGTATAAATCAGAGGAGCAAGCGACCAAAGAAAATCCCGTGTTCCATCAGGCGAACGACCGGAAACATGTTATCCATGGCTGGGCACTGCGCCACCTGGAGAGTAGAGGCACGCCGTCTAATCATAACGGCCAGCGCGATCGGGTTCAGTGTGGGGAGCCTGAGGCAGCGTCCCCGGCGGAGATGCAGGAGGACCTGGATGACGTATTTCTCGTGCATGTCCGCACCGGGATCAGAGAGGTGCCCTACATCAGAGGCAATCTTGTACCTCGAGACGGCCTTGCGCAATTTTTTCATGGGCAGGGAGGTATACGCGATGTGGATGACGCCAGACAAGAGACGCATGGGGTCTAGAGCGGCCAGGGATGGGGTGCACCTATTCGAGAACTGGTGCCAGCCATCCACGGTCTCGATGGCCGAGTTGCACCAAACCGCGCCCTCGAATAGTCGGCGTTTGGAGAGGACGAGGACCCACTGGGGTGGAAACCCGGGGACGTTGTAGAATGCGACGCCGACGTGGCAGGGGGAGACGGGCGTGGTTGGGTTTGGGGGCGACATGATGTGCAAGAGGACGGACGGATACGATGTCGGTGCTCAGGCTGAATATGTGAGTGTTGTCCGGAGCTGAGAACTGAGGCCCGGAGGAGGAAGGAAAGACCTTTTTCAAGCATCGGAGAGCTCGATAGATGTGGGCTGTGAATGGACAGACGACCACAGTGGAAGGAAAGGTAGCCAAGACGACATGTTTGGGTCACATTTTTTGTGAACGCTCGGACCGGCGGCCACAACTTCGGAAGACGACAGAGCACTACTGCTCTAAGGTATACCATCCAGGGCCAGCTCGCAAGCGGACTATTGTACTTTGCCACGGGCCCCACGCTGACATCATGAATACATGTGCACTGCACATTTGTACATTTTACTTGAGCATTCTCCTTACAGGATGTCACACAACAAATGAACCCCTTCAGGGCTCGAAACAACCTCGTTTGGGCATACTTCTAAAACCAGGGACTACATGCTCACGACTCATGATGCCTCCCAGCGACGATGTCAATGCCGAACGAAACATGGGCTGAGGATGTTACGGAACTCCTTAAGAACTCCGTTAGAGTCCGCTCCGTTGTTGGGTGCCAGCCCGACCGGCATAAGAATTGACCTACGAACGCTACTGCGGTCAAGTTAGGGTATTTGCTTGAAAAGAGTCAAGTGGCACCAGAAATGTCCTGCAGCCCCAGTGACCTAGCTGAGTGAGCCGGTCCACACGTATTGGACCAAGCTGGCGGATGCTGCGTCCCTCTCCACGAAAAACTCCCCGTAGGTGCCATCCCAAGAGATCCCCTTTAGGGACAAGTACAACCTCTACCGACACCTACAAGTTAATGAGGTACTGCACCTCAACTAGGCAGTTTTACCAACACCCCCTCTATGGCGCCGTCTCAGTCAACCCCTTCAGGGTTCATCCAAACTGGGAGTTACTAACTACAACACCGTGGGAGAGTGGCTGCGCCAATCTCCTCGCCTGCCTTCGTTGATCCTAATCTCGGGGACACCAAAGTAATGCCCAAAGGATAAGATGCCCTTCAGGCGTAAGCCGCAGACAAGAGAACAGAGGAAGTGCGGGAAATCACAGTAGGCCAAGGACCAGACACGTCGATGTAATAACAATTCAGTCAGGACGTACCATAAGACCGATGACGACGCTAGATGTGGAATCGAGACGAAGCTTTGTAAGGATGGTAAAGCCGAAGGATGATTGGGAGTAGAGCGTGAGACGTACAGTGCGTATGAGTTTTTTTTGGGGGGGCGTAGATGCTAATATTCGTGCAACACGTGGTCGCCAATAACGGTTGGGACACATAGGAAGGGGTTAACGTGAACCCAGAGGCGAAGGAAAAATATACATGGTGGGGGAAAAAGATCAAGAGGTAATGGTGGGCGAAGAGGAAAGAGCGTGTCTTATATATCCTTCATCGGGGGGCTTGTTTGGTTTCGGACAAATAAAAGGAATCCGGGTAGACAGCAGCCGAGTCATTGACTATGGGGGTCAATCCCGAAGCAACTCTCAAGGCCAAGCTCACCGCCCAGGCATAACCGAAGGAACACTTCTTGAATAACTTTTCTTTCCGGCGGCTGTTATCATAGGTTGCGTAGTCCATAAAATGATGAGAGCTCTTGGTCGCGAGGTGTCCATGTCACGTGACAACTGTGGGAGGCGGCTATCCCAAAATTGCAAACTGTCGTAGCCTGATACACTGAGCGCTATGCCCACCGAGTATAACATGTCTGAGAATAAAATCAGTTGCGGAGCAAGGACAACAGTCAGAACCGCAGTCCGCCGCAGTCCGCCCAGGAAGACGTGTTTCATATCGGACAGTTCGAGGAAGCATGTGAAGCCAGTGATTGGCTTGCGAACAGATAACCAAGGGCGATGCCCCGAAGACCGGCATATGAAGTATAGTCCGGATATGAAGCGGCCATTTCTGAATAAAAGAACATGTTTTTGGTCTTCAAAGGGGCTTGCCTAAGAAGGGCCTCGGTGGCGTACAGCATCCCAGCTCAATCAACTAGAAGAGTCGGTTCTTATATGGCAAGGTATAGCTCGGATCAATGCACTATGATACAGTACTTGGGGAGTACATGAACAGAGATGTCAGCATAAACGGTGTCAAAAAGCTGCTGCTGCATATACTCACAGACATGGATGTTCAACCAAAGTTTAGCGAAAACAAACACAGGAACTAGCTGCATTATCGACCAAGCCCAATCCTTGCCGCAAGTTGTCGGGAATGCAAGGTGTTCACCCGTCTTGAGCGCACAAAAAGACAAGCACCAACGCGATGGAGATAAAAATTATATTGCACGCGATGACTTCCCAAATAGTTCGCTCGCTCTTGCAGGGCGATCGGCCGCAGGGACTTCCACGCTATCGTCCATCCGAATGTTGATGTCGAAATTCTCGCCCACAGTATGAGTTCCCGGTAGGTGGTCTACAGACGAGTGATGGACGAAGTTGTCAGGCCTTTGATGTAGACTCGTATTCGAATGGATCGGGTCAGGACAGGAAGGACGTGACGGCGGGAGACAAGGTAAAAGGCGGCGATCACCGAAGGGTTGGCAGAATGGTTATTTCAGCTAGGAAGGCCATACAAGGTCATATTCACTTCCGAAGCAAAGGCAAGTGCAACGTACAACATCTTTTGGACAGGACTCGCATTCTCAGAAGGGCCAGCAGATGCATTCAGTGTTCGATGAAGCGAGGTACATACCAGCCCACAATGCGAAATAGCTAGGCGAAAGCACACAGTCTGTAAGAGCCAGTCATGGCGACTGTCAAGAGCAGGGCTCTCAAGGTGGCGAGGGCTAACCATGGGTGTCGAGATGGGAGGCAGACAAACTGACTTTTAAATCGACTTACCATATATGGCATGTAGTGACCACTCGTGACTTTCCCTCCAAATGATCAAATTTTTTCTCCATCTGCAATTGCCCACACCTACTGTATTATTTGAGTGCGATGCCGAGGCGAATCGGGATAGCCAGCCCGCGTCTCCTTTTCGCGCGAGTACAAAGTCCCAACGGACCCGTCAATCTTGTAGGTATAATGTAATTAAAACCGATACTGGAAATTAGAATGGACTCGGAGGTCGTGATGCGCAGACGCTACAGGAATGAGAACAGAAGTAGCCCGCGAATCTGGTCCTCGTCCGAAATCAGATGGGGAGTTGATGTGCGCTCGAGGAAAATTTCCCCTATGGCCGCTATTCACCCAGACGCCAGATTTGTCACATCGATATCCACTCAAATTTGGAAATTATTGTTTAATTTTTTTCCCATCTCATTTCCGAGCAAGTCAATTATTAATTCAAATTCTGCGACGATGTTTGCTCCGAGATCACAAAGATATGTGCCGAAATTCAACTTCTCTGCTTAGGCATTCCGTCATCGTCAAGAACTTTTATTAAAACCCTATGTCACGTATAAATAAACGTACCAAGTTTCGGGTCGGCCGACATCAATAAAAGTCCAATAATCTTGGCCATCGTAAGGATGTTGTGAGAGGGCGGTAAATCTAAGTGCTCTGCGACCTCAGAGACAAAGGTTCCTGGACTCAGAGCCAAAGTATAGGCGACGAAGGAAAGCGGGTGGTATTCCCACTGCCTCGAAGTCGAGAAAGCACGTCTTCCCATTCCTGTCGACGCCGAAGTTGCGCATGGCTATAATGGATTGAGTAAAAACCAACGACTCATGGCGTATGTGAATGGGGGCTAGCTCTGGATTCCGGATCCTCAGGCGAGCCTAGCCCAAGTCATGGTTAGCTATGGCGAGTGCTTAAGAAAATGTAACACAACACGGACACACCTTTTCCAGGTAAAGTTCTAAAGCTACTATACTCGAAAACTTTAGAGGTGCCTCAAAGTCCTTGAACAACCTATGGCAAGCGAGACCGCCTCCTAAACTGCCAATCGTAGCGCCGTCGGGAACTACAAGACCATCAAGCCACCGGAGAGACTGTGCAGCCCTTTGAAGGAGGTCCTGGACTGAAGTAGATGTAAAATCGATACGTTCCATGACCAGGTACGCCCACAGAAAGTCTGGGGTGAAGAAGCTATAAACCTCGGGGATGTGTGGTGCGTTCGGGTCCGTAGCTGCGAGCTCGGATATGTACTTCTGCGTCTTGTATTGGGGAAACATTTGTTTGTAACCGCCATATTTAACGAAAACGTTTCTGAAGATGATGGAGGATCTGAAGCCTTCCTTCCGTCAATATTGACTCTCATGTTCTCGACAGGCGAGAATGATGTTGGCCTCTGGTTCAGGGGATATTCCGAAAGACGTCATTGCTAAGTGCCTTTGATGAAGACTTTTGAGCAAGGTTGGGAAGAGAGACAAAGGATACATACGAGAATTGAGGTTAATGACTGCAAAGGAGAAACGCTAGGTCGGAGAAGGACGTCGTCATCCGTTCGCACGACGGGAAAGAGTGGAATCGGTGGGTAAACCGAGTCTGCTTACTGCTTATACAGTAGTCAACTTTGGTGAAGTAAAATAGGCGACAGCGCGATAGGTAGGTATTAGGGGTTCGAGGGTGCCGGTTCAGTTGGCGTTGGCGAAGGACGCGAGGATAAGCCGATTGAAGAGCTGAGTGGAATGGAAAAGTAGGGCTTAA
>Ga0137394_10002024_pt1 | contig 14919 bp, 14 predicted proteins | sample czobulk116metaG_FD_108278 | JGI IMG/M metagenome (GOLD analysis project Ga0137394, IMG submission 108278) | Vadose zone soil microbial communities from Angelo Coast Range Reserve, California, USA - czobulk1.16 metaG | ecosystem: Environmental > Terrestrial > Soil > Vadose zone | place: USA...
CTCCGGTTTGCTGCTGCGATCCAGTGCGGTTTGGACCAGATTTCGCACAGTACGCTCGGTGTGCGGGAGCAGAGCGAATCCATCAGCCGTCGTGGTGCGACTGAGAAGCCAATTCGCCTCGGAACTGTTCATGCCGGACGAACTGTTTGTGGCGGACTGTTCCTCGTAAGTCGTGACCCAAAAGAAGGGTGGGGTCGTAATTTGGTCTGCAATCGGAGCAACTGAACTTGCAGAGGCGACAAGCGCGGTCATGCGGTTCGTTCTGAAGAAAGGGCGAACCGCCTCGGCAAGACGGCGAAGTTGCTCCTGCTCCTTCCACAAAGCCAACGCTGCGGCTTGGCCGGCAGAGCTCCCAGCGACGCCACGCAGAGTCGCTGGAGGCGGTTGCTCGATTAACTGGAGAGTGATTGAACAGGGATGTTCCAGGGCGTAGCGCTGATATTCTGCAAGCGGTTGGATATGTCCTCGCGCCAGCAGATCGAGCGGCAAACCCGACTCCGAAAGCGCAGCCGGATAACGATTGGTTATGACGGAGAATTCTTCAGCCGCTTCGCGAAGTTGACCTTCCCTTTCGAGGGCGAGCCCGCGGTTGTAGTGGGCAATCGCTGCGAATGACTCGGGCGGATTTACGACGAGGAACGCTTCGTACCGTTTGGCCAGATCACGGAATTCCAGCGCAGCTCCATCGTTAAATTCATTGGCTCGCGCTTCGATCCACAAGCGTCGTTGTTCTCCATTGAGTTCACGATCGTCCAAGGGGTGCGGGATCGGGACGCGTTCGTATGGCTTTGGGAACAGCAATTTGCCCGCGCGGTCGTACTCGATTCGTTCCGCTGCGGCGCTGGTCGAGCTGGTCGAGGCTGGTTGAAGATTCTGAAGTTCGTTCCATATCCGCTCGGCCGCTTCATCCGCTAAATCGATCGCCCGCCCTTCGGCCTCGTGCATCGCCAGCCGTTGCTCCTTCCAAAGCGCATAAGCACCGACGGTCGCCAGCACCAGCACCGGCGCAAGGATAAGCACGCCTTGCCAGAAGAAAGTCGGCTTCCGGTTGATTCTTTTCGCGCCCTCACCCATTACTAAAAGAGACTAACACCGCGGAAAAGCGGATATGTCATGGTTTTGTAAACTTGGCCTACCGATTCTCGTTCCAAAAGCCGGCAACGATGGGGCGATGATCGGAGGCGAGGCCCCAGTTGGGGAGGGCCAGCACGTAGGTTTCCGGACGGAACCATTCGCGAGCCATCCCGGGGCTGAGAAAAATGTAGTCAATGCGGCTGTAGGTGTCTTCTTTGCCGTAATAGTGGGTCCAGGTGATCGTCATGGGATCGAGGCGCGGATTGGGCGAGTAGGCACTGTCGCCGTTGCGCTCCGCGGGGCGGGTGTCAGTGAGCAGGAAACGGCCGCGGCTACGGATGGTCCGGATGGTTGCCGAGTCTTTGGTGTCGTTGAAGTCGCCGAGGACGATCAGGTTCGCGGTCGGATTTTGTTGCAAAAACGCATCGACTTTCTCCCGCAAGAGAATGGCTTCCTGCTCGCGAAGTTCGGCCTCATCCGCCTGAAAGGAAACCCGCCGGGATTTCAGGTGCGCAGTCATCAACGTAAAGGAATAGTTGGTATTTACCTGGATATCCACTTCGGCAAAGCCGCGGCTGACGCGGAACCGCCGTCCATAGAGCAAAAATGATTCGTTCGTGTGTGGGCGGCGCGCGACGATAGGAAAACGACTCATCACAGCCACATGGATGTTCGTATCCGGCCCGGGAACCCACTCGAAATGGGGATAGCTGCAACCTTCTGCCTGAAGAGACTGCCGCAATTCGAGGAGGTCCTCCGGGGAGCCGATCTCCTGCAGGGCAACCACGTCGGCGTTGAGGGCTCGAAGGCCTTGCCGGATAGCGGCCCTGGACTCGGCAGTTTTGGCCGGCCGGGATTCTGAGCCTTGGTCGAGATAGTTGTTCAGGTTGTAGGATGCGACGCGGAAAACCTCGGCGGCACCTAAGCTCCAAATTGGCGCTGAAAAGGTGACGAGGAGCGTCAGGAAATGTGTAAATGTCAGGATCATGTGATTTTTCGAGCCAAGTCCCAAGGCTGATTTAGCAGATACAAAAATAAATCAAAATTTTTGTGGCATATTCAATTCTCTTTGCTACATTCGCGCACTCTCGAATGGGTTGAAAAGATGAATTTGTCCTGTTGCCTGGGCGCAATTTGTCGATCTATTAACGGACTTTAGTTGTGACAACGAATAAGAAACCTGCAAAAAAGACTCACGCTGCGAATTCCGCGGTCAAAGGGAAGGCGCGCACCTCCACGACGGCCGCCGCTATTCTGGGCACACCGATTGTGACAACGAGGAAGCCCAGCAACGGCAAGCCCAAGATTCGTCCGGAATGGTCCAAATACTACGAAAACCTGCTCGAGCTTCGGGAACGGCTGTTGGCCCAAATGAACGGCTTGGCCAAGGAATCTGCCGAAGAAATGTCCAGCTATAGCCTCCACATGGCTGATTCCGGCACGGATAATTTTGACCGCGACTTCGCCCTCAGCCTTCTCTCTGCGGACCAGGATGCCATTTACGAGATCGAAGAAGCCCTGAAACGGATCGAGAAGAACACTTATGGCATCTGCGAACTGACGGGAAAATCGATTCCGAAAGCTCGTTTGAGCGCCATTCCCTGGACGCGTTTTACGGTCGAGGCCCAGGCACAGTTGGAACGTGACGGGGCCCTCCGGCAGCGCCGCCTCGGCCAACTCGGCACCGTGGACAGCGCAGGGGCTGTGGAAGTCGAGGAAGAAGACGAGGTCGAAGAAAAGCCGAGCAAAGAGAAGGAATAACCTTCTTGCGCACCTGGGACTCAGGGAGAGAAATGTTAATCTTTTATGCCACGTGAAATAATCACTATCGAATGCACGGAGGCCCGCAAGGAAGGCAAGTCGCCCTCCCGCTACGTGACCACACGAAACAAGAAACTTAAGACCGAGAAGTTCCAGGTAAAGAAGTACAATCCTGCTTTACGCCGCCATACGCTCCACAAGGAAATAAAGTAACCGCATATGCCTCGCAAAACGAATACGGAGAAAAGGGATTCTAAAGGCGGTCGCGGCCGAAGCACTACCACCGAGCGGCGCACGCCGCGGCCGAAGCCCAAAATCGATTTCACGGTCGACGCGCTCGACTATAAGAATGTCAATCTGTTGCGCCAATTTGTCACCGACCAGGGACGCATCCTTCCCCGTAAATACACCGGATTGCCGGCGCATTATCAGCGGCGTTTGAACCGCGCCATCAAGCGGGCGCGGCAGATGTTGCTGATGAAGTAGGCGATTAGTTTCTCAACTCAGGCGTGGGCGGCGGACAAGAATGTCCGCGCTCCGGCGCCGATGAAGGAGCTGTTAATTTGCCAAGTCGGGCGTCGGCCAGGCCGTAACTTTGGCTGCGGCGCGGTGTAAGGCCGGGTCAATTTCATTCAGATAATCCCGGTGACCGCGTTCGGCTTCCCGACTGTTGAACAGGAGCGCCCAATTCAGCCGGTCCCAACGATGAACCAGCAAGGTGGTGCTGCCGTCCAGGGAGCCATTATGCCAGGTGTTCATGGCCCCGGCGGAGTTCACCACGCGGACACTCCATCCGGCTGCGTAGTACGGGCTTGAGTTGGTGCTTTCTCCGGAAGGCCGGGCCCACATCGTCTCGATGGAGGAGCGGCGCAGCAAGGGCGAATTCGTGATCACGTCAAGCGCGCAGGCAAAACGGACCAGATCAAGCGCGGTAGCCACCCAACCCCCGTGCGCATCCATAGTTCTGAGGTTCCAAGCTCCATATGGAACCGGCACTTTCGCCGGGCTGCCTGGCCCCATCACGCTCGACACGACGCGGTGCAACGGATCTTCATAATTGACCTCCGCCGGGAGTCGCTCGGTAAGCAGGCTTCGCCCGATGCACATATCGGTGATGCCAATTGGCGCGAGCAGGTGCTTTTGGACGTACGCTTCATAGGGCTGCCCCGTCACCGCTTCAATGATCCGCCCCAGCAGGCAATAACCGAAATTCGAATAGGCATAGCGCGTGCCGGGGTCAAAATCGAGGCGCCTGGTTTTCATATAATCGATGATCATTGTCGGAGTCGTTGGCAACGACTTGCCGAGCGCTTTCGCAATGGCAAAGTCGTGAAACATGGGATCGAACGAAGCCGCGGAATCCCATCCACCGCGATGCTCCAGTAATTGCCGCACAGTGACGGTCTTCATGCGCGGGTCAACTGCATCGGCAAGATCGAGAATCGACCCAATCGGCCGGTCCAAATCAATTTTGCGAATCTCCACCAACTGCATGATCGCGACTGCCGTGATTGGTTTGGAAATGCTGGCGATCCGGAAAAGGTTTGTGGGATAGGTTGGGACGGTCCCGATGGGAGCCCAGGTATAGGCGCGTGCGAAAACGGGCCGGCCATTGCGGCTTACCGCCAGACTGGCGCGCTCGATATTGCGCTCGACCATAAAATTCGTGACTACTTCATCAAAGGGGGCCAGGGGCGGGACCGATAAACCTTCGATTCGCAAGGTTTTTGGCCGGCCATCCCCGCTCTCCGCGGAACCAGCGAATGAATCCACCACAGAGATGCGGAGGAGACAGAGAACAAGAAGATATAAAGAGAATGTGTTGCGTTGTCGGTTATCAGTTCTCAAGAGTTTGCTTAGTTTGGTGGCGCGCGCCGGGAGATGCCATAAAAAAACGGTTTTGTGTTGCAGAAAAGGATCAATGACCTTTTGCTCTGCGTCGGTTGCAACCTTTGTGGAAACACTTGAATGAAACTTCACGCCCTTCTCTCCTGCCTCATCCTCGTCTTGATCAATCCGATCTACACACGGCTGCGCGCTGCTGACGACTCGGACGCAAAAGTGAACCAGTTAACGCCGGCGGAGAAGGCTAGTGGGTGGCGATTGTTGTTCGACGGAAAGACGACTGCCGGGTGGCGGAATTTTAAAAAGAAAACTTTTCCGGAGAAAGGCTGGGTGGTGGACGAGGGCGTGCTCAAGAAGGTCGCAAGCGTCAATGGCGGAGACATTATTACGACCGACGAGTTCAACGACTTCGATTTTCAGTGGGAATGGCGAATTCCTCCTAAAGCCAACAACGGCATCAAATATTTCATCACGGAAGAACGCAGCGGCGCCATCGGCCATGAATACCAAATGATTGACGAGTCGCTCGCCACGGCAAAAAAGGATGGCACAGCTTCCTTTTATGACGTGCTTCCGCCCAGCGATGACAAACCGCTCAAGCCGCCAGGGGAGTGGAATCATTCACGGGTGCTGGTCCAGGGCAACCATGTCGAGCACTGGCTCAACGGGGCAAAAGTGCTCGAATACGAGCTGGGAAGCGAGGAAGTGAAGGCGGCGGTGGCCAAGAGCAAATTTAGAAACGTCAAAGACTTCGGCACCAAAATAAAAGGGCACATCCTTCTGACAGACCATCATGATGAAGCGTCCTTCCGGAATTTGAAGATTCGGGAGTTGGCGGGGAAGTAAGACGATTCCACGGCGAAGGGGCCGGCGGAAAGTATCAGTAATCAGTAAATCGGAGCTGTTAGAAGGTGCGTTCGAGGGAGAGGGCCTGTTCGAGAAGGCAGAGATATTGTTCTTTGGGGATTTGGAAGGCGCCGAACCGTTCCAGGTGAGGGGTCATCCATTGGGTGTCCAGTAACAGGAAATTCCTGGTGCGAAGGCGCTCGACGAGGGAGACCAAGGCGCACTTGGAAGCATCCGGGGCATAATGGAACATGCTCTCGCCGAAAAATGCGCCGCCGATGGCGACTCCGTAAAGGCCGCCTGCCAGTTCGCTTTGAGAGCGCACCTCGATGCTGTGCGCATAGCCGAGCCGGTGCAGTTCGCAATAGTTCACCATGATCTCTTTGGAAATCCAGGTGTCACCGTGAGCGGTGGCGCAGGCGCGGATGACGCGGGCAAAATCGGTATCGACGGTGACTTCGAAGCCACGCTTGCGCAGCGCGCGCTTGAGGCCGTGCGGCACATGGAAGCGTTCGTCCAGTGGGATCAGGGCGCGTGGGTCAGGCGAAAACCAACCGATGTGTCCCTCTTTGTTGGTGGCCATCGGAAAAATCCCCCGCCTGTAGCCTTTCAGGATCAGGGTCGGTGTGAGCACGGGGCTATTTCGTCTTCTCTGTAATCATCGTGACACGATCGGGTGAGACATTCGCGGCCTTGGCCGCATCGAGGACCTTGATGAATTCGCCCAACGGGGACCACTTATCGCCTTTGATGGCCACTCGAACCTGAGGATCTTTTTTCGTGGCGGCTGTGATCTCGTTTTGCAGCCGATCGAGGGTGACCGGCCTGTCCCCCAAATAAAGGAAGGGGCTGTTGCTGGCGATCGTGATCACAAAGGGTTTGGCGTCATTCGGGCCGGCCTTGGCCTGTTTGGATTCAGGCAAACTGACCTTTATGGCCGGAGGCGGCTCTTTCTTGAAGGTCGTGGTCACCATGAGGAAGATCAACACCACCAGCAAAACATCGATCAACGAGACGATGATGACGGCGGGCGGGCGCCGTCGTTTGTGCGCGCTGAATTGCATTGGGCTATCTTTCGTTGCCGGCGGCGATCTCCAATGCTGCGGTTTGTTCGTTCCGGTAGTGCTTGCGCAGAAACTCATCGCACAAACTCTCCATCTCGACGGAGAGCGTTTCGACTTTCTTGCTGTAGTAGCTCCAGGCGACCAGCGCGGGAATGGCAATGAGCAATCCGAGCAAGGTGGCGTTGAGCGCCAGGCCAATGCCGTTGGCAAAGGCCGCATTGTCCTGCGTGGCGCCCATGTGTCGGAAGAGGGTGATCAGACCATAGATGGTCCCGACCAATCCGAGCAGCGGCGCGATGCCGACAATGATTTCCAGGACCACCAGGCCGCGTTCCAACTTCGACACTTCATGCCGCGCGCGTGTTTCGACGACATCGACATTTTCGCTCTTGGGCCAATCCAGGTGTTCGGAGGCAAAAAGAATCAGCCGGGAGATCGGTGATGGAGTCTCCTCGCAGACATGTTGCAAATGGCGCAAGTCGCCTGAGCCTTTGTAATTCTGCACGGCGCGCTCGACCGAAGGGGGAATGATTTTGGTCCATCTGAGGGCCAGGCCGCGTTCGACGGCAAAGGCCACTCCGATGATCGATGTCACCACCAGTGCGATTATGAAAAATATGTCCATGTCTTCTCTCTATTTCGACGCTATTTAGTTGTAGTAAAATGTAAATGTGACTTCGCGATAATTATTGCCGATCATCCGTTTCATGTCGTCAGGCCATTTGGCATAAGGAGCTGGGTCAGTAATGGCCCTTCGGCAGAGTAACTCCAGCAGATCGCCCACAGAGCTTCCGTTGCACTTCATATCAGTGATCCGGCCGTCATACATCAAGCGAAATTCGAGCACGACCTTGCCCGATTGTTGGGTGAATTGGGAGCTATCGAGCAGATCGTACCATCTTTGCTGCACGGCTGCGATGAAGGCCGCGTCGTAAGCGCCAAAGGGGGTGGCTTTCACGTTGAAAGCGACTTTGCCGTGGGCTTTGGCGCCGCCATCCTCTTTCACTTTCTCGCCCGCCAGGATGTTCTTTTGCGCGCGGGCGGCGACCAGCGTGCGCGGCTTCTCCTTCGCGGCCGGGGCCTTGTCGCCCTTCAGTTCAATTTTGGCGAGGTCTCCGGGCGGTTCTGCTTTTGGTTTGGATTGTTCAGCAGGCTTCTCTTTGGGCGGTAGGGAGGGCTGCAAGGGGAATGGTTTGGGGATATCTTCGGTGCGCGTAATCTTGGTCTGCTTGCCATCGACTTTTGGCGTCTGTTTGTCGAGAGGGTCTGGATTGGCCGCGAGGGCATTTTGAGCGCCGTAAAATTTCGCATCTTTGGGCACCTCCACCACGGCAACGGTGGGATCGACCTCCATAAACATGAGCGGGACTTCTCGCATCTCCATTTGTGGCGGGGGTTGCAGTTGGGCCATCCTTTTGGGCTTCAATTTTTCGGTGATTTTCAACAGCCAGGTGGCCTGGTGGTCCCACCAACCGAGGTTCTTGCCCAGCTTCCATCCACCAAATAGCCCGGCATGGAGGACCAGAGAAATAGCGAAGGCGACGGCCAGAGGGTTCCTGGCCACCAAATTTCGAATATTTATCTCTTCCGTCCAGTACACGCCAGCAAAGGATGCCTTCTCTACAGCCTCTCAGCAATCTTCATCGGCGGCAGAGGCACCCACATTAGCATGAATCGCACCGCCAGCAACTCGCGTAACCGCAAGCGGCACAGGCTCATGTGCGTTCGACCGGTTCGGAGGCAGTCCTGGCGAGCAATGAAAGATGGTCACTTAAAGTTTGCGGATGCGGTCCCAGAGCGGGCGCAGGTCGTCGTCGGCCAAGGCTTGCATCTTAATTAGGAATGAGTCGCCAGCCGACTCGAGGGCGTGATTGAACCAGTTCCAGGCTTCCTCGAGGCGGCCGAACTGCGCGGTGTAGCAGGCCAGGTTGTAGGGAATAAGCGGTTCTTTTGGGAAAAGCCTGGCCGCCGGGAGGAGCGCGTCCCAGGCTTTTTGCAGGCCGCCATTCTTTGCGCGGCGAATGGCATAGGCACGATGAATCCATCCGCCAACGCGGGCTGGATCGGTGGCGACCAGGAGTTCGGCAATTGGAACGGCGGCGTCCCAACTGGAGCTGAGCGCGCAGATTTGCCAGCGGACTTCTAAAGCATCGGGATGATCGAGCGCTTCTGGAGAAAGGCGCGCCAGTTCCTCCCCGGCTTCCGAGGGATTGCCGAGTTCAAGCCAGCCAAGGGCAGCCTGGAGGTGGTGCGTATCCGGAGGATGCAGTTCAAAAAGGGCCATACGGCGTTGAATCAGACATCACCGTTGAACAGGCTATTCATGAGCACAGCGGCCGTGCATTTCAAATGGCGCTTCTTTTTAAGCTGATCACAGGATCAGAATCGAGCAAGATAATCCTGTGTCCATCAGCCCTTGGTCGCTCTTATTGACACTGCTCGCGACGTTTGTTCGCGCGGAAGAAGCAGCGGCCGCTGTCGCTGAAGAGGCGACTCCGAAGGCGCACATCAGCTTTTCCAAAGAGGTTGCGCCGATTTTCGTCAATAAATGCCAGACCTGCCACAATGCGGAGAAGGCCAAGGGTGGATTTCGAGTCGATACGTTCGAGTTGCTGATGAAAGCAGGCGAGAGCAAAGAGGCAGCTATCGTTCCGCGCGATCCAACCAGGAGCAAGATTTACCAGCTCATCACGACGACTGACCCGGACGACCGAATGCCACAAAAAGATGATCCGCTGCCGCCAACTCAAATTGCATTGATTAAAGATTGGATTCAACAAGGCGCCGAGTTCGATCGAGAAACGCGGAGCGAACCGCTGTCGGCCTATGTGGTCAGCGCGGCCAAGGTGACGACCCCAGCGGTATACGGGTACGCGCCGCCGATTCTGGCGCTTGCGTTCGATGCTGCCGGGCAGGAACTCGCCGCCAGCGGTTACGGTGAAGTGACGTTTTGGGACCCGATGCGCGGGAAGTTGGTTAGGCGAATTGGCGGATCGCCGGCCCGAATCCAGGCACTCGCATACAACAGGGACGGTTCAATGCTGGCGGTGTGCGGCGGCACTCCAGGCCTGGCTGGAGAACTCGCGGTGTTGTCTTGTGCGGCCAACTTTCAAAAACGGGTTCTCGCCACAGCGTCGGACCTGGTGCTCGATGGCAAATTTTCGCCCGACGGAACCCGCCTTGCCAGCGCAGGGTCGGATAACTCAATTCGCATTTATCAAATGCCCTTCGGCCGGCAGGAGTTGGTCATTCAGCAACATGCCGATTGGGTGACAGCGATCGCGTTTAGCCACGACGGGAAACGGTTAGCCTCGGCGAGCCGGGACCGTTCGTGCCGCATTTTCGATGTAGCGACAGGTGAGTTAGAGGCGACGTATCTCGGCCATGAGGGGCCGGCTTTGAGCGTAATGTTTACCCCGGACGATAAACTGGTGTGCAGCGCAGGGCGTGATCGAAAAATCCATATCTGGGATGTTAAGGAAGCGAAAAAGACACATGAGATTAGTGACGCCGAAGGAGAGATTCTGCAGTTGGCGGCGAATGCAAAACGCCTCTTCTCATGCAGCACGGATAAAATTGTGCGCGCCTATGATTTTCGCTGGGAGAAGAAGGGTGTGTTCGCTGGTCACAAGGATTGGGTCTATGCGCTTGCTCTCGATCCGGCGCACAATCGCCTCGCAACCGGAGCATTCGATGGCCAAGTGCGCTTGTGGGATGTCGAATCGGGCGAATTGATCAAAGCGTTCAGTGCAGTTCCGGGATTGGAAAATGTGCGCAAAGGGGAGGATTGATTTCTGCCCGGAAGAATTTTAGTATCCGCTCGTATGAAATGGATATTCGGATTCGTTTGCCTGTTGATCGGCGGAGTGGCTATCGGCGCTGACGTTAAAACCGAGACGGTCGAGTACAAGCAAGGAGATACTACGCTCGAAGGCTTTATCGCTTATGACGGCGCTCAAAACGGGAAGCGGCCGGCGGTGTTGATCGCGCACCAATGGAAAGGTCTCACCGATTATGAAAAGAAACGCGCGCGGATGCTCGCGGAAATGGGCTATAACGTTTTGGCTATCGACGTTTACGGGAAGGGTGTACGGGCGGACAATCCAAAAGATGCCGCCGCATTGGCGGGCAAATATAAAGCGGATCGGGCCCTGCTCCGAGCGCGGGTGCTGGCTGGATTGGAGTTCTTGAAAGCCAACGAGCGGACCGACGCGCGAAGGGTAGCGGCGGTTGGGTATTGTTTCGGGGGAACTACAGTCCTGGAATTGGCGCGAAGCGGGGCGGAGATCTTGGGGGTGGTTTCTTTTCACGGCGCGCTCAACACGCCCACGCCTGAGGATGCGTCCAGGATCAAGGGCAAAGTGCTGGCGTTACACGGGGCGGATGATCCGTTCGTTCCGGCGCCAGAAGTGGCTGCTTTCGAAGAGGAGATGCGCAAAGCTCACGTCGATTGGCAACTAGTCGCTTATGGCGGCGCCGTTCATAGTTTCACTGACTGGAACGCTGGCGACGATGCGAGCAAAGGCTCGGCCTACAACGAGAAAGCAGATCGGCGCTCATGGGAAGCGATGAAAGCATTTTTCAAAGAGATCTTTTGACCCTTCACCTCTGCTGCTGGCATTTTTGCTGATTCGCTCGCTTGTTGCTGGTAATCACCCGCTTACGCCGAACTGCGCGGTCAGTCATTACATTTTCTATGCCGATTAGCCAAACCTGTTTAAAAAACAGGGCCGCTGCGCAATTCCCGGATTGCAAATAGGCGCGGGATTTGTAAACTCCGCCCAATCCTGCACTTGTTGTACCACTCGTGTTGGAAGCGTTTGCCTTAGTTCCCCAGATGTACCGACTGCAATTGACGTACGGCAAGTTTTCCTGCGACGGATCACTTCGCAACGTTCCCCGGTTTGCGACCCTTAAAAAGGTTTGTACCGCATTGGCGTTGCTCTGCCTGGCTCATGAGTCGATTTCGGCGACAAACGATTCCATCTACGCCACGCCTGATGGCGGTTGGACCTATATTTATAGCGGCACGGGAATTTCCAGCAGCCTGAGCGCCGCTTTGGATGGAAGCTGGAACCATTTCAACAGCTCTGACTCCTGGTCTGGAGATGGCCGGGGAGCGGGCAACGGCCTGCCAGGCGGACTCAGCACTTCGAACGGCGTTTTGACCATGGAAGACGCCGTGAGCACAACCTCAAGTGGAAGCGACAACCGGCGGTTTTATTTTACGCACAACATTACTGCTGATGCAGGTGTCACCAACGCGAACACCCTCCTCAACGATGGCGTGACATTAAGCTTCCGTGCCCGGCTCACTCCGCCGTCGGACCCATTGATCGAGTTGACCAACGCGCCCAACGGTTTCGTGAATGCCAACGATGGCAAAGGGATGTTCGGCATACGCCAGGCCGGTGGAAGCGGCATGATTATCTCCTTCAGCTTGAATCAAGCGATCGATGACACAGGTCCCACCACCAGCTTTAACTTTGGTTCAGCCGGCTTGCACATGAATAATCTTAATGGCGATGTGCGCAGCGCCAATATCGATCCTGGGGAAGGAGGGACTCTGAATTTGCTGGCGTTTGATCCCACCGTTTTCCACGAATTTTGGATTAATATCCAGGATAACGGGGCCGCTCCGGGAACTCACCGGGTCTCTATCTATATGGATGGCAGCCTTACGCCGACCACCTTCAATGTGACCGCGGGGACGGGTACGGAAGGACCATCTACCAACTATATTGCCTTCGGCTTGCCCAGTTCTCCACAGAGAGGGGCAATGGATGTCGATTTTTTTGCCTACAAGACTGGCATCATCACCCCGGTTGGACAGGATGCGCCGCCTGGTATCGTCCTGCAGCCGGTGAGTCGAACAGTGGCCGAAGGAGAAGCCGCCAGCTTCAACGTCGGCGTTACGGGCACCCCGCCCTTCGCTTATCAATGGCGCAAAAATGCAACAACGATTCCTAACGCTACGAACAGTTCGTATCTCACCGCGCCCGCGACTCCGTCTGACAACGGCGCGCAATTTGTGGTCGTGGTGACTAACATCAATGGCAGTGTCACCAGCAGTCCTCCCGCCGTGCTTACGGTGGTCACCGATACCAACGCGCCTTCAGTTCTGTCGGCCGGGAGCCTGGATGGCCAGACTATCGGGATTTGTTTCAGCGAGAGAGTGACAGCGTCCTCGGCGCAGAATACAGCCAACTACGCGGTGAACGGCGGCGCTGTTATCATCAACTCCGCGACGCTCCGGACAGTCGATGGCGGCGCTTCTGTGATCCTCAATGTTTCCGGCCTTGGCAGCGCTTTCGGTACGCCTTTCACGGTCGTGGCTTCAAACATCCGAGACATTTCCGCAGCGGCCAATAGCGGCGGCGGCACCGCCAGTGGAACGGTGGCCGCGTTGACTGCAGTCGATATCGGAGTTGTCGGCACGGATCCAATTGTGTCCGGCGCAAGCTTTGCCTGCGCGAGCAATCAATTCGAAGTGCTCGGCGGCGGCTCGGACATCGGCGGCCTGGCTGACGGTTTTCAATTCCTCTATCAGCGGCGCACGGGCGACTTCGATTTGACAGCGCGAGTGCTACGGCTGGACCCGACGGATCGACTGACAAAGGCGGCGCTCATCGCTCGCGACGATCTCACCGCCGGCAGTCGCAATATCAATTTGTATGTGACTCCATCAAGCGTGCCGGCTGCAGACGGCAGCGGCCTGGGCGCGGACCTTTACGAAGGGGACTATCGCGGGTTGACCGGAGGAGCGACCGCCGAATGGCCTGGCGGCGCTCGAAAAACAGGCGTCCCTGATTCGAACGCCTGGATGCGCCTGGTCCGGCTGGGCGATACGTTCACGGCTTACTACGGCACCAATGGAGTGGACTGGACGCAGTTAGGGCAAATCACCGAATTTTACGGGGCGCAAATGTATGTGGGCGCAGGGGTCACCGCGCATACCAATGCTGCCGGCCGGACTGCCACGGCCCTCTTCCAGGACTTCGCCTTTGCCCCTCCTCCGCAAATCACGGCGCAGCCGCAGAGCCTGATCGTTACCAATGGCGACACGGCGTCATTCAGCGTTGTGGCCGCGGGCGTGCCACCGCTCCGTTATCAGTGGCGATTCAATGGCGTCGACATCACAGGCGCGACCAACAGCACGTTTGTGATTAACAATGTTAATGGTAATGATGCCGGTTCGTACGTGGTCAGGATCGTGAACGTTGGCGGAACAACCGACAGTTCCCCCGCCATCCTGACCGTAAGGCTCTTCGACTATGGGGATGCGCCAGACAGTTACGCGACTCTTCGCGCCAGCAACGGCGCACGGCATCTCGTTACCGCTGGGGTTTATTTGGGGGCAGGTGTTGACGTTGATACCGACGGCTTGCCGGGATCGGCCGCTGACGGCGATGACCTGAACGGGAGCGATGACGAAGACGGCGTCACGTTTCCAAGTCAGATAGTTGCGGGCCAAAGCGCAACGGTTCAGATCGTCGCCTCGACCAATGGGTTTTTGAATGCGTGGGCAGATTGGAATGGAAACGGGACGTGGGCCGACTCTGGCGAGCAGATCTTTACAAATCAGTCGCTGCATGCGGGATCCAACGTCTTGCCGTTCAGGGTCTCGCCACTGGCCACGGCCACGGCGACGTTCGCGCGTTTTCGATTCAGCACCGGCGGTTCGCTCTCATTCTTCGGCCCGGCTGCGGATGGAGAAGTTGAGGATTACCCGATCACAGTGGTGCACTCAGCCGATAGCAGTCTGGGGATATCCAGCTCATCGAGTGTGGTGGCCGTGGGAAGCAATCTCACGTTTACTGTCAATGTAACCAACGGCGGCCCGTCGGCTGCCTCTGGTGTGACCGTTACCAATCGTGTTCAGGGCGCCGTGGTGTTTTCCACGATTAATTCATCCCGAGGAAGCTGTACCCGTTCCAATAACACTGTAATTTGTGACCTGGGAACGATGTCGGCAAACGAGGTGGCTGCGCTGGCAGTCACTGTTGTGCCGCAGGCGGCCGGCCAGATTACCAACCAGGCGCAGGTGGTTGCCGCGGAGATGGATGCTGTCCCGTCAAACAATAGCGCGACGGCAACCGTGCTCGTGGAACTTGCCCCCACGATCACCACACAACCGGTCAGCCAAACGATCACTCAGGGAAACAGCGTTGCTTTCTCGGGAGCGGCCTCAGGGACTGGTCCAATTTTCTACCAATGGCGTCAAAATGGGGTCGTGATAGCGGGGGCCCAGCAAACGAGTTTGCAAATTACGAACGCTCAATCGAGCCACGAAGGAGATTATACGTTACAGGCGAGCAACCGTGTCGGA
>Ga0137394_10002025_pt1 | contig 14918 bp, 9 predicted proteins | sample czobulk116metaG_FD_108278 | JGI IMG/M metagenome (GOLD analysis project Ga0137394, IMG submission 108278) | Vadose zone soil microbial communities from Angelo Coast Range Reserve, California, USA - czobulk1.16 metaG | ecosystem: Environmental > Terrestrial > Soil > Vadose zone | place: USA...
CCCAGCTCTTTGGCCATGTGAAGGGCGCCTTCACCAGCGCCGTTGCTTCCAAGAAGGGCCTCTTCGAAGTCGCCGATCAGGGCACTATTTTCTTCGATGAAATTGCCACCATTAGCCCCGAAACGCAGGCCAAGCTCCTGCGCGTGATTCAGGAGCGCGAATTCATGCGTCTCGGGGGCACCGAGCAACTTAAAGTCGACGTGCGCATCGTAGCCGCTTCCAACGTCGACCTCCTTACGCTTGTTCGCGAAGGCCGTTTCCGCGAAGATTTGTATCACCGCCTGAACGTGATCCACCTCCAGATTCCGCCGCTGCGCGACCGTCGCGAAGATGTGCCCCTTTTGCTGGCGCATTTCCTGGACCGCTATTGCCAGGAAAACTCGAAGCCCCTCCGGCAATTCACGCAGGCGGCCCTGAAGCTTTTGATGGATTACGATTGGCCCGGCAACGTGAGGGAGCTCGAAAACGTCGTCGAGCGCGCGGTGGTCCTCTCCACCCAAGAGCGCGTCGATGTGGATCTGCTCCCGGAAAGCATTCGCAGCAAGGAGATTGTTCGCGGTGTGCGCCTGCAGCTGTCGGAATTTTTGCCGCCGCTCCCCGGCGAGCCCGGTTCGCGTTCCGCTGCGGACCATCCGCAGCCGTCCCTGTTTCAGATCATGGACGAGATCGAGCGCCGGATCATCATTGATATGCTGGAGCGCACCGGCTGGAACCAGACCGAGGCCGCCGAGCGATTTATGATTCCTCTTTCAACCCTCAATCAGAAAATCAAGCGTCTCGGAATTGATGTCCGCCGCCGTGGCCGCGGGGATGAGACGTTGTCCGCCTCGATAGGGAAATAATCGCCGGCGGCGAACGAAGATTTCTTCAGGGAGCACTTCGAAATAACCTGTCGAGTCGCTTACACTAAGCTTCGATGGCCATGGCCGGGCCGATATCCCCTTCGTCTCTATGCGACCTCGTTTCGTTCAGGAACGAATGGTCCGTGCTGCTCGAGTGTGCTTCCCGATCGCACGATCGGGAGCGGCTTCAAGGCTTGCTCCGGTCTGCGGATTGGGCTCGCTTGCTCGTCCTCGCCGAAGAGCATGGCGTGGCCGGCCATCTAAGAGCGCGTCTCGAGGGCCTCAGGGAGGACTTGGTCCCGCCGGAAATAAGGCAAACGCTTGTGGATCGCCAGCGCGCGCAGATTGTTTTTACTTTGCGGCTGACTACGGAGCTGTTTCGCCTATTGGACCGCTTCAACTCGGAGGGAATCGGTGTCCTGGTCGTAAAAGGGCCGGTGCTCGCGGTGCAGGCCTATGGCGACCCGGCGATGCGCGCCTATGGCGACCTGGATCTGCTCGTCCGCCAGCGCGATATTCGCCGCGCCACGGAATTGATGATGGAGGCCGGCTACGAATCAAGAGTTCCTTTGAGCGCCATCGCCGCCGGGAAAATCCCCGGCCAGTATCTTTTCTTCAAGCCGGACGCGAAACTTATCGTCGAGCTGCACAACGACTCTACGCTGCGCTATTTTCCCCGCCGGCTTCCCCTCGAAGAGTTTTTGGCGCGGCAAATCCGCGTGCGGCTCGATTCGCGCGAAGCTCCGGCACTTTCCGTGGAAGATGAGCTGGTGCTCGTCTCGATCCACGGCGCAAAACATTTCTGGGAGCGCCTGCTATGGATCGCTGACCTCGCTGCGCTGGTCTCGCGCCAAACGGGTATCGATTGGAAGCGTGTTCAGGATTCCGCGAAAGCCGTAGGGGCCGAGCGCATGCTGCACGTCGGGCTGCGGCTGGCCTCAGATCTGCTCAAGGCGCAACTGCCGGACCATGTTCAAGCGATGGTCGAGGCGGATGTCGTGGCTGCTCGGCTCGCGGAACAAACTTCGAAGTGGCTGCCCGCTGCCGGCTATCTTCCACGCAGTCTGATCGCCCGCGTCCTGTTTCGCATGCGCATGCGCGGCGGTCTGATTGCTGCTCCCGCATACCTGCTTAGACTCTCTTTTTCACCGACGGAGGAAGACTGGAACGAAGAGGGAAGAGGAAGCGGGCACCGGCTCAGCGATGTAGTGCGCCGCCCATTCCGGCTCGCGCGCAAGTATCGCCGCGACGGCAAATCCTGATTTTTGTGTTTTGCCCGAGGTCTTTTGACTTCTCACCGAGGAGGCCGTCGCGCCTTCCTTAAAGGAATCTTGCGGAGTCGCGCGACGCGGCCTTTGGGCGGTTTCCTTCAACCCGGCGCTTCAACTGCCACAGCGAATAGTGTGATCTAACGGAAGAAAAGCCCATGAACAGGGCGAGAACGCAGAGAACGGAGCCCAGAATAAGACTTCCCGGCGCATCGTGTCCCGGAATCGAGACGGCCTGACGCAGCAGATAGATTCCCCATGGCAGGCACAAGGCTGATAGAACGATTCCAAGATCACGAAAGAGTTCGACCATAACTGAAAAACCTCCTCAAACAACGATCAGCTGGGAATGACTATGGTTTGACGGACTTAGCCATCTCGAGCTTCCGCAGGGATGTTATATCGAACTCTTCCGGCCGACTGCAACCAAATGTTGAGGCAGTAGGGCCTTAAGTGCGTACGAATCTGCTCGGCGCTCATCTTAGCATCGAGCGGCACGAGCGCCGAGCGTTCGATGAAGCGATCTGAATCTTCGCTCCAGCGCATCTGATTTAACCTTTCGGCTCCGGTTTTCTGCAGTTGAGCCGAAACCGGGTCGCCCTCGATCGGCGCTCGCGGACGCATTCGAACGCTTTCGGGGATGCGCTGGGCCAGCGCCTCACGCAGAAGGGTCCTGTCGAAGAACCAGGGAAATGGCGGAACTGCCAAAAGATAATTCACGATCCGCAAGTCCAGGAACGGATACCGCACCTCCAGGGGATATGTCGTCAATCCGGCATTCTCCTGTTCGAACATCTGCGTCCAGTGTGGCCGGCAAAGAGAGGCGTGGGCGTTCGGAACAATAGGATGCGTGCTGGATACGACGGGATGCTCCGACAGTTCTTTCCATCGCGTCTGGAGCTTTGCGCGGTCCAAAAAATCCCGGTTGATCCACGGGGGAAAAACCGGCATGTGCGGATCCTTGCCGATGATTCTCTGCACCTGCGTGCGGATGTCGCGCCACGGAAAAGGTCTCATCCAAAAGTAGTTTGCCATGTCCGTCAAAAGACGCTGCCCTTCCCCGTTTCGCCACAGGTCAGCCGCGTATGGCCACATTTGAAAGTTCAGCAGGTGGTCGACGCCTTCCCCGGACAATAGCACGCGGCAGTCCGTGGAAATGTTCCGGCAGGAGTCAAGAAAACCTCGAAACAGTGGATCTCCGATCGGTTCCGGCAAACTGAATTCGAGATTGTCCCAGCCTTCAAAAAGCTGCACTTGGTCCAAGGCCATGAATTTGACCGGGAGGCGCAGAAACTCCCCCACTTCGCGCGCAACCTCGCCTTCCCGGTCAGGGATCAACGACTCGAAAATAGGCGTGTAGCAACGAAGGCCGGTGGTTTGGGCGCCTCTTGCCGACACCTCCTTAGCCACGGCAGCCACCGCAGACGAATCCAGCCCCCCACCGAGAAGGATTCCGGCGCGGTCCGTGCGCAGGCGATCGGAGACAGCGGCTTCGAGAAGCGATTGGAAATTCTCGATATATGCTTCGGGCTTCGCGTAGCGAATCCTCCCGTCGGTCGGCGGCGTCCAGTAACGCCTGATCTTCAAACCTTCTCCTGAGATGCTCAGGGAATGCGCAGGGGGTAGGCGCTGAATATCGCGAAAGCTCGTCGCAGCATTATCGCAATTGAGCCCAAACAGCAGAAAATCCCCAATGGCCGCCTCATTTAGTTCGCTGGGTACCTCCGGGTGCATGCGAATGCAATTCAGCGTGTTGCTCGACAGAAAAAAATCTCCCCGTTCCAGGTAATAAAAAGGCTTGATACCGAAATGATCCCGCGCGCAAAACAGGTGTTTATTCTGTGCATCCCAGATGGCGAAGGAAAAGTCGCCCCTTAGATGCTCTACGCATGGCGTACCCCAAGCGGCATAAGCGTGCAGAATCAGTTCAGAGTCGGGAGCGTTTGGCCTAATCACGCGCCCGGAGCGTTCGAGCTCGGCGATGAATTCCGCCCGCCCGTCGAGGCGTGCGTCCGCAGTAATCCAAAACCGCCCATCGAGACTGCCAGGCTGACGTTCACCGAGCGACTCGCGCGTGGTCCGGAGCATTCTGTGACCCAGTCCGATCGGGCCATCCATCCAGAAGTGGCCCGAATCAGGGCCACGGTAGGAAAGAAAATCTACAAGCGACTGCAAAAGCGCCTGCTCCATCGGCGCACCGTTCCGGTGGTACATGCAGACGATGCCGCTCAATCAGCTTGCCTTTCTATTCGAGGGGTGGCTCTGCGCATGGCGAAAAAGGAAGTCGCATGCCATCTTCGTCCATAAAAACGGCATCCCATTCCGTCCGGGCATGCGACCTGAAGCAGAGATCTCTGTCAACGGGAACTACAGGCTGCTTGGCTGGAGCCTCATTGTACTGTTAGCTCTCTCCTCCGATCAACCGTGCCGTGTTCCGCACAATTTCATCGGTACTCCGCCGGGGGTTTCCCGAAAGGATTTTGCCAATCGACTTTTGTCTTGCAACTCCGAAACGGTCTAGGCACAGTACCGGAGAATGATTCTCGGTCTCTCCAGCAACGCGCAACGCGCAGTATTTGTTGCCGCTTCTTTTGCTGTCGCCTTATTCCTCTCCTACTTTAGCATCCGAAATGCACTCGCTAGCCATTACGCTGATCTCCATACGGCTGAAGCTTATGAGCGTGCCGTGCTTCTTGAGCCTGCCAACCCCCGAAACTGGTATCTCCTCGGCCGGTATTGGCAGTACAACCTCGAGAATCCCGATAGCGCGCGCGCGTTTCGCTCCTACCTTTCGGCTCTTTCGTTGAATCCGGGATCGTCGGATACTTGGCTGGATCTTGCAAGCGCTTATGAAGCGGAAGGCAATGCCGTCGCTGCGCGTGACGCTTTTCAACACGCCAAAAAGGTCTACCCTCTTTCCGCCGATGTCTCTTGGCGATACGGCAATTTCCTGTTGCGGCAGGAGGAACTTGAGCCCGCTTTCAGTGAAATGCGCCAAGCCGTCGAAGCCGACCCCCAACGCGCCGCGGAAGCCTTCTCCCGCTCCCTGCGTGTCGGTTCGAGCGTTGAAACCATCCTCGATCGCGTCTTGCCACCTAGTAGCGAGGCTTACGTCGATGTGATTTGGGATCAAACGACAGACGGACACACCGGGAATGCCCTCAAAGTATGGGGCCGTCTCGTCGCCATTCATCCCCAGGTGCCGCTGCGGGACGTTTTTCCGCTTATCAGTTCTCTGAGGAATAGTAAACAAATCCCAGATGCACGCCGCGTCTGGAACCAGGCGGTGGTTGTTGCCGGCATGGCTGATCTAGAAGGCCCTCCGGGATCGCTCTTGTGGGACGGCGGCTTCGAGTCGGGAGTCACGGGAGGGGGATATTCCTGGCTCCTTCCGGAGGGTTTGCGAAACGTGCAAATCAGCATCGATGGCCAGGAAAAACACTCGGGAAAGCATTCCTTGCGGCTGACCTTTGATGGAAAATCCATCGTCACTTCGACGGACATCTGTCACTACGTTCCGGTTTCACCTTCAAGCTCGTATCGTTTCTCGGCATGGGTTAGAACGAGCGCAGTCACTACCGACGAAGGCATCCGATTCCAGTTGCGCTCTCTCGGAACAGAGGACAGTTCTGTGGCCGTGACGCCTGAGCTTCATGGCAGTGAGCCGTGGACGCACATCGAAATATCTTGGTCCTCTCGGAAAGATGTACAGGAAGTACAGGTATGTTTGGTTCGCTCTCTCAGCGATCAGCTCGAAAACAAAATCAAGGGCACCATCTGGGTGGACGACGTGGCTCTGGTTCCTGAAGCCGTGGAGCACCGCAAGCCATGAAGTTCTTGCGAGTTGGTATCTGCGCGCTGGTCGTATTTGGAGTGGCGGCGCACGGGGGCGTCGAAGAATGGGCGCGGGCTGTCTTTGCTACCGGCGCCGGATTGCTCTTTCTCGGGTGGGCCTTGTGGATGTACTTCAGGAAAGAAGAACAGGTTGTTTTTTCTCCGCTTCTTCTGCCTCTCGTCGCTTTTTCTCTCGTCGTGTGCGGTCAGTGGTTTTTTCATGCCACGGCGTCCAGCTTCGCTACGCGCGTGGAACTTCTGCTGCTGGTCTCCGACCTAATCGTCCTCTTTGTTGCGGTCCAAGCCTTTTGGACTCTCGAAGATTGGCGGGTTTTCGTGTGGTTCGGAATGTTTTTCGGTTTCTTGGTCAGCCTTTTCGCCGTCCTCCAACACCTTACCTCTAACGGAAAGCTCTACTGGTTTCGCGAGATAAGCTCCGGTGGTCTGCCATTTGGTCCGTACGTGAATCGCAATCACTTCGCCGGATTTGCGGAGTTGATTCTCCCGCTGGCCCTGGTTCCTCTGGTTCTCGGGAGAGTGCGGCGGGAACGCCGGCCGGTGGTAGGACTATTGGCGGTTCTTCCCATCGGGGCGCTCTTCCTCTCCGCGTCGCGGGGAGGCATCGTGAGCTTCGCCGTGGAGCTAGGCGCCTTGGCGCTGGTGATGATTCTAAGGCGCACCATGGGAAAACAATTGCTCGCGGGCGCAAGCGTCTTACTACTCGCGTCGCTCCTGGTTTCCTGGCTTGGTGTCGGGCAGATCCTCGAACGGCTATCCTCGGTACAATTACTCGAAGTGACGGCAGGAAAGCGCGCTTCCATGCGGAAGGACACTTGGCAGATCTTTCTGGACCACCCCTTCGTGGGCACGGGACTAGGCACGCTCGAAACTGTCTATCCATCTTATGAAACCCTCTATGATGGAAAGATCGTCAATCACGCGCACAACGACTATCTGGAGGCACTCGCGGAAACGGGCCTTCTCGGGGGGCTCTGTTGTGCCTGGTTTCTGGGCGTCTTATTCAGCGAATCCTTAAAACGACTGCGCCAGGTCAACAATTCCTTTGCCGGGACCTTGCAGCTCTCTGGTCTCCTGGCTTCGACTGGCTTCCTGGTGCATAGCTTCGTCGACTTTAATTTGCACATTCCGGCCAATGCGCTGCTGTTTTTTCTCATGGCTCACTTGGCCACCGCGGAGATGCCACAATCCTCTCGACCGGCATCACCCTCGAGGCGGCATCGCAGTTCTGGAATTCCCTGATGGACTTGGGCCTTGTGCCTGTATAATCCACTTGGGGGGTCATCTATCCGCATGCAACCAGGCAGACTGGGTGCGTCGCATTGCTCGTTCGCCACAATTGCCCTGCTGGGGATGCTGGTAGGGTGGCCTTCCACTCGCGCGCAGACTGTCGTCGAGACGCCACAACAGACCAATGATCGCATCCGCGCGCTTTCCTCGTCAGCACGTGCCTCGCCTCATGATTATGTCATCGGCAATGGGGATGTGATCGACGTCGACGTCTTTGATGTAAAAGAACTTAGCCGGGAAGTGCGCGTTAGCCAGACAGGGTCCATTGGCATCCCCTTGGTTCCGGTGCGTCTGCATGTGGCAGGGTTGACGGAGGTCCAGACGGAACAAAAGATAGCGGAAGTGCTCGAAGCCAATGGTCTGGTCTCCCATCCGCAAGTAAGCGTCAGCGTAAAAGAAAGAAAAAGTAAGCCCATCACGGTGGTTGGTGCGGTACAGCACGCCATGGTGTATCAGGCGGATCGGCCCGTCACGATCCTCGAAGTTCTCGCCGAAGCCGGCGGAATCGCCAATGATGCAGGCGATACGGTGATCGTGACGCGGCCCTCGACAGAGCCTTTGGCGGATTCCTCGGATCCTCCGTCCATCGGTCCGGAGGACGCGGCGAAGACACCAAAGGAATCGGATGCCCGCGCCAATCCGCCCGCGCTGAATGAACCGCCCCCCCTGAGCAATACGATAACCATCAACCTCAACGAACTGGTGGAATCGGGAAGCGCCACAAACAACATTATTCTCCAGGCCGGCGATATCGTTACCGTCCCACACGCGGGGATTGCCTACATACTGGGGGCCGTTAGCAAACCCGGTGGTTATGTCATGGCCAATGATCGCTCGCAGATGAGCACTTTGAAATTGCTCGCACTCTCCGGTGGCTTGAGCCGCACCGCGAGGAAAGATCGGGCTGTCATTATCCGCAAGGACAGTCAAGGCCAGCAGCACGAAGTTGCCATCGACCTGAAGAAAATGATGGAGCGGACGGCCGAAGATGTGTCCCTCCAGCCCAGCGACATTTTGTATGTGCCGGATAGTGCCTCGAAACAGGCCATGTACAGGGCGCTGGAATTCGGACTTGCGCTGGGAGCCGGCGTGGCCCTTTACCGAATTGCCTATCGCTAGAAAATGGCTGAAGAAAACAAACTCGTGCCGCGTGAAAATGGTTCGAATGGCGCCATTGATCTGTTGCCGGTCCCGACTCGACTGCCGGTCTGGGATCTCTCGCGACGCGAACCTCACCTCTACGACTACTTACTGATTCTGCGCAAGCACCAGTGGCTGATTCTTTCTTTTCTGCTGGCCGTGGTGACCATCGTAGCGATCGCCACATTTCGCATGCAACCGGTCTATGTCGCAACCACGCGCATCGAATTGGACCGTGAAAATGCCAACATTCTCCCGTTCCAAGGCACGGATTCCTATGACGTTATGATGGATCTGGAGAACTACATCGAGACGCAATCCAAGATTCTGACCAGCGAAACGCTGGCGCTACAGACCATTCGCAACAACGCCCTTTCCGCCCGCCCGGAATTCTCGTCCCCGAACGGGCCCTCCGAGGCCCTGGCTACAGGCACCTTGGCAAACCAGAAGCGTCCGCCCGAACTCGGTGAATTCTTGGGAAGTCTTACGGTGAAGCGCGTACCCAACAGCCACCTGCTGGATGTCAGTTTCGAATCGACCGATCCCCAGCTCGGCGCGCGGATCGTCAACGCGCACATCGCCTCCTACATCGAGCAGAATTTTCGCAGTAAGTATGAAGCCACGACGCGGGCCTCCACCTGGCTAACGGATCAGCTCACGGAATTGAAGATCCGAGTTCAAAAGGCCGAAGACGCGCGCATCGCCTACGAACGGCAAAACCAGATCTGGACGCTCGACGACAAGCAGAACATCACTTCCCAGCGGCTCTCGGACATCAACAAGCAATTGACCGACGCGCAAAACGAGCGCATGAAAAAGGAATCGCTCTATCAGTTTGCCAAGTCCGGGAATCTCGATGCCATACCCCAGGTCCAGAGCAATCTTGCACTTACTGAATTGTTCAAGAAACGCAGTGAAGTGTCGAGCGAGTACACCGATGCATTGAACCAGTACGGTCCTAACTTCCCCAAGGTGCAGCGCCTCCAGGCGCAGCTCAAGGACTATGACCAGAGCATCGAAAAAGAAAAAAAGAATATCTTAGATGTTCTGGGGAGCGACTATCGAGAAGCACAGCAGCGCGAATCTCTCCTTACCCAGGCCCTCGATCAGCAGAAAGCCGAAACCAACCAGATGGCCGAAAAGCTTGTGGAATACAACATCCTCAAGCGCGAAGCGGAGGCCAACAAGACCCTCTACGACGGCCTGATGACGAAATTGAAAGAAACCGCCATATCCCAAGGTTTGCGTTCTTCGAACATTCGCGTCGTCGATCCGGCGATGATCCCGTCCACGCCGGCGCGTCCTGCAAAGGCTCGCAACTTGGCGCTGGGGTTTCTTGTTGGTCTGGTTGGCGGCATCGGCCTAGCCCTCCTTCGCGAGTATCTGGACAACACGGTGAAGACGACCGACGACATCGAGACACTGGCGCGGTTGCCTTCACTCGCCGTCGTGCCGCAGTTTACCGGATCAAACGGGCATTCCCAGAGGCGTGGGCTGCTGCATGGCCCTCCCGCAAATGGCCACGAAAAGCGCATCGAGCTGGTTGCCGAGCATCTTCCTAAATCGCAGATATCGGAAGCGTTCCGCGCCCTGCGAACTTCCATTCTGCTTTCGCAAGCCGATCATCCGCCTCAGGTTATCTTGGTCACCAGCGCGCTACCGCGAGAAGGAAAGACCACCGCGGCCGCGAATCTGGCCGTAACGCTAGCGCAGCTCGGGGACAGTACCGTGATCGTGGATGCCGACCTTCGCAAACCGGGCATTGGACGTCTCCTCAATCTCGTCGACGGGAAATATGCCGGCTTGAGCTCGTATCTGGCCGGCGTTTCAAGTCTTGATCTGGTGTGTGTGCCGCACCCCACGATTCCGAATCTTGTTGCCATTCCGACTGGGCCACTCCCGCCGAATCCTGCGGATTTGTTGTCGTCATACAAATTAGCGGATGGCATCGCCGAGCTGCGCACCAAATTCAAGTTTATTGTGATTGATTCGCCACCGATCATGGCTGCTACCGATGCCGTAATTCTCTCCGTGCAGACCGACGGCGTCTTGCTGGTGGTTCGGAGCGGCGAAACACCCAAGGCAGCTTTCACGCGTACCCGCGACCTGCTGGCGAGCGTGAAGTGCCGAATCCTCGGCGTCGTTCTCAATGCCGTGAATGCCAGCGCCCCGGACTACTACTACTCTTACCGATATTATCCGTACTCGTATGGACATAGTCCTCAGGAAACGGCGGAAGCTTCCCGTGAAGAAGATTCTGAACCCGTCACCGAGCGCGTCTCCCGCGATCGCGACGATGACTCCCAGGCCCTTTAAGGAGGCCCTTTGCGCTATCTGATCACCGGCGGAGCTGGGTTTATTGGTTCACACCTCGCAGAGCGGCTTCTCGATCGCGGTGACCACGTGGACTTGCTCGACAACCTTTCGACCGGCAGTGTCGAAAACATCCGCCATCTCAAGTCCTCCGGCCGCATGCAATATCACCTAGACAACATCGAAAATCGCCAGTTGCTCGCTGAGCTCGTTGATGATGCCGATGTGATCGTCCATCTGGCCGCCGCTGTGGGCGTCAAACTCATCGTCGAAAGCCCCGTCAGAACCATCGAGACCAATGTAAACGGCACGCAATTAATCCTCGAAGCAGCCTCTAAGAAGAAGAAGCTCGTTCTCACGGCCTCCACGTCGGAAGTCTACGGCAAGAACACCAACGTTCCTTTCCACGAAGATGCGGACCTGGTCCTAGGCCCCACCACAAAAGGCCGCTGGAGCTACGCAGCCTCTAAGGCGCTCGATGAGTTTCTCGCGCTCTCCTACTGGAAGGAGAAAAAGCTCCCCGTCATCGTGGCGCGCTTGTTCAATACCGTTGGTCCCCGGCAAACCGGACGCTATGGCATGGTCCTCCCCAATTTCGTCAAATCCGCCCTGGACAACACCACCATCAACATCTACGGCACCGGGAAGCAGTCTCGTTGCTTCTGTGATGTGCGTGACACTGTCGAAGGACTCATCCGCCTCATGGACACGGATCGTTCCGTCGGCGAAGTCATAAACGTCGGCAACACCGAGGAAATCACCATCGAGGCGCTGGCACAGAGAGTGAAGGAGCGCACCCGCAGTTCCTCTCCCATTGAGTATGTGCCCTACGACCAGGCCTACGAACCCGGCTTCGAGGACATGATGCGTCGCGTGCCCTCCGTCGAAAAACTCTATGCCCTGACCGGCTTCCGTCCCCGTACCCCGCTAGATGAGATCATTGACCGCGTCGCCGCCTTTTTTCAGCAAAAGGCGGAAGGCCCGGACATTCACAAAGTTGCCACAACCAGCGCCGACTAGGTTCCGTCCGCTAGCCACCCCTCGTCGTTTGTTCGTGAAGGTTTCGCCTTTTCTTTGTGTCATCCGCGGAGCGAAGGACCTCAACCACCCACCCTTTCACTCTTACTTTCACCAAACTTTTAGCTGTTTTCTTCGTCTTTACCTTTAGCTGCCCGGGGGTAGTCCTGTGACCAAAACTGTCAATGAAGGCACACGCCGCCTAACCGTCATCGGGTGGCTCGACACCGTCCTTCGCGATCTGAAATACACCTTCCGGATGCTCGCCCGCACTCCCGGCTTTACGGCCGTGGCCGTCCTGACCCTGGCGCTGGGCATCGGCGCGAATACAGCCATCTTCACCCTTCTGGACCAAGTCTTGTTGCGCCTTCTGCCTGTAAAGGATCCCCAGCAACTCGTCCTGCTCACCATGCGCGGCCACCACTACGGCAGCAACTGGGGCGGCAACGCCATCTCCCATCCCATGTTCCGTGATTTTCGCGATCACAACGAAGTCTTCTCCGATATGTTCTGCCGCTTTCCCAACTCCGCAAGCCTTTCCTTTGGCCAGCAAGCAGAGCGCGTGTCCGTGGAACTCGTTTCCGGAACGTACTTCTCCACTCTCGGCGTCGTCCCCGCTATGGGCCGCATACTCACGCCCAACGACGATCAAGTCCCCAGCGGCCACCCCTATGTCGTTCTCAACTACAATTATTGGAAAACACGTTTCGCCGGCGATCCCCAAATCGTCGGCAAAACGTTGACTCTGAATAATTACAACATGACCGTCGTCGGCGTTGCCCAGGCAGGTTTTGACGGCGTGGAACTTGGGTTCTCCCCGAAAATATTCATTCCCATCATGATGCAGCCGCAAATTGTCGTCGGCAATCCGGAAGACATGCTCAAAGAGCGCCGCAATCGCTGGGTGAACGCTTTCGGCCGCTTGAAGCCGGGCGTATCGCAGCAACAGGCCAAGGCTGCTCTGCAACCCTTCATGCACTCCATGCTCGAGTCGGAAGTGCAGCTTCCGGCCTTCAGCCGCGCCTCGAAATATGATCGCGATGAATTTCTAAAGTGTTGGATCGACGTCTTGCCGGGTTCGCAGGGCCGCTCGTACACGCGGCGACAGCTCTCCACCCCGCTATGGGTGCTGATGGCCACCACCGGAGCCGTTCTGCTGATTGCTTGCGCCAACCTCGCCAACCTCATGCTCGTGCGCGGTTCCGGCCGCGTCAAGGAAATCGCCGTTCGTTTGGCCATCGGCGCCACCCGGCCGCGCATCATCGGGCAACTTTTGATCGAGAGTCTCTCTTTGTCCGCGCTTGGAGGGCTTGCCGGTTTGGCCGTCGCGTTTTGGGCGGACAAGACGCTCATGAAAATCTATCTGCCCTCGGATTCCGGCGGCATGAATATTTCCAGCTTGCCCGATTTTCGCATTCTCCTGTTCAATCTGGCCGTGACCGTCCTCACCGGAGTTATCTTCGGGCTCGTACCTGCGCTCGAGACCACCAAGCCCAACATCGCAGGAACGTTGAAGGATCAGGCCGGGGCGGTCGTGGGGGGCCACGGCCACAATCGCTTGCGAAAAGCTCTGGTCATCGCCCAGGTGACGCTTTCTCTTCTGCTATTGGTGGGTGCGGGGCTCTTTGTTCGCAGTCTAAGGAACCTGCGCAATCTGGGGCCCGGCTTTCCCGCGGAGAAGCTCGTAGGCTTCAATATCGACCCTTCCCTCAACGGCTACACTCCGGAACGCATGAAAGTTTTCTATCCACAATTGTCGGAAGCGCTCAGCTCCATTCCCGGAGGCCAATCGGTTGGCTTTGCTTCCATGCGCATTCTCGAAGACAACGAATGGGACAGCGGCATGTCCGTCGAGGGCTTCACACCTGCGAAGCCCGACGAGCATGCCCAGCCTTACATGAACCAGATTGGCCCGAATTATTTTGCCACCCTCGGCGTGCCTATCGTTGCTGGGCGGGACTTCACGATCAAGGACAACCAGAAGGTAAAGCACGGTCCCGAGGCGTGGAACTGGGCGCCCACGACGATCCTTATCAATGAAAAGTTTGCCAAGAAATATTTCGCCGGACGAAATCCCATCGGCCTCCACGTGGGTTTCGGCACGGATCCGGGAACGCCCACCGACATGGAGGTCATCGGTGTCGTCAAGGATTTCAAGTACACCAATCTCCGCGACGAGATTCCCGAGCAGGCTTTCATTCCCTATCTCGGCAGTCCCTTCCTCGGCGAAATGACGGTATATCTGAGAACCGTGGTTGACCCAAATCAATTGATGTCTGCGGTGCGTTTGAAAGTCCGCGACATGGATTCGAATCTCCCCGTCTACGCCATGCGCAGCACGGAAGTGCAGATCAACAACTCCCTCTCGACCGAGCGCATGATCGCCAGCCTATCTGCCGTTTTCGGCTTCCTTGCCACTCTGCTGGCGGTCATTGGTCTCTACGGCGTGATGGCCTACACAGTCGCGCAGCGCACCCGTGAAGTTGGCATTCGAATGGCCCTCGGCGCGGCCCGCGGAAACGTGATCTGGATGGTGATGAGCGAAGTCCTACTGCTTGTCTCGATCGGTGTCGTTGCCGGCGTCACGGCGTCCCTAGCGCTAACCCGTGTGGTCCAGAGTCAGCTCTTCGGTCTTACCCCGCATGATCCTTTGACCTTGACGCTTGCTACCGCCGCACTCGCCGTCGTCGCTTCGGCTGCTGGCTACGTTCCCGCCTTGCGCGCCAGCCGCCTCGATCCCATGGCCGCCCTCCGGTACGAATAGCTCATGCCGCCTTCGGCGTCACAAGCGAACCATGAAAAATGCCGCAATGTGGCCGTTGAAAGCAAAGGGGTTATGGCCATTTTCTAAGGAATAAATCGAGGTTCTTCGATCGTCGCACACGGCCTTAGGTTTTCTCTTCCTAGGCGTGCGCGTCCTCGGGCACTGTGCTCTCGACACCCGAAGTGGGTATCGGCGAGCCATTTACTTTGCAGTTGGAGTGGACTCCTTCGGTTTTTTTAGGCGCTTTCTTCAGGCGCTTGCTCCGGGGGAGAAACTGTACCAACGGCGGTTTCCCTTCCAGCTTGCGCTCGCGTTCGATGGTACGCATGAATTGACAGATTTCGTCGTTGGTTAGGGGCTCATCAGTGAGCCAGACGTTGTATTCTTCCTCGAAGCGGGACTCATCGTCTTCTTCCAGCTTGCGCATTTCCA
>Ga0137394_10002027_pt1 | contig 14915 bp, 15 predicted proteins | sample czobulk116metaG_FD_108278 | JGI IMG/M metagenome (GOLD analysis project Ga0137394, IMG submission 108278) | Vadose zone soil microbial communities from Angelo Coast Range Reserve, California, USA - czobulk1.16 metaG | ecosystem: Environmental > Terrestrial > Soil > Vadose zone | place: USA...
CCGAGAAGTACGCCCAGCGTGCGGAGGCAGCTCTTCGCCGTGTCTTCGACCTGGAAGACGGTCGCCCCGCGCTCTTCCGCTGGCAAGAGCCCGGCGAGCGCTACGGGCTCCTGCTCAAGACGACGCTCGGCCTTCGCTTCGACGCGGTGGCGGGCGGCGCCCAGCGGCTCCTCGAAGACATCATCCTCCGCTGGGGGCGGCTCATGCATGAGCGCTTCGGGGGCGGGCGCGTGGCCCTCGGGGGCGGCTGCTTCATGAACGTCAAGGCCAACATGCTCCTGGGACAAGAGGACTGGGTCGAGGATCTCTTCGTCTTCCCCTCTTGTGGCGACGAGTCGAATGCCGTGGGCGCGGCCTATCTCGCGTATCTCCAGGAATGCGCGAAGCGAGGGGTGACGGGACGGCTGGAGCCCTTCGGGCCCGCCTATCTCGGCAACCGCGTCACGGATGAAGACGCGGAGGCGGTGATCCGCGCGCGCGGGCTCGAGGGACGCTACAAGGTCGCCTTCCAGGACAGGATCGAGGAGAAGATCGCAGAGCTGCTCGTCTCGGACGGCGTGGTGGCGCGCTGCGCGGGCCGGATGGAGTTCGGCGCGCGCGCGCTGGGCAACCGATCCATTCTCGCCAATCCGTCGGATCATCGCGTGGTACCCCTCATCAACCGGATGATCAAGAACCGCGACTTCTGGATGCCCTTCGCCCCGACCATCCTGGCCGAGCGGGCGGCCGAGTATCTGGTGAATCCCAAGGGGCTCGCCTCGCCGTACATGATGCTGGCCATGCCGACGCGACCGGAGGCGCGCGAGGCCCTGGTGGCCGCCGTGCATCCCCAGGACGGTACGGCCCGCCCGCAAATTCTGGAACAGGCGTGGAACCCCGAGTACCACGCGGTGATCGCGGAGTTCGAGCGGCGCACGGGGATCGGCGCCGTGCTCAACACCTCCTTCAACCTGCACGGCGAGCCCGTGGTGGGCAGCGCCGCGGACGCCGTGGACACCTTCGAGCGCTCGGGGCTGCCTCACGTGGCCGTGGGGCATTGGCTCATCTCCAAGAAGTAGTCGCGCTCGTGGGGCTTCCGACCGTCGATGCCCCGTGCTTCCTCTGCGGCTCGCCGGAGGCCGACCCTCTGTGGACGACGCCGGATCGCGCCTTCGCCGTCCCCGGCCTCTACACGGTGGCGCGCTGTCGGCGCTGCCGCTTCCTCTACCAGAAGCCGCGCGTGGACGACGCGCACCTCGCCGAGTGCTATCCCGACCACTATCCGCGTCATCAGGAGCCGTCACCCCGCATTCCCTTCAAGGGCTCACCCGGCCGGATCAAGGCGGCGCGCTGGGCCCTGGCGAGCGCGCTCGGCTACTCTCACTTCCGAGATCCGTCCGTCGGCGTGATCACGCGTCTCCGCGCGCGGTGGCTCCGACGCCGGATCCGCTGGGACTGCCCTCCCTGGCACGGCCAGGGCCGCTATCTCGACGTCGGCTGCGGCTCCGGAGGCTCTCTCGGCGCGGCCAAGGCGCTCGGATGGCAGATCACGGGCATCGAGGTCGATGACGCGGCCGCGGCCAAGGCCAGGCGATTCACCGACGAGATCCATGTCGGCGATGCCCTGACCGCGCCCTTCGCGCCCGGGCGCTTCGACGTGGTCACGGCCTTCCACGTTCTCGAGCACGTGCCGGATCCCGTGGCCATGATTCGCCGCATGCTCGAATGGCTTGCCCCCGGCGGCCTTCTCATCGTGGAGGTGCCGAACGCCGGCGGCCTGGGCGCGGCGATCTTCGGGAAAGCCTGGTCGGGCCTCGAGCTGCCCCGACACCTCTCCCACTTCTCCCCCGAGAGCCTCGGACGCGCCGTGGAGCAGGGAGGCGGCCGACTGGTGTGGCGCTGGCATGGCGCCAAGCCCCGCTACTATCTCTGGAGTCTCGCCGCGTGGCTCCGCGATCGAGGCTGGTCCGGGCTCGCCTCGGTCACCGAGCGGCGCCCCGTCTACGGTCTGCTCAAGATTTTCCTCGAGGTGACGCTGCCCCTGGTCCGCCTCGCGCGCCAAGGCGAGGTGATCCGTGTAGGGATCGCGTCGCGGTAGACGCAGCGCCCGGCTCGATCGCTTGACACTCCCATGGGCACATGTTACTTCGCCGAGTGACGCAGGGCACACGCGAGACGTTCCTTGATCGTCACATCAAGAGGAGAATCGCGATGACCTCAGTCACCGTCAACGGCCGGCGCTACGACGTCGACCTCCCCGACGACACTCCCCTCCTGTGGGCGCTCCATGGGCGTGGGCACCGCCACGCTCGGGGAGATGAGCTTCAAGGGCGGCCGGGCGGAGCAGGAGAACTTCCACACCTACGAGCTCCCGCGCATGGCGGGGGCGCCGCGGGAGATTCGCGTGCACATCATCCCAGGAGACTACGGACAGCCCATGGGCGGCGTGGGTGAGCCGGGCGTGCCACCGATCCCTCCCGCCCTGTGCAACGCGATTTTTGCGGCCACCGGCAAGCGCATCCGGCGCCTGCCCATCCGGGATCAGCTGAAAGCCTGACCGAGCGCATGTGGACAAGCCGAGCGCGGCCGATGGGTCGCGCTCGGCTCTTTGCTGGCTCAGATCTCACGATCCTTGCCATGATCTCTGCCCATGGACCTTGACCGCGCCTGTGGGCCGGTCTAGCCTCCGTGCCATGAGCGATCTCCTCGGCAGCGCCAAGAATGCCCGCGCGACCGCGGCACGGCGCCCGATCGACCTCGAGCCGCTTCTGCATCCCCGCTCGGTGGCCGTGCTCGGCGCCTCCGATCGCCCGTCACCCGGGCGAATGGTCATCGAGAGTCTGGATCGTATCGGCTTCGTCGGTCCCATCTATCCCGTCAACCCGAAATACGAGACGCTCTTCGGCCGCCGCTGCTACCCGTCGGTGGCCGACCTGCCGGAGGCGGTGGACGTGCTCGCGCTCGGCGTGAACCACACGCGGGTGCTCGAGCACATCCGCCTCGCCGCCCAGCGAGGCGTGCGGGCCGCCATCATCTTCGACGGCGGCTTCGCCGAGCGCGACGACGAGGGGCGGCGCCGCCAGGAGGAGCTGGTGGCGATCTGCCGGGAGGCGGGGATCGCGCTGTGCGGGCCCAACTGCATGGGCGTGATCAGCCCGCACACGCGGAGCCTCGTCTACATCCAGACCCTCGCCGATCCCACCCTCCTCGCCGGCAACGTCGGGCTCGTCTCGCAGAGCGGCTCCCTTTGCATCGGGCTTCTCGCGGATTGCCGGCGGTTCGGATTCAGCCACGTGATCTCGTCGGGCAACGAGGCGGTGCTCACGGCCGCGGACTACCTCGAGTTCCTCGTCGACGATCCGACCACGCGGGTCATCGCCCTCTTTCTCGAGACCGTGCGCGAGCCCGAGCGCTTCGTGGCCGCCCTCGACCGCGCGGCAGATCGCGGCAAGCCCGTGGTCGTCCTCAAGGTGGGACGGTCGGAGCGCGCGCGGCGCGCCATCACCAGCCACACGGGCGGCCTCGCCGGCGAGGCGCGCGTCTTCTCCGCCGTCCTGCGCGCCCACCGCGCCATCGAGGTGGGCGACGTGGACGAGATGGTGGAGGTGCTCGCGTGCTGTCAGGGGCCGCGCTGGCCACGGGGGCGGCGGGTGGCGGTGATGACCGCCTCGGGCGGACAGGCCGAGCTGATCCTCGACCTGGCGAGCGCGGCGGGACTCGACCTGCCCCCGCTGTCGCCCTCCGCGCGCGCCGAGATCCAGGGCGCCCTCGGCACCCTCACGGGCGACGGCAATCCGCTGGATGCCTGGGGCAACGGCGACTATGCCACGAACTTTCCCCGCGCGATCGCCGCCCTCGGCGTGGATCCCGGCTATGATGCGATCACCTTCTGTAGCGACAGCTTCGACGACCAGCCTTTCGGCACGCCCGAGCGCCTGCTCGCCTACGCGCGCATCCTCGTCGAGGGTGCGGCCCGCTCGGCGAAGCCGTTCTACTACATGACGACGCGCTCGGGGATCTTCCGGCGCGACGTGCGGGCGTTTCTCCGCGAGCACGGTATCCCTGTCGTCGGCGGGACGCGCCAGGGTCTGGGCGCCATCGATCGTCTCGCGCGCTGGAGCGTGGCGCCGGCGGCGCTCCCGGCCGACGCTGGCCGCCCTGGAAGGCTGGCGACCGTCCTCGCGGCGGGCCCGCGCGCCACCATCCACGAGCACGATGCCAAGCGGCTGCTCGCGGAGGCCGGTCTGCCCATCCCCGACGAGCGGCTCGTCTCCGGGCTGTCCGACGCGCGGGCCGCCGCCGCCGCGCTCGGCTATCCGGTCGTGCTGAAGGTGGTGTCCGACGACCTCCCGCACCGCTCGGAGCTCGGCCTCGTCGCCGTGGGCCTGCGGGACGAGCCCGAGCTGGTCGACGCCTACGAGCGCATGAGTCACCGTCTCGAGGAGAGGGGCCAGCACCGCGGCATCGCGGGCTTCCTGGTCCAGCCCGTGGCCCGGGACGGGCTCGAGGTCTTTGCGGGGGTGAGCACCGATCCCGACTTCGGGCCGGTCCTGGCCTTCGGCGCGGGCGGGGTGCTCGTGGAGGCGCTCGACGACGTCGCTCTCCGGACCCTGCCGCTGCGCGACGGCGACGCAGAGGCCATGATCGCCGAGACCCGCGCCGGGAGGCTCCTTCGCGGCTACCGCGGCCGGCCGCCCGGCGACGCCGCGGCCCTGGCCCGCTGCCTGAGCGCCCTCGCCGACTTCGCGTGGGCGGAGCGCGGGTCCATTGCCGAGATCGACGTCAACCCGATCGTCGTCCACGAGCGCGGCTGCGTCATCGTCGACGCCCTCATCGTGCCCCGCCCAGCCCCTTGAGGAAGGTGGCGATGGCCTCGCCGATCTCCGCCGGCGAGTCCTCCTGGAGGAAGTGGCTCCCCTTGACGGTGACCTGCCGCTGATTCGGCCACGCTCGACAGAAGTCGCGCTGGGCTCCCGCCAGGATGACGCCGGGATCGGCATTGATGAAGAGCTTGGGGCGATCGTTCGTGGCCAGCCACCGGGCATAGCCGTCCACGATGGCCACGACGTCGGCGGGCTCGCCGTCGATGGGGATCTCTCTCGGCCAGGTGAGAGTGGGCCGCCGTGACTCACCGGGCTCGAGGTAAGGACGGCGGTACACGGTCATCTCCGCCTCGGTGAGGCCGCGCAGCACGCTGGCGGGGAGGATCCGCTCCACGAACACGTTCCTTTCCAGGATCATCTCCTCGCCGGCGGGCGTGCGCATGGCCTGAAAGATCTTGCGCGCCGTCTCCGGCCACTCGCCCCAGCTCACCGGGCGCACGATCGCCTCCATGTAGACGAGCGCGCGCACGCGATCGGGATGTCGACGGGCCCAGTGAAAGCCGAGGGCCGAGCCCCAGTCGTGCACGACCAGGGTGACGTCACGCGTGAGCCCGAGCGCCTCGAACCAGGCGTCGAGATATCGCGCATGATCCGCGAAGCGGTAGGAGCCGGCGGGCGCCTTGCCGGAATCGCCCATTCCGACGAGGTCGGGGGCGAGACACCGCCCCTCGGGCTCGACGAGCGGGATGACGTTGCGCCAGAGATACGACGATGTTGGATTGCCGTGCAGGAACACTACCGGAGGGCCGGCGCCGGTGTCCACGTAGGCCATCGCGGTATCGAGGACATCAATCCGCCGCCGCGGGTACGGGTCGACGGCAGAGACCGGCTGTGTCATCACGCACCTCCTCGATCTGATTCCGGGATCTCTAGACAAGGCATGCGGAGCGGTGGTGCCCGCAATGAAAACTTCTGAAAGCGACAGCCGCCTCGAGTGAAGACATTGCCCGCCCCCAAACATTCTTTCCGAGTCGTGCCCAGACCTCGAGGGTATGTCACTTTTTCCGCCGCGCACCGAAAGTATTGACGCGGCCACCCGTTTTCCTCGTGGGGGCCCGTCTGGCATCCGGCATGCTCTTGAGAATGAGAAAGATCGACGTGGCCTAGCCCGTCGACAAGGAGGTCATGCAGATGAACCTCAAGATCGTGCCAACTGTGCTCATGTCCCTGACGGTCGCGGCGTTTCCTGGGTGGACCGTCGCCGCGCCGGCAACGCCGGATCGCGCGATGACCGCATCGACGACCGCGCCGCGCGAGCCCGCGCCGACCCTCGAGGGGTTTGTGCCAACGCCCGAGCTGCGTACCGTGCACTTCGACTTCAACCGATCCAAGGTCAGAGCGGCCGAAGCCAGGATCCTCGACAGGAACGCCGAATGGCTGAAGGCCAATTCCACCGTCATGGTCGCGATCGACGGCGGCGCCGACCAGCGGGGCTCCGTCCCGTACAATCAGAGGCTCAGTGAGCGGCGCGCCAGAGCGGTAAAGGACTACCTCGTGGCGCGCGGCGTCTCTCCCGATCGTATCGTCGAGGTAGGCGACGGAGAAAGGCTCCTGGCTTGCCGCGCCATGGGCGAGGCGTGCTGGCAGAAGAACCGTCGGGCCGATTTCCTCGTGAAAGATATCGGAAAGCAGGCGCCGTAGCGGCGGCGAGTCCTAGTACCCGCGCTTCCGATCGACGAGAAACCGGAGGGGGCGCCTGGCGAGATAGCGTCTGAGGTTGTCGTTGAAGAGGGGCGCGATCTCGCCAGGCGTGCTCGGCCCGGAGATGTGCGGGGTGATGACCACGTTGTCGAACTCCCAGAGAGGGTGGCCGGCAGGGAGGGGCTCCTCGGCGAACACGTCGAGCACGGCGCCGCCGAGACGCTTCGCCCACAGCGCCTCGAGGAGCGCGGGCTCGTCCACGATGGCGCCGCGCGCGACATTGACGAGCCAGGCGGAGGGCTTCATGGCGGCGAGCTCAGGGGCGCCGATCAGGCCGCGCGTCGTTTCGGTCAGGGGCACCGTGAGGACGACGAAGTCGGCCGCGGCCAGGGCCGCCTTGAGATCACGCACCCGGTAGACCCGCTCGGCCTCCGCCACTTTCTTGCCGCTCTGGGTCACCCCGAGCACATGCATGCCGAAGGCCCGCGCGGAGCGCGCGATGGTGCGCCCGATGTCTCCGAGGCCGACCACGCAGAGCGTCCCCCCGAACAGACGCAGCGGATCCGCCAGGCTCCATCGTCGCTCGCGCTGCTGGGCGCGGAAGAGCTCGGTACGCTGGGTGAACCACAGGCACCAGCCGAGGACGTACTCGGCCATCCACGGTCCGAAGATACCCGCGACGCGCGTGAGGGCGACCCGCTTCGGCAGCTCGGGCACGAGGAAGCGCTCGACGCCCGCCCCCATGTTCTGCACCCACCGGAGCCGCTTGGCCTCGCGCAGGAGCTCGCGAGGAAAGTTCCAGCCATAGAGAATCTCGGCGTGGGCGACGTAGAGCTCGGCCTCGGCGGGCGTCGCGCACGCGTGCACGTCGAAGAGCGGGCGAGGCTGCTTGACGAGCCGACCATAGGCTTCGGCCTCACCGGCATCCGGGTGATAGACGAGGATAGAGCGGGGGGTCACGCGCCGATCTTGGCGAGGATGGCGTCCTCGAAGGAGAAGTCCACCGCTCGATTCATGCTGCCCTCGCGCTCGTACCAGGCCAAGGTGTGGGCGAGGGCCGAGGCCAGCGTGTAGCGCGGCCGGAGGCCCAGCTCCTGGCGGAGCTTGGTCGTGGTGTGGACGGCGTGGCACTCGTAGACGAGATTCTGGCCGAAGACGGGGCCGGGCTTGTCGAAGCTCTTGAGGAGGGCAGGGTCGAAGTGGCGAAGCGTCACCGGCTTGTTCATGGCTTCCGCGATGAGCTCCACGAAGCCGACCTGGCTGACCGTGTCCTCGCCCATGACGTTGTAGGCCTGGCCGTAGGCCTTGGCGTTGCCGAGCATGGCCGCCATGGCGATGGCCAGATCCTCGACGTGGCCGAACTGACGGAGCCAGCCGCCGTGGCCGGGTACGAGCACGGGTCGGCCCCGACGAATACGATCCATGAAAAACGTCTCGTTGTTCCGCGTGTTCAGCGGGCCCATGACGTGAGTCGGCCGCACGATGGTTATGGGGCCCGCCCCCGCCCGATGGCGCTCGCTGAGCAGATCCTCAGCGGCGATCTTGTGCCGCGCGTAGTCGCCCCAGTAGAATCCGCGCGGCGTATCCTCCGAGTAGGGGATGGGGAGGGCGTGGTCGTAGACGCGCCCCGTGGAAATGAAGACGATGTGGGGCTGGCCCGCGAGGGATGCCACGAGGGCGGCCACGTCCTCGCCGAGGGTCGGCGCGTAGGTGATGTCGAAGATGCCGTCGAAGCGGTGGCCCTTGAGCCGCTCGCGCAGGCCTGCGTGGTCCTTGCGGTCGCCCGCGATGGCCTTGACGCCAGCGGGCAGGCGCTCGGCGCGCCGGCCGCGGTTGAAGACGGTGACGTCGTGGCCGCGCTGGAGGAGCTCTCGCACGAGGTGGAGACTGATGAACTCCGTGCCGCCGATCACGAGGACGCGCATGACGCGCGAATTCTAGCACAGGGGGAAGACATGGCACGACCGGTGGAGGTGGCCTGGCTCGGCAACCTGAAGGTCGAAGCGCGAATCGGCTCGCACCGGCTTCTCGTCGACGAGCCCGTGGACGGCGGAGGCGAGGATTCCGGACCCACGCCGTCGGAGACGCTGCTGGCCGCCCTCGGCGCCTGAACGGTGCTCACGGTTCGGCTGTATGCCGAGCGCAAGGGCTGGCCCGTGGACCGAATCGAGACGCGGGTGACGCGCGATGCCGGGGAGGGCAAGGTCTCGTCGATCGACCTCGAGCTCCTCCTGGGTGGGGATCTGAGCAACGAGCAGCGTCAGCGACTCGCGGAGATCGCCTCGCGCTGCCCCATCCATCGCACCCTCACCGGGGTCGTGACCATCACGCACCACTCGTAAGGAGTGGTCTAGCCGACGGTCACCGCGACGCAGGTAGTGGTGCGGGTGACCCCGTCGATGATGCCGATGGCGTCGGTGACGAGGCTGCCGATGGCGTCGAGGGTCTGGCCTTCCACCACGGCGATGAAGTCGTAGGGCCCCGTGACGGCGTCCATGGCCGACACGCTGGCCCGCGTGCCCTTGACCTTCGACAGCGCCTTCTTGACCTGCTTGGTCTTGCCCGCCGCGGTTTCGATGAGCACGTACGCTTTCATTGGGCGCCTCCTTGAGGTTTCTTCTTGGCGAGAACCCAGGCGAGGGCGAGGGCGCCGATGCCCGCAACGGCCGGCCAGAAATTGGTCCGGAAGAAGGGCATGGCGAAGAACGGCGAGCGGCCCCGCGACGGCTTGAGATGACCGTCGAGCACGCCGCGCACCAGCGTCATCGCCTCGTCCATGAGCACGGTCATGGTCGCCTTGGCGAACTCGGGATCAGCGAGGGCGGGATGGCCGACATAGCCCTGGCCGCCGTCGCGGAGCGGATAGTTCGGAACCAGCCGCCTGCCCCTGGAGTAGCGCGCGGGCGGCAGATCCCTCCAGCCCTCGCCCACGAGGTCGGGGCGGATGAGGAGCATGACGGAGGTCTCCCACCAGCCCGCGTGGGCGTCTTCGGAGAAGGCCTTGCGCTCCTCCGCGGTGATCGGTCTTCCCAGCGCCGCCTCGAACTTCGAGGTGTAGCGCCCCGAGAAGAGACCCCAGGCGAGATAGCCTGTCACCGAGGCCATGGTGACGCGGTAGCGGCTCGACACGATGGCCGAGGCTTCCTCGAGCGCCACGAGATGACCGGGACCGCCGTGGCCATTCGAGATCAGGATGTGGCGAAAGCCGGCGCGGGCGAGGGCGCTGCCGTAGTCCACCAGGAGATCACGGACCACCCGTTGCCGCATGGTCACCGTGCCCACCGTCTGGAAGGCGAAGGTGCCCAGGTGAAGCGTGGGCGCGAGCACCACGTGCCAGCCCGGCCGCTCCGAGATGATGCGCTCGGCGATGGCCTGGGCGAAATAGCGCCCGGTGTACGCGTCGACACCAAGCGGGAGGTGAGGCCCGTGCGTCTCCAGGGGACTCGCGGTGAGGATCACCACCGTCGACTCGCGCGGCAGCGCGTCGAGAGCCGGGCTCGACAGCTCCTCGAGAAGATGGACGCTCAAAAGCTCGATCCTTTCGTCGCGGTCAGGTACTCGCTCTTGGCGCGGTCGAGCTCCTCGATGAGCCGGCGCCGCTCGGCGAGGAGCCGCGTGACGGCCTGGTGCCGCGTCAGGGCGAGGATGCCGAGGCGCGCCTGGGCGCGGAGCCGTCCGATGCCGCGGAGGTAATGGTACGCGAGGATGGCGCTCACGGGCAGCGAGATCAGGAAGCCCATCGCCCACAGGACGCCCGCGAGCCGCCAGACGATCCACGTCTCGAGGCCCCAGAAGAGCGGGTAGGCGATCACGCTGGCGAGGAGGCGGGTGGTGGCGTAGCTCGTCTCCTTGCTCGCGGTGCGCCGGGCTATCCAGCGCGGCAGGAGATAGGGCAGGCCGCTCGTCACGAGGCCGTAGACGAAGACGGGGAGGCCGATGGAGGCCTTGGATCCCCGGGTCACGCGCTCGCTGACGCCGTGATGGGCGAGCCGCGCGCGCACGGCCTGGTCGCGCACGTGGTAGGCCGCCAGCATGGCGCGGTAGTGAACGAGATCCTCGCGGAGGGCTTCGAGCCGCTCCGGCGCATGCGCCTCGAAGTAGGCGGCGGCGTCCGCGATCCCGCGCGAGAGACGCACGGTATCGATCTGTCGGGGCGCGAGTCCGCGTTCCTCCTGCAGCTCGCGGATGAGGTCGTCCCTGTAGACGGCCTCCACCTCGCGCACCAGGGAGGCGCGATCGAGCCGGTCGACGTGGAGCACCTGGGCCTCCATGCCCCACTGGATGGCCGTGGTCAGCCCGTCCACCGCCTTCACGCCGTCCTCCCGGTAAACCTCCAGGTACGGGGTGATGGAGATGGGCTCGCCGAAGGAGACCCGCACGCGGCCGCCGAAAGACTTGCGCGCCTCGAAGGTGAGCCCGGTCGGAATGAGGGTCAGGACCTCGCCGAGTCCGCCGGCGCGGCGGGACTCGTAGTCGAGGGCGATGCGCGCGGCGCCCGTCTTGATCCGCTGGATGCGTGATTCCGCGTGCGTCGTCCCCTCGGGATAGATGGCCACGAGCCCCCCGCGGGCCAGCGTGGCCACGGTCGCCTCGAACGCCCCCGCGTTTTTCGCCATCTTGTCGGGGTCGTCCTGGCGCCGGTAGACGGGGATGGCGCCGCAGGCCTTGAGGAACTTCCCGACGAGGGCGTTGCGGAAGAGAGCGGCCGTGGCGAGGTAGTGCACCTTGCGCTCCACCACCGCGCTGACGAGGAGCGAATCGATGAAGTTGTTCGGGTGATTGATGCATAGGAGGACGGGGCCGGCGCGGGGCACGCGCTCGGCATGCTGCACGTCGACGGAGCGGAAGAAGAACCAGACCCAGAAGCGGCCGAAGAGCCGGACGAGGGCGTAGATGCGATCGCGCCTCTCCATCAGCGGCCGAGGAAGCGCGTCAACGTCGCCTGGAAGAGGCCGGCCTGCTCGACCACCTTGTCGCCCGTGAAGTCCACGCGGGTACCCCGCTCGCTCGCATGATCGGCCGGCTGGAAGCGCGCGGTGACCCAGAGGCTGGCCGGCCCCGCGCGCACGAGGAGCCGCTCGCCGCGGCTCTCGTCGGCGAGTCGGGTGACGATGACGTAGAGCCCGCTGGCGTCGCTCTCGCCCTGGTAGGCGAAGCCCGTCTTCTGGCGGGTGACCTCGAGCCCCACCCCCGGCCGCGGTCGCCCGCTCGCGTCCGTGACGTACCCCAGCACGGTGTAGCGATAGTGGACCTCGTGCTCCGCCGATACCGGGGCCGCCGGGTAGGACAGGGCCGACAGGACAGTGAGGGCAACAAGAGCTCCCATCACCTTGCGCAGCACTCCCCGGTGACACCGTGTCTCGTCCGGGCAGGAGCAGAGGACGGTGACTCGCCCGCGCCTGGCCATGGACTTGAGGCGCGTGAGCGCGGTGGCCGCGGGCTCGCGCTTGAGCCCCGCCAGGTACCGACGCCGCATCTCGGGCCAGCTCACGCGGCCGGCGTTGTAGGCGCGAAGATTGCCGAGCTCGGCTCCGAGATCTTTCAGCCAGAGGTCGACATGGGCCTTCTTGATCCCGCGCGGCCAGAGCCGCATCACGAGCACGCGCGTGCCGTCCGTAGAGGCCCTGGGCTCGTAGACGCGCTTGGCCCTGAGCATCTAGCGCGGGGGCGGCGGCGGGTCGAGGACGACGGCGGTGCCGTAAGCGAGCACCTCGGTCACGCCGGCGGCGACGTCGTTGGCGTCGTAGCGCATGCCGATGACGGCGTTGGCGCCGGTGGCCGCCGCGTGCTCCAGCATCAGCTCGAAGGCCTCCTCGCGCGCGCGCTCGCACAGCTCGGAATAGAGGGTGATATTGCCCCCGAAGAGGGTCTGGATGCCCGCGCCGATGTTGGCCACGATGTTCCGCGAGCGGACGGTGATGCCGCGGACCACGCCGCGATAGTCGGCGATGCGGTAGCCTTCGAAGGTGAAGGCAGTGGTCACGAAGCGACGCGCGATGGGCATGCAGCTCTCCTCGTGGTCCGGGTGGGGCGCCAGATTGTGCAGCTCGATCGGGCGCGATTATACTACCCGCGCTCCATGGCCCGCGCATTCGAGAAGGCCACGCTCGCCGACGCGGTGGGACGTCTCCGCTCCGGGATGAAGGTCCTGCTTCCCGCGGGTTGCGGCGATGCCATCGCCATCCGGGACGAGATCCTCCGTCAGGCCGATCGCCTCGCCCCCGTCACCCTCATGGGCGGCCTGCGCCTGGACGACTATCCCTTCGCGGATCCCGCCTACGCGGGCAAGCTCCGCTTCGCCACCTGGCACCACTCCCCCCGACTGGCCGAGGCGGCGGCGCGTGGCGACGTCGACTTCGTCCCCATCCGCTACTTCGACACCGTCACCGTCTTCGCGGAGGGCGGGGCCTGGGCTCCTGACGCCGTGGTCGTCCACTGCGCGCCCTCCGATGCCGCGGGCTATCTCTCCCTCGGAGTCTCCGTCAGCTACTCGCTGCCCGCGGCCCGCCGCGCTCCCCTCGTCATCGCTCAGGTCAACGCGCGCATGCCGCGGACCCTCGGCAACGCCTTCCTCCACCGCTCGCAGATCGACTGCTGGGTCGAGGCCGACCATCCGCTCGCCGAGTATCCGCCGACACCCATCGGGGCCGTGGAGCGGGCGATCGCCGCCCACGTGGCCGACCTCGTGCCCGACGGCGCCACCGTGCAGGTGGGAGTAGGCTCCATTCCCCAGGCGGTCATGGAGGCCCTCGCCGGCAAGAAGGATCTCGGGGTCCACTCGCTCCTCGTCGACCACATGCTCCCTCTCATCGAGTCGGGGGTGATCAACAACGTCCGCAAGCGCCTGCATCCAGGGCGCATGGACGTGGGAGAGATCATGGGGACGGAGAGGCTCTTCAGCTGGGCGCACGAGAACCCCGCCATCAACATGGAGCCCTCCGACATCGCCCACGACCCCGAGGTGGTGGGGACGCTCGGCGACTTCGTCTCGGTCAACTCGGCCCTCGAGGTGGACGTGCTGGGCCAGGTCAACGCCGAGAGCGTGCAGGGGAGACAGATCACGGGCATTGGCGGGCAGTTCGACTTCGTCCTGGGCGCGAGCCGAGCCTCGGGGGGCCGCTCCATCATCGCGCTGCCCTCGACGGGACGAGAGGGGCAGGTCTCTCGGATAGTCGCCCGGCTGCCCTCGGGAGCGCGCGTCACCACTCCGCGCTTCGTGGCGGACTTCATCGTGACGGAGTGGGGGGTGGCTGCCCTGCGCGGAAAAAGCGACGCCGGGCGGGCCCGGGAGATGCTCCGGCTGGCCCACCCGGCGTTCAAGGACGCCCTCGGGCGCGACGCGGCTACGTCTTGAGCTTGTCGATCTCGGCGAACACCTCGGCGTCCTCGGGGAACCGGAAGGTCACCTGGTTGTCCCAGACGCGCTTGCCGTCTATGTCCACGAAGAAGACCCCGCCCCCGCTCTCCGCGAGCTCGGGGGTGATGCCGTACTTGGTCTTGATGGCGGCCTGCAAACTGGAGGCCTGGGGAAGGAAGTTTCACTCCGCGCAATACGTGATCAGGATGTTCATCCGATCCTCCTTCGTTGGTTGGTCACCACCGAAGCGTATGATACGAACCGCCGCGCGAGGTGTCAATTGACGACGCCCGTCCTCATCGACACCGATCCGGGCATCGATGATGCCCTCGCCATGCTCCTCGCCCTTTCCTCGCCCGAGGTCTCCGTGGAGGCCATCACCACGGTGGCGGGCAATGTCACCGTCGAGCTCGGCACTGCGAATGTGTTCCGCATCCTCGACGTCGTCAGGCCCGCTCGGCCCCCGAGAGTGGCCCGGGGTGCCGCCGCCCCGCTCGAGCGACCGCTCGTCACCGCCGCCCACGTCCATGGCCAGGACGGCCTGGGCAACCTCGACCGCCTCCGGGAGGCGGACGGGCGACCGCGATACCCGGATCCACCTCTCAAGCTTCAGATGCTGGATGGCCCCGATCTGATTCTGGACACGGCAGAAAAGCATCCCGGCGAGCTCGTCGTCGTGGCCCTGGGCCCGCTGACCAACCTCGCCCTGGCTCTGGAGCGCGACGCGGCACGCCTTCGCCTGGCCCGGCGCATCGTCGTCATGGGTGGGGCGGTGACCGTGCCCGGCAATGTCACGCCGGCCGCCGAGTTCAACCTCTGGGTCGACCCGGAGGCCGCCGCCGCCGTCTTCCATGCCGGGCTGCCCATCACGCTCATCCCCCTCGACGTCACCCGGCAGGTCCTGCTCACTCGAGCGGCGCTGGCCGACGCCGTGAGCCGCGCCCCGGGCCGCCGGGCGCGCTTCGTGGAGGACTTTTCCCTCTTCGGCTTCGATTTCGCCGACGCGCACGGAGAAGGCGGCATCGCGCTCCACGATCCGCTCGCCGTGGCGGCGG
>Ga0137394_10002028_pt1 | contig 14913 bp, 9 predicted proteins | sample czobulk116metaG_FD_108278 | JGI IMG/M metagenome (GOLD analysis project Ga0137394, IMG submission 108278) | Vadose zone soil microbial communities from Angelo Coast Range Reserve, California, USA - czobulk1.16 metaG | ecosystem: Environmental > Terrestrial > Soil > Vadose zone | place: USA...
GAATCGGCTGAGCAGCAGGCGAAGCTTGCCAGCCAGGCCAAGATCACAAAGGAGCAAGCACAAGAGATAGCTCTCAAGCGCGCACCCGGTACGGTCGAAAGCGGCGAACTGGAGCGCGAGCATGGCAAGCTGATTTATTCGTTTGACATCCGAAACGCCAAGGGCACCATCGACGAGGTGCAGGTCAGCGCGATAACCGGAAAAATCGTGCGCGTTGAGCATGAGACAAAAGCGCAGGAAGAGGCCGAAAAGAAGGCTGACGAAAAGAAGGCCAAACACTAGAGAGAATAGAATCGCCGCTCGCTTCTAGTCGGGTGAGTGATACGAGTCAGACGGGGTCAACTTTGCCAGCAACAAAGACCCCGTCTTTTCTCGCTCGGGGCCAATGGACCAATCCTGGAATAACTGGGCCACTTGATGCTAAACTCCGCAAACCCCCTGGCCAATACTATTTCGAATTTGAGACGGCAAATGTTGTGATGGAACGTTTGAGCTGTTTCACTCGCGTGGGCCAACGCCGATGGTCCCGTCATCTGAAGAAGGCTGTGTCAGGGTTGGTAATTGCCCTGGCTGGGTACGGCACGCTTGCACAAACCCCGCCAGCTCAGAGGCCTGCAACACCGACCACGGTTCCAGCGCAGCCGAACCCAACTCCTCAGGTAACGCCGTCTCAAACCCCCAGCGTGCCTGCGCCAACACCAGTACAACCTGCATCACCGACGAGCTCTCCGTTGCCGTCGCGAAGCGCACCATCGCCTCAGCCGAGTGTGATGCCGCAGGCGACACCATCGCCGCAAGCGACGCCGTTCAACGTACCGACTCCGAGTAGCAACGTACCGCCTGCGTCTAGCGCCCCGACTCCGGCCGTGGCTCCAACGCCGCTCGTTTCGATGACGACCCAAAGTATTCAGGGTACCGGCCAACTAACGCTTGATGAAGCGTTGCGACTTTCCAGTGCGTTGTCATCGGCTTTCCAGCAAGCCGGACTAAACGAAAAAATAGCGGCTGAGGATGTCCGGCAGGCGCAAGCTGCATTTCTGCCGAAGCTGACTGCGCCTTTGAGCCACCTCTATACGTCGCCGGCCCTGGGCCTGCCGCCGGGCACGCCACGAACGCAGAGCTTTCTTGCCAACAACGCGATCGGTGAATATCAGGCCTACCTCAGCGTCGGTGGCGACATCGACATTGCCGGCCGATTACGTGCGACTTTGGCAAAGAACCGTGCGTTGCTCGAGGCCGCGCACGCCGGTACCGAGGTGGCGCGACGTGCATTGGCCCACGCGGTGATTGAGGCGTACTACGGTTTGGCGTTAGCAACCGCTCAGCGCAGCGCTGCCGAAATAAACCTGACCGCAGCTGAAGAGTTTGAGCGAATCACTTCATTGCTTTTAGAAGGCGGAGAGGTGGCGTCTGTTGATCTGACACGCGCGCAATTGCAGACAACCGCCCGTCGCGATGAGTTGGAGCGCGCCCGCGCCAACGAAGAAGTGGCTGCCGGGTCTTTGCGTGTGCTGGTAGGTTATGATTTTACAAGTCCGATAAGTACAACCGATCTCGCCTTGGCTGCGCCCATCGATTCTGAGTTCCTGCAATTTAAGGTTAATGACATTCCTCGGCGGCCGGAGTTTGCCCGGTTTGAAGCGCAGATACGGGCTGCCAAACAGGAAATACGAATCGCGCGGGCAGACCGTTTGCCACAGCTTTCTTATTCCCTCCTGGGTGGCTTCGATACAGATTCGTTGAGGCCTCCGCGCCTCAAGGAGCACACGGGAGTGTCAGCGGCTTTCACTCTAGCCATACCTGTATTCGATTGGGGTGCAAGCAGGAGCCGGGAGCGACAGGCGCAGTTGCGCGCCCAGGTTACTGAGATTGATCGCACAATCGCACTGCGCGGTTTTACTCAGCAGTTTTATGCGGCTCAGGCGCAAGTGAGTTCAGCCGCCACGCGGATCAGATTGGCAGGCACGGGTATCACTCAGGCTCAGACAAATCTTAACGCGTCAATCGCCCGTTACCGCGCGGGCGAAGCGCAGATCATTGAAGTGACAGATGCGATGACCACACTCGCCGCACAACGATACGCGCTTTATCAAGCTATCTTTGATTATCAAACGGCGCTCGCGCGCCTAAGACAGGCGACCGGGCATTGAAGATGAATTGACTATGACAAGATGATGTCCGACAGACAATGTCCGACACACTTTAGTTTATCGTCTGGTGCGCCACGACAAACTAAAGTGTATCGGACAACGGCAAAGCAACAGGCGACACGACAATGAATCCAGATCCGCAAGACCGAAGAAAATCAGACAGCACTGCGATAGGCAGCGAGCCTGTGCATGAAACAGCGCGAACGCTAACCAAAGAGGAGCAGGAAGTATTGCTCGCCTCGCGGCGCGAACGAGTGGCCCGGGAGCGCCGCCGCAATTTGATAATCGTAGCTTCAGTTGCGGTGGTGGCTTTGCTTCTTTTGGTTTTGCTGATTTGGAAGTGGCGAAGCGCTGCCCCAGCCGCGGATCAAACGGCCGCAGTGATTGTCAGCGTTAAGGTGGCTAAGGTCACGAAGGAAACTATTTCGGCGCCTGTTTCCGCGGTCGGCACAATTTTTCCACGAGAGCAGGCGACGGTGGGCCCGAAGATTAGCGCGCAGATCAGGACCATGGGACTATTGAAGAATCGGGTGGTCCAGGCGGGCCAGGTGATTGCCATACTTGAATCGCGCGACCTCGTAGCTCAGCGTAATGAAGCGATCGCCGCCCTGAATCAGGAGCGCGCAAATGAGCGCAGTGTAACTACTGGCACAATTCCGCAAACAAACGCACAGGATCAAAAGGCGTTGCGCGATGCGCAAGCTAAGGTCAGGAACCTCAGGACAATATACGAACGCCGCCTGGTGCTCTATCAAAAGGGCGGAATTTCGGCGAAAGATCTCGAAACCTCGCAAACGGATCTAACAACTGCTGAAAACGAGTTACGGCTTGCAGAGCAAACAGTGGCCCTCCGCACAGCGGCACTCAATCCGAACGATCGCGCCCTTGCCGCGGCGCGCGTGCAGGCGGCGCAGCAACGAGTGGCCACGCTTGATGCTCAACTAAGCTACGCCACGATTCGCGCGCCAATCACCGGTATCGTCACGGATCAATTTCAATATCAGGGTGAGTTTGCCGGTGCCGGAGGCAAGCTCGTCAATATCGCCGACGTTAGCGAGGTGATCGTCAAAGCGCCGTTCGCCGATACCGTCGCTGCGCAACTGAAGGTCGGCGACCCCACCACGGTGTTGCCGACGGACACCACCGGCGAACAGATGACGGGTAAGGTAACGCTCATCAGCCGTTCAAGCGATCCTCTTAATCGTACAGTGGAAGTTTGGGTCACGCTCGGCAACGGCGCCGGACAATTGCGCGCCAATGGAGCCGCTCAGGTTACCGCGGCAACTCTAACTAAAACCGAAGCGGTCGTAGTTCCCGCTTCCGCCGTCACCCTGGATGCAAGCAATGCAAACGAAGGAACGGTGATGGTCGTCGACGCGGCAAATGTCGCACATGAAACGAAGGTGACCGTCGGTATTCGCACCGCGGACAAGATTGAAATTACCGAGGGCTTGCAGGGCGGCGAGACCGTTGTCATCGAGGGTAATTACGCGTTGCCCGACGGCACGAAGGTGGAGGTGACTGAAGATAAGAAAGCAGAATCTGATGGCACCGTAAGCGAGGAGAAGAAGAAAGCGCCATGAGACTCGCCCGCCTTGTCTCGAACCAGTCGCGTGCAGTACTCGTGATGGTCGCTTTGGTTTGCGCGGCAGGCCTGTATGCCGCCTGGCAACTGCCAATTGCGATCTTTCCCTCTACCGACTTTCCGCGCATCGTGATCATCGTTGATAACGGTGTAGCGCCGGCGCCACAGACGCTTGTCGCCGTCACGCGTCCCATTGAAGAGGCGATGAATGGCATTCCCGGCATCCAGCGCATCAAGTCAAAAACCGCGCGCGGATCTTCTGAGGTTAGTCTTTTCTTCAACTGGAACGTTGATATCGTCCAGTCGCTGCAATTAGTCCAGGCACGTCTTTCGCAGCTCGCATCGACCCTGCCCCCAACCGCCCAGATTCGCAACGTGGAGCGTCTTACTTTCGCTGTCTTTCCCGTGACTGGTTATAGCCTCACATCAGACACGCGCGATCTGGCTAGTTTGCGCGACGTCGCGACCTATACGATCCGTCCGCAACTCGCTCGTCTGCCCGGTGTAGCAACCGTGGGCGTGGCCGGCGGCAAGATGCGTGAATTCCACGTCACGATCGATCCGGACCGTCTCGTTGCGCATAACGTTTCGGTCCAGCAAGTCGTTGATGCGGTGCGCAACTCAAACATCATTGTCTCGCCGGGTCTAATCGAGGAAAACCATCAGCTCGAACTCGCTCTCATAAGCGGTCAGGCTAAGAAGCCCGAGGAACTAAACGGCATCGTGGTCGCGACGGTCAACAATGCTCCCGTAACTCTTGCTGATGTGGCAACTGTGAACGTGGGGGTTGAACCGCAATACACACTCGTCAGTGCGTACCCTGGTAAGCCCGCGGTGCTGCTGAATGTCAATCGCCAACCCACTGCGAATACTGTTGCCGTAGTTGATGCGGTAAAGGCGGAGCTAGATGCGATGCTCGGTCAAATTCCGAAGGACATAAAGATCGCTCCGTACTACGATCAATCGCTGCTGGTGCGCGACGCGATGAACTCAGTCCGCGACTCTATTCTGATCGGCCTGCTGCTGTCCGTTGTAATTCTCTTTGCCTTTCTGCGGAGCTGGGGCTCAACATTCGTCGCGGGTCTGGTGATTCCAGTGACCGTGCTCACGACATTTCTGGTGATGTGGCTTGCGGGCCTGAGCTTCGATCTGATGACGCTGGGTGGAGTCGCGGCAGCCATCGGGCTGGTGATTGATGATGCCATCGTCGTTGTCGAAAACATTTACACGCACATGTCGCGAGGCCAGTCGCGGCGCGAGGCGGTTCAGAGCGCAGTATCAGAAATCACGGTACCGATTATCGGCTCGACGATTACTCCGGTGGTGGTCTTTCTACCGCTGACGTTGTTGACCGGCGTCACCGGTACTTTCTTTCGCTCGCTCGCTCTCACCATGGCGGTTGCTTTGCTCACTTCATTGGTGCTCGCACTTTCGTTCACGCCCGTGCTTGCCGAACGATTTGTTAGAGCCAAACGACGCGATAGTGCAAAAGAAGGGAGCGAAGGACGCAGTGGTACTGAGCTGGTTTCCGACGAGCGAGAAGAAGAAGAGGACCATGGTCGGATTCTTGGTTCAATCATCCGTCGTTATGATTGGGTGCTGGGTCAGGCCCTCGATCATCGCTGGGTCATTCTCGTTATTATTGGTGCCGTTTTCGCGGGCTCATATCTGCTTTACCGGTCGTTAGGCTCTGAGTTTCTCCCGGAATTTGATGAAAGTGCCTTTGTCCTCGACTACTGGGCGCCAGCGGGCGCGTCGCTCTCGGAAACAGATCGCCTGCTTCACAATGTTGAAGGGCTGCTGCAAAAAACTCCGGAGGTAGAAAGTTATTCGCGGCGAACAGGGTTGGAAATGGGCTTGTTCGTAACTGAGCCCAACAGGGGTGACTTTGCCGTAAAACTCAAGCCAGGCCACAAACGTACTACGGCCGAGGTGGTTGCCGACCTACGCAATCAAATCCTGTCCTCTGAGCCTGCCCTGGAGATTGAATTCGTAGGGATCGTTCCCGACGTGATCGGCGATTTACAGGGCAACCCGGAACCCATCGAGATCAAACTCTTTAGTGCAGATGTCAATGCTTTGCACCAAAAGGCGGACGAAGTCGAGACGGCCATCAAGAAGGTTACAGGTGTAGTCGATACGAAGAATGGCGTAATCGTGACTGGGCCGGCCCTCACTTTCAACATCGATCCGCAACGCGCCTCGCGTTTCGGTGTGACTGCCACCGATATAGCAAATACTGTAACAACGGCAATAACGGGCGACGCAGCTTCGTCAATCCTGCAGCAGGATCGCCTGATCGCGGTGCGCGTCATATTTCCGCCTGAAGTACGCACGTCGCTCGACAGAGTACGCGCCTTGCAAGTTCGCTCTTCATCCGGCCCGCTATTTCGGCTCGACCAAGTTGCTGACATCGAATACGAGAACGGGCAGACTGAGATTGAGCGGGAAGGGTTGCGTGAAACAGTCTCCGTCACTGGCCGGCTGGAAGGTAAAGACCTTGGCACCGCAATCGCGGAGATAAAGACTTTGCTCTCCAGGGAGGTAAGACTTCCTCCTGGTATGACAATCGAATATGGGGGGCTATATCAGGAGCAGCAGTCGAGCTTTGGCGAGCTGGCACTTTCACTGGTGCTGGCTATAGTGCTCGTCTTTCTAACGCTGCTGATCGAGTTTCGTTCATTTGCGCACCCGATTGCGATTGTCACTGGAGCAGTGCTTGCTCTCGGTGGCGTGCTTCTCGGACTCTTCATTACGGGCACGACACTGAACGTGGTTTCCCTGATGGGCATGATCATGGTAGTGGGCATCGTTGCGAAAAACGGTATCTTGATGCTCGATGCAGTTGAGGATCATTTAGCAGCCGGAGACAGTTTGCGCGAGGCGTTGCTGCGTTCGGGGCGCCGTCGTTTTCGTCCAGTGTTGATGACTTCGCTGGCTGCGATTCTCGGAATGCTGCCGCTGGCTCTCGCGCTTGGATCAGGGGCAGAATTACTGCAGCCACTGGCAATCGCCGTGATCGGCGGTCTCGCGGTTGCACTTTTGCTTTCACTCGTTGTCACACCAACCGTCTATGCGATGCTGTCGCGTCAAACAGACGATAACCTTCAACCAAATAAGGAGAGACTATGAACTCAAGCAGACTTTTCGTGCGACTTTGTCTGGCGGCTAGTATTGTTTCACTGCTGTCATTTTCTGTGTTCGCTCAAGATGTAAAACTAAAAAAGAAGCAGGTACCCCACGCGGTTATCGCGGCTTTCCAGGCGGCTTACCCACAGGCCACTATTCGCGGTTACGCTCGAGAAAAAGAGAATGGAAAGGTCTATTACGAAGTGGAAAGCGTAGAAGGACAAACGACGCGCGACGTGCTCTTTAACCCCGACGGTACCGTTGCCGAAGTTGAAGAAAGTGTACCTAATAGTGATTTACCAAGTGCTGGGCTGGAAGCCCTTCATGCGAAGTATCCGGGAGCCGTGGTAACTAAGGTAGAGAAAATCACGAAGGGCGATGTCACAGAATATGAAGCCCACGCCAGGGTTGGAAAGAAACGCGTTAGCATGGAACTTGACGCGAACGGCAAACCGCTAAAGCAGGACTGAGACGCCTGGCGGGCTTTGGACTTGCCGGTATCCTTCCTCTCGTTTGATCAACGGACCGGTGCTTCAGGCCTTCACGGTTTACCGGCGAGGCCTGAGCAACGTCAATCAAATTGCCCGACTTGATCAATTCCGTTTGACCGATCGATTATTCGGCAGAGCCTTTGCCGATGATGGATGCTGCAAATTGTCGGGGTTTTCGAGATAAATTGGATAGCGAAGCTTTGGCCTTGAAACTGCAATGGAGGCGCCGGGACAAAGTCCCGTCTTTTAGCGCTATTCCCCAACGTTTCGCCCAACACTCTCCTCCTTAATCACGGATCCTGATGGAAAGATACCGTTTTCCCAGAAGGCTTATGCAGGTGGTCAGCGCTTTAGGCGTGGCGGCCGTTCTCTTTTCTCTTTACCGATCTCCCATCGCAAAACTTGGCGCTTCCTTCCTACTCCTCTGGCTCCTCGCCTTTCTAACTACTTCCCGCTACTCGATCCCACTTCCTCGAGGCCGCGGGCACATCTCAATCCTGAGTAGTTTCATTTTGCTGGCGTTCCTGATTTTCGGTGGTGATGCAGCCATTGTGTTCGCAGCTGCCACTGCTCTCTGCCTGTATTTTAGTCAGGGCAAAAAGCGCCTCAACATCTTCTTCGAGTCCTCAGTCTCTTCTCTCTCTACTTTTCTCATCGTGTGGGCGATTCGTCTCAACTTCGGAATGACGCTCGAGCCCGGTCAGGACGTTTCCCTGAGTCTGTTCAAAGCACTCTTCCTGGCCGTCCTCATCCAGGCCCTCGTGAGCACCACGCAAAGCATTCTTAATGAGGCGTACTTGATTAAGGAGTCCATCTGGCATAAATGGAGTGCTATTTACTTCTGGACGTTCCTCACGCATCTCGGTGGCGCGATTGCCGCATGTCTGAGCGCCTGGGTCATTATTTCTGCGGGCAACACAGTATTTCTGACCATAGTTATCGTTAGTGCCATCGCTCTATTCACCTGGTTGAGTTATCGGAAGAACACTGAAACTCTTGCGGTGCAGGCCGAACATCACGGAGCAAACAATTCCGAACGCTTCCGCAGCGCGTTCGATAATGCTGCGATAGGTATGGCTCTGGTCACCCCGCAGGGACGATGGCTTCAGGTTAACGCTTCGCTATGCAAGCTCCTCGGCTATTCTGCCCAGGAATTGATGACAATTGACTACTTAAATGTTATCCACCCGAATGATCTCAGCCCGGCACTGGCCAATTTTAAAGACCTGTTAAGAGGAAGGATTCGCTCCTGTCAGATGGAGAAGCGTTATCTTCATAAATCGGGCCAAGAGGTCTGGGGACTCTGGAGTGCTTCGCTGGCCCAGGATGCTCACACCTTGACACCGAATCTGATCTTCCAGATCCAGGACATTACCGATCGCAAGCAGGCCGAAGAGCGATTACACCACGATGCCTTCCATGATGTGTTAACAGGACTGCCCAACCGCGCACTCTTCGTTGACCACGTGAAGTTGGCAATTGCGCGCTTGCAGCGGCGTGAGGATCACACCTTCGCAGTTCTCTACCTCGATCTTGATCGCTTCAAAGTAGTAAACGACTCTTTGGGTCACATGGGCGGCGACCAACTCCTGGTCGGCATTGCCCGTCGTCTGGAGAATTGTCTTCGACCTGGAGACACGATTGCCAGGATGGGCGGCGATGAATTTACCGTGCTACTCGAAGACATCGACGACGGCAGCACCATTGCTCAGATCGCAGAGCGCATCCAGTCAGAACTTTCGGCGCCATTCAGCCTGGGCGGGCGCGAAGTGTTCACAACGGTGAGCATGGGTATTGCTCTTAGTTCGAAGGAATATGAACGCCCTGAAGACATTCTTCGCGATGCTGACACCGCCATGTACCGCGCGAAAGGTCTGGGAAAGGCTCGACATGAAATCTTCGATACCGGGATGCATTCTCAGGCACTTAAGCTCCTCCAATTGGAAACCGATTTGCGGCGAGCGCTTGAACGAAAAGAGTTCATGGTCGTCTATCAACCGATAATGTCTTTGGAGACGGGACTACTGTGTGGCTTCGAAGCATTAATCCGTTGGCCCCATCCGGAGCACGGATTGATCTCGCCAATCGACTTTATTCCACTTGCTGAAGAGACGGGGATGATCGTTCAGATTGGTGAGTGGGTGCTCAGAGAAGCGTGCGAGCAGATGCACAAATGGCAGGCTATCTTTCCCAGTGAGCCGCCCACTTTCATGTGCGTCAATCTCTCGGTCAAACAATTTGCTCAGCAGGACCTGATTGAAAAGGTAGCCGCAATCATTAAGGAGACCAACCTGGCTCCGGCCAGTCTGAAGTTAGAAATCACTGAGAGCGCGGTTATGGAAAACGTTGAGACGGCAACCAGGATGCTGAAGGAACTCAGGGAACTTGGCGTGCAACTAGCGATGGACGACTTTGGCACCGGCTACTCTTCGCTCTCGAATCTGCACCGTTTCCCCATCAACACACTTAAGATCGACCGGTCATTCATTACTCGGATGGTCGAAAACAATGAGAATGCGGAGATTGTCCGAACGATCTCGGGGTTGGCGCAGAACCTGGGAATGGACGTGGTTGCAGAAGGGGTTGAGACAAGAGAACAACTGGAGATATTAAGGTCACTAGGTTGCAAGTATGGGCAAGGTTACTTCTTCTCCAAACCGCTTGACAGTCAAGGCGCGGAAGCGTTCATTTGCGAAACCTACTCGCCCACCGTCCAGGTCCTGGAGGACATGACTACCGCTGTCATGGCGGGGTGAATACATTACCAAACGAATCTTCCATCCGATTCGATTCCTTCGTACATACAAACGAAAAGGGCCTCCCATTGGGGATGCCCTTTTTTGTTCTGCCGGTATGAAGTTAATTACTGAGGTGCACTCTGTCACCGCTAAAATGGTCGCATCTCGCGGATGAATCTGCAGCTGTTCACAATGCTGCTAAGCAGCCCGCTAACGCCGCCGTGATCGGCGGCTTGGTCTTCGCACTTTTGCTTTCTGAGCGCGCGCGCGAGCCTTCCGTGATGATCGGCGAATTGATCGTCGCACCCTTGCTTTCGCTGCCGGCCTGGCCCGACGTACCGGTGTTGTTACCACGACATCTTCGATTTTTGCGTCCAGGATCGGTCGCAGCTCGCCGATAAATTTATCGCTGTTCACAATACTGCTAAGCACAACCTTTATGGCTTCCGCCGGAAAACCCGATTCGAGTGTGAACGTATAGCCGGTAAAGACATCGCCCGCATCGTCTGCTCCCCAGAAAAGAAATGCACGATCGCTTAGTCGTAGCAACAGTTTCATCAGCGCGGCGCCGTCTTTTACCTTATCAATATTGATATAGCCATTTCCGTAGTGCGGGTAAACCCGGAAACCTATAGTTTCGTTAGGTGTGACGCTGATGACTATTTCGAAACTTTCCGCGTTAACAAGACCTGTTTTCAATGTCCCGACGTAATTGAATGGTTGTTTCTGGCTCTGACTAAAAGACACCTTGATGTCCGGGCCCGCCTTCTCGAGCAACTGGCCCAACATTTCCCTGGTTCGGACGCGATTGGCTTCTTTGTCCTGCTGACAATAAACGGCCGGACAACTTAACGTTGTTAGAACGAATAAAAGAATTAGAAGAGTTTGCTTCATCGGCAGTAATCCTTTGCTGCTCATATAAGAAATTAACAAAAGGCTTCTAAGTGAAATCCAGAGTGAAGTCAACAGTTGTCGTTGGTTAATGCAAGCCGACGGTGGATTGCCAAAGACAATCCCATAATCATGAATAGGACCATTACAACTTCCGAATCGCCCCAGTTGTAATGGACCAGTCCGGAGGTAAAGAACCCAACGATCCCGCCAAGTGATCCCAGTAGAATTCCTCGCTCAATCCATGGGACTTTTACTCCACTCCGAAGCAAGCGCCACAGCGTCTTTACGTAAACGAATAGAAATGCCAGCCAGAGGATCAAAGCCGGGACTCCACGTTCGAGAGCAATCTGCAGCGGATTAGAGTGCATGTGGCCCCAGGGTAAACGGCCGCCATCAAATAGTCCCCACTGACGCCAGTGACTCTTAATGGAATCCATCCCGACTCCGATTAAGAGGTGACGCGGATTGCTCACCAGCAAATGCACTCCCTCACGCCAAACCGTTTCGCGCCAGGTGGTGGAATTGTCCTTCTGGTCAAGAAAGCCAACGTTACGTTTTTGCTGAAGGACAAACAGACCCGCAAGTATGAGCGGTAAAGCCAGCAGACCGATGACAATCACAGCACGCCTTTGAAAAGCCAAAAGGAGAATCGTCAGGCTGGACACTGCGCAGCCGAACCACGAAGCGCGAGTGACAGTCAACATTAATGCGAAACAAAAACCAGCGAGACAAATGAGCAACAGCGCGGCGGCGACGCTGCGTTTATTCGGCAGGCTGGCAAACAGTCCAAGCGCAAGCGCTATAATCAACTGGAGGACCTCAGCGTAACTAACATACTGACCATAGAAACCAGATGACCGCCAATCGCGACCGGTAGTCCATTCTCTTATTCCAAGTTGCTCAAGAGCATTGTTGCCTGGCAGGATTCCGGGCCGCGGGACTTTCAGAGTGAATTGCAACTCGTGCCTGTAAACAAAAATGGTTGCAGGCAGCGTGACCGGGCGGGAAAGGGCGTTGATTAGGTCCTGAGGGTCTCGCAGTGTTTGTCCGTCGGCTTGCAGCAGAGTATCCCCATCGCGGACATTAGCTTTGTATAGCGGACTCTGCTCCGATACGCCATAGACCTTGACACCGCGGCCCAGTAGTCGTTCCCCGGCTGTGTAAAAAACATTTATCATGCACGCGCCGATGAGAGTCAGCGCCAGTAGTCGGGCCACTCGGAGGGAGGGTATGTTTTCGGCAAACAGATAAATGATTGTGAAGAGACTTGCGGCTCTAAGTTTTCCGATTGAGACCAGCGGCTCATAAGAGAGGAACGCCGACAGACCGCTTAGAATAAAGAACCCCAGAAGAAAATAATCGACAGGCGTTTTGTAGAGTTTTGGCCGAGGACGAAATGCAAACCGGACCAGCCACAACAGCCCACCAATGAGCCAGCACGTTTGTGTGGCAGCTATCGAGTTTGGGGCTGAGAAAGCAAACAGAAAAAGAAAGGCTATGATGGCCGCGTCAAGGATCCTTGCGCCCAAACTCTTAGCCTGCTCTTCTTCTGGTGCCTTCATCTCTCGGGGCATTGCCGCTATTGATCCAACGCCATAACTCACGCAAGGTTCGTTTTTAATCAGTAAACTGAAAGCGAGGTCCATCCAGCCAGTTCACGGCTGCCAGTGTTATCGACCTCTGACTATACTACCATCCGCTTGTGCGGCCCGTGGTGCAGAGCCGGCTCGGACTCCCCGTCGGTCCGTTGGTTTAGAGGTGGGCCCCGCCCACCGGTTCAACGTGGGGTGAAACCAATTGGATAAGCAACCTACGTTTGTTTTGAGCGGGCGTCGGTTTTATTCGCGTTGCAACGGTGGGCGGTGCCCACCTCTAAACGTACGGATGAACAAAAGCAATGAAACATCATAGAGGAGATCCAATGTTTAGATCCGTTATTCCCACTATTCGCCTAATCGTCCTGACAGCTTTGTTCACCGGGCTGCCTACCTTCGGCCAAATGCCTTTCCAATTCGGGGAGGAGGTTAAAGAGATTCAGAACAATTCAAAGGTGAAAGCCGCCAATGAATACATTGACCGCAATCACGCGGGAATTCTGCGCGAATGGATCCAAATCACAGAAATAAACGCTCCCTCGGGACACGAACAACAACGGGCAAAATATCTGGAGCGACTCCTTCGCCAGTACAAGCTCCAGAATGTTCACTACGACACAGCCGGCAACCTGATCGCAGTGCGCAAGGGGACTGGAGGGGGACACACGGTCGTGTTTGATGCGCATCTCGATACGGTGTTTCAGCCCGGCTTAAAGATCAAAGCCACCGTACGGGAGGGAAAAGTTTATGCGCCCGGAGTAGGGGATGACACGCGCAACATCGAAGCCTTGCTGGCGACGATTCGGGCGCTCGACGCTGCCCAGATTAAGACCAAAGGCGATCTCGTTTTTGTTTTCACGGTCGAAGAAGAGACAAGCTTTGGCGGCGTCAAGAATTTTGTGAAAGAGAACAAAGGCAAGTTTGATTACTACATTGCACTTGACGGCGGATACGAAGGATTCACTTACGCAGGCATCGGCATCAACTGGTATCGTCACCACTTCATCGGACCCGGCGGCCACACCCGTTCGCGCACGCCACCCTATTCCGCGAGCTTGCCCCTGGCGCGCGCGATCTCTCGGATCTACGAACTCAAAGTTCCGAGCAATCCATCATCAAATTTGAACATTGGAATGTTAGGGGGTTCTGAAGTTGTAAACGCGAAAGCGTCTGACGCCTGGTTCACTGTCGATCTGCGCTCCACCAGCAATGATGTAATCGCGGAGCTCGAGAAAAAGATAAGCGTCATCCTGGAGGAAGAGGCAAAGCGAACGAATATGAAGGTGAAGACGGACATCATCTCAACGTCTTCCGCGGCAGTGATTCCGGGTCACAGGGATTCTGATCTGGTGAAGATGGCGGAAGCCGTGCATCGTGCGATGGGTTTCGATCCGCCGATCACAAACACGGGATCAAACAATTCCAGCGTTGCTCTTCTCAACGGCATTCCTTCCATTTCGACGGGCGCAGGGCCATGTGACGATTCACACGCGCTGACGGAAAACTGCGAAATCGAACCGTTCTATAACGGTATCAAGAAGATTCTGTTGCTGGAGTTGGCGTTGGCGCAGTACACAGGGAGATAACATGAGATACCCACTGAAAGGATCGACAAGCTCCAAGAGGGCGCAAGAGAATATAGCGCTGGGTCAGGCATTGAAAAGCGACGGCGCGGACGGAGAGCCACTCGTGATCATGGATGAAGGCTGGGCCGGGGCCGAAGAATCGATCACCGACGAAAACCTGGTTGCAGCCTCAGAGCTGCATCGCCGGGTAGTTGCGCTCGCCGATCAGGACGCCTTTCAGGCTCCACTGGTTGACCAGCTGATCGCGCAAGGCATCGAGCTGGCGCGACTCAAATACGCCGACCACGCCGAGTTCATGTTCAAAACTGCTATCACAGTCGCGATGCGTGTTGGGGCGCAAGACAAAGTGGCTCTGGCCGCGCTTACGATGATTGAAGAGGTGGACCAACTGCCGGTTAGGACCATGTGCGACGCCATGGAGATGGCGCTGGAAATGCCAGAGTCGATGGGCACAGAAATGCTTAGAAGAGTATCTAATGCGACTGCCAAAGTCATGAAAAGGGCAATGGTTAAAACGGGCAACCAGGAGGCCCGGGAAGTTGGGCACAAGCTGCCGCTGGATTTGGAATACGAGATGCTCCTCTATGAACGGTCCATCTTCAGAAACGCGCTCGTTGCTGCCAAAGGAAGTCTGGTTGAAGCCGCGCTTTTCGTGGGACTGAAACCTGCAAAGCTTTTTCGCCGGCTTCGCGTCGAACACCAGGTACTCCTCCGCCAACTCAAGCCGCCGGTTCGCCTTCCGCCC
>Ga0137394_10002029_pt1 | contig 14900 bp, 9 predicted proteins | sample czobulk116metaG_FD_108278 | JGI IMG/M metagenome (GOLD analysis project Ga0137394, IMG submission 108278) | Vadose zone soil microbial communities from Angelo Coast Range Reserve, California, USA - czobulk1.16 metaG | ecosystem: Environmental > Terrestrial > Soil > Vadose zone | place: USA...
CCTATGGCGCCATCCGCCTCCCGTGGATCAAGGATTTCGCGCCTGCGTCCGACGCTGATTGCCCGCGCATCTCGATTCTCTTCGCGGCGCGAGACGAAGAGGAAAAACTGCCCGCCGCACTCGCCACACTGATGGAAATCGATTACCCGGATCTGGAAGTCATCGCTGTTGACGACCGCTCGCAGGACTCCACCGGCCGCATCCTCGACCAGTTCGCTGCCGCGCATCGCGGGCTCCGCGTTGTACACATCACGCAACTACCTTCAGGCTGGCTCGGCAAACCTCACGCCCTCCTGAAAGCTTACGAAGCCTCCACTGGCGATTGGTTGCTTTTTACTGACGCCGATGTGCGTTTTAAGTCCGACGTTCTGCGCCGCTCCGTTGCTCTTGCGAAAGAGTGCAACCTGGAGCACCTCACGCTCATGGGCGATGTCGAAATGGTCGGTTTCTGGGAGACTGTGTTTATTACCTTTTTTGGCATGGCATTTCACATAGCCACTGATCCTTATCGCGTGACCAATCCAAATTCGCGCGCCTATATCGGTGTTGGCGCGTTCCAACTTCTCAAGCGCGGCACCTATGAAGCCAGCGGCACTCATCGCCGCCTGGCCATGGAGGTTGTGGATGACATGAAATTGGGAAAAATCGTCAAGCAATCGGGCTTTCGTTCCGGCGCGGGTATTGCGCAGGATTTCGTCGTTGTCCGGTGGCACGCAGGTCTCGGCAACCTGATCCGCGGCGTCACGAAGAATTTCTTCGCCGGAGTGGGCTATAGACTGGTGCTCGTGGCGATTGCCGTCACCGGCCTTCTGCTCATGAACGTAGCGCCAGTCTTCGGCGTTTTCTTCGGCCACGGGTGGATCCGCATTTTCGCCGCAATCGCTTTGGTCATCGCACTCTGCTTCCACATCGGCGTGGATATCGGCATGCGCGTTTCGCCGTTTTATGCTTTCACACATCCTCTCGGTGCGCTTCTCTTCAGCTATATGCTTCTCCGCTCAACTGTCGTTACGCTCAAGCAGGGTGGCATCATTTGGCGTGACACATTTTACCCGTTGGACGAGCTAAAACGTGGCGTCGTTTAGTTTGCCGCGTCGGGGAGACTGGAGATTCGTCGGCTCATCCATGGCGGGTTGCAAGATTTGTCCGAGGTGCTTGAGCCACCTGCGTCAGCTCTGCCAGGGCTGAGAGCGGGAGGGGCAAGTCCTGCCCGTAGGAAACCCAACACTGCATGCACATGATTTTGACATGTTCACAATTCGTCCAAGATCATTCTCGGGGATCTTTCGGGTAGCGAATTCCACGCGGATCGAACAATGTCGCCTATTGGACTCAGTTGGATCAACTTACTGGCCGCTGAACCGAGAATGCATCATTTACCGTGCGTGCCTACGGTCACAAAATAGACTCCAGCAAGTGAGTAGTCGAAACTTTTCAATCGCAGTGATTTGCGGCCGGGCAGTTCCGGACCGGAGTCCGTTGTTCCACCTACGCTGCAGGTAACCCGGAACTTTTCTCTGTTGCCTCCGCCGGGGCTGCCTCAATCGAGAATAAGCCTGCAACATCTCTTTGCTTTAAGGAGCGGATGCGATCGCGGAGCTGGGCTGCTTTTTCGAATTCAAACTTCTTGGCGGCTTCGCGCATTTGCGTTTCCAGTTGTTGCAGCATTTCCGCCAGTTGTCGCTCGTTTTTGATATTTGCCGCTGCGGCATCAAGGCTGGCGTCGTCGACTGGCACAGTCACGTAGTCCGCCTCGACGATTCTCGCCAGTTCCATGTCCACGGACTTGATGATGGACATCGGGGTGATGTTGTTCTCTTTGTTGTACGCGACCTGCTTTGCGCGGCGGCGATTCGTTTCGTCGATGGCTTGGTCAATGGAGTCGGTCCGCCGGTCGGCGTAGAGAATCGCTCTTCCCTCGATGTGTCGGGCGCAGCGTCCAATTGTCTGGATCAGCGACGTCGTGCTTCGCAAGAAGCCCTCTTTGTCTGCATCCAAAATGGCCACTAGCGACACTTCCGGCAGATCCAAACCCTCGCGCAGCAAATTGATTCCGATGAGCACATCAAATTCTCCGCGCCGCAAGTCGCGTAAGATCTTGATGCGGTCCAGTGTTTCCACTTCCGAGTGCAGATAGCGGCACCTGACGCCAATCTCCGTAAAATACTCGGATAAATCCTCCGACATGCGTTTGGTCAGCGTGGTCACCAGCACGCGCTCGCTTTTCTCCGCACGCACGCGAATCTCTTCCAGAAGATCATCCACCTGGCCCTTCACCGGGCGAATTTCCACTTGCGGGTCCACGAGCCCCGTCGGCCGAATCACTTGTTCCACGATCACTCCGCCAGCCCTCGTCAGTTCATACGGCCCGGGCGTTGCGGACACGTACACGACCTGATTGATGCGGTGCTCGAATTCCTCGAACGTCAGCGGCCGGTTGTCCAGCGCCGAAGGCATGCGGAAGCCGTAATCCACGAGGGTCTGCTTGCGGGCGCGGTCACCGTTGAACATTCCGCGCACCTGCCCGACTGTCTGGTGCGATTCGTCTATGAACAAGAGGTAGTCCTGCGGCACGTAATCCAGCAGCGTCGGCGGAGCTTCTCCCGGCAAACGCCCGCTCAAATGCCGCGAGTAATTCTCGATGCCGTGGCAGTAGCCAATCGTGCGCATCATTTCGATGTCAAACATGGTTCGCTGCACCACGCGCTGCGCTTCGACGAATTTTCCCTGCTTCTCCAGTTCTTTCTTCCACCACCAAAGCTCTTCCTGAATGCTCACGATGGCGCGGTCGCGCTGTTCCTGCGGCATCACGTAGTGCGTCTTCGGGTAAATCGGAACGCGCGACAGATTTTCCTGACCGGCGCGGACTTCTCCAGTCAGGGGGTCGATCTGGCGTAGCGCGTCAATCTGATCGCCCCACATTTCGATGCGGTAGGCCTGATCCTCGTACGTGGGATAGATTTCGATCATGTCGCCGCGGACGCGGAACGTGCCGCGCCGCAAGTCTTCGCTGCGGTCGTACTGAATATCGACCAACTTTCGCAATAGCGCTTCGCGCGAAGTCTGCTGCCCTTTTTCCAGCATGACGAGCATGCCGTAGTACGCTTCCGGCGAGCCCAGGCCGTAAATGCAAGACACGGAGGCCACGATGACAACATCGCGGCGCTCGAAAAGGGAACGCGTCGCACTCATGCGCAACTTGTCCAGCTCGTCGTTGATGGTGGCTTCCTTGTCGATGTAGATATCCGCGGAAGGAACATACGCTTCGGGCTGGTAAAAATCGTAGTAGCTGACGAAATATTCGACGGCGTTTTCCGGAAAGAACCCTTTGAACTCGTGATACAGCTGCGCAGCCAGAGTCTTGTTGTGCGCCAGCACCAGTGCCGGACGATCGGCCTGTTCAATCAGCTTCGCCATGGTGAAGGTCTTGCCCGACCCGGTCACGCCAAGAAGCACCTGGTGCTTCTCGCCGGCTTCCACGCCGCCATAGAGCTGTTCGATCGCCGCGGGTTGGTCGCCGCGCGGCTGATAGTTGCTGTGCAGTTTGAATTTCACGGGAAGAGTCTCCTGCAGCTTCGACGGCCACTGCCGAAACTTTCATTATACTCTGGCAGGCAAGCTCTGGCTTTCGATGGGGAAAAACGCCTGGCAGTTTGGGATCAGGGACCGTTCAGCGGCGTTTCCGTGACCAGTAACACCTCCGAATGGCTCTTCGCGTCAACGTTGTAGTGCACGCGGTTCGAGCCATCCGTCTTGGCCACCACCACATCCATGAACTGGCTGGTCTCTTCCGTTGCTCGCACGGCGAGGCCGGTCTTCAGGGAAATATACGTAATGATCTCGTTGGTGCCTTTCGCCGTTCCCATGGTCCGCAACTCATGAAGCTTGAAATCTTCGGGGGTCGCATCTTTCGATGGCGATTTCTGCTGCAGCGTTGCCGTCGTGAGCAACACGGCGCAAGTATCGGGTGGACGGCTGGAGGCGGAGACATCTCCCAGGAGTGAAAGCTGACTCGCCTGGCATGGCTCATCTCTTACGTACATCGACTCCCGTGCCCAATTCAGTCCTGAAATTGGCGCTCCGGCTTGTTCCGCTTGCTCCGACTTCCATTTTTCGCCGAGCTTCATTCCGTTTGCAGGCAGGGTCCACGCCAGCGCAAAACGGGCAACCCATTGCTGCCAGGCCTGCTGCTGCTCGGGAAAAAGAGAATCCAATCCTTTTACTTCGTTCACCGAGCCGTCGGGAGAAATTGAGAACTCGATACTTTTGCCATGCGGGTCCACACGCTGTCTATCCCAATCGGGCTTCTTGTCACCCGGCCTCTTCAACCACACGCCAGAATCCAGAGTCAGAAACTGACCCCGCACGTGAATCATTGGCTTTGCGCCTGTTTGTTGTACATCCAAGACCTCAACCAGCAGCAATCCGTGTGCATCGATCTGCGCCGCATTCGGCGCCATGGGCGCGACAACTTTACTTTCGGTCTTGACGGTCTTGTCGCTCTGGAAACGGATGAGGTAGGTGATGGTTTGGCCGGGCTGCAATTTGGGCAGGAGATGGACGCGTCTGCCGTCGGCGCAGAGAGTGGTGGCTGCAACAAGCAACAACCCAGCAATCCGTTGTAGTTTGTGTCTCATGGTATCTGCTAGTGCTTCGCGAGTCTTCAGAGGCCTCTCCGCGAGTGATCACCGGAAACAAACGGATTTTCAATTTCCGGGGGTCTTGAAGTGCCGATCGAAGAAATCGCTCGCCGCGTGATACGCCGCCAGCCAATTTCTGTGCAGCAGGAAATCGTGCACGTCATCGGGAAAAACCAGTTGTTCGATCTCCACGCCCTTCTCGCGGAGCCGCGCCACGAGGTCCACGGTTTGCGTGAAATAGACGTTGCGGTCGTCGTCGCCGTGGATGAAGAGCACGGGCGATTTCCAGGTGTTCACCGAGGTTACGGGTGATGAGTCATGCGCCAGCTTGGTCAGCTCTGCGGGGACATTCTTTCCATCCCAGTTATCCGTCGGCCAATCGTGCACGCCATGGAGGTCCACACCTGCTGCGAACAAATTGGAATTGCGTCCCAAGCCTAGCGCCGTCAGATAACCGCCGTAACTCCCACCCCACAATCCGATGCGCTTTGCGTCGACATCGTTGCGGCCCTGCAAATATTTGCTCGCCGCCACGACGTCCTGATACTCCGTCGCGCCACGCCCCGCGCGGCCTTGGGCTTCTCGAAACGCCCGACCATAGCCGATCCCGCTGCGGTAATTCAGTGCCAACACGACGTATCCACGGCTCGCCAGGTACTGATTCATCGCGTAGGAATTCGAGTAGTAGTACATGTAGTGCCAGCCGAGGAGCATTTGCCGCATCGGCCCGCCGTGCAGAAAAATCAGCGCGGGACGTTTCTCGCCCGCTTTGATTCCAGCTGGCAGAAAAAGTTGCGCATGTAATTCGGCGCTGTCCGCCGATTTGAAGACGGCTTGTTGCGGCGCGACCAGGCGATCTGACGGAAAATCCTGGGGCCACGTTTCGCCGCCAAGTGGCGTCGTCAGCGAGTCTCCTCTAAAGTCACTGAGAAAAGCCCGTGCCGGATGCTTTGCAGCGGAGCCAAGATAAACAAATCCTTGTCCGTCACTGAGCGCCAAGGGGCTCCATTCGACCCCTTCTCCGCTCGTCAGCTGCCCCACTTGTCCGCCAGACGCATTCACTCTCCACAAATGCCGGCGGTCGATGTCGTTACAATTCGAGTTGAACAAAACGGATTTCTTGTCGGGCGTGAACGACCACTGCTCCACTTCACAATTTCCAGGCGTTAACAACTTTGCGACACCGCCGTCTACGGACAGCGTATATAGATGCTGCCAGCCGTCTTCCTCTGAAGCGATCACTAATTGATTGTTTGCGGCCCAATTGATCACGCCGCCGCCGGTATCCTCGGCCATGTAGGGAAACGACCCCTGCGGCGTCGCGCGGCTAAGCCATATTTCTCTTGCCGTTCCCGCGGTGGCGTCCGCCACCCAGATGGCCCACGGATGCGGCCTATCCGGTGCAATAAAGTAGCCCTGCGGCGCGTCTCTCGCCTCCGCCGGTCGCCGCACAAAGGCGATGCGCTTCCCGTCCAGCGACCATACCGGGTTACCGTCTGAATCCACAGACGGCGCCACGAAATGCACGGTCTTCGCTGCAACTTCGCAAACACCGATGAACGCGTGATCGTTTCGCGCCGAAACAAACGCCAGCCGGCTCCCATCCGGGGACCAGTGCGGGTCGAAGTTTTGTCCGCGCACAACCAGTTGTTGCGGCTTCTCCGCTCCATCCAGCGGCGCGATCCAGATCTGCCCATCCTTCGCATAGGCGATCGTGCCGCGCGCAGAAATCTCCGCTGAATGACCGCTGTCCACGCGCTTCGGCTCGCCGCCGCTCCACGCCACCGTCCAGACCGCCTGCTCCGTTCCCGCCGGATTGCTCGTAGGGTTTGGCACTTGGCCGGCCGCATTCTTCCCTTCACCCCGCACATAGACAATCGTGTTGGAGTCCGCCGAGAAACTCACGTCCGATAACTCCTGCCCATCATCCTCGTTGTATTTTGTAATCTGCCTGGCTGTGAATCCGGGCCCTTCGGCCACCCAGATGTTCCGCCGGCCTTCTTTGTTTAGCGTCCATGCAATGCGGTTGTTCTGTTTCGCCGCCGTCAAATTTGCCGGGAACGGAGCGCTCATCGTCTGTTCCAGCGTGAACGGTCTCTGGGCGTTCGCCTGCGGCATCAAAATCAGCAGAACTGCTGCACACAATAGCGCTTGACGCTTCATCGATCGTTTCCTCCCCGTCTCAAGAAACCGATTTCATTCCGATGTCCGAACTTCAATCCGCGGGCTGCCGGACGCCCGCCTTTTCCACCGAAACTTTTGGGCCATCGAGCGGCCCTGAAATCTTCAGAACATGTCCATTCCCGGAATCACTTGCCTTGCGATCCTTGCTCCTCCGCGCGCTCGCCGTTTCGATCGCCAGGTCAGCGTTTCGCCCGAAACTAAGTGTTCCATTCACGAGCGTCACCTGTCTCCCGCCATCGAGATGGAAATCCTCGAGCAAGATGCTGCTATCCTGCAAACGGACCGAGCCTTCTCCTGTGGCCCAATGCGAAACTCCCGTGCGTGCCGCGCCGTCCTCGACGCTGGCATTTACATCCCACCCGCGAAACTCCACCTTGTTCAAATGAAACTCGCCGCGACCCGCCAGCTTTCCTAAAAGTTCGTCGCGGCCCACGCCTTCGGTTTTCACCCGTAGAGTCCCCGACGCTACGCCGCCCACTCGCTCCGCGATTCGGCCAGTTCCCGGCAATTGCGCCAGGTTCACGCGTTCCAATTCTGCGGCAATCTCGTAGACGGGCCGCGGCAAGAACTTCGCACTTATCTCGGCCCGCACTTTGCCGCCCGCCCATTCTGCCTGTGCTTCACGAACATCGAGTTGGAGATCGTGCAGGGATCCTTTGGCTAGCACGTGTTCGAGTTTCAACTTTTCGATTGTCAACTGCGCTATCCCCAGTTGGCCTTCCGCATTCACCCGGCGGACTAATTCACTCGCTGGCGTGTTCGGCGCCGATCCCCCGAGCAGGGGGGGCAAAAGCCGCTGTAGCCAACTCGGCCGTGCTCTCGGCCCAACCCAGCGATCCAGGTCCGCTGCGTTCAACTCGTCTGCGTTCAAATGAAAATTCCACTTCGCCCCATTTTCCCCATCGGCCCTTGCCGTCTCCTCGATGTTCCCGGTCCACATCCCGCCAAACCCTTCCACTCTCATCACGTGTGCTATGCGCCGCCCGTCTATCCAATCCAACGCGCTCTCAAGTACTTTCAGGGGCTGATTCAATCCCGCCACGGTCAGACTCGCTTTATTGAAAACAACCTTTCCGTTCCATCGCCCACTCGACGGCCGCTTCCATTCCCATTTCGTCACGGCGGACGCCTGCCCGCTCAGTTCCCAACCGTGATTCAGCGGCAGCCCGACTGCCGCAGACAACTTCAGAAAATCTTCTACCTTGTTGAAGTTTCCTTCGACGCTGATACTTCCTGCCTGCGTGTTTAGATCGTCCGCAAACGTCAGGTCGGCGGCGTTTTCCATCGCCAGCGCCACACGGCGCCGCTTCGGGGCCAATACATCATGAAGGTCTCCGCCAAGAGCAACCCGCATCGGCCCAATCGTCAACATGCCTCGCTCCCGACCTCCACTCACGGGACCGATTCGCACGGGCTCCGCGAAGCCCGGCACTCTCACGATTCCTCCGCTGCTCGAAAACGCGGCCGACTCCAGCACCAATGGCCACCCGCGCAAGATCATGCCGCCTGTAAAATACTGTTCCGCCGTCACACCCTCCGCTACGTCCGGATGAAACGCACGATACCAGGCCAACACGTCCGACGCCTGAATCCCCATCGAATCCAGCCGCAATTCCACCGAAGGTATACTCAGGCCAGCGAGGCGGAACATGCCGCGGAGATTCGATCTCGGCCCCTCCACCGCGATTTCTTCTGCGACCAGGCTCCCCGCGCCAATGTTCCAACGGCCCTTTACGCTCACGTTCAGGCGGGGGTTATCGGAACGTTCCGTCAAATCCCAGCGATGCATCTGGACGGCGCGTCCCTCGACCGAAAACGTCCAGTCTCCTGGCCCATCCCCCTTGGCGATCCCGCTCTTCGCTGCAGCATCCAGCGCAAACACCCCGCGTACTCCATAATCCTGCCCGCGAAACAGCCGGAAGACGTCCGCCATCGACGCCTCGCTCCAGTGCAAAGTGATTTCTGCGGGCTGCAGCCGCGTCGAAGTCCCCGCCACATCGCCCAGTACTTTGATCGTTCCCGCCGATTGCAGCGAAACTCCGCTCCGCCATGGCTGGGCCTCCAGCCGCAGTTGCCAGCGCCCGGTCGAGATCTGCTCCACAGTCCCCGAAACACCCGTGAACGCAAAGGGCAGCTTGTCATCCCCAGTCTTAAAATTGATGCGCCCTTCATCGAATTCGATTTTTTCCAACCGGTTCACCGGAGCAACCGGCGAGGGCGGTCCATAGACACGCGCGCTTAGGACAGGATTGGCCTTAGCCGGTGGCAACCACCTCTCCAGGTTCCAGCGTCCTTCCGAATTTCGTACCAGAATCAGACTCGGCTTGTTCAGCGACATGGTTCCAAATTCAAAATGGCCTCTTAGCAGGCCCATCCAGCGCAACCCGGCGCTCAGGCGTTCCGCACGGAGAAAGTATTCGTGGCCGAACGCAGGGTCCTCCCCCACGGTCACATCATTGGCCCCCAGTTGCGGGCTCGGCAGAATGCGCGCGTCGAAACTCATGACCTCCACGGGCCGCCCGAATGCTCTCTCCAACTGTGCGACAAGGTACGCATGCACGCGGTGGGTCCGCGCCAGAAGAGACACCCCGGCCTGCAAGACGATGATGAGAACCACGATCACCAGCGCCGGTTTCCGCCACTCTTGCAGCTTGATCATCTCGCTCGGAAGTCTCGCAGACTCATGCGAAAAAAGGTAGGGGCGAGCCCGTGCCCTGAATGAAGCGAAGGGTTTGTTCGTCCCTTAGTTTCTTATGCAGGACTGAAATCCTAATGCACTGTACGGAGCATTCGGCTCCATCGCGTTCGAGACGGCAGATGCACCAGCGTCTCAAGAATGCCAGTCAATCGCGACCAAAACGTGCTATCACCGCTGTAGTCACTGCTTTTCGCTTCCACCGACCAGTAAATCAAGAAGGGCCGCCCCATGATGGCGTCACGATCAACGAATCCCCAGTAGCGGCTGTCCTGACTGTGATCGCGATTGTCACCCATGGCGAAATACTTCCCTGGCGGAACGACAATCTCGTCACCCTGAACATACTTGCGGATCTCAGGGCGCCATTCAGGAATGGCATTGAGCGAAATCATCTGGCCCCTTATCGAAGGGAAATAAAAGTTGAAGGGGTCGTACGATGCGGACGAATCATGAACCGCATACGGTTCATACAAGCGTTTTCCGCTAATGAACACATCCCCATCGACTAGCTTCAAACGATCTCCAGGCAAGCCGATGACCCGCTTCACAAAATGCTGGTGATCAGCATAAGGGTACTTGAAAACAATGATGTCGCCGCGTTCCAGTTGCCGGTAAGGCAGCACTTTTTCGTACCAGGCTCCGGTTCCGCCGAAAATGAACTTGTTCACCAGTAAGTGGTCGCCGATTAGCAGGCTGCCCTCCATCGATGCCGACGGAATCTTGAAGGCCTGCACGATGAAACTTGTGCCGAACAGCGCCAGAATCACCGTCACCAGCAGTGACTCCAGGTATTCGGAAATCGTGGTCTGGTCCGGGCGGTGCTCCCACTTCTTTTCCGGCGCCTGCTCTTCGATTTCTGCCACTGTCTCTTCTGGCATTCCGCCTCAGCCTTTCGCTTCCGCGCGTTCGAGTTGTTGCAAAGCGCTCCGTGCCGCACGTTGCTCCGCTTCTTTTTTCGTGCTGCCTTCGCCTGTTGCCATGTACTCCCCGTCAATCCAAAGTTCGATCTGGAAAACCTTTTGGTGGTCGGGACCGCTCTCTCCAACCACGCGATATTCCGCTGGTGCACGCCCCCGTCCCTGCAAGAGTTCCTGCAATGCGGATTTGCGATCGGTCTCCGAGATGCGCTCACCGCGCTCCTCGAGTGCCTGCTCGAACAGGATCCTTCGCAACACCTCGCGCGCCGCACCCAGTCCGCCATCGAGGTAAACCGCAGCTACCACCGCTTCGAACGCATCGGCCAACAGCGTCTGTTTCTCCCTCCCGCCAGTTTTCTCCTCCCCCCGGCCTACCCGTAAGTGCTCCCCCAAGCGCAGCCGCCTGGCCGCCGCCTCCAGGGAACCTGCATTTACGATCCGCGCACGACTCTTGGAAAGCTGCCCTTCGCTCCATTCCGGGAAAGTCGCCAGGAGATATTCGCTCGTGAGCAACTCGAGGACGGCATCCCCCAGGAACTCCAGCCGTTCGTTGTCCCGGGGAAGCAAGTCAGAGACAGGTTCCTCGGCGCCTGTCGCGCGCAATTCGGGAACTGCCGAACTGTGGGTCAGCGCCCTCTCAAGGAGCTCCCTCGCCGAAAACTTGTATCCCAGACGCTCCTCAAACGCTCCGTCTGCGATTCGGATAGTCTCTTGCATAATTCCGCCGCGCCGGCGGCCTCACTTCGGCGCGCTCAGTTGCGTCGTGCCAAGCTTTTTCGCATCTTCGGCCTGAGTCTTGCAGGTCCCCTGCAAGGGCCCGGTCATGCCTGCGCACTTGTTGAAGGCCGTCACGGCATCATCGAAGTGCGACGTCACCTTATTGGCCATTCCCAATAAGTAGTAATTCACGGGGTCCGGAGTCGGATCGATCTTCACGGCCTGTTCGAGCTCCGGAATCGCTTCTGCATTCTTCCCTCGCCGTACGAAGACCAATCCCAACCCGCTGTGGGCCATCGCTAATGTCTGATTCTTCGCGGACGCAAAGGCTTCATCGGTTAGATTCTCGGGCTTCGGAAGCGTCGGCGTAATTTCGATGGCTTGTTTGGAGTACAGCTCCGCTTTGGCCAGCACCTGCACAGCAGAGGGATCGGAGGCACTCCCATGCAAGGTCCGAGGCAGCGTCTGGCCCAGCAGCGCGAGCGTAGAGACGTCGTTCGGCACCAACGCGATTTCCTTTTCTCCGTATTCCTGCATCTTTTGCGTGTTCCCGGTCTGCAAGTAAGCGTAAGTTAACGCCCCGTATACGGGAGACTTGTAGCGGCTCTCCGGATATTTCAGGAGAAATGCTTCACCGAGCTCAATCTTTTTGGCGGCATCATTTGGAATCACACCCTGAAAGGCTTTGTACGCGGCATCTTCTTCCGCATTCACCGGCGCGTCCAGCGTCAGGGGTGTAACTTCCGGAGTCTTCGGTTTGTCGGTCTGCTGCGGGGGAGGCTGACTCTGGCTTCCCTGGCCGTACAGCGAACCTCGCGCCGCTGCGGCTCCACTCGTGCATACCAGTAATCCCGCGACGGTTGCCACTTCCAACCATACATTCCACTTCTTTCTCATCCTTTTTCTCCTCTTCCCTTCTTTCTTCACTTGATCTTCAAAAATGGAGCCACCTCGGCTCCTCACCCTGCTCCGCCCATCCAAGATCGACCCGGTTCAAGGTCGCGCCATGCGTTTGTCGCCGCCAAACGACGCGAGTCCTTTTTGTGCCGCCAGTTTTGCCTGTTCCGGCCCGCCTTCTACACTCAGCACGGACTGATACTCCAACTTCGCTACCTCCGGATTCCCCTCATCATCATAAATCCTCGCCAGGTACACGTGCGACCACGCCAGCACCATGGGGTCTTGAGTGGCCGCATGTTCACCGGTTGTCAGCCGTCCGAATACCTGCTTGGCTCTTGCCGCATCGTGATCCAGCAGTGCCACCAAGCCAATTCCGTACCACGCCCGCGCCTGATCCGGATATTTCGTCAGAACTTTTTGAAACGATGCCTCCGCCGCACGCGGATTTTTCTCCGCGATCCGCCGCTCTCCCTCGGTCAGCGCCGTAATGACCTCTGCATCATTCGGCATTGTCGTCGGCACCGCGCTTCTCCGGCGCGCCACTTCTTCAGTCGCCGCTTCGTCCTCGGGCTTGGCCGACTCTGCTAGCGCGAATTTCACCGTTGCCAACCGCTTCGCTTCAACTCCCGTGTCGATGGCTCTCACTAAATCCGGGAAAAAGAGCTTCATCGACGGTTCGGAGTTTTCGAATTTGGGCAGCGCCGCGAAGAGCGGTTTCACGAAAACGTACCCATCTTCATCGTCCCGGCTTATCGCCGCTTCCCGTTCGCCGGGCGACACGCGCTTGAGTTTCAGCTCCACCGCGCGCACCGTGCATTCTGCAAAGTACGATGCGTAGTCGTCCTTCAACTCCGGCGCAAGGCGCGGGGCGGTGGCGGCCTTCTCGAATAACGGGCGCTTCACCGCCGTAACGTGCGGATACATCAGGGGTAGCGGGTCCAGCAGAAAGTGCAGAAACGCGTGACGGACCACGTCCGCCGGAATCTCTTCCCCGCCGCTCAGCACCAGCGCATAGTGATCCCCAAAATTTCTTACGTTGGTGATGCGCCCCACCAGCGGCTCAACAATGATCGCAAATGTCCGCGGCCCTGACGGCTCGAGGATTTCACGCAGATATCCTGACGCGACGAACACAATTTGCGACACCGGATCGTGCAACCTCTCGACTTCGCGGTTATAAATCGGCTGCACTTGCCGCCACAGTTGCCCGATTTTCTGTTCCTGATAATAGCTCGAAAGGATCTCGCTGAAACCCTCGAGCGCAATTACTTCCGGTGGCAACTCATCCCGCCGCAACACCGGCTGAAATGTGGGCGCGGGCCCGGACACCAGACCAAACCACAAATACCTTGAAAGCATCGCCCCGGGATCCCGCAGTTCATGCAGCCGGTAGAACTCCCGCACCGCTTCCACCGCCGGGCCCTGTTGCTGCCGCAAGCGCTCCCTCATCTGCGCCCGGAACACCGTCCAATTGTCGGAGCTGACGTTCGATTGGAAACCCGCTGCCAGCAGCGCGCAGATCGTTGTAAACATTGCCTCGCTGCCGTCCACGCTTACTGTGTTCTGCGGAACGGTCCTCGTGCGCGGTCGTGGCGCAGGCGTCTGCGCCGCCGGAGGCGCCTGTGTTTGCACCTGCGCTGGCATTGGCGCGGGCGCCTGAGCCTCTCCAGCCGCAGGTAGCACCATCACCGCGCACAATCCAAACAGTACTAGCTGTCGTTGCAGTCTTTTCATGCCTTTTGCCGCAGTCCTCACTGGGGACTTGTCGATGTTCTATCTCCGCCTGTCGCGGTTCTCCGCACGGAAGGACATATCTGGGAGCGGTCCTCTCACAATGCTACGGCATCTTGCCAATCTACAAGCCCCCAACGCACTCCGTCAAGGAATCCTGCTTCTTCTGGAGCGAACCCTGCGTGTCTCCGCGTTATCCTTGCTCTTCGCCATACGAGTCCATTGCTCGACCAGGACAACGCTTGCGCCCTCCCTGGGCATCTGCTAACTGTGGAGATGCTTCCTGGCCCTGCGCGGGATGGCCCGCTCGCACTTCTGATGAGAAAACTGCCATTTATTCTCGCATGTTCACTCCTTGCAGTAGTTTTCCCACATGCTCTTCGAGGTCAACTAGTCCGCGAGAACACGGCAGCGCCCCGGTCGCAAGTCTCTGCCAAGCAAGACTCGCAGAATTCCGCTTCCGTGCAAACGCCGCCGGGAAAAAAGCGCCTTTCCCAGGAAGTCCAGCTGACTGGCGAAGACTCCTGGATCGACACTACCATCGACATTCAAACCGGCGAACACGTGCTCATCACCGCTACGGGCAAGCTCCGTTACGCCGACGCGAAGAACGACAACGGTCCCGACGGCCTCCCACGCGGCTTCAAGGACCTTCTCCGCGTTCTGCCATTCAACGAAGCTGGGCGTGGCGCGCTCATCGGCCGCATCGGCGATAAAGACACCGCTCAGCCTTTCGTCATCGGCCCACGCCGCGATGTTCTTGCCCCTGTCTCAGGTCGCCTTTCCGTCGGCATCAATCAGATCACTAACGACCCCGGCGACGGCAACTACGCTGTGCGCATAGAAGTTTATACGCCCGAAGGTGGCATGGCGCGAGTGGTTGCCAGACAAGTCAGCTCACTTCCCGGCATCGACAATAGTCTGTTCTCGAAAATTCCGCGGCGCGTCGCCGACAAAGAAGGCAACCCCGGTGACATGGTTAATTTCTTGATCCTTGGCTCCGAGCGCGCCATGCAACGTCTCTTTACCACTGCTGGCTGGGTGAAAGTCGACGCCGACGTTAGGGACACCGTTCTCCACGGCATCATCGGCGGTCTTTCGAAAGAGTCCTAC
>Ga0137394_10002031_pt1 | contig 14893 bp, 15 predicted proteins | sample czobulk116metaG_FD_108278 | JGI IMG/M metagenome (GOLD analysis project Ga0137394, IMG submission 108278) | Vadose zone soil microbial communities from Angelo Coast Range Reserve, California, USA - czobulk1.16 metaG | ecosystem: Environmental > Terrestrial > Soil > Vadose zone | place: USA...
GGGCAAACACACGGATTCGCTCGTCCGCTAAGCACGAAAGCAGTTAGAAGACGGCCGATATCAGGATATGATAGCAGTACACTCTGCCCAAAGGTCTCACTTCCGATGCCATATCGAAGTGAGGTAGTGTGACTGTTGTCCGAGGAAAACCAATGGATCCGCGTGCTCACCCTGACAAAGACCGGTAAGCGAACATGTATTCAACTCGCAGATAAGAAAACACAGGAAGACACGGCATTCGCTCCTTACTTTCTCCCAATCCTCACGCTCCCATGAAAGGGCAATCCCATCAACACCATCCCGCCACCTCCCACCTCCACCTCCCCATCGCTGTCGCCATCACCATCGCCTTCCTCGGGCTGTCCAATCGGTAGCCCGTCGACCCGCACGCAGACGGCAGCAACTCCCTGCACGCCCGCGACTGCGCCCTCACTGGGGCCAAAGATGACCTTGGTTACGAAGTTGCGAAACTCGCGCTCGCGTCCGGGCAGCACCTCGAGCGGGACGTCCACGAACCACGCCGAGACGAGCAGCGTCGTGTTCCCACGTTCGTTCCAGTCACGCCGCGGTGAGGTCGGCGCGCTCACGGTGGGAAGCCAGGTGCTCGGCCGCACGCGCGCAAAGGCGCGCGGTGGCAATGGCGAGGGGAGTGGGGGTGCTGGCGGCACGTCATCATCATCGTCGCCGCCGCGGCCTTTCTTCGTCATGCTTTTCGTGACTCTTGTTGTCCTTATCATTGAGGGCGGATGCGCAGTTGGAGAAGCCATAGACACAGGTCCGTCGAAGATGAGCACATCTGGGAGAATACGGTTGATGATGAGGGTCACGTCCATGCCCTCCGGCAAGGCGATTCGCCCGTGAACGATACCGCTTGCGACAACGGCTGCTCCCGACGCACGAATCTTCATGTCCTCAATCGTGACGTTGCGTAGTACTTCGGGCCGTGGATGAGGCGCTGGGAACTTTGTATGTGCGGTGTATTCGGAGAAGAGTCCAAACGGAGATGTGATCGAGATCGGGTGGTCGATGCCGGAGAGGTAATCGGAGATGAGAGACGAGAGCGCAGGAGTAACCGACGGAGGAATGGGAAGGACGTTACCATGAAGGGAAAGTGTGATGTTTGGATGGGTCAGGGTGAAAGGCTCAGCAGTGACGGATGCAAGCGCGACAGAAGAGTGGCTACTCGTATCCTGCGCAAGCGGGATCCAGACAACGAAAGGAAGAGGCGGAGAGGTGAAGGTGATCATTGATGGGGCGGGATTGACCATGGTTGCTGTGGCGTCAATAACAAGATTGTCGGGACTGGAGGAGAGGGAAAAGCGAGTAAGATGAACAAGGTCAGTGATTGACGGTAGTGATCGACCACCTCCGGCAGCTGGGAGGCCGGGAAGGACAGGGACTAGTGAACTGTAAGAGCTATCGCAGAATAACAATGAACGGAGGCACGATAACTTACTTTTCATGTGGAGTCCGACGGTCACATTTGTCCTAACAGCCGTAAGTATGCTTCGCCAGGTTGAACGTCGGGGTGCGCCTCCTTGAATGCCAGCTCGAGCGACTGTAACCTGAGCGACGGCATAGCCATTTCGCCAGCTCTCGCGCGCAAACTTGATCCAAGCGGACACGTTATGGGAAGGGTAGATGTGAACGGGTAGAGACACGGGAGTCAACCATGAAATATCGTTGGGGGGATTCGCGGTGAGAGGAATTTGAAACGGGGGAACTTCAATGGAAGCTAGGTGTAATGTGGGGTCAGACTTGGAGGTGATGTTGATGGAGGATAGGGTTAGAGAGACTGTATCGAGACTGCGGATGCCCCAGCGACCGATGGCCTTCCAGGCGTTGAGCCAAAAAGCATCGTCATAGCCGGGATTTACGCCTATTACGGCGCCCGCATCGAAACCGACACTGCCGTCGAGTCTCAACCAAACGTCTCCGTGGTGGGAGACGTTGAGAACGTCGATGGCATCCGGGCCGCGGATTACGAGGCCGTTATTTAAGATGTCATTATCAGACAACTGAGATGCCTTGGCGGCATAAGAGTATGCAAGAGAAAGCAGGAGGAGAGCGAGGAGGACGGAGATGGAAAGTGCGATGAGAAATACAGTTGTGAGCGTGGAAAGCAAGCTGCCACGATTAGATTGACCAGCGGACTCTAGGTTGTCGTCATCGGGATGAATAATATAGGATCGTGAGGCAAGTAAAGGGGAGGTTTCTGTGGGTTCTTGGTTATTGTGAGTGTTGGTTGCCCTCGCCTTACCCTTGTCTATCGGGTGGGGGGTTTGGTCGAGTTGTGAAGTCATGGAGAGGGAGCTGACAACCCTAGATTAGGGTTAAATGGATATGGTCACGTGACGAGTTCCCACGGGTGTTGAACCTGAGCTGATTCGATTAGTCGCAATTCAGTCACACTGGCAGCATCCCTCGAGCTGCAAGTGCTCAATCCAAATACAACAACACCTCTTCTCCTTTCTATCTTTTTCTTTTCTCCTTTATCTATTCTCCCCTCCCGCCTCCCGCCTAGACTTCGTCCTATCACCATATTGCCCCAAGACGAGTAATGGCTGCCACCCCTCATCCCCCCGCCTTACAAACCCCTTCATCCAGCAGACGAACGGAGGACGACGAATTGAGGCCTTACGTTATAGTCAGCGACCTTGGGAAGGGAAGCTTTGCGACCGTCTACAAAGGTTACAACGAAGTGCGTCACCATTTCACGCGCCCTCTCCGACTTTTCTGTTCATCATACTAACAACTTCTCCTCTCCTTCGCTACTTCAGGAAACGCGTCATGAAGTGGCAATCAAGACCGTCAGTCGTAGTAGTCTTTCTACCAAACTCGTCGAGAATCTCCAGAGCGAAATCGACATCCTCAAGTCGTTGTCCCATAGGCACATCACCAAATTGATTGATATCATCGTGCGTTATATCTGCTCCTTGTATCCATCCCTCCGTCGATGATGTCCCATGAAGCGCGCTGAGCGCAATATATACCTCATCATGGAATACTGTTCTGGTGGCGATCTCACCAACTACATCAAGAAGCGCGGCCGCGTAGAGAATCTGCAGTATATCCCTAAACCTGGCGCTGCACCCCAGTATTATCCGCATCCCAGGTCAGGCGGCCTTGCTGAAATTGTTGTCCGCAGTTTCTTGAGGCAACTTGGTGCGCGCTCTCCTCCCTCATTTGATCCCGGGTCATGACGAATCGTTTCAACAGCACGTGCACTCAAGTTCTTGCGGCAACGAAAGTTAATCCACCGTGACATCAAGCCGCAAAACCTGCTCTTATGTCCCCCGGGTAATGATGACCTGGGTCGTGGACACCCCTTAGGAGTTCCCCTTCTCAAGGTTGCCGATTTTGGTTTTGCGCGCTCCCTTCCGAACGCGATGATGGCAGAGACTCTTTGTGGTTCTCCGTGAGTCTCCTCATCGTCTACCTCAGTTTTGGCCACGATCGAACATCTCCTTTCCATCTAGGTTATATATGGCGCCCGAGATCCTCAGTAGTCACAAGTACGACGCCAAGGCCGATCTCTGGTCCGTCGGTACTGTACTGTACGAAATGTCTGTTGGAAAGCCGCCTTTTCGTGCCTCGAACCACATCGACCTTCTAAGGAAGATTGAGCACTCCAAGGGAATCAAGTTTCCCGACGAAGACCCCACACATCAGCCACGTCCAGGCGAGGACTCACCCCAGATGGTTCCTCCAGACGTCAAAGCACTTATTCGTACACTCCTGAGGCGTAACCCCGCCGAACGTGCGAGTTTTGAAGACTTTTTCGGGAGCGAAGCGATAGCAAACTCCAAGTTTTCCCGGCCAATCCTCGTGAAGCCGCCTTCACCACCATCGCATGAGCCAGTCGATGACGGAAAGATTCCTGAACATCACCTGCGGGTTCCACCAGAGGTTTTGGACCCGCACGCAATGATTCCACCAAGCAAGTTTCACTTTAGGAGGCGAGAGAGCGAGGTGACATGTCACTCTCGGGAGGGATCCTCTTCGAGGTATGTGATCGTCAGCTTGCTGTGTGAAATAGGTCTTAACTTTCACCTGTTGCAGCCCTCCCAGGGAACTCGTCACGGAGCCTGTCCCTCCAATCGGTAACGTAACAGCGAACTTATCTCCTCTGCCAGTATCGCGGCCTACCCTGAGACCATTGTCGACTGAAGGCTCCGTCATTCCAGGAGAGACGGAAGAAGATGGCCTGCTTCGAAGGGAGTACGTTCTTGTGGGCGATACACAAGCTGTCGAGTTCAACCGGGCGGTAGATGGTGATATCACATACTTTTCGTCCCCCGTACCAAAACTCAGACCTTTACTACAGAGATCAACGCAGCCCGCAGGCGGCCTCTCCTCGACCGTCGTGTTCCCCTTACACCGCTCTCCGCTATTGATCATAAACGCACTCCCGACCTTCTGCACCTCCCCTCACCCGAGTCGCCATCCGGCCTAACATTCCCACCCCCACAGAATCAGGGTGGTGTCCCAATCCCGGGCCGTTCAGCGACAAACGCTCTCTCCCGTGCCCTGTCCCTTGCATCGAAAAAACTCTTCGGTGCGAGCGTGAATAGCCCGCATTCACTTACTCACTTCCCCTCCTACGCAAATGGGGAAGAGACCGGTTCGCCGTCGCCGCGGATGACGAGTATGGGTGGTGGTGCGGGAGAGATGGACCCGGTAGAGGATGTGTTACTGGGCGGGCTTGAACAACTGGCGCAGAAGACTCACGTGATCACTCGCTGGGCCGATGAGATGTACGAGTTTGTGAAGAGTGTTCCGCAGAGTACGTTTCTCTCTATCCTTCCTGGGTGACTCGCAAGACATTGATGGTGGTGGCGGCTGTGGCTTAGAGCCGCTGCCAGACCCGAGCAAGTTCGCCCCGCGTGAAGGCGAGAACGAAAAGCTCGCGGCACGTAGGCGTAATGCCGACGTACAGGCAGAGTACAACGCGGTGACGTGTGTCGCGATTTACATGCTAGTTATGCAGTTCTCCCAGAAGGGCATCGACGAGCTCCGCAAGTACCAAGAGCATATGGAAATGCGGCACCCGGAAGGCGACTTTGTCCTCTCCGACGGCTTCGATGAAGGTGCGCTCGTCGTCCATTGTATCCTCGTTACGTGTAGTGAAAGCGAAGCGTTCTAACCTTTACACAGCGCTAACTTGGTTCAAGGATCACTTTTTACGGTGTAATGACCGCGCAGCGCTCGTCAAGACATGGTTGCCTGCGCAATACACAGGACCTTCCACCTGGGTTGACGAGCTCGTGTACAACCGCGCGCTTACACTGGTATACCCCATTCTCTCCCCACCTTTTAGCCCATCTGACCAATAGGATCCCCCTTTTCCGACCGCAGAGCCGCACAGCGGCGCGCAAGGAGCTTTTTAATGAGCACAAGTCGCCTGATGAGTGCGAGCGCCTATACGAAGAGTCGCTCTGGTGTCTCTACGCCCTGCAGGACGACCTGCTGCAGAAGGGAAATCCGTTCATGGAGGAGGACCGTGAGACGATCGCAACGTGTGCGTACAGTTTCCGCCTTGTCTCGTTGCGGAACACCTAGTTGATGTTCTGGCTATCGATTCGAAAAACAGGGATCAAACGGACGAAGTTGCGTCTTGTACGCTGCCGCGCGCGGATGGAGATGCCGACGCGCGAGCGACTACGCGATGCGCGCGCGGACAAGAACCTTGACGACGTCGCCCGCATCCCAGCGCCATGGGACGCTGAAGCGCTCGAGCAGTTCCATCGCGGGTCCGCAACACATTAACGCCGCCTCTACAGCCTACTCTTTCTCTATCTTCTTTTCTTGGGTCTCGATCCATTGTGTTTGAATATTCCAGGGTGCTATCACCTTCTGTCGTGTTGTATTACTGCTGTCATTCATCATTGTCCATTTGCTATGCTCATTCATATACACCCACAGTCTAGGCTTCATTTCATTTCTCATTTATCATATTAGCCACATGGGACAGCCGCCCAACTCGCCTCGTGCTCGGCTCCTTCACTCATCCGCCTCTGCCTGTTTATCATACATTGTACTCTCATCTGACACTTTCTCGCACTTGCATCACCTGCACACACATACATATATCGCCTCATACTCCCTCTAACGTCAAATCTTATTTGATAATGGCTAGCCATTTGTAAACGTTTTGGTTTAGAAATCGAAACTCTGATCGAGATCGGCTTGAAGATGTGCCTTCATGCCTGGAGGAAGGAGAGGCACATCCTTGGTGCCTGGGGCGACCATATAGCCTGGGAGCATGGAAAGATAGGATTACGTTCAATGTCGTAGTTGAGAACTCGGAGACCTACGGAAGGGCATCTCGACGCTCTCGCGCGCATTGAACCGGATCGTTGGGTAATCCTAACGTACGGCTGCGTCAGGAGAGGACACGTAGTACGTAGCACGACGTACTACGTATGGGATATCCTCGAGCGGTACTGTCCGCGGGAGCACAGTGAGCCTGACGGGTCACATATAAGGGGTGGCGGGGACAAACCGCGATCTACAATGACGCGCTTCGTCACGCCGAGCGCCGTGTCCGTCGTCATCTGCACGGGACCGAGATGACGCGTCGGGAAACCGAGCGCGCGCAGCTCGGCTGTACGATCTCGCGGAGGGTCGTCACCTGTCCCCAAAGGAACGAACCATCAACACACAAGCCGTCCACACACGTACGGGCCCCAAAGCCAGGCTTTGTATCTTCGTAATCGTAATCGCACAACGTACCGAGGATGCCCTGACCGATCAGAAAACAAAAGAGGGGGGGGTAAGGTAAGGGTAAGGGTAATAAGCGACGGGTGTGTGAGAACCAAGAGGAGAGAGAGAGGAGACGCAACGCCGAAGAGGAACCACGCAAAATTGAAAGTGTTGCTGCTGCTGCTGCTGCTGCTGCTGTCTGCGTCGCCGTCTGTGGGGGAGAGAGCGGTGGGGGCTTTGGGATCGAGCAGGCACACGCGCTCGAGCGGAATGTTGCGCGCTTGCATCAGCGATAGTACGCCCTGCTCGTGACATCCTGCATGCGCGGTAGCAGGCGAAGCGAGAGCGGGGAAAGGATCGGGGGTAGCGAGGGCGGCGGACAAGGACGTGCTGGCTACGGGCGAGAGGTGCGTAAAGGCGATGGAGGCGTCCGGACCTGCGAGGGTGCGCATGTGCTATGTTGGTGCGTCGCGTGCGTTTCCCGGTATGAGAGAGGGTTTCGGGGTGGACCCGGAGGGGATGGGGTTGAATGTTGAGTTGTTTGGAGTTTGCGAGTCCAGGCCAGGTTCGTCGGTGGGGGTGCGTGAGACAGAGGTGCTCATCGTGAGTCCCAGGATCGGTCAAAAAGCTGGCGGCAGGGAAGGGGAGAGGCCGTGTACCATTTGTGCTCACCTTATACTCAAGCTCTACCCAGCGCGGAAGCGCGTGGGGCGTTGGATCGTCCTCTTCCATGTGTTCTGCAAAAAATCAATGCCAAAGTGGTATCTGTTGGCTTTTGCGCATTTCTTGTTCATAGTACGGCCACAGATGTGCCATTGAAGTAGTCCTCACCAATTACATATGTGAACATCATCTTTACTTGTAAGTTACTCACTGGACGATGTGCCCTTCCGTGCCGTGATCATCCCCCTTCGAAATACCGAATTATGTAATTTATCACGACAGGGTTCTGTGGCTGTGCGCCAAGCCTAGTGTTCACCCTTCGTCACCTGTCTGGCGGGGTCGTCAACACACTTGACAGCGCTGTGCTACCTTCGCTTTCGTGTCTCTAGGTGACATCTGAGCAAGCGTGAATGCATCGCCAGTTCTTGAGACTATGGATCTCGAAGATTGGAGTCCGAGGGGTCACACACTGCATTCCGTCCCGTGGGCAACGAACTGTGTCAATCAGCACAGTATCAAATGTCGATCCATGTCATGCCATTATCTTTCTTCATGACAGGTCTGGGTATCTTTTCCACCTCTTGGCCTGGTATGTCGGTTAACTCGGGTCAACCCCTCCTTTGGCTTTAATACTGTCAAACGTCCGTACGTACTTGTTGTTTTTGCAGTTTGCGGACATAATTGTATCAGCCACTAATTTCAAGGCAGGTTGACACCGTGGGGGACCATAAATGAGACATTGGCGTTTTTGGTAGGGAGACACGATCGCATAAAGAATGTACTTCTAAACCCGAACACCGGATTTCAGTCCATTCTGCACCCCGGGGCAGACTGTCTCACCTGCGCTTGCCTTGCGTGGGGCCATAAGTGCCCCAAGGTATGCCGAATGGTGCGCTGAGCCCTGGGTTGTGTGAACATGCCAAGAGCCAAGGCACACAAAGATGACAAGTGGTCCTGTGGATACAATGGAATTCCGGCGACATGTTGCTATGCACTAATGAATGTGGCGGTCCTAAATTGGGATTGGGGACCGTCACCGCCACAGAAAAGAGGCCGAAATTCTTATGGATCGACCTGATCTGCTAACTGTCTGCTACTTGATTCAGGGTGTTTCGAAAATCAGTGGCGCTCCTTCCCACGTTCAGCTTGGACTCGCGATTTGCTGGCACTGTTACAGGCCCAGGAGTTTCCTCAATGCGTCTTTTATTCGCAGAGAGTATCGTTGCACGAGAAATAGTCCGATGGACAAGGTTGGATTCCAGGCACGACATACAGCCGCTGTTTGGGCGTCTTACTTGCTCTCTTATACGAAGATGGTTTGTTTTATTTTCCACTATCCCTCTGATAATCCTCGCCCTTTGCAAACCCAGATTGAAACCAGAATCACCAGAGCTCTAGCGCTTGTCCATTTCCCCCCCTGGCACACCTGCTCCGAGTCTCAACACAGTGATGAATGCACTTGATGGCGTCAAAGGGACCGCCTGTGATGCACGGCAGTATCAACAATCCCTACCCTCCCCGGACAATCCGTTCCCTTCGGTCACATGTCTAACACGTGAGCAATCTATCGGCTTAGCTGTGAGCATCCAGCCCTGTCTGTCCTTTGCTTGAACTCATACCCCGTACAGCTGACAATCGAGTCATCATTCCTGAGTCTTGTTTCTGTGGTGGCCACCTTAATCTGGATTTTTGTAAGCCCGACTCCTCTTCATGCGTCTGTCCAGTTGACGAGATGTTGCACAGTGGAATGTACGATGGTACAGCAAAAACGTCCGCAGTGACTGGAGGTTGTTTCGGACGTCTGTTGATATCTATATGGTCTGTCTAGTTGTTTCCTGCTGCCATTTACACGACTCATTTTGATTTTTGTGCCAGTTCTCCCTTCTCTTATTCGACATCCTGCAGGCTATTGGTGGCACACTCAATATCCGGTGGGCTCACAACGGAATCGTCACGATGGGACTGTACTGCACAGTACAGGGCATCGTCGCGCAATTTAGTCAACTTGGGCTTGCCCTGAGCACACTGGTTCGTCTATTCTCTTTATGCCCTTGGGCATGAGAACAGTTGATACACGTCTTACCAGATTCTCACCGTCCACACATTCGTGGGGGCAGTGTGGCGAGTAGGATGGGAAGCACGTGGCTTTGCTGGTATCCTGGTTGGTCTCGCATGGATTTTTTCTGCACTCTGGGTTGGCATCGGCGCTGGCATTCACAAGAATTATGAGACCCCTACTCCTGTGCGTAATTTTGACCATCCCTCTTTCCCACCCGGGCAACCTATTCTGACCACCGACATCATTCGCTAGTTCTGGTGTTGGATCAGCCCCCGATATCCAGGCGAACGCCTCGCCGGTGAATATATCTGGCTGTGGCTGGCGCTATTTGCTTCGTTATTATACATCCCATTATCCTTTTGGGCGAAGGGTTACTTTTCGGTCGATGAAAAAAAGTGGTACAAGTTCCACAGGTCTAACCTTGTGATGGACTACTCACAGAGGCGTGCCGCACTGGGAATGCTTCTGTGAGCCATATTAATTTGAATTGCGGGCATCACTCACCGTCCACTCAGTTATCCCGTTGCATATTCCATTATGGTCCTCCCCCTCTCCCTCGCACGGTGGTCGCTATTTAATCATAAACACGTCTCGTCCGAGGCGGCGGCTACGCTTTTCGGTGGCATGTCAATGTTCTATCTCTCTGGCGCCATCAATGCCCTCTTGCTCCTGGTCTTCAGGCCCCGACTACTCCTCTTGACGCGTCCTGAGGTGTCCGGCCAGTCCGATATAGAACTTGCTCCTTGAAGAACTGGCAATTGAATATAGGTTGCTACGACACAGAACACAGTCCAGAGCCGACCTCGATGGCGGTTGTTGGTCATTCATATATCTAATCGACTGGTTATCTGTATATATCTAGCATCACTGTGCTACGTATAAAAATGTCCTTTTTACCCTTCCAGAAAGGAACCGAGCAGATCTGCTCACGTGATTGACCCAAAAACTTGGGATGACACGGGCCACCCCGGCCCGTTGTGTTTAATCGTGTCATCCTTGGAAATTCAAACCTCCAATTGTACTCCTATAAGAACCGCTGGCATTTCCGTGGGTATCGAACCTGTGTCGATCACTGCCACTGTACTGTAACGCAGCACTGCCAGTTGTACCTCCCAATTTGTGGTCCGATCACCCCTCTATTTCCCCGTGTCAAATGTCAATCCATGTCATATCATCGCGACGGGGATTCCCACAAATTGTCAAAGTTGGGATGGGAGACCGTCATAGCCACAAATATCATGGATTGACCTAACGTGCCGCTTGTCTCTGAGCGTTTTGACTTTTGAAGACCTGCAGCGTTCGTCTGCGTGGGCGACTTGGACTTCTTCTCGGTTTAATTCGCAGTGGCTCCGGTATTTTGACGAGAAATAGCCAGAGAGACGGGGTTGAATTTCCAGGCACGGCATACAGCGCCGGTGTTAACGTTCAGACGTTCAGGAACCATGAATGCATGAATCTCTCTGTAACGTAATGCATCGCTCTTCGTTTTCCTCTCGTGCTCGTGTGACGTTCCTCAGCTAGGGCCGATTTCACAACAAGGAGCCTGTGCAGGGACGACGTATTCCGGGCCTTTCTCTCTCCAACTGTCTCTGTCAAGTCTCAAGTCAACAGCCCTGGGCCTGTTCGGGCGTCTTATCTGCTCTTTTTTAATGCACGAAGATGACCCGTTTTATTTTCCACAACCCCGCCTGACATTCCCTCGCCCCCTCGCCCGAGATTGAGACCAGGTGTCAGCGCTCGTCCATTTTTTCTACTGGTACAACTACTTCTCTACACAAAGAATGACTGCACTCGATGGCGTCAATGGGACTGCTTGTAATGCGGAGCAGTATCCGAAATCCCTACCCTCCCAAGACAATCCGATTCCCTCTATCTCGTGTTTAACACATGGGCAAACTATCGGCTTAACTGTGAGAATTCAGCCACGTCTGTCCCTTTCTCGCACTCACCCTGCATACAGCTGTCAGTTCAGACATCGTTCCTGAGTCTCATTTCTGTGATCGCCATCTACACCTGGATTGGCGTAAGCCCGACTCTCCGACTTTATCTGCCCAGTTTTTTTAATGAGATGTTGCACAGTGGAATTTTCGATGGTGCAAGAGAAACGCCCGACATGTGCACTGGAAGTTGTTTGAGAGGCCTGCTGACATCTATATGGTTTGTCTAGTGGTTTCCTGCCGCCATTAACTCGACCTGTTTTGATATTCGTGCCAGTTCTCCCTTCTCGGATTTGATATTCTGCAGGCCGTGGGTGGTATCCTCAATATTCGGTGGGCTCAAAACGGAATCGTCACGACCGGACCATATTGCATATCACAAGGCGCCATCTCGCAATTTGGTGAACTTGGAGTTGCCGTGATTACCCTGGTTTGTATCTTCTCCTTATGTCCTTGTGCCCGAGAAAAACTGATTCACATCTTACTAGATTCTCGCCGTCCACACATTCCTGGTGGCAATGTGGAACCTAGGAACGAGAGCACGCGGCTTTGCTCTTGTCCAGGTTATTCTCGCATTTATTTTTTCTGCGCTCTGGGTTGGCATTGGTACTGGCATCCACAAGCGTTATGAAACCCCTACTCCTGTGCGTTATGAAACCCTTTCCCTTCGAGCCTTATCCTCACCATTGACATCATCCGCTAGTTCTGGTGTTGGATCAGCCCCAAATTTCCAGGCGAACGCCTGGGCGGTGAATACGTCTGGCTGTGGTTGGCACTATCTGCCTCACTACTATACATCCCATCGTTCTTTTGGGCAGGAGGTCGCTTGTCGCCCGATGAGAACAAGTGGTACAAGTTGAAGTTCCGCAGGGTTGAAGACGAACAGAAGCGTGCCGCGCTGGGAATGATTCTGTAAGCCATCACCTTTTGAGCTGCGAAGATCGCTCACGGTCCGTCCAGTTACCCCGTCGCATATACCCTTGTAGTCCTTCCCCTCTCCGTCGCACGGTGGTCGCTATTCACTCACAAAAACGTCCCGTCAGCGGCTACGTTTTTTGGTATTTCGGTGTTTTATCTCTCCGGCGCTATAAATGCCCTCTTGCTCCTGGTTGCCAGGCCCCAACTTCTCCTCTTGACTCGCCCCAAGGTGGATGGCCAGCACGAAAGACAACCTACTCCTCAAAGTCACGAGGTGGATGGCCAGCCCGAAAGACAACCTGCTCCTCAACGTCACGAGGTGAATGGCCAGCCCGAAATGGAACTTACTCCTCGTACCAGCAATGCCGCCAACGCGGCTGTCTCTGACACACCACACAGTCCAGAACCGACTGCGACGGCGCTTCTAGACGCTGGCTCTAGCAACAACACGGCAATAACACGCGTCAGCTCCCAAGTCAGCATCTAGATGTCGAGAATGCTGAGTTGACGTGATTACATTGGGCTTCCTCGCAGGCTCAGGAGTTGTTTGACTTGTTTCTGTAGTCCGCTTTTATGATACTGTACTGTCCAGGAGTGTAACATGTAGACTATGTAGTAGTTTTAGTCCTTTGCACGAGAAATCGCCCGATGGACAGTTTACTAAATTCTAGGCACGGCATACAGCGCCGATGTTCCTACAGTATAACTGAGAGTCCGGTAGAGGGACGAGAGGTATACATTACTTGCCCCTTTCGTGATTGCATGATTTCCAAATATAGCTCCGTGTCGGTTCCGGGTGTTTCCAACTGCCAACTACCACTGTCTCTGTCAGTCAACCGCCCTGGGGCTGTTCGGCGTCTTACGTGCTCTCATGAAGCACGAAGATGGCCCATATCATTTTCTACGACCCCTCCTGCCGGTGATATCCAGGGCCATGTCCCATTCCCCACTGCAAACCCAGATTGAGACCAGAGGCTCACCAGAGTTTTGACGCTGATATATTTTCCCCACTACTTTCACACCCGCTTTCTATGGCAGTGATGACTGCGCAGATGACGTCAATCATGGGATTGTCCATGACGCGCAACACTACCAGCAATCGCTATCCTCTCAGGACGATCACGTTTCGCCGTCCTCGATCTCACGTTTACTAACACTTGGGCGGCAATCTATCGGCTTGGCGATGAGCATGCAGCCCCATGACCCCATCTGTCCTTTGTTTGAATTCATCCTGCCAGTGTAAACAGCTGAGAGTCGAGGCATTGTTCCTGAGTCTCATTTCCGTGATCGTCTTCACGATCTTTATCTGGATTGATGTACAGCAGAAACGTCCGAAGTGACCCGATGCTGTTTGAGCCTGTTTCGGGCGTCTGCTGATATCTATATGGTTGTCTAGTTGTTTCATCATGCTGCCATTTACAGGACTCTTTTGATTTTTGTGCCAGTTCTTCCTTCTCTCATCCGACATCCTGCAGGTCATTGGCGGCACCCTCAATATCCGGTGGGCTCACAACGGAATCGTCACGACTGGACCATACTATCATACAGTACATGGCATCGTCGCGCAATTTGGTCAACTTGGGCTTGGCCTGAGCACACTGGTTCGTCTATTCTCTTGGACACGAGAACAGCTGGTACATGTCTCACCAGATTCTCGCTGTCCACACATTTCTGGGGGCACGGCGGCGAGTAGGCTCGAAAGCACGTGGCTTTGCTGCCAGTGGTATCATCCTAGTTGGTCTCACATGGATTTTTTCTGCGCTCTGGGTTGGCGTCGGCACTGGAATTCACGAGAATTATGAGACCCCGAGTACTCCTGTGCGTGATTTTGACCCTTCCCCTTGTCCCACCTGGGCAACCGATTCTGACCACCGACTGACATCATTCGCTAGATCAGCCCCCGATATCCAGGCGAACGCCTGGTCGGTGAATATATCTGGCTCAGCTGTGGCTGGCGCCATTTGCTTCGTTATTGTACATCCCATCATTCTTTTGGGCGAAGGGTTACTTTTCGGTCGATGAAAAGCATTCGAAATGGTTCAAGTCCCACAAGTCTAACCTCAATCCAAGGATTGAATACAAACAGAGGCGTATCGCGCTTGGAATGCTTCTGTAAGCCACAGCGTTTTGAGTTGCAAACATTGCTCACTGTCCATTCAGTTACGCCATTGCATATTCTTTTTTTCTTTTTTTGAACGCGCTTTATTTCGGAAACTATGTATCCATCGTCACTAACCAGAACTCCGTTAATAGGTGCCGTGAGGTGGGAGACGCCGTCGTCCCTATTCAGTGTGCTATGGCCAGGCCAGGGGTGCGGTAGTAGTATTGAGTGGGGTATCTGGAGATATCGTAGTGAGGTAGTTCCAGTGAGAGACACAGGGCACGTAATCCCCTTGAAGATACTAGTTATTGCGACGTGGCCTGGTCAAGATTTGTATATTGGGGATGCTGGTACAACAGTAATATAAACAAGAAATGCTTCAGCTCCTCCGCAGACAGACATTCGTCATTAAATAACACGTTCGAAGACAATAAAAACAAGAGATAGCGATTGATGATAGGTCAGATAGAATGACGTATATGTGGTCGTTAGAATTCCTCCTTATCCATA
>Ga0137394_10002032_pt1 | contig 14889 bp, 8 predicted proteins | sample czobulk116metaG_FD_108278 | JGI IMG/M metagenome (GOLD analysis project Ga0137394, IMG submission 108278) | Vadose zone soil microbial communities from Angelo Coast Range Reserve, California, USA - czobulk1.16 metaG | ecosystem: Environmental > Terrestrial > Soil > Vadose zone | place: USA...
CTTTCAAGTGAGGTCATCCACGCTCTGAATGCCTATGCGTTGCCGGGAAATGTGGGCGAACTTGCGAATGCCATGACGACGGCCGCTGGGCTCTGCTCCGGTGGAGTTATCACGATCGACTGCCTACCCCCGGGCATTGTCGCTGCCGCGCACGATGCTGCTTTATCGCAGCGTCATGATCCCGTTTCTACACTGGCAACCGACAGACCAACGATTGAGGAATTACAACGCCGTTACCTACAGCTTATACTAACTGAGGTTGGCGGCAATCGACGGCGAGCAGCGAGTGTACTGGGACTTAACCGCCGCACGATTCAGCGGTTGATTGCGCGGTACGATCTTTTTTCTCTGGCCGAGAAGGACATCGCCGCAGACGGCGAAAGCGAAATGGACGACGATCCTACGCACGAAGACGAGCCTTGAGCTAAGTGAACTCAGCGGTCCCCCAGATTAGTCACAATGTTATCGAGCAAAGGCGACGAACACTTCCGCGCCTGTTTGGTCGTGTGCTTCTCTCAGCAGTGGTCGTGCATGCAATTGGCGTTGCGGTCAACGCCCAGGGCGTGGAAGCGCGGATCGCGAGCGTCAACGGCCGGGCAGTGCTTTCCGGCAACGCTCGCCCCGGAGCAAACCTGGTGCGTGGCGTCGTGGTCGTTCCCGGCGATGTTATTGATACGCGCGCCGGCGGTCGCGTTACCATTCAACTGAGTGACGGCAGCCTCGTCATCGTCCAGCCGGACTCCGTTGTTGTATTTCAGGATTATCGCACTGCCGGTTCACTGCGGGAGTTGCTAAAAATTACAGTCGGGCGAGTGCGCGTTAGGATTAACCACTTTGGCGGTCGACCTAATCCTTATCGCGTGAATAGTCCGACCGCTTCGATTGCCGTGCGGGGCACTGAGTTTAGCGTCGCAGTCTCGGCGGGTGGCGATACGGAGGTGGTTGTCTATGAAGGGCTCGTCGAGGTTGCGAGCGTTTTGTATCCTTTGCACCGGGTGCTGGTCGAGGCCGGACACGGAGTAATCATTCGAGCAAACGAAGATGTCCGGTCTTTCGTGCCTGGGTTTAGCAAAGCGATTGGCGAGCGAACTAGCGGTGGACGAGGCCACGACCAGGAAAGCTTCGATGATGATGCCGATCCGTCGGTTCCGATCTCTAAGCCCGCTCAGGATTCCCTGCGGACTGCGTCAGGAGTCTATGAGCGATACTTTGACAACGTCGTTGAGAATGGTGAAGCGCCAATACCGTCGCGGTTTGCAGCGTTCCCGGATTCTCATTTCGACAGTATTGAGAACCCGGCCTTTGCGACTGATTTTACCGCTGCAAACGGTCGCGTCTTTTTCTTGCCATCAACGGGTGGCACGCGCGAGAACGACAATGCGCGGCAACTTTTCGGATTGGGCGATAAGCGTTCGGTGGATTATGGCCTTTCACCGCAAGGTTCATTCTTCGTGCCGCTGCCAGGATCTAGAACGGTTGTGGGCGGTCGCGTCGCCTACTCGCGCGATGGTTTTCAGTCGCTTACTCTTGATGACCAGGCTGGGCTGACAGGACCTTTGTTTGCGCCGGGAACAACAGGAAAACGCTCTGTTGATGGCGCCACGACGAACCGTCTCTTTGCTGCTTCGCTGATGACTGCGCGCCGGATTGGCCGGGACGGGCGCACGAGCGTGGGCTTCGGTGTCGACTACTTTTCAACTCGCGGTAAGCTTTTCAATACGATCACGCAAACGGATATTACCGGTTTTAGTACCAGTGAGCTTATCAAGTCGCGCTCTTTCGCTAAGCGCACGCGATTTATCGTCGGTATGACTCGCGAATTAGAAGGCGGACGGAAGCTGGCGCTTTTCTACCGATACGGAGTTACTTCCGCGGAGGATCGCGAACGCTCCCGGAAAATGAACGGCGGCAACCGTTTCCTTAACTGCACCATTGCGGCGGGTCATTCATCTGAGATTGCCTTCAGGTTGCGCGGACCTTTTTCGCACCGGTTTTTCTACGGTATTGAAGGCTCGTATCTGTTTGCGACTACCGACGAGAACGCGCGGCGCAGTGGAGTTGCAACTTCGCTTATACGTACCAGTTCCCAGAGGGCGACGCTCGGGTTCGGGCTCGGTTACGTGATCAAGCCGCGGACTGTTTTCAGTTTCGATGTAGCCGGGGGCATCGCTCATATCAACGATGCGCGGAATGAAAGCGCGACGAGCAACCTGCTTGAACGGGAAAGAAAAAGGGCTGCCTTTCTTTCACTGCATGCAGCGCTACAGGCCGATGTCTGGCGCCGCTTATTCGTCAGCGGATCGTTGCTTTCCGTCACTCAATCGCGGGTATCAGATCTGAGTCTCTATCCCGATCGTTATGGACGCGTCATGAGAAGCGATGGCCTGTTTCAGCCGAATGGCCGCTCGGCTGATCGGTTCACAGACTACTTCTCAAATATTGGTCTCGGTTGGCGATTCAACCGAAACTTTCTTGGCGAATATATTTTCTCCACAGATTTTGGCCAGACCTCGGCCCGACATACGCTCCTCTTTCGCTACACACTTGACCGGGGCGAAAATGGTAAGTAGTCGGCCTCTTGGATGCTACTCGCGCAGAGCGGCTCTGCACAAAAAGTCTAAAATTCATGAGTGCGTCCAGAATGGAGTAACGCTGAAAGCGTTGGCTAATGTCAGCCCAGGCCGGGGAGGGCCATAGCCCGCACGGGGTGGGAGTGTTTGCTTTGAAACCCTGGGTTCAAAAATGCCCGAGGAGATTCTTCGCAACCCCGACTGGTCGGGGTTGCGCCTTCGAAAAATGAGATGCGTTTTCCCAGGGTTGCCAAAGCGCAACCCTGGGCTGGAATTGGCGAACGCTTTCAGCGTTATTCATTTTCTGATAAGTCTTCTCAAAGTGGGTAGCATTTCGACTTTTTGTGCAAAGCCACGCAGAGCTGTATACTTTCCGCTTGTACCTACATACTACGATCTTGGCGATCGAATGCCGCCCCGGTGACCAAATGCCGCCAGCCCACGTTCGGAGGGGCGTCAGTGTGTAACATCATTTTTGCCAATCAGGCGAATCGTTAAGACGTTCCGCCGGGAATAACTATTGCACCAACAAATGCCTCGAAACAGCAGGTTCTTCTTGCGTTTGATCTTAATCGACCAGACGGACTCTCACTCAGTAAGGTTAAGCCTCACCTCAACCTGGAGCGCGACAAATTGTGATGGGCAAATGTTTTAGAACTATCGCCTTATGCAGCGGCTTCGCACTCTTCGTGAGTGCGCTCTGGCCGCCTGGTGCGGTTGCGGCAGTGGCTGCTCCAGGAAGTATCAAAGGCGTCGTCAGAGCAACCACTGGAGCTTCTGGTACTCATTCAATCGCTCTTGCGAATTCGCGGCTCATGCTGGTCAATCGCGATTTGCCAACCCAGGTGTTCAAGACCGTGACAGACGATTCGGGAGCTTTTGCTTTCAACGATCTTCCCGCCGCTTCCTACCTTTTGACGGCTGAGGCTGACGGATTGCCGACTGTGACGCGGGAGATTAGTTTGACCGATGGCGCCAGCCTCACAGTTGAGATTGAACTGACGGCGTCGCTTGCAGAATCCGTCACGGTGCGCGACGAGGAAGGCTTATTAAGCACGGCCGAGACGACTACTTCCAATATCGTTCGCGAGCAGACTTTGAAGGATGTCCCGCTGCGAGCCGAGAACTATCAGAGCGCGTTGCCGATGACTCCGGGCGTAGTGCGCGGTGCTAATGGAGATGATCATGTGAAAGGCGCGCGCGACGGCCAAAGCGCCTACACTGTTAACGGCGCAGATGTTACTGATCCGGCTACCGGTAAAATTGCTTTTGATATTCCCTTAGAAGCGGCAGCCACTGTCCAGGTTGAGGAGAACCCTTACTCGGCGGAGTTCGGAAGACTTACCGGAGGCTCGACCAATCTCGAAACAAAAAGCGGAAGCAACGACTTCAAGATAAGGGCCGCGCGATTCTTCCCAACTTTTCGGTACATCCTCTGGGGTCAGATAGATTCGTTTCGGCCGCGCGTGACCTTCAGCGGACCGATCATTCGTGAACGTTTATTCTTCCTGCAGTCTTTTGAGTACCGCTTTACGCGGGTGCGCGTGCCAGGCCTTCCGTCGCCGCGAAATGATTTCACATCTTCGGCATTCAATTCTTTCTCGCAAATTGATCTTAATATCAACAAGAATAATCGCGCCAAGTTTGTAGCAGCGTTTTTCCCGCAGACGACACACCACGTCGGGCTGAACACCTTCAACCCACAGGAGACAACGCCGGACATTAAACAGCGAGGCTCGCTCTTTTCGATTTCGGAGCAGGCAATCTTTGGCGACGCATCATTTCTCTCATCCGCGCTGAGCTACAAGACGTTTGATGTGGACGTTTTACCGAAAGGCGCGCAGCCGCTGACGCTCTTACCAGACCGGAACACGGGCAACTACTTCGCTGAAACTCGCCGGCAGACTCGTCGCTTTCAGTGGCAGGAAACCTATTACGCGCGCCCTCTCACGTTCGCTGGGCAACATTCTTTTAGACTCGGCGCCGAGCTCGACCGCACTACCATTTCAGGCCGATTTCGCAACAACTCGATTCTTGTTCGTCGCCACAACGGCACGCTGGCACAGCGCATAGACTTCACCGCACCAAGTGCGACTTCGTTTCGAGTGGGCGAAGGCTCCGCCTTTGCACAGGACCATTGGACCGTCAGCAAGAAACTTGGGATTGATGGCGGATTGCGTCTGGATCGAGACGCAATCGTGGGCCACTCTAACCTTGCGCCACGCGTCTCGTTCATGTTCGTGCCGTTCAAAGACAATCGCACGATCGCTCGCGGAGGAGTCGGCCTCTTCTACGATCGTATGCCGCTGTCAGTCGGTTACTTTGACGCCGTTCTTTCGGGGCTCGAAGGTGACGAGACCGATCAGCTTGCGGCTTCGGCGAGTTTTAAGGATTATCCGCAGCGCGTCGTGACGACCTTCGCGAACGATGGAGTATCTATAACCGATGGTCCTCGCCGCTTCCGCAACGTTGTTGAGGGACCTTTGCGCAACCTGCGCAGCGGGCGTTGGAGCCTGCAGCTCGATCAGGGGCTGACGAAAGATCTGACGATGCGGATCGGGTTTCTCGAGCGCAAAACAACAAATGAACTGATCATTGCCCCACGGAGGGTACGTTCCAGTTCGGGCACGCTGGTTCTCAGCAATACGGGGCGTTCACAGTATCGGGAACTGCAACTGCTTGGTCTCTACCGCAATCCACATTGGGGCTACTGGAATGCTTCCTACGTTTGGTCCAGCGCCCGAGGCGACCTCAACACGGCGGACAATTTTCTTGGAGACCTTCCGGCGTTCGTGGTTCGTCCAAACGAATATGGGCCATTGCCTTTCGACGTCGGGCACCGGTTTCTCCTGAACGGTGAGTTGAAGTTGCCATCCGACATTGCGTTTTCACCGTCGCTGGAGATCCGCTCAGGGTTTCCGTATTCAATTGTTAACGAGCAATTGGATTTCGTAGGATCGCGCAATCGTGCCGGGCGCTTCCCGACATACATGTCGCTTGATCTACAGGTCACAAAAGGATTCCGCATCCCGATGTTTGAGAAGCATAAGGCGCGCATCGGAGCTGCTGTATTCAACATTACGAATCACTTCAACCCACGCGATCTGCAGAACAACCTGGGCAGTCCAAGCTTCGGCCAGTTTTACAACAGTCTGGGCCCATCGGTTCGCGGAAAATTTGATGTGGCCTTTTAGGTTTGTTCTCTGGGTAGCAAGAGCGCAGAAACTTGTTTTTTAGCAAGAATTCATTTGCGGAAATCGCCTGCCGCGTGAACGCGGCAGGAAAGCATTCGCCATGAACAGTCTGCCGCTAATTTTGGTTTGCGGCTCAACCCCGGCGCTGCGTCTCTGCGCCAGAAGATTTTCGGGCGGTGAATCGGTAAACGGATGATCGGTCGTTTCGCAAAAACTGTTGGGCTTGCTCTCGGTCCTGTGCTGATCTTGCTTTTAGGCTTGACCCCTGAGAGCTCAGCGGCCCAACTCAATCCTACGTCTCAGCCGCCATCCGGCATTCTCCGCGTCACCGTAATCGATGCTCAAAAGCATTTGCTAAGAGGCGTGAGCTGTTCGCTGCTTCGCTCAGATCAACCCACGGCGGCCGTTGCGACCGCAACTACCGATGACCAGGGCGTCGCTGTTTTTGCCTCCATACCGCCCGGCTCTTACATTCTCCGCGTTGCCGGTACAGGCTTTGAAACGTTTACCCGGGCCGATGTGCTTGTTAAGGACGACGCCACCTCGGACATCAATGTGGTCTTAGGTGTTGCGTCTGTCGCAGAAAGCGTAACGGTCGAGTCGCCAAGCGAAACGGCGACAACCGTCGAAGCGGGTGCCTCAACAACAACTGGCAATCTCCAACGCCAGGCAATGCAACGACTACCGCTGGCGACCGCTCGCATCGACGAGGCGTTGCCATTGATTCCCGGAGTTGTTCGTTCGTCAACCGGCGAAATCAGTATGAAAGGTGGTAGCGAACAACAAAACGCTTTGCTGGTCAATGGTCTCAATGCCGCGGACCCGGCAAGTGGAAACTTTCGCCTGAATCTGCCGGTAGACTCGGTAGAGGCAGTGCAAGTATTCCAACATCCATATACAGCTGAGTACGGGCAGTTTACTGGTGGCGTAACGCGAATCGAAACCAGGCGCGGCGGCGACCACTGGCATTGGGAACTCAACGACTTCTTTCCTGATTTCAGATTCAAAGGTGGGCACATCAGGGGAATCGCTGAAGACACGCCACGTTTGAACTTCAATGGTCCCCTGATTAAGAATCGTCTTTTCCTTTCGCAGTCCCTTTCATATGTGATCGCCAAAACCCCGGTGCGTGGTCTGACGTTCCCGGATAATGAGACGAAAACGGAAAGCCAGAGCTCCTTCTCTCAAGTGGATCTGATCCTTGGTAGTAACCATTCGCAGACGTTTACATTCGGCTACTTCCCCGAACGGAACCAGTTTGTTGGTCTGGATTTCTTTCGGCCTCGGCCTGTTACTCCCAACTACAAACAGCGTGATTTCGTTTTTACTGCCCACGACAATTACGCGTTCGAATCTGGTCTGCTGCAGTCTTCTTTTTCCCTAAAGACTTTCAATGCCAATGTGTGGGGACAAGGAGCGCTGGATCAAACTTTGACGCCGACGGTTGAAGCCGGTAACTATTTCGCTACCCAGGCCAGGCGATCTGTCCGTAAAGAGGTTCTCGAGGTCTACCAGCTACCGCCGCAAAAATTCTGGCGCGGCTCGCATGACATCAAAGTCGGCTTTGATTTCAATAGCGTCAGTAACCGGTTGCACTACTCCGCGCGTCCAGTCAACATCGTGCGTGGTGATGCGACGCTCGGCGAGCGGATCACATTTGATCCGGCTCATCGCATCTGGGGAAATAATCGAGAGTACGTCGGCTTCGCCCAGGATCGCTGGCTGCTGCGTCCGAATCTGAGTTTTGATCTCGGCCTGCGTTACGAGAACCAAAGGATCGCCAGTGAGCAGAACATGGCCCCTCGTGCAGGCTTTGCCTGGTCGCCTTTCAGTAACGATGAGACGGTAATACGCGGTGGCATTGGTATTTTCCATGATAAAGTTCCGCTAAACATCCGCAACTTCAATCGTTACCCGGCGCGCACCGTTACGCGTTACGGGCCGGATGGGTTGACCATTATCGACAGTCGTCGTTTTACCAACGTACTGGTCGACACCGCGCCCATCACCCCTCTGGACTTTCGCTTCTCAAACAGAGAAGCGGGCTTCGTGCCAAGAAATCTGACGTGGAACACTCAACTGGATCAGATCGTCAACCCGTGGCTGACCCTGCGCGCCAACCTCATCGGGAGTCGGACCACAAGCATCTACATTGTGAACCCGGAGTTCGATTTCCGTGGGCAAAACGCAATCGTGCTGCGGTCGGCGGGACGGGCGAGCTATCGTTCTCTGGAACTTACCGCGCGGTTTGCACTACCAAAGAAGAACGCTTTCCAAGTCTCTTACGTACGGTCGCGTGCTCGCGGCGACCTCAACGATTTCAACAGCTACTTCGGAGATTTTGGTCAGCCAGTGATCCGGCAGAATCAGTTTTCTAACCTTCCTTTTGACGTTCCGCATCGCCTGATTGCGTGGGGAACTGTGGCGTTGCCCCATCGCATCAGCATTGCGCCCATCATTGAAGCGCGCAGTGGCTTTCCTTTTTCAGTGCGCGATGCGGAACAGAATTTCGTGGGTGTTAGAAACTCCAGCCCGACGCGCTTTCCCGCGTTTTTTGCAGTTGATACGGAAATTGCTAAAGAGTTCCAGATTACGAAGAAGTTTGGCCTGCGCCTGTCGCTGCAAATCTTTAATGTCACCGACCACTTCAACCCGCGCAACGTAAGGGCAAACATTGCCGATCCGGCCTTCCGGCAGTTTTCGTCTTCTTACGGACGCTACTTCTCGGGCGGCTTCGATATTCTTTTTTAGACGTAACGCAGTTTCCTCTACAACTCGCGGCCGTCCCATGAAGTCAGTACCACCACGCGGTAGCGGGTGGGTTTTCACGCGCAACCAAGATCCCGACTGAGTACCGCTAACCGGACCCACCCGCTACCGCGTGGTGGTACTGACTTCATTGGACCGCCGCCTCATTAGTTGCGCTGCGATATAAGTGAGTGTAATCACGAAGGAAATAAAGCTGATGATCTGTCCGGTCGTTTCAGCTCTGCTTCGTTTCATTTCTAATAGAACATCATGAGTACCTTGAGGTATTGAAAGGCTAATCAGACCATCGGGCTGCGAGGGTTGGAGAGGTAAGTTTGAAGACTCCGCAGGCAACTGGGCCGTCCAGTTAGGATAATAAAACTGCGATACATTGATCTTCATGCCTGCCGGTGTTTCTACATGCAAGCCGATGTGGCCAGGACTCCAACCAGCAATTCTTACCTGACCCGTACCCTCGACGATGTTGAACTTAGAAAGACTTCCTTCCGACTGACCGACTCTTTGCAATAGAGCCTCAAATTTTCTGTTCATCGACGCGTCCCAGATTGTTTCATTACTCGATGTCTCCCAGTCCATCTCTGCCATCGCTGTGTTCCACCGCGGATAGTATTCAGGGACCTCTCGCTCTTGCTCGATCTCTCTGTTTTTGTAATCAATCTCGTCCTGAGAAGAAGTGTCAAAAGAGTATGCTCGCCACATGGCCCACCCTGTCGCGGGAAGCCAGGTAGCGATGAGCAGGATGCCGGTTATCCAAATTACCGGAGTCCCCACACGGGCGGCCCGCGTGGGGTGGCCTACCTTCATCGAACCCGGTCGGCTCGTTCTGAACGAATAAATCGACAAGGCCAACAGGGCTGTGGTTGCGAGGGATAAAATCGCATTGAACCGCCAGGGAAATTGAATCTTCTGTACCACTGGAAAGATCAGCCAAAATGGCCGGCTGAAATCGGTCATCATGAATATGCTTGCTATTGCCACAACTAACCAGAAAATGTTGAGTTGCCTCGTAAGCCTGTGCGGGTTGAGACGAACGATGATAAATGCACAGGAGGCAATCGCGGCCAGGTCGAGCGTTAACAGCAGCAACGGTAGTTTCTCATCTCTCCAGAGAGAGAAATTGGAAAATAAAAGCCAGTTCTTGTACGAGAAGTAGCCGGTAGTCATCCGGTCAAGAAAAACCAGCTCCTGGGTTGTCATCGCGGGCCAAAGAAAGACAGCAGACAACCCGATCCCCAGCGCTAACCCGGTTAGAACAGTGCTCGTCACTCTTAGCTTCTGACCCCTGGACGAGAGGTAGAAGGCGTAACAAACGGGTATGGGTGAAAAGATCAGTGTTGTCGGCAGGTGAGTCATTAACAGCAGCGCGTAGCCGACAGCCAATCCCGCCACTGCGAGCTTATTAGTGTTAACGATTTTATGAGTGAAAAAGAGAATTAACGGCATCCAGACGAACGCCCAGTATTCTGCAAACGATCCACGTATATAAAGATCCGAAGCCAGGTGATAGGGCGTGGCCATGTAAAGCACCGCGGCCACCAAAGCGGAATTGCGATCAGTTAGATCTTTGAGCCATAGGTATGCGCAGAAGCCGGATGCGATCAAGGCGAGGGAAGCAGACAGTCCAAGTTGATGCCAACCATAAAGGTCACCAGGGAAGAATGGTTTGAGTAGGCTGGTTAGGAAAAATGGGACGGGCGGATAGTAGTAAAAGACCGGACTACCCAGACCTTCATTCATTCCCATCAGCCAGCGTGGATAAAGATCAGCGGCCCAGAGCTGGGTTGAAAAATGTGTGTACCAAAGAGCGTGGTGCGAGACGCCGTCGTCGCTGAAAAAGGGGATGCCGTAGATGATAGCTGGAATAGTGAAAATAACTCCGGCCGCCGGGATGACCAAAATGGGGAATAGCTTTGATTGGACCAGGTTGCTTGCACCCGCTTTGATGAACGTCAGCATTTCAATTCTCAAGGTGACCGCGTTTATCGAAGTCTACAATACCTTTGAGCAACCTGGATTCAAGTTTGGAGTAAAATTCTCATAAACAATACTAAGTAAGTCCCGATCACTATCAACCCGGAACCGGATGGGCCAGCGGACGCAGGTAGCGGGTGGGCTCAGCCTGAAGGGCTGTCAGATAGTAGCCGGTGGTCGCAGCGTAGCGCAGACCACCGGACAACAATCGAGAATAATTCCACACCCGGAACGGGTGTCAGAAAAACGGTGGCACCCCTCCGGGGTACGGACCACGTGGGCACCCCGTTCCGGTGGTCTGCGCTACGCTGCGACCACCGGCTACTATCTGACAGCCCTTCAGGCTGAAAATCCGCTCGATTGGTTTTCACACGATGCAACCGCGTTGCGGTTGAATCGTCCATTCAATTCTGTAACCCAGGGTAGCCGAAACGGCAGCCCTGGGCTCTGAGACACAACCGCTTTGCGGTAAAGCAGTTCACGAGTCAATGCTCCTTTCCATCGGTGTATCGCACCTCCCGGCCTCGTCCTTCAGCTCGCGTATCACGATCGATCTTCTGAAACGATGTTCCGGCCAAATTTGACCACGCGGCGACACTTTGTCGCCCGCTGTAGCTTCAGCGGCGGCATTGCGCCGCTGGCTTACTCAAAGAGCCGCGCTTCAAGGACTCATATTCTAGTCGATTCAACTCCCGTTGGCTGCTGAGTTTAACCTCCCCTTCATTTTGAGAGCGGCACATCCGTTGCTCTCCACTTCCAGAATGCTTTCAGCCCGGGGTTTTCCACCAAGGTATAAATGTGAAGAAGAGACTGATGGTCGAGAGTGCTTTCAGGCAAATCCGTCGCGGCTTCAACCGGCCGTTCATGGTGATGTTTGAGACCACGCTGCACTGCAATATGAAGTGTGGCTATTGCGCTATCTGGCAGAACCAACAGCCCGAAGATCGCGCGGTGCGCGAACGCGTCTTTGCCAGGATGGATGAGGCCGCAGCGTTCGGGGTCTTCGCGTGGAGCTTTTCCGGCGGCGAGCCGTTGATGAATCCGCACATGCCGGATTACATCGAGTATGCCGCGCGCAAAGGCTTCTACACTTCAATGCCGACCAACGGACTGGCTCTTAAACGTTACGCGGAAGCGTGTGTGAAGCTGGATCAGTTGGAAGTCTCCATTGATACGCTCGACCGCGAGAAGTTTGCGCAACGCCGCGGGATCGACGGCTTGCCGGCAATACTCTCCGCGCTTGATTACATCAAGGGCAACCTTCATCACAACACGATTCAGATTAACGCGGCGGTCGATCTGGAAAATCTTGAGGACCTGCCGGCGCTCGCGAGCTATTGCCAGGAACGTGGTTTTCTTTTGCACACTGAAGCCGTGCACAACGTCGTGCGCACTACCTGGAAGACGGAAGACGTTGAGATGGAACGCGACGCGCTGGATAAAGTCGCCGGCTACTTGCTGAACTTGCGCAAACAATACAAGTGCGTGCGCTTCTACAAGGACTACTACAAGTTTTATCGCGACGATGGGTTCTCGAAGAAGTTTCCCTGCCGGTCGGCTTCACACTTGGTCAATATGCGGCCCGACGGCTCGATTCAGTTTCCCTGCGCGTTTGTGCAATTGCATCGCGGCGCGCCCGAAATGTCATTGCAGGAAATCTACAACTCTCCCGAAGTGAGAAAGATCATCATGGAATCGCCGGAGATGTGGGACTTCTGCAAGGGCTGCAAAATCGGTTGTCCTTACGAAGTCTCCGCTTATCGCAACAGCCCGCTGACAGCAATGCGCTCGGCGTGGGATTTTCTACAGCTCTCTTGAGAAAAACTTTCAGGTGCTGACTCTCAGAAATGGTTACTGGAGAAACTTTGCTCGAACAGGAACAAGCCCGCGGCACAGGACAGATACTGGACCGAACTGAGCCTGTCGCTGTTCGTGTGCGCGGTCTCGTCAAGCGATACGCGGACGGAACTGAAGCCAATCGCGGGATCGATCTGGACGTGCGGCGCGGAGAGTTAGTTTCGATTCTCGGGCCTAACGGCGCCGGCAAAACCACATTCTTGAGACAGCTCTCAACCGAACTTCGTCCTTCCGGAGGCAGCATAGAAATGTTCGGTATGAATGCAGTGTCGGCCCCTCAGCGCGTGAAGCAAATGATGGGCATTACGCCGCAGGAGGCCGGAGTGTTTGGGTCGTTGACGGTGCGGGAACACTTCGAACTATTCGGACGTTTGAAAAATCTTTCGAAGGTGGAGGCGAGCGCAGCTACTCGCGAAATAATCAGGTCCTTAGGTCTCGTTGCAGAAACAGGAAAGCGCGTCGGCTCTCTTTCGGGCGGACAGCGACGGCGCATCCTGATCGGGTTGGCGCTGTTGGGCCGGCCGCCATTACTCGTGCTGGATGAACCGACAACGGGTCTCGATCCGTCGTCGCGTCTGGCCGTGTGGGGGGTAATCCGGCGGGCCGTTACCGATGGCGCCACCGTCATCCTTTCTACTCATTACATGGAAGAAGCCGAACGCCTGAGTGATCGCATCGGCATCATTGCGCAGGGACGACTCATCGCGTTTGACACACTCGATGAACTTCTCAGCCGGCTCGAGCGGAGTTATCGGCTGAGCTACCGTGACCCGCTCGATCCGTTTGGAGAGTTGTGCGTTCACTATTTTGCAAACTTCAACGAAGCTCGCGAGCAGGTTGCAGTCGCCCAGCTTTCGGAATACTCAATCGCGCGCGCATCGCTCGAGGACGTTTACTTCACGCTGACCGGCGAACACTTCGCGCCGGGAGAGGCGGAGAGCGCATGAGGCGTTTGACAGACATCATCTGCGTCTTCCGCATTCAGCTCATGAGCATGCGCGCTGAGGCGGGGCCATTTTTCCTCGCGGCTCTCGTCTTTCCAGCAGGGATGTACTTGTTTGCAAACGCAGTCGGCGGCGTGGAAGCCGCGCAGAATCAGAGCCGGCTTCGATTTCTGGCGGGCTCCATCGTCTTCTCGCTCTCGCTCACATCCATCAGTTGGCTCGGCTATCTGCTGCTTGAAAACAGATTCACCGGACGACTGAAACTGTTTGCCACGCTGCCGCTCGCGCCTTCTTCGTACATCCTCGGCTTCCTCGGCTTCGCGTTTGTACAGGCGGCGCTGGGGACGACCGTGTTGGTTTTGATCGGACGCATTCTCGGCGTAGTCATGCGACCCAGTCTCCCGCTGCTGACTTTAGTTGTGATGCTAACGGTACTATGCCTGTGCGGGTTTGGCGTCATCATCGCGGCGCGTGCGCGCAGTTTCACCGAAGGCTCACTGCTTACCGATGCGCTCGGCGCCGGACTCGTCTTTCTCGCGCCCGTTTACTACACACCGGAGACAATGCCGCAGAGTTTGCGAATCGTTTCGCAGTTTCTACCGACTACCTTTGCGGCGCGTGCCGTCAGGACGACTCTTACCGGCGGTCATCAAATCGGGAGCGATGCGTTAGCACTCGGCATTATGGCCGTTGTGACCCTCGCGCTTGGTTTCAGAATGACGAAGTGGAGGGAAGACTGAGGAAAGGCAAAGGTACAAAGGTAAAAGGCAAAAGGTCAGGAATAAATACAATGACAAAGTCGTCCTCTGAGCGCGGGTTCAACCGAACTTTTGCCCTTTACCTTTTGCCTTTTTAATTATGAACATTCTTGTGCTTACTTTGTCGTTTGGTTCCGGTCACGTGCAGGCCGCGAGGACCATCGCGCGCGAAATAAAAAGACAGGCACCATACGCAGAGGTGTCGGTCCTGGACGCGCTCGCAGACTGCCGGTTTTTGTTTCGGGCATTTTATGTGTGGCCTTACTGGGCCATGGTGCGCTACGCGCCGGCGCTGTGGGATCGTTTCTTCACTCGACGGACCGCGAGTATGAAGCAGGACACGGCGCCGGCGTGGGCGTTTCGATTCGGCTGCCCGCGAGTGTTTAGAGAGATTGTCGACTTCAAGCCTGATGCAATCGTCGCTACCGAAGTTGCAGCCTGCGAGCTGGCGGCGATGGCCAAACGCGATGGACTCACCCCGGCGCGAATCATAAGTGTCATTACCGACTACGAAGCTGAACCGGTGTGGGTGAAGAAAGAAGTGGATGCTTATGCCGTCGCTGACGATCACGTGCGCGAACAGTTATGTAATTGGGGCGCAACTGCCGCAAGCGTCGTTGTCTGTGGCATTCCAACCGACCGCAAGTTTTGCGAACGGCATGACGAGTTGGAAACCCGAATGGGTCATGGCATCACTGATGATGCCCCGATTGTTCTTCTCATGGGCGGAGGTAGGGGACCGACGCACATGAACGAGGTGGCGGCGAGATTGTGCGAGGGCGGCCAGCCTATGCACATCATCGCCGCCACCGGGCACGACACCCTA
>Ga0137394_10002033_pt1 | contig 14885 bp, 12 predicted proteins | sample czobulk116metaG_FD_108278 | JGI IMG/M metagenome (GOLD analysis project Ga0137394, IMG submission 108278) | Vadose zone soil microbial communities from Angelo Coast Range Reserve, California, USA - czobulk1.16 metaG | ecosystem: Environmental > Terrestrial > Soil > Vadose zone | place: USA...
AATAATGAATATTAAGGACCCAGAACCGATTCGAAAGATTGGCTGGCGCAAACTGGTGAGACTTCGCGCCCGAAGTGGTTCGGCCGCCCAAAAGCATCATATCGCCTTCGGTGTCATTCTTTTCAATTTCGCCGTTCCACCGGCCGGAACGCCTTTTAAGCCAGGCGACGAATCAAAGAATACGCAGGTAATGCTGGTCACCGAGTTATCGAGCGTGCCCGAACCAAACAGTCCCGGGCCAGCAACCCTTTATTGGCTCGATTACAAAGCTTTTTCTGACAATAAGGGCACGTTGTCGCTGGCTCTTGACCAAACGTTTGACGCCGACGAACTGACCCCCTCCAAGAATGGAACTAAGTCGTATTTTGTGCCCGATGGTTGTGTTGCATGTCATGGGAGCAATGGTCGGCGTCCTCTTGTTAACTACCTCGACACGGATCACTGGTTCGACAGGCTTGAAAATGATTTCCCAAGCCTCAAAGCTAGCGGCCAAGCGCTGCTTTTTGACGCTCAGACCAACGATCCTAATTCAGCCGCATACAAAACTGCCTTTGACGTGATCGCCAAGTTTAATCGCGAGGCTGATGAAGAAGTAAAAAATGCGCAACCGAAGCACGATGAGGTTCTCGCGTCAGCAAAATGGCTGGAGGTCCATGCCACCAACTATAATCACGTGCTGCCGACCGACCGCGCAATTGGCCTCGGACCGCGTTGGTCGTCAAGCGATCCGACCGACGTGAAAACGCTCGCGGCTTTCAATCAATATTGCTTTCGCTGTCACGGAACTGTGAAATTTTCCGTGTTTAATAAGCAGGAGATTCGTAAACCAGAATTCCGAGCCCTGATTGACCAAGCGATCAGAAGCGATGCTCCTCTCGGCCTCAAAATGCCTCCTGACCGACCCTTGCCCGACGAGATACGAAATTTACTGCACGATTTCACCCAGTAACCAAGGAATACAACCTTATGCCCCGACAATTTCGAATTCATCCGGCAATAGCCGTTGCTCGGATGGGCAATTCAACTGAACATTTTCTTGGTCCTGAAACGCCAGGGTTCCCCGCCAATTCAATCAACGGAGTGAATTTCAATTCGTTTCGTGATAGCCAGGGCAAAATTTTACGTCAAGGCGTTCGTTTCCGAGTATTCGAATACGCTCAGGCTGCGAATGGCGCCGTTTCCAATTCAAAGGAAGTTGCCATTGGTGCTGATGTAGTTGACATCGAATGGCGTGTGCACATGGTCAACCGCAAGGCCTCTTTTTATGCGTTTTATGGCCAGTTCGGTGCCGAGGATAATTACGTAAAGCGGAGTCAGCTTGCGGCTGACGCACAAATCAAACGAGCAGGTGACGAGCCGTCTCGGACTAATCGTCGAAATGCGAATATCGTGTCGGAGACCGAGCGCGCCGCGCAGCTTGAAATAGACCCAGGCGAGAAAATCGTCAGCAACAATCAACGTGGGCCGGTTGAACTCTTAAACACCAATTCCCAAATCCCAATAAAATCATTGGGCACAATACAGGTCGAGACTTCAGGTTCGGGCCGCTTGGTCGTGCTTGGCGGTTACGGCGAGTCCAACTCGACAGAGACACCACCTCGTCAGATAGATGAATATGCGAACAATGACACTTGGTTCGATGATACGAGTGACGGATCAGTAAAGGCGCGAATCCGATTGAGCGATGGGACGTTAATTGACGCTGACCCGGCTTGGATAATGGTGGGTCCACCGGATTTTGCCCCCGGCATAGGAAATGTCGTCAGTCTTTTCGATACGCTGTGGGACACGGCCGTGAGAGAAGTTGATTTCATGCCTTCTACGCCATCAACGCCGATGCTCAGGTTGCTTCGAGAACAAAAAATAGCTTGGCAGACGAATGGAAATAAATCCCTCGCTGGATTTAAGCCATTATTTGTGCGCGACATCTACCCCCTTCTGAAACGCGCCGTCGGGGCACGAGACGTTCATGTCTCTGGAACCACTGAGAATCCTCACTACCATCAGAGGTTGTTTGGTAAGTGGGCGGTCCTCTCTGCGCTTTCCGGACCGAACTTCGAACAAGGGAAGAAACTGCGAGAGGGTATTTTCCCTTGGATGCGTGATATCGATGATCCTGACCCCCAAGCGAAATGGGACAAAATGCCGCGCGGCCTTGGCGACTTCTACACGACGCTCGATGCCGATTTTAGAACCGCTGATCCCCGTTGTTTTCTCAGTCTCACGCGAATCCAATACGCGCTGCTACGCGAATGGGCAAATGGGAACTTCATTGACGACTGGCCACCTGCCTCGGAGCCGAAGGTCACACCCAACTCTATACCGACGCCCGATGAGCTTGATTGCGCGGCTGTCGAAAACTGCGTTGGCGGGCCTTTCTATCCCGGAATTGAGATTAGTTGGCTGATACGTGTGAAGGATTTATTTTCTGAGCCCTTCCGCCTAAAGATCCCTCGCGAACCAGAAGACTCCTCTGCGGCTCAAAGCCCGCCGCTTGTTGTGGGCTCCTTACTTTTTCGCCCCGGCTTTTTTAGCCAGCAAATGGCATTGCCTTGGCAGGCCGATTTCTACGATTGCCATAAGGAGGATTGGGACGACCCAGACGGAAAGCAGTTTTATTTCATGTGGTGGACTGCTCATCGTCCTGATGATGTTTTTCCGTCCGGAGGAGACAAACAGGTGCGTTGGGTAAGGAAGTTTGATGATCCGGCAAAAACTCCCGAGGAGAACGAAGAGGACCTGCTGCGTTTCGAACAAATGCAGAGCCGTTGGTTTGAACTCAAATTTGTGAGCGTTAGGAAAGAGAATCATTATGAAGAAGAGCCTTAGCCAATGATTGAGGCCGACGTTGTAATAGTTGGAGGCGGTCCCGCGGGCTGCGCAACAGCGCTCACACTTATGCAGCGTGGTTTATCAGCAGTAGTTATTTCCACGTCAGCAAAGAGTAAGAAACCAACCGAGACAGCCGTCCCGGTATTAGCACAAATTCTTCGCGCGCTTAATGCTGAAGATGCTCTGCGCGGTTGTGAGCCGTGTTACGGCATCTGCTCAGGCTGGGGTAGAAAAGTGCCGGCCCTTCAGCCAAGCATCATCGATCCTTTTGGACACGCGTGGTTCATCCACCGCTCGAGATTCGATGATTACTTGCAGCATGCAACACGTGAGGTGGGGACGATTTGGTTACACGAACGCGCACGGAGCGTGGATTTTGACGCAGATGGAGTTTGCGTGACTACCACGGCTACGCCGGTTCGTGCACGCTGGCTGGTCGCTGCAACTGGCTCTCCGGCTTGGTTAGCGCGGATCACGGGGCAAAAACAATTAAGCCTCGATACATTGATCGCGTTCTGGGGATACCTTCCTATAACGCTTGAGGCGCGCCTGCTTTTCGTCGAACCGACTGACTATGGGTGGTGGTATCTCTGCCCAGCGGATGGAGAGCAGGCTGTGGCTTGTTTCGTGACAGACCCGCAATCCGCTCGTGCGCTTCGCGTAGCTGACGTACATATCTGGAACAAACTTATTCTGCAGACGATGCTGATTCGGCCGCTTAAATGTCAATCGTCGTCACGATTCCTCCATGCTGCACCCGTTGGCCTCAGTGCATTGCCTCGAAAATACGGCCATCGCTGGATTGCCGTTGGCGACGCAGCAGCAAAGCTAGATCCAATAGGTTCGTCCGGAACCATCGCCGCGCTGGACTCGGGTCAACGCGCCGCGCACGCCATTGCGGATGCTCTCCAAGGCAGCTTTGAGCGTGCCGAAGGCTACGACCGCTGGAATTCCGCACTTGTGCAAAAGTTTGCTCGCCAGCGCGACCGGCATTACGAACTTGAGGGGTCGAGGCGCATCGGTGGGTTCTGGTCCCGGCGCCTGTCCGACGCAGCATGAGATCGCGCAGGCCAGTTAAAACACCAAGACCATGATGGACTTTGAGTCTGATCAAATAGGTTATCAAACCCCTAATTATCCTGGAAACACGCAAATGTTTCGCGCCCGTCACTGTGTTGTGATAGTCACGGGGACCCTAATCTGGTTTTCAATTTCGGTGTAAATGTCCAGTGCAGGATCCTCGGGTTTCTAAGCTCACAATCAGAGCGTATGTGAGCCCGATTCCCACCGCGGCTGCGCCGCGTTCGCCACCATCCTATTACAGCCGACACGGCGATGTGCTACATACTCAGGAGATTGGCTGCCGTGCCTCCCAAATATCGGAATGAACAGAACCGCTAAAACATGCTTGTCCCAGAGTCCACCACGCTCTACGAGACGTCTCAACAACGTCAAAGAGAAAGCGATTGTATTCTTACGACGTGAGGGATTTTTGCCCTCAAGGAACCCCTTACAACGGATTGGGGCATTCCTTCAAGACTGAAGACGATTTGATCACGAGAGGACATCTTTCTTTTCTGACCGTGATCTTTCGTCTATCTCCCGTTGCATTTGTCGGGCCACGATGTCGACTCCATCGTCCACATCCTGAATCTTCTTCAGAACCTCGAGTCGAGCGTTATCGATTAAGGAAGCCAGCGGTTCCAATATTAATTCGACCAACTCTCCACGCGAGAGTGGCTGGCCATGGCTCTGCTGTTTTGGTTTTCGCTTTGGCACAACATTGAGGATACGCCCAAGCCAATCAACCAAAAGACACCGAGATTTGCCGCAGCGGATAAGTTTTTCCTCCGTAGTGAATCACTCAAACGCGCTGAGTTTTGCGCCCAGCTGTTCGGAGCTACCACTTGATCCACAACTTCTCCTCGATACCAGACTGACGGATCATCGTTTTCATAGTTCCGACAGGATAGCTATGATCAGCGAAATTTACTTCGACAGTCGTGTCGGGTTTCCTTCCAGAGCCTCCCTTAATCCGGGCCTGATGAGACCCTCCTAATTCTTTGAAGATCATAAAACCTTTCTCTTTAGAAATTTTGTGACATCCCGATAACTCCAATTATGCAACCTCCTTGCCATTCCACTAGAATAAAGACCCGGCCAAACTGTTGAAGACGCCAAAACTTGTCGGAGGTGGAAGTTTTCACTGTGTCCTAACGGTCGTTAGGATTCACTCTGTTACACTAAGGACTACATACATGGTATGTAGGGGCTACTGCTCGTAACGACCTGACTTTTACGGCTTAACCGCCGGACCACTGCCTCCCCCAACGTGTCGTCGGCTATCGCCCGACTTAACGCTTTTTCCTTCGGCTATCGGGTGCAGTCCCCCTAACCGGTGTCCTTTACCAAAAATCGTTAAGTCGGGCGCCACGGGCTAACCGCCCTGCCCCGACACGTTGGGGGACTGGTTTAGATAAGGCGCTATCGCATCGACGACGAACTCGCTACCGCGACCGTTCGCGCCGAAGCGCGAGTCAACAACGGGTTTACTAGCAAACGATTTCGCGGCTACCGTAAATACCACAAACCCGATTGGTTTGGAAAAAGCGTCGCCGCGAATGCGGCGTTCAAAGAGAGCCGCGCCGAATGGCCGTCCTTTGTAGTCAACTTGGCAAGTTGTGACTCCTTTCGGTCAACACGGGGTTCCCGTATTCTCCGAACGTCACTTCCCCATTCGGACTTCAAAACCAGTCGCCATTACCACGCCGGCGTGTCCCAAAACACTTCTGCCGGCGTTTGCGCGTTTCCGACTATCGCGCACGAAGTCTAATGACACGGAGACTTTTTCGGAGTGGCGACTGGTTTTGGAACCATGAATGACGATGAACCAAAAATCATCATTGGCGAACGTGAAGGCTGGGGCGTGTCAGTTCCATTCGGCATATCTGCCGAAGACCAACGACATCATATCTACATCATCGGAAAAACGGGTTCTGGGAAATCAACACTGCTTCACAATTTGATCATCCAGCACATTGCGCTCGGTCATGGAGTTGGATTGATTGATCCGCATGGCGACTTGGCCGAGGAATTGTTAAATCACATTCCGCCAAAGCGAGCGGATCATTTAGTGTATTTCAATCCAGGTGATCTCGAATTTCCGATTGGCTTGAACGTGCTGGCGAATGTTGCGCCGGACAATCGGCATCTTGTTGCATCCGGGATCGTTAGCGCATTCAAAGGGATCTGGCGCGATTCATGGGGACCTCGTTTGGAATACATCCTTTACAACGCTGTCTCGGCTCTCCTGGATTGCCGCAACGCCACGCTCCTTGGAGTCAACCGAATGCTCACCGACGATGCTTTCCGTGCCAAGGTAATTCGTCAAATCAAAGACCCGTTCATCAAAGCATTTTGGGCCGAGGAATTTGAAGGATACGACGATCGTTTCAAACGCGAAGCCATTGCCCCCATTCAAAACAAGATCGGCCAATTCCTTTTGAATCCTGTCGTTCGAAATATTTTGGGCCAGGTAAGACGCAAAGTGAGCATTCCGTTCATCATGGACAACCAGCGTTTATTCATTGCGAATCTTTCCAAAGGAAGTCTTGGCCACGAAAAAGCTGACCTGCTCGGTTCGCTCCTCACGACTCAATTCCAACTTGCGGCAATGGCGCGGTCAAAGCAATGGCAGGAGGATCGTCGCGACTTTTATCTTTTCATTGACGAATTCCAGAATTTTTCAACAGACGCCTTTGCCTCCGTGCTCTCCGAGGCGCGCAAATATCGATCGTGTCTTGTTCTTTCCCATCAATACATTGATCAGCTTCCACTTGCGATCCGACAAGCGGTGTTCGGAAATGTAGGAACGCTCCTTTCATTCCGGGTCGGTTATGCGGATGCTGAGGTGTTAGAAAAGGAGTTTGGAAAGGCGTTTCCTGCCACTGCCATCGCAGACCTTAATCGCTACGAGGCCATCGTGAAGCTGCTGGAAAACGGAACGAACCGAGAGCCGTTTCGGGCGAAGATGTTTCCGCCCCTCGAAAATCGAATTGCCCGGAAAGACAAGCTCATCATGAGATCACGAGAACGGTTCTCCATGAAGCGCACTGTGATCGAAGACAAGTTGAAGCGTTGGATGTCCCCAATGGACATTCCACAATAGTTACCGCAGCGCGCAAACCTTGCCGCCTTTCGAGTTGTCTTGCCGGCGGTAAGATCGAAAGCGGAGTTGCGTATCTTCTTTGCTCTTTAACCAAGGGCATTGTCGCGTCGCAATTTCGTTGAACCTAACCAAAGGAGACATCCAACCGTTATGAAAAAACCGGCAAAAGTTAATTCGCAGCCCGTCCAGAGAATCCGCCACGGTGCCGTGAGTGCGAGCATCTGGCGCAATGAAACTGACAAAGGACCGATGTTCAATGTCACGTTTCAACGAGCCTATATGGACGGGGACATCTGGAAAAACTCGGGCAGCTTCGGTCGAAAGGACCTCTTGGTCGTTGGACTTATCGCAGCCCGTGCTTTCGAGTGGATTGCCACTCAACCCCGAAAGGCAAAGCAATCGGCAGAGTCCCCGAAGCATGAGGACGATGTTCCTTTTTGAATCGAGCACTGCTCTCTATCACACCCTCTCTTTTTGGAGAGGGTTTTCTTATGGGAATTGAATCTTGCTCTTCGGCGCAAGCGTTGACCTCTTCCTCGTAATTCCCCTGTCAATATGATGGCCTCATGGAACCTTCCCGTCTTCCCCGCTTTGCGCGTGCTTCTGCGGTCGCTGCTCTACAGATTACGAGTCGTGACCGCGCGATCATCCGGTTGGTTCATCGACATCGGTTTTTGCGTTCCTCTCACGTTATTTCTTTGGTAAGCGGAAGTCGGCAGCAGATTTTGCGCAGACTGAAGCTGCTTTACCATCATGGTTACTTGGAGCGGCCGCGCTCGCAGCTTGATTACTACCATAAAGGTGGGTCACGGGAGATCGTCTATGGGTTGAGCGAAAAAGGCGCGGCACTTCTAAACCAAGAACCCAATACAGCCATCGGAGCGAAGTGGACAGATGAGAACCGCTCTGTTGGACGAATGTTTCTGGAACACGCACTTCTGGTTTCGGACGTAATGGTTGCGCTCGAACTCGCTTGTCGTGGATCCGCGAAGATTCGGCTCATTCCGGCGGAGGTGCTTGCCAAAGCTGCCATGGAGAACGCAAAGCCCTCACTGTTTCGATGGAAGGTGAATCTCCCGAGCGGGGCGAAACTCGGTGTCGTTCCGGATCGGGCTTTTGCTTTGGAATTTCCTGACCAAAGCGGCGGTTTCGAGCGCGCATACTTTTTCCTTGAAGCTGATCGCGGAACAATGCCCGTGATGCGCAAAAGTCTTTCCCAAACCTCCTTTTATCGCAAGCTCCTGGCTTACGAAGCGACTTGGACGCAATCGATTCATCGCAAGCGTTTTGGCTTTCACCGGTTCAGGGTACTCACGGTGACGACAAACCAAGCCAGACTGAAATCCATGCTCCAGGCCTGCTTGAAACTGGAGCGCGGCCATGGGCTATTTCTCTTCGCCGAACGAAAGTCGCTAAAGAACCTCACGGATGTTTCGTCACCAATCTGGCAGACCTACGATGGTGAGAGCGCGAGGTTGCTGAGCTAGGCGGTTTCATTCCCGTATTGCCGTACCCGGCAAGATTGAACGTCTAGTGCGCCGAGTTCATAGGACGCTAGGATACTCGACAGATCGCGGTTCATTTCCGAGCCGCAATTGTTCATCACAATAAAAATAGGAGTATTCCATGCCAAAATCATCATATGTCGACTTCAAGGCGGTCAAAGAGGCCGTCGCTATGGAGCATGTGCTCCAGCACTACGGCATCCTTGAAGACTTCAAGGGCAGAGGCGATAGCCTGAGTGGGCCTTGTCCGATTCACAACGGCACGAATCCAACTCAGTTTCGCGTGAGCATCAGCAAGGATTGCTGGAACTGTTTCGGCGACTGCAAACGAGGAGGCAATGTGCTCGACTTCGTGGCTCTCAAAGAGAACGTATCAATCCAAAAGGCCGCCCTCCTCCTTTGCGAATGGTTCAATTTGCAATTGGAGGATCGTACCCGCTCCAACGGCCAGGCCAGGCGCGAAGGTCCCGTTCAAGAGCGGAAAATGCCGTCCAGGACCAAAGCGGTCCCGAAGCAGAGCAGGACTCCTCAGGATGACGGCAAGCCGAATAAACCGCTGGGGTTTGAGCTGCAGAAGATTGATCAAGCCCACGAGTATCTAGCCGAGCGCGGACTTGAAGAAGCAACGGTTCGTGAATTCGGGCTGGGATTCTGTGCGAGCGGCAGCATGACAGGCCGGATCGTCATTCCCATTCACAATGGGCGAGGAGAATTGGTCGCCTACGCCGGCCGGTGGCCCGGCGATCCTGCCGAAGACACGCCGAAGTATAAACTTCCGGCCGGGTTCAAGAAATCGATGGAGCTTTTTAATCTTCATCGAGCGATTCGGGAACCCGTCAACCAGCCACTGCTCATTGTGGAAGGATTCTTCGATTGCCTTCACATCTGGCAGCATGGCTACAAGCGAGTCGTTGCCTTGATGGGCAGCAGTATCGCCGCGCCCCAAGTAGATCTCCTGCGGCGGCACCTACCCGGTGACGCCCAGGTGATCGTCATATTGGACGAAGACGACGCAGGGCGTACCGGACGTGAACAGGTCGTCAAAGCGCTCTCCGCGTTTTGTTTTGTAAAGCAATGCCCGCTTGGGGAACAAGACAAGCAGCCTGAGCATCTCTCGTTGGAAGAACTGTCTGGGATCACGGGAGGGCTCTGTGAAGCTGTATAAAGGGCGCAGACGCAAGTCATCCAATGCACAAACACCCGTGGCATCTTTCAATGACAGGGTGCTCGTCACTGCTGACGGTCGTCTGCTCGATCCTCGGCTGGACTTGTGGAACCACAGTCCAACAGGCTTCGAGTGGGGGTATTCAGGGAGTGGACCAGCACAACTTGCGTTGGCACTGCTCGCCGACCACTTGAACGACGATGAGGAAGCCGTCAGGCTGCATCAGGAATTCAAGCAAGCAGTTGTCGCAAATCTCGACCGCAGAAGCTGGCGACTCACCGGCGAGCAGATTCAGCGGATCGTGAACGCTCTCAAGGTGAACGGTTCGGTGAGCATGTCCGGAGTTCCGAACAACGTTGACGCATGAGCCCCATAAACACTCCCGTGGCGTTATTCCGCCTCGGACGGATTCTAAGCACGCCGAACGCCTTGGCTAAGCTCGACAACCAGGACATCCTCGTCGCGATTCAAAGGCACCAAGCCGGTGATTGGGGCGATGTACAACAAAGAGATCGCGAGGCTAACGACCAAGCTTTGGAAGAAGGCACGCGTCTTCTCTCCAAATATCACTCCGCACGCAGAATCAAATTCTGGGTCATCACCGAAGCGGATCGATCCGCAACGACAGTGCTGATGCCAGAGGATTACTGACCTCAACCTCTCCCCAATTGGGGAGAGGCTTTCCATTCCGTTAGACCAAATCTCGCTGCCAAACAAAGTGCCGTCCGCGCTTCCAGCGAGAGTTACCAAACCAGAAGCAACCTGTTGAAGCAGGTGGACGGCAAGAAAGAGAGTTCATTGAAAAAAGATGTTTATCAAGTCGTTACAGATCGAATCATCCGTCTGTTGGAATCGGGAACCGTTCCCTGGCGCAGGCCATGGAAAGGAGGAGATCAGGCTCCGCGAAACTTCGTGAGCTGCAAAGCGTATCGGGGGATCAATCTTTTCCTCTTGAACGCAACGGGCTTTTCATCCCCGTTCTGGCTGACGTTTCGGCAGATCCAATCGTTGGACGGCCGCATCAAAAAGGGTGAGAAATCGTTTCCGGTTGTCTTCTGGAAAATATTCGAGGCGGAAGAAAACGGTGAGACCCAAAAGATTCCGTTTCTGCGCTATCACAGCGTCTTTAATGTCGCTCAGTGCGAAGGAATCGCTCTTCCCGCTTTACCTGAGATGGAGAAACAATTCCGTCCGATCGAGAAATGCGAAGAAGTCGTTGCCCACATGCCCAGTCGCCCAACGATTGAGCACGGAGGCGGGCGCGCCTGTTATTCCCCGGTTCGGGACACGGTCAGCATGCCGGAGGTAAAACTGTTTGAATCCCCTGAAGCATATTACGGCACCTTGTTCCACGAGTTGACGCACGCCACCGGGCATGTCTCCCGATTGAATCGCAAGGAAGTCACCGAGCCGATTCACTTTGGCAGTGATCCCTACAGCCGTGAGGAGCTTGTCGCCGAAATGGGTGCGGCATTTCTCTCTGGCCACTCTGGGATTGAAAACACGACCCTCGATCAATCGGCCAGTTACATTCAAAATTGGTTGGAACGATTGAAGGACGACCGCAAACTTGTCGTTCACGCGGCAGCGCAAGCGCAGAAGGCTTGTGATTTTATCCTCAATGTCAGATCGGAGGAAGAAGGTCCCGCAGATCATAAAACGAAGGAATACAAAGTGGTCGCGTTGCGCGAATGTCCGTTGCCTGAACAGATGAAAATCTGCGACACGCCCGACACCGCTGCCGACTACTGGCGCCTGCATGTCGCGACAAACCCTTACTTCAACGCGGAGTGTGAATGCTTCGTCGTTCTGCTGTTAAACACGCGTCGCAGGGTCAAAGGACACCAACTCGTCACCATCGGCACGCTGGACACAATCCTAGTGCATCCACGCGAGGTGTTCCGTGTGGCGGTTGTTTGCAGCGCCGCAGCCGTGGTGCTCATGCACAATCACCCTTCCAATGACCCCACTCCGTCGGAAGCTGACATCAAAGTGACGCGCGACCTCATTCGTGCCGGCCAGTTGATGAAAATCGACGTGCTTGACCACGTTATCATGGGCAATCCAAACCGCTGCTCGCTTCGAGAGTTAGGATATTTCTACAGCTGAAGATCAACGAGCCTCTCCCACCATAGAGAGGCTTTTCATATCAAATGCTTCGTTCCGTTCCATACGAGCAGAGCTTTTTGTTTCTATTGCCCGCGATTGGGCCTCTGGTTTAGCTCTCGCGTGGCAAGAAGTGGCAAGAATCTCACGCCTCCGCAAATCTGCTTTTCGCCCAAGAGGAAACTCAAACCGCAAGACGGGTTCGGCTCAGCGATAATCGGCGAGAGTACCCACTACCGGGAGAAGGAGAAACAAGTTCAACAGAATTAAGGCAAAAGGCCCCGTCATCTCTCCACTCTTTCTCCATCCGATAATACTGAAAACAATTGCGACTATGGAACAGAACGCATTCAGTGAAATAGAGACATAGAGGACAACCTCATCTGGAAGATAGCTACCTAGTGCCGCCGAAAAGCCCATCACTCCCGTCACGATGTACATCACGAAAGCAACAACGGTAGCGACGAGGGCATACTCCGTATAATTGCGTGGTTTCCGAGGCTGAGTTTCTAAAAGCTTTGGATTCTCCATGAATGATGCGTGGGTGTGATACTGATTTCAAGAATACCACACAAAACTTTAACCGCTTGTGGACAACACTTTATTATTACTGCTCAACTTCAATCCAGTAAAACGCGCTCTGATTAGTCGCCCCGGTATCGAAGAATTGATTGACTGAGTTCACTCCCGCGACGTGGTCGGCAAGCGTTAAGTAATTCTTGCGGGAGAGCGTGGCCGACCGATTGACGCGATACAGTCGGTTGGCCTGCCCCCGCCACTCAATGCGCACTACGGATGAATGGATGAACCGAACGTCTGTGACTCGCAGCACCGACTCCCCTCGCGTTGGGTCAGTCCCAGCCGCAAGCTCATCACCGTCGCTCATGCCATCACCGTCTGTGTCCCGGAGCAGAGGGTTGGTGCTTAGCTCCGCTCCATCCCCAATTCCGTCTGTGTCTGAATCAAATGCGAGTGGGTTAGTGCCCATCATCTCCTCGACTTCTGTGGGTACTCCGTCACCGTCGGGGTCGGGATTGACGGTCAAGCCGATTCCCTCGATAAGCAACACGGCATTCGTTTCGCCTCTGCTTACGAGTTTGAATGTCAAAACATTGGTGCCCCCCGCGCCAGGCAGGGGTGCCTCAGCGTCGATGAAATTCTCCTCGCTCAAGCGTGTGTCAACACCGACGTAGACCAAACCATTACTCCCCCACTGGACAGTGAGAAAGTCACCGTCACCGGGTGACGCAAAGCGATAGCGGAACCGGACTGCGTCCGCGCCGATAGGTAGCACAATGTTTGTAAATATACCAGCGTTGGCTTGCTCTGTAATGGCGTAGACATCATTTGACGAGCTGACGTCGCCAAAAGTTTCAAACTTCCCAAGCGAGAGCGTACTCCCCGAGTCTTGTGCAGGTGAAAACAGTGTGGCCACTGATGCCTCTGGAAAACTGTGACCAAACCAAGGCGAGTACCAGAAGCCATCGGGAGTAGAGTTCGTGATTGTCTCCAGATACCAAGCGTGAGAGTAGTGGTGCGCGTCTACTGCGTCGGCAGGTGCGCCGGGGATCTCGGCCCGGTGGTAAAAGCCATCCGGCTGCACTGCCGCTTGGCAATGAAACGACGCTCGAGCTGTTCCCAATGCCGTGTTTAGAATAACACTCCTGCAGTCCCGCACCGGGTATGGAGAGTTGATGAGAAAACAAGCAGTGGCATCCACCCAGGGTGCAAAACTTCCGAAACATGAGGATATGTATCTCTCCACACGCCCCGGATTGCGAAAATCGGCTACGTGCTGCCTGACTGGATCCGGTGTATCGAGCATTGTAACTTGCATGGGCATTCCGATTCTTCCGTTCCCCACTTGCTTCAATACATTTGCGCACTCCCCTGCTACGAATCCACCCGCACTGTGCCCAATGAGATGGATAGGCTTATCTTTCGCTACCGTCAGCGAGTCCACTTGCCTCTGAATCCAGTCCGCCAAGATGAGGCCGTTCGCAATTCCGTAATCCCTGACATCCCCGTCAATGATTTCATCAATGGTCCGAATGAATCCTATGGGGCAGCTTTTTCCTGTTCCCTCGAACCAACCCGGGTCAGCCATCTTTTGCCAATCGTAGAGAACTATAGCGGGCAGCGCTACACCGTCACTTCGCAGCCGCTCTCCGATTGCACTTGCCATGCCGGTTACCCACGGGTCGGTCGCGTTGTCGCACAACCCATGAATGATGACAACGAGACCATTGTTACCATTTGCGAGGTCGGAGTCAGTCAGTGGCTCTCCTCGCGCGTTCTTGAACCCGGTGCTTAACAGGTCAACCACGGACTTGGTATCCGGCTCCTTGGGGTCCGACTTTGGCTTGTTGAGAGACACGTACAATCGCGCTGTCGTCACCGCGCCGCTTACTGAGTCGGTTGCTTGTACCCCAATTAGATGTGTTCTCCCGCTCGACAAGAATGAGGTCGTGTCTTCTCCGGCACCGTCATCAAACTCCCCATCATCGTCGCCAACATCCCAGCGATAGACAACAGACGAACCACTCGTGCCGGACGCTCGTGCATGAAGTGTCACCTTCGAGAAATAGAGCCCGAAGCCGAAGTTAATGGGGTCGCTCACCGTCGCAGTGATGTCAACCGTGAATGGCGGCGTGATGGTGACAAACAGTAGAGAACTTGTTTTCTTGCCGGTCACATGTCGGTAGTCTGCTGACACCATCACCCGCGCCGAGTCGTGGGAGGCCGTCGTGAAAAGCCGGTTACCGATAAACTCTGCCGCCTCAGCCGTCGACCCGATAAAGGGGATTGCGACAAAATCGGTGTCCGCGGACACATCCATCGTCGAGTCGTCAGCAAAATGCGCGATGCAACGATAAGTGCCGACCGAGCCACCGACAATCGTTCCGGGCCCATCAAGTGTTATCTCGGTTAGATACCTAGGGTTGTAGTCGAAACTCACGAGCGCACTGACAACGTTTGCATGGCCGGGCGGTTCGGCTATCGAATCGAGATACTGGTAACTGACCAGCGGGCTAACGACATTAACTTGGTCGGGAGGTTCGGCAAGGGAATCGAGATATTGGTAACTGACTAGGGGTGATGCCGTGTC
>Ga0137394_10002034_pt1 | contig 14884 bp, 15 predicted proteins | sample czobulk116metaG_FD_108278 | JGI IMG/M metagenome (GOLD analysis project Ga0137394, IMG submission 108278) | Vadose zone soil microbial communities from Angelo Coast Range Reserve, California, USA - czobulk1.16 metaG | ecosystem: Environmental > Terrestrial > Soil > Vadose zone | place: USA...
GCTCGTGCTCCTCGAGCAGCTGCGGCAGGCGACCGGGGCCGGCATGCGCTTCCACACCGGTGGCGGCGTGCGGGACGTCGGCGACATCCGCGCGCTCGCGAAATGGGGCGCGACCTCGGTCGTCGTTGGTCGCGCGTTCCTCGTCGGTCGCCTGACGCTCGCCGAGGCCCTCGCCGCTTGCGCATAGGGCTCATCTCCGACGTGCACGCCAACCTGCAGGCGCTCGAGGCCGTGCTCGCGGCGCTGAGGGAGCAACGCGTCGAAGCGCTGTGGGCGACGGGCGACACCGTCGGCTACGGCGCGGATCCGTCCGACGTCCTCGCGCTCCTCCAAGGTCGCGGCGCGCTCCTGCTGCAGGGCAATCACGACCGCGCCGTCGCGACCGGCGAGGGGCTCGAGTTTTTCAACGACCGCGCGGCGGTCGCGGCGCAGTTGCACGCGCAGTGGCTGTCCGCCGCGGAACGCGATCTCCTCGGCGGTCTGCCGCCGGTCAAGGCGGTCGAGCGCTTCACGCTGTGTCACGGGAGCCTGCGCGATCCGATGTGGGAGTACGTCACGAGCGTGCCGGCGGCCGCGGCGTCGCTGGCTCGCGCGCAGACGCCCTTCGCCTGCCACGGGCACACGCACATCCCAGCGCTCTTCCAGGCTGAGGGCGAGGGCCTGCGCCAGCTGCGTCCGAAGGCCGGGACCGCGTACGCGCTTGGAGCGAAGAGCCTGGTCAACCCGGGGAGCGTCGGCCAGCCGCGCGACGGCGATCCGCGGTCCGCGTACGCAGTGCTCGACACGGTCGCCGGGACCGCCACCTTCTATCGTGCCGCGTATGAGGTGGCCGAGGCGCAACGACGCATCCGAGCGCGCGGCCTCCCCGAGATCTTCGCCGACCGCCTCGCGGTCGGTGTGTAGGCTCGGCGTCCTCGCGATCTTCCTCGGCGCCTGTGCCGGCGCCGCCGGTCCCGCGCCGGCACAGGGTGCGGTCGCGTACAGCGAGGTCGCGACGACGCAGGCCTCGAAGTACGACGGACCGCCGGCGCTGATGGTCGGGACGACCGACACGGCAAGCGCGTCGATCGTCGCACTCGTTCCGCAGGCCGCCGCGACGCAGGGCCGCGTGCTGGTCGCGGCGTTCGAAGGCGGACAGCGGACCGGCGGATACGCCATTCGCATCGACAGCATCGAGCGCACCGCGGATCGGCTGACGATCCACGCGACATTCACCGCACCGCCAGCCGGGGGGATCGTCATTCAGGTCCTGACGTCGCCGGTGCACGTCGTGTCGATCGCGCAGGCGGACGCGGCGGGGCTTCGTGAGGCCGTCCTGCTCGACAGCGCTGGGACCGAGCGGAGCCGCACGACGCTGCGCTGACGTCCTAAACAAACCCTCAACGAACGGATCGCCTACCTAGACTCGGTCTGTTGAGCGATGCTCCGGAACAGCGTTCGGACCCTGAGAAGACCGGATCGGGCGCTGGCCTCGAGCGTCGCGAGGAGGTCAAGGGTCGCCGGATAGGGGATCGGCGCGTCCGCATCGTGCGGCCCGCCGAATTCCGGCGCACCGGTGGCGGCTACGTCGTCACCGAAGATGCGCTCACGCCCAAGAGCGGCATCGGGCGTTGGTGGGTGGAGGCCCGCCGGGTCCTCATCGGACGCCGCCTCGCGACGGAGGAGGAGCAGTCCGAGCGCATCTCGAAGAAGGTCGGACTCGCGATCTTCGCGTCGGACAACATCTCGTCCTCGGCCTACGCGACCGAGGAGACCATGCGCGTGCTCGCGCTCGCCGGCGTCGCGGCGCTGGCGTTCACGATGCCGATCACCATCGCGATCTGCGTCGTGCTCGCGATCGTCGTCCTCTCGTACATGCAGGTGATCCGCGCGTATCCGCAGGGCGGCGGGAGCTATGTCGTCGCGAGCCAGAACCTCGGCATCCTTCCCGGCCTCGTCGCCGCCAGCGCGCTGCTGGTGGACTACTTCCTCACCGTCGCGGTGTCGGTCGCTGCCGGCGTGGCCGCCATCACCAGCGCGGTCCCCGAGCTCCACTCCGAGCGCGTGCTCATCTCGCTCGCGCTCGTCGTCTTCCTGACCGTCGGCAACCTGCGCGGTATCCGCGAGGCGGGTCTGATCTTCGCCGCGCCGACCTACCTCTACGTCGTCGCCGTCGTCGGCCTGCTCGCGGTCGGCCTGTGGCGCGTCGCGAGCGGCGACATCCCGCAGCTCGTCGCGCCGATCCAGCCGTTCCCGCCCGAGGGGACGCAGCCGCTGGCCATCCTGCTCGTGCTGCGCGCGTTCGCCTCCGGCTCGGTCGCACTCACCGGGACCGAGGCCGTGTCCAACGGCGTGCAGGCGTTCAAGGAGCCGGCGGACCGCAACGCCAGCATCGTGCTCGTGGTGATGGGCTCGCTCTTTGCGACGCTCTTCATCGGCATCAGCTATCTCGCGACGACCGTCGGCATCATCCCCGACGCGAGCGAGACCGAGACCGTCCTGAGCCTGCTCGCGAAGTCGCTCGTGGGCACGAGCTGGTTCTTTTACCTCGTCCAGGCGTCGACCGCCGTGATCCTCATCCTGGCCGCGAACACCGCGTTCAACGGCTTCCCGCGGCTCGCGTCGATCATGGCCACCGACCGCTTCATGCCCCGCCAGTTCGCGCAGCGCGGCGACCGGCTGGCGTTCAGCACCGGGATCCTCGCCCTCGCCGTTGTGTCCTCGCTGCTGATCGTGGCGTACGACGCGAGCGTCACCGGCCTCATCCCGCTGTACACGGTCGGCGTCTTCATCGCCTTCACGCTCTCGCAGGCCGGCATGGTGCGGCGCTGGTTCCGGCTGCGGACCCGCGGGTGGATGCCGAGCGCGGCGATCAACGCGCTCGGCGCGGTCGCGACCGGCATCGTCGCCATCGTCGTCGGGGTCAGCAAGTTCGAGCTCGGCGCATGGATGGTCGTCGCGATCATCCCGGTTCTCGTCGCGATGCTCTACGGGATCAACGCGCACTACCGGAGCATCGAGGACCGGCTGCTGATCGCCTCCAGCAAGCCCGTCCACCTCCAGCGCACGACCCCGCTGATCATCGTGCCGATCAGCCGCATCGACCGCGCCTCGCTGCGCGCTCTCAGCATCGCCCGCGGCCTCGGCGGCGAGGTCTACGCGGTCCACATCTCCTTCGACACCGACGGCGCCGTGGCGTTCAAGCGACGCTGGATCCAGGTGGTCGGCGACGCGATCAAGCTGGAGACGATCATCTCGCCGTACCGCGCTCTGCTGCCCCCGCTCCTGCGCTATATCGAGGCAATTGACAGTCGCGACCCCGGAAGGCCCATCATCGTCGTGTTGGCCGAATTCGTACCGAGGCATTGGTGGGAAGCGCTGCTGCACAACCAGACCGCATTGCTGTTGAAGTTGCGGCTGTTCGCGCGGCGCAACACGGCCGTACTGGACGTGCCGTACCACCTCGACGACGCCGACACCGACGATGAGCGACGACCCGAGTAAAGAGGGGCCGCCCGGTCTCGAGGAGCGCGTCACCACGGTCGGGGCACGGCCCGGTGATCGCATCGTCCGCATCGTCCGTCCCTCCGGCGGAGAGTTCCGCCGGCGCGGCGGGCATTACGTCGCGACGACGGACGCGCTCACGGCGCGCGGTCGCTTCGGCCGCTGGTTCCAGACGGGGCGCCGCGTGCTGCTCGGCGCGCGGCTCACCTCCGAGGCGGAGACCACCGAGCGCCTCTCGGTCAAGACGGGCCTCGCGATCATGGCCTCGGACAACATCTCCTCGTCGGCTTACGCCACCGAGGAGGCGATGCGCGTGCTGGCGCTGGCGGGCGCCGGCGCGCTCGCGCTCACCATGCCCATCGCGATCGCGGTGTGCGTCGTCCTCGCGGTGGTCATCCTCTCCGAGTCGCGCGTCATCCGCGCGTATCCGAACGGCGGCGGGTCGTACATCGTGGCGAAGGACAATCACGGCGTCATCGCCGGACTGGTCGCCGCGTCCGCGCTCCTCATCGACTACGTCCTGACCGTCGCGGTATCAAGCGCCGCGGGCATCGCCGCGATCTCGTCGTTCGTGCCGGCGATCCACGACCATCGCGTCCTCTGGGCCCTCGGGCTCATCGCGTTGATCAGCCTCGGCAACCTGCGCGGCATCCGCGAGGCCGGCGTCCTGTTCGCCGCGCCGACGTACATCTACATCGTGTCCCTCTTCGCGCTCATCGCCGTCGGCATCTTCAAGATGGCCACGGGTGATCCCATCGTGCCCGCGGTGCCGCCCGATCCCTTCGACGCATTCGGCGTGCAGGCGCTCACGCCGTTCCTCGTGCTTCGCGCCTTCGCCTCGGGCTCGGTGGGCCTCACGGGCAGCGAGGCGGTCGCGAACGGCGTCCCGAACTTCAAGCCACCGGAGCCGAAGAACGCCGTCATGACGCTCGTGCTCATGGGCACGATCTTCGGGACGCTGTTCCTCGGCCTGACCTTTCTCGCCACGACGATCGGCGTCCAGCCCGACCAGGGCGAGATCGAGACGGTCAACAGCATGCTGACGCGGTCGATCGTCGGAGCCGGCACACCCTTCTATTACGTCGTCCAGCTGTCGACGGCGATCATCCTGGCCCTCGCCGCCAACACCGGCTTCACCGGCTTCCCGCGCCTCGCGTCGGTCCTAGCCGAGGACCGCTTCATGCCGCGGCAGTTCGCGTTCCGCGGCGAGCGCCTGGCGTTCTCGTTCGGGATCATCGCGCTGGCCCTCGCCTCGATGGTCGTCGTCGGGGCATTCAGCGGGAGCGTCACGAAGCTGGTGCCGCTGTACACGATCGGCGTGTTCGCGGCCTTCACCCTGTCGCAGAGCGGCCTGGTGCGGCGCTGGATCCGGCTGCGCAACAAGGGCTGGCGCACCTCGGTGATCATCAACTCGTTCGGCACCGTCGTCACAGGCGTCGTCCTCGCCGTGGTCGTGGTGACCAAGTTCACGAACGGCGCGTGGATGGTGCTCGTGGTCATGCCGGTCCTGGTGGCGCTGCTCTACGGGATCAACCGCCACTACACCCGAGTCGCCGACGCGCTGACCCTCGAGCGGCTCGACGAGCCCCTCCCGATCATGAAGCCGCCCGTCGTTCTCGTCCCGGTGGCGCGCCTCGATCGGTCCGCGCTGCAGGCGCTCTCGTTCGCGCGATCGATCTCGCCCACCGTCCGGGCCGTGCACATCGCGACGACCGCCGAGAGCGCCAAGCGCTTCGGCGAGCGATGGATCCAGTTCACCCGCGAGATCCCGCTCGACGTCATCGAGTCCCCCTACCGGTCGCTGCTCCAGCCACTGTTGCGTTACATCGAGCGCATCGACGAGCGCGACGACCGGCCGATCACCATCGTGCTCGCGGAGTTCGTGCCGCGGAACTGGTGGGAGTGGATCCTTCACAGCCAGACCGCGCTGCGGCTGAAGCTCGCGCTCTTGTTCCGGCCCAACACGATCGTGATCGACGTGCCCTACCACTTCGCGGACACCGGTCACACCAGCCGCAAGGATGAACGTGATTGAGCGAGATGAGCGGGACTAGACCTCAGACCCGCACGCAGGCAAGCGCCTAAACTCAGCGGCTCATGCAGCTTCGGCGGATCATCGTGCCGCTGGCCGGCACGAGCGTGGATCCGGACGTCATCCGTGTCGCGGCCACCCTCGCCAAGTCGAACAAGGCCCAAGTGATCGCCATCCACGTGATCGAGGTGCGGTGGAACCTCGCCCTCGACGCGGTCCTCGACGCCGAGACCGAGCGCGGCGAGCAGCTGCTCGACGAGGCCGCGAAGGTCGGCACGCAGGCCGGCGTCCACATCGAGACCGAGCTGCTCCAAGCGCGCGAGGCCGCCGCCGCGATCATCGACACGGCGCGGGAGCGGCAGGCGGACCTCATCGTGCTCGGCATGCCGTTCCGCAAGCGTCTCGGCAGGGTGTATGTCGGCCGCACGGTGACCAACGTTTATGTGGGGGCGCCCTGCGCCGTCCTCGCGTATCGTCAGGAAGAGGTCGGTTGAAGATCGTCATTGTCGGCTGTGGCCGGGTGGGCTCGTTCCTCGCAGGACTGCTGGATAGCGGTGGGCACGACGTGACCGTCATCGACCTGGAGCGCGTGTCCTTCAAATACCTTCCGGCGTCGTTCAAGGGCACCACGCTGCTCGGGAACGGCACGGATCTCGAGGTACAGCGCCAGGCGGGCATCGACAAGACCGACGCGCTGTTCGCTCTGACCCAGGGCGACAACCGCAACCTCATGGCCGCCCAGGTCGCGAAGGAGATCTTCGGCGTCAAGCATGTGATCTGTAAGGTCAACGATCCGATCCGCGCGAACACCTATCGTCAGCACGGGATCGTCACCGTGTCGCGCACCTCCATCCTCGGCACGCTCCTCGAGGCGATGCTCATGGGCGATCCCGAGGTGGGGAAGGTGCTCGTGGAGAAGGCCCGCGCGAACGAGGCCGAGTTGGCGGGGGCCTAGATGTACTTCGTCATCGCCGGTGGCGGCGAGGTCGGCTTCCATCTCGCGAAGGCCCTCCTCGAGGCCGGCCACGAGATCATGGTCATCGAGAGCGACCGGCGTCGCGCCCAGTTCATCGAGGAGAACCTCGGCTCCGTCGTGCTGAACGCGCCGGCCGATGAGGGTCGCTTCCAGGTCGAGGCCGGTTGCCAGCGGGCCGACGCCGTCATCGCGGTGACCGGCGAGGACCCCGCGAACCTGGTCATCTGCCAGCTGGCGAAGTGGAAGTCCAAGGTCCCGCGCGTGATCGCGCGCGTGAACGACCCGAAGAACGAGATCGTGTTCAAGGCCCTCGGCATCGACGAGACGATCTCGTCGACCCGCGTGCTCATGAGCGTCATCGAGCAGGAGCTCCCCTCGAGCGGGTTCCTCCCGCTCATGCCGCTCACCGGATCGCACCTCGAGCTCATCGAGGCCGAGATCGGGCCGAACGGCCCCTCCGCTGGCAAGACCGTGCACGCGCTCGGGCTGCCCCGCGGCACGGCGGTCGGCGGCGTGGTCCGGAACGGCAGCGTGCTCCACGCCGATGAGGACCTGCGCCTCGAGGTCGGCGACCGCCTCGTCATCCTCGCGCCGACGAAGGACGAGGCCGAGGTCCGGAAGGCTCTCGCCGGCTAGGCGTCCGCCTTCGCCGCGGTCTCGGGCTCCTCGAAGGTGACGGTCAGCGCGCCGTCCGCATACTCGACGTCCGCGGTGAGCCCGTACCGCGCCGCGAGCGTGTGCACGAGCTGCCGGATCACGACGACCTCGCCGTCTTCGATGAACTGGAGCGAGCTGATCGCTGTGGCCTCCGGCATCTCGCTGAGCGCGCGCGCAACGACCGCCAGGTGATGTGCGGGATCGTCCCGGGTGAGCTCTTCGGTGTCCGGCTGGCGCAGTGTTCGCATGTCTTCCGCTGTAGCCGCCGGACCCGCAACGCCGTGTCAACGCCACCACCGCGCCGCTCAACGGAGCCTCAATCGGACGAGAGTGCTATCTCTTCCTGCGCCACGAAGCGATAGCCGACACCCGGCTCGGTCTTCAGGTAGCGCGGGCGCTTCGCGTCGGCCTCGAGCTTTCGGCGCAGACGCGCCACGTAGACGTGCAGGTAATGAGCCTCGGATCCGTACTCGGCACCCCAGACCGCGCGCAGGAGCATCAACGGCGTGAGGACCTTGTCCGGATTCGCGATGAAGGCGCGGAGCAGGTCGTATTCGGTCGGCGTGAGCCGCACCTCGGCGCCGGCCACGGTCACACGGCGATGCTCGAGGTCCACGGCGAGATCGGCGGTCTTGAACACGGCGTCGGTGCCGGTGCGCGGGCGCGCGACGTGCCGGAGCATGACGCGCACGCGCGCAAGCAGCTCGTCAACGCTGAACGGCTTCGTGAGGTAGTCGTCCGCGCCGAGGTCCAGCGCGCCGACCTTGTCGGCATCCGAGCCGCGGACCGAGAGGATGATGATCGGCGTCGCCGAGCGCGCGCGGATCGCCTTGATCACCTCAAGTCCGTCACGGCCGGGCAGGCCGAGGTCGAGGACCACCGCGTCCGGCCGCCATCGCTCGAACTCGCTTCGCGCATCGTCGGCCGTCGTCGCCGAGGCGACCTGGAAGCCGTGCGCGCGCAGATTGCGTTCGAGCGCCTTCACGATGGCGGGTTCGTCGTCGACCACCATGATCCGCGCGCCCTTCGAGCTCAACGCTTCCCCACGGGCTCGGGCGAGCTCTCGTAGGGAAGCGTGAACACGAAGCGCGAGCCTCCCTGAGGCCGGTTCCCTGCCCAGATGCGACCGCCGTGCCCCTCGACCAGGCCACGTGCGACGGCCAGGCCGAGTCCGACTCCCGAGGCCGATCGTCGACCGCTCGCCCGATAGAAGGGGGCGAAGAGCTGCTCGATCTCGCTCGCCGGCACGCCGGGCCCGCGATCGGAGACCTCGATCTGCAGGTTGGCGCCCTCGCGCCGCGCCGTGACGTCGATCGTCGTCCCGGGCGGCGCGTACTTCGTCGCGTTCTCTATCAAATTGGCCAGGACCTGATCGATCTGCACCTCGTCGACGGCCACCGGTGGAAGGTCTGGGTCGACCTGCACGTGCAGGTCGTGGCGCGACGTTGTGCCATGCATCCGGCTGACGACGTCGTCGACCAGCGCCGACACATCGTGCAGCTGCTTGTCGGGCTTGAGCGCGCCGGCCTCGATCCGCGAGAGGTCGAGTAGGTTGCCGACGATGCTCGACAGCCGCTGGGCCTGCTGCTCGATCGCCTCGATGAAGTCGTCCCGCTCTTCGTTCGTCCAGGTCACGTCGTGCTGCCGCAGGCTGCCGGTGGAGGCGATGATCGATGCCAGCGGTGTGCGGAGGTCGTGCGACACCGCGTTGAGGAGCGCGGTCTTGAGCTCATCCGTCCGTCGCAGCACCTCGCCGCGCGTGACCACCTCCTGGAGCTCAGAGCGCTCGGCCAGGGCCGCGAGCTGCGTCGCGATCAGCTCCAGAAGGCGGCGCTGGTGCTCGGTGAAGCTCTCGCCGCGATCGTCGCGCAGAAGCGTCACGTGACCGATCGTCCCGCCCGCCGCGCGCACGGCCACTTCGAAGCGGCGCGCCAGGGTGGCCGCGGCAACGGGACCCGCGGTCTTCGGCGGGACGACACGGATCCAACGGCCGGGCTGGCCCGACGCGGTGTCGGTCGGCGCGCGCCCGTGACCGAGGAGCTCGGTGACGGCGCCAGGGGAATCGATGCCGCCGGCCGCGGCCTCGTGCTCGGTGCCGGCGATGCGCAGATCGATCTCGGCGCGATCCACATGCATCTCTGCGCGCACCCGCTCGGCGACCGCGGCGAGCGCCACGTCGAGGTCCGGGTCGGCCATCAGGCGCAGGGCGTCGTACAGCAGCAGCGCCTCGCGCTCCCGGCGTTGCGCGATCTTCGCGCGGGCACGCTCGCTGGCGGCAAGCTCGCCCGTGATCACCGCGGTGATCAGGAAGACCCCCAGCGAGACCCACTCCGCCGGGTCGGCGATGGTGATCTCGTGGAGCGGGTTGACGAAGAACCAGTCGAACGCGACGAAGGCGGCGATCGCTGAGACGATCGCAGGGCCTCGCCCCAGCCGCGTCGCCACCGCCAGCACCGCGATGAGATAGAGCGTCGAGAGGTTGCCGATCGGGATGAGCCGCAGGATGAGACCGATCACCAGGCTCATCACCGCCACCGCGGCAAGCGCGATGAGATAGCTCGAGGCGGTGCGCACGAACGGACGCTTCATGTTCACAGGCTACGCGCGCGAGCTCTCAAAGAACGCTCAACGCTCAGCGCGCGGCGACGGCCTCCTGCGCGCCCGGCATCGCGAGGCCGGCGGCTACGCTGGTGAACGCGGCCGCGTCGCGAACACGCGAGCGCGGGAAGTGGCGTGCGAGCAGCGCGCGGAACGCGGGGATCGCGCTCGAGCCGCCGGTGGTCACGACCTCACCGACGTCCTGCGCCGCGACGCCGGCCTTCGCGAGCACCGCGTCGAGCAGCGTCGCGCTCTCGCGCACCAGCGGATCGATGAGCGTCTCGAAGCGTCCGCGCGTCACGCGCGCGTCGACATCCACCGCGGCGTGGTGATAGGTGAGGATCGTGGACGCGTCCCTGGACAGCGCGATCTTCGTGGCGTCGGCGGACATGAAGATCTCGTAGCCAAGCTGGAGCGAGATCGCGTCCTTCAGCGCCTCGAGCTCGCGGCGCGGCGCGCCCGCGCGCACCAGGTCGTCGAGCGCCTCGAGCAGCGGCTTCTCGTTGAGCGCCGAGAGCGCGTGCCAGTCGTGAAGCGCGTTCACGATGAACGCCGGAAGCCGGAGCTTCTTGTCACCCCACCGCGCCTTCGATCCAAGCGCCGGCGCGACGCTGTCATCGATGACGCGCTCGGTGAGCCGATCGCCGCCGATGTCGCGGCCGGCTGTCGCGAGGATGCGGATCTCGTCGTCCGTCCGCTCGACCACGGCGAGGTCGAGCGTGCCGCCGCCGAAGTCGAACACCAGGCTGAGCCCGGGGGTCACGTCGGCGGAGTGCGCCGCGCCGACCGGCTCGTAGACGAAGCGCACCTCGCGGAAGCCGGCCAGGTCCGCCGCGGCGCGCATGCGCGCGACCGCACGGGCTTCCGCCGCCAGCCCGCCGACGTACTCGACCGGCCTGCCGATGGTGATCTGTTCCGGCGCAGAGCCGGTGAGCTCGTTCGCGCGGTCGCGGACGTGCGCGAGCACCACGGCGATGAGCTGCTCGAGTCCGCGCGCCTCGCCGAACACGTTCGTGCGCACGTCGAGCTCGTCACCGAGAAACGACTTGAGCGCCTGGAAGAGGCGACCCGGTGACGCGACGTCGGTGAGGATCATCGCGTCGACCGGCTTCTGGAATGGATTCGAGGAGACCATCTTGAAGCCGAGCGGGAGATATTCACGCTTGACCGGCCCGCGCGTGCGGTTGTCGGAGAGGTACGCCTCGATGGCCGGCCGCCCGACGCTGGACGCGCCGTCGCGGCGGACGTAGAGCACCGTGGGCATCGTCGCGCCGGCGATCGGATCGATGGGCAGCACCTCGCTCCTGGCGCCATTCCATACGGCGAGCGTGGTGTTCGAGGTGCCGAAGTCGAGGCCAAATCTCACATGCCGAATTGTCCTGTACGAACGTCTCGACGGACGGCGCTATCGGCGCGCAAGAAATCGTCGCAGTGCGACGAGGCCCCACACGCCCTCGATCACCGTGAACGGCCACGCGCCGGCGAGCCATCCGTAGATCGCTGACGTCCAGCACGCGAGCGCAAAGCCGAGGACAGCCCAGGGCGAGCGCTCCTCGAGCACGTAGAACAAGAGCATCGCGCCAACGCTGGCCGCGCCGAACACTGTCAGTGGCTCCATGTCCTTTATCGCCTGAGGGGCATCGCCGCGGCGGCGACCGGGTCGAGGGGCAGCACGTTACTCCGGTCGCCGTCCCAGACGGCAAGCGACGTGTTGGACGTGCCGAAGTCGAGGCCGAATCGCATGGGGACGGGCAGCATAACTGCGCGTCGTGGCGCGCATTATTCGACTGTGAGGAAGGCCGTTCTCGCGGGCTTGGTGTGCGCACTCCTGTTGGCGCAGTCGATCCCTGTCATGGCGGCCCATCCGAACGAGGAGGAGACCGCCCCCGCGCCCGGCCCGTACTGCATCGAGCGTGTCGCGGTACCGGATCTCGTGAACGTCATCGACGCGAAGTGGTCGCCCGATGGCCGCACGCTGGTTCTGGTCCGATTCGAGCGGAAGCCGGACAGCGGCCCGGGCGGCTACATCGAGGACGAGGTCCTCGAGCTCCTGGATATGAAGACGCAGCACGTGCGCTCGCTCGGCTCGATCTGGTACGGCCGGCCGGCGTGGTCGCCGAGCGGCAAGTACCTCGCCTACTGGGGCTATCGAGCCGACTTCCTCGAGGTCATGGACAGCGCGACGGGGGAGGTGATCGCGAAGCTCACGCCGAGCAATCCCGAGTTCCGCTGGCAGGGCGACTCGCTGCTGTACCTGGAGAAGTCGACGATCCGCGCGTGGAAGGGCGGACCCATCCCCGAGACGCTCGGCCGGCTCGGTGACACGAAGATCGCGCACTTCCCCGAGGACAGCTGGCAGTGGAGCGGCGACGGATCGCACTTCACTCTCACGCGCTACGACGCCAAGGAACCCACGCCCGAGAGATTCCTCGGCACGACCGCGACCCAGGACGCCGCACCGATCGACCTACCGGGTGCGCTCTACACGGAATGGGCGCCGGCGGGCGCGGTCCTACTCATCCGCTACGCCGCGGCGCTCGAGGTCCGCGACCTCGGCGCGGATACCGTCGCCCGGATACCGATCGCGCGAAACGCGCTCCAGGCCTGGGCCGCGGACGGGCGGACGCTGCTCGTCAGGACGCCGCGCCCCACTGTCGCCGCGGGCGACGTGTACGAGCAGTCACAGGTGGTGTGGCCGAAGGCATCGGCCGCATACATCCTCCCCGACGTCTTCGGCGTGCGCGGCTTCAGCCCCGACGGCCGGTACTTCGGCGGCACGGTCCGCACCGATCGGCACGACAACGTGTTCGCGGTGTTCCGCTGCTACGAGATCGTGCGCGGCGATCCGGCCGGCGTCCCCGTGCCGTTCGCCGATCGCTTCGCGAAGATCGACAGTGGAACAGCCCATCTCATCCGTCCGGTCTCGGGACCGATCGCGCAGTTCTTCCACCCCGCGCACTCCGGCGTCGACCTCGCCGGGCCCTTCGGGACGCCGATCGTCGCAGCGGACGCTGGGATCGTGACGAAGACCGGCTGGCAGCCCGACGGCGAGGGCGGGATCCGTGTCTGCGTGCAGCACAGTGGCGGCCTCGAGACTTGCTATTACCACGCGAGCGCCATCCTCGCGTCGGTGGGCCAGCGCGTCGCGCGGGGCGAAGCGATCGCGATCGTCGGCCAGTCCGGGCTCTCCAACGGCGCGCATCTCCACTGGGAAGGCAAGCTCAACGGGAAGGTCCTCGACCCGCTGCAGCGCTGAGGTCAGTCCTCTTAGCGCGCCGCGGTCCTCAGTCGATCCCCGAAGTACTTCTTCAGCTTCGCGACCTTCGGCGCCGCGACGAACTGGATGTACGGCTCGTTCGCGTGTTTCGCCGCGTAGTCCTGGTGGTAGTCCTCAGCCCGGTAGAACTTCTCGAGGTCGGAGACGACCGTGACGATCGGCTCGTCGAACACCTTGGCCGTGTCGAGCTGCTTGATGTAGCGCTCGGCGACCTCGCGCTCCGCCGGGTCTCCGGCGAAGATCTCGGAGCGATACTGCGGCCCGACATCGGCGCCCTGACGGTCCTTTGTGGTCGGGTCGTGGGCGATCGAAAAGAAGATCCGCAGCAGGTCGCCGTACGAGACCTTGGCGGGGTCGTAGCGGACCTGCACCGCCTCGGCGTGTCCGGTGCGGCCGGTCGACACCGTCCGGTAGTCGGCGGTCTTCTCGGTGCCGCCGGCGTAACCGTTCGCCACGTCCAGCACGCCGTCGAGCTGGCGGTAGACGGCCTCCACGCACCAGAAGCAGCCGCCCGCCAGGGTGGCCACGCGCTCGCCGGAGGCGGCCGGCGCCGGATCGAAATCGGCCTTCGGGAATTGCTCGGGACTGACCATGGTTCTGACCTCCACGACCGGAACGCGCCAAAACTAGCCTGTGTTCCACTCCGGCGCGTGCCGTCCAGGAACTCATCGTGGCCGTGATACGCGAACGGATACGCTACCGGAAGAGACTTGACAACCCCATTGTTAGGTCTTTTGATAGTGCTTATGGCAAACGGCAACCGGCCGGTCTACGTGATCTCCATCGCGGCGGGCCTGGCGGGCTGCCATCCGCGCACGCTGCGGATCTACGAGGAGGAGGGGCTGCTGGAGCCGGTCCGAACGGACACGAACATCCGCCTCTACTCGGACGAGGATCTGCACAAGGTGCGTGTCATCCGGTACCTCACCCAGGTCCGTGGCGTGAATCTCGCGGGAGTGAAGATGCTCCTGCAGTTCCATGACCTCGCGGATCTGATCGAGGAGCTGGCTGGTGACAACACGAATGGGTCGGATGATGACAAAGCCACACCGTTCTGAAATGCATCCACACGGGCGTTCGAATTTCATACTCGCGAACCCCACGCACACACTGAAAGGACAAGCCAAATGACCGAAGACACCAAGACCACGAAGCCGACCACAGAGGGGGAGTTCCCGAGCGATCTCGCCCTCGTCCCACTGCGGGAGATGGTCGTCTTCCCGAAGCTCGTCGTTCCCCTGGGCGTGGGTCGCGAGAAGTCCGTCGCCGCGATCACCGCGGCGATGAGCGAGGAGCGGCACCTCATCGTGCTCGCCGCTCAGCGCGACGCCGAGATCGACGACGTGCAGCCCGAGCAGATCCACAACATCGGGACCGTCGCGGAGATCGTTCGTCTCCTGCGCATCCCCGATGGCAGCGCGCAGATCATCGTTCAGGGCCTCCAGCGCGTGAAGATCACCGGCTACACGCCTGAGAACCGCTACTTCCGCGTGAAGTTCGAGCCCATCACCGAGGAGCTCGGCGACGCGGTCGAGCGCGAGGCACAGCTGCGCAACGTGAAGGCGCTCTTCGATCGCTACGTCGACAACGGCGGCGCGATCTTGGCCGAGCTCGCGATGACCGCGAAGAACACCGACGATCCGTCCCACTTCGCGGACCTCGTCGCGTCCAGCCCGGACCTGACCCTCGAGCAGCGCCAGCAGCTCCTCGAGCAGAAGTCGGTCATCGAGCGGCTGCGCTTCCTCGGCGTCTTCCTCGCGAAGCAGAACGAGATCCTCGAGCTGAAGCAGAAGATCCAGAGCGAGGTCCAGCAGACGCTCGACAAGACGCAGCGCGAATACATCCTGCGCGAGCAGATGAA
>Ga0137394_10002035_pt1 | contig 14881 bp, 10 predicted proteins | sample czobulk116metaG_FD_108278 | JGI IMG/M metagenome (GOLD analysis project Ga0137394, IMG submission 108278) | Vadose zone soil microbial communities from Angelo Coast Range Reserve, California, USA - czobulk1.16 metaG | ecosystem: Environmental > Terrestrial > Soil > Vadose zone | place: USA...
GAAGCAAACCGAGCGACGCGACGATGTGTGCGTGTCGATTGGGAAGGCCCCGTCTGACATACCGACCTTGAAGCCGTACTGGGGAAAACTCACCGTACGGAATTTTAGGGAGGGCGATGGAAAAAACGTCGGCATCATTCGAAGCCCGCTACGCACCATCGCTCTACCCGACCGGTCGGCCCTAAAAGACACTTATGAAAAAACAGGGGGGTGAGGGGGTGTTATTGGGTACGGACCGGGCGCATTTCCCTGACACATTAGACCGGGGCATTCCTGACACTGTTAGATTAGCCAGTGGCAAGCGCGCGCAAGAGAGCGCATTCCATGAAAAGCGAGCAGTGTGATGGGAATTGAAACCTGGGAATAGCACCCATCCAAGAAGCAAAAAAGGCCCCCCGATTGGATCGGGGGGCCTTTCTGGTTGAGAGGCTGTACAGCCGTCAGAAGATGATCTTGATAGCAAGCTGCATGTTGAATGGTTCGCCGGGACCGACCCCCGGTGCGCCTTGGAAGTCGCCGGCGGTGTCAGTCACCTGCCCGAATCCGCCGGTTAAGGTGCACTGAAACGGGTTAGCCGCAGTCGCGCTTGGCTTGCACGAACTGGTACCCGCGGCCACGGCTCCTAGCCCGTTGGCAAGGTTGATTCGGTTGGTGAGGTTGAACATCTCCGCGCGAAGCTGGATTTTGACCCGCTCAGTAATGGGGATGTTCTTGAACACCGAAAGGTCTACATCGACGAGCCCCGGACCATAGAACTTATTCCGAGCAATGTTTCCGTTAGAATCAGTCCCCACTCCTGCGGGACACGTTGTAATCGTAGCTGAGAGCACACAAGGCGCGGCAAACGCAGCAGGGTTAATCCATTGCTCCCCGGGGATCATCTTGTCGAAATTATGAGGGACGCCCTTGAAGGGGTCGCCGATCAAATACAAACCCGAGCGGACTTCGTCATACGGTTGTCCAGTGTTGAATTTCCACACACTGCTCAGCTGCCAGCCGTTCACGATGTAATTTGACCATCCCGAGGCCCACTTCGCCTTCGGCACGGCGTACGTAAAACTTGCGGCAAAAGAGTGCCGCGTGTCGAAATCGCTGTTGCCATAGTCCAGATGCCTGTTGAAGGCGTCATCCAGGACGAACCCGCGGTACTGGCTATCCTCATCCAGAGCATGTCCCCAGGTGTAAGCGAACTGCGACGTCAACCCGTGCCAGTCGCGAATTCTGAACGTTGACTGTAATGAGTTGTAGTTGGATGTTCCCACGCTGCTGAGCTGCAGGATCGTGCCGAAGTGTGAAGAAATGGCGTTACCTTGGTTGATGTTGGACACGACACTCAGCTTGCGGCCCTCCGAACCAACGTACCCAATCTGGAACACGGCTTTGCTCCCGACGCTCTTCTCGACTTGCAAGCTGTAGTTGTAGAAATATGGCGTGCGGAAGTTGTGGTTAACGCTGAACAGGCTCAATCCGTCGGGAGCGTTAGTGCATAGAGGATCGGTGCACTTGAGCACTGGCCCGAAGACCGAACTCGTCGCGTTGGCCTTGCCCTGATTGGCTGTGCCGGCCGGGCACACCGCTTGCTGCACTGTGTCCCAGTTATATGTACCGTCAGCCAGCGTTCCGCAAAAAGGGGCGCCAAAGGTGGAGACGGCATTGGGCCCGATAGGGTTGCCCTGGATACCCTGTGCCGCAGGTGAGAGCACCGACCGAAAATCCAGGAAAGGATTCATGTTGATCTGATCGTAGAAGACGCCAAATGCGCCGCGCACCACGAGGTCACCCTTTTGGTTCGCCTGGTAGGCGAAGCCGAGCCGGGGCGCGAAGTTGTTTCTGTCCGGCTCAAAAATGGAGTCGAGGCCATTTCCCTGGATGAGCAGGCCCTTCCCGGGAATAAAGTTCGCGATGTCCTTTTTGTTACTGTGCAGCGGGCCGAAGTATTCATAGCGCGTTCCGAAACTCACGTTCAATCTGCGCGTAATTTGCCAGTCATCCTGGAAGAACAGGTTAAAAGCGTTTACCATCACAAAGCGCTCGGGATTGCCCACAGCGATGGAGGAGGACGATACATCGCCCGCAAGAAAGTCCGCCAGCGATTCAGCGTTCGCGAGCGTCTTGCCGCTTATCAACGCGGCACACCCCGTGGGAGGGGTTGGCGAACTGCATGAAGCGGCCCAAGGACCTGCCAAACCGGTGAAATTAAATTTTCCCGTTTCACCCGTGTGGTAGAACTCGTTCACGTGCGCTTGGCGTATCTCTCCGCCAAAGCGCAACTGGTGGGCTCCCACGCTATAGCTGACGATGTCTGTCACATGCCAGGTGATGTCATTCCGGCCCGAGGGCTGCGTGATGCCGGCCTTCTCGAAGCCGTCGATGCTGATCTTCGGAGCACCGAGAATGGGCTGGCTGTTATTGAGTGCGTCCGGGCTGAGGAACAGGCCCATGGTCTTGGTGTTGAAGCCGCTGTTGTTATCGCTGAAGGTTTGGTTGAAGTAGTTGGTGCCCACGAGCACCTGATTTGTTAGCCGTGAGGAAAGCGCCGAATTCAGCACCAGCGAATAGTTGAACACATGGATCGGACCGACCTCGAAGTAGTACTTCAAGTTCGAGCTGGCCGTTCCGAGAGCCGGACTGGCACCAAGCGGGGCAGTCTGGCTGCCTTGCCCTCCGAACCACCGCACATACAGACGGTGCTTATCGCTGATGTTGTAGTCCGCTCTCCCAACCCCGTTGTAGCTGTAGCCTGTCGAAGCAACGGGGCTGAAAAAGTTGTTTAGCGTCGCCGGCAGAGCCGCGATATTTCCGGGTCCAGTCCTTGGCCAGAAGCCGCTGGGTTGGATGGCGGCCGTGGAAAATGCGCTGGCATTAACCGGCGCATACGAGCCGTACTTACCGCCGGGGTTTTTGAGCAGATCGGAGGCTAACGCAACCCATGCGTCTGAAGGTTCAGTCGCCACGCCCGATAAGCCGAAAACGTACTGCTGCTTTTCAAAAGATAAGAAGTAAAAGAGCTTGTTCTTGCGGATGGGCCCACCCAAGCTGAAGCCATAGTTCTCGTCCCGGAGTGGGGGAGCTTTCGTGCCGCTTGGCAGGAAGGGCGAGGCTGCAGCTAAGTATTCATTCCGCCAGAAGTAGTAAGCCGATCCGTGCAGGGCGTTCCCACCAGATTTGGTGACGACGTTTACCGTCCCGCCTGCGTTGCGTCCCCCCTCCGGACCCGACTGCGTCTGCGCCGAGAACTCTTCAATCGAATCGATTGGCAGTATGATGCCGGCGACACCCGACACACCTCCCTGGTTGACCGCCGGGATGTTGTGCCAGAAATCGTTGTTATCCACCCCATCTATCTGCCAGTTCACCTGGTTCCCGCGCGTTCCGTTGATCGAACCGAACCCGCCGATGTTATAGCCGGCGAAACCCGGCTTGATGCCGATCAACTGAGTGAAGTCCCGCCCGTTCAGCGGCAGATCCTGCACCACGTCTGAGGTAAGAGTCGTGCTCTGTGTGGCGGTCGTCGTGTCGAGCGAGACGGCAGCGGCAGAGACTTCCACCGTCGTAGCCTGTTGTTGCAGCGAAAGCTTGACCGGCAGCGTGTAGATCGTTCCCGCGGTAACCTCGACTTTGTCAACCGTGTAGACCGGGAAACCCGAAGCCGTCACGGACACCTTATAGAAGCCAAGCGGAATGTCCTGGAGGGAAAACACTCCTTCACTCGTCGTGACGGTATTGTGATCGATGCCGGTGGCGGACTCCGTGGCTTTCACCTGTGCGTTCGGAATCACCGCACCCGACGGATCGGTCACCGTCCCGTTAATCGCGCCTCGGAACGTCTGCGCGTTTGCTGCCACCGCCAGTGACAAAACAGCAAGAATTGCCAAGACTAGGCGCTTCATATTATCAACACCCCCTCTTCGAGATCGAACTACAACCCACAGCACCCGCATCCCCCGACCACGTCGGACACGCTTTGAAAAATAAAATTCAGTGAAAAGCCAAATGGCGAACCATTCGCATTCCGTTGAATGATCGAAACGTGTTGTTGAAAACAAGGACAAGCCCCCCGGACCAGCTCGCCCTTCTTTGGTTCAAGAAAATCGAAACAGCTTTAACGCCAATATGGCTTTGTGGTGTGAGTTTTAACCCTCCCTGCGCCACGTGTCAAGGAGAATGAATTTTATTCGACAAACCCAAAAATTTCATCGTCTGGATGCTTCTGCAACGCGTTTTTCCATTGACGCAAGCCCGGAAGATTGCGCTCTTCCGCTTTCCTGCACGGTGCAATGCCTCTTCTCGCGCGGAGATGCTCAAGCCCCTGGCCCACGCTTCGCATCTCAGGCTTCAACGATCAACTGCACTCCGCACTACCCAGCCGCGGCCGCTTCCTGCTACCGTCTTGGAAGCTGTGCATGCAACGATTTTGGGAGACCCTCATGGCCACATTCGGATTGATCGAATACCAAGACGCGGCGGCCGAAGTGCGCGCCGTTTACGACGACATCATGGCCACGCGCAAAATCGATTGGATCAACAATTTCTGGAAAGCCATCGCCCACGATCCTGCTTTGCTCAAGCGCACCTGGGAAAGCATCAAGCAAATCATGGGGCCGGGCGCCCTCGATCCGCTCACCAAAGAAATGATTTACATCGCCGTCAGCGTCACCAACAATTGCAACTACTGCATCGCCTCGCACACGGCTTCCGCCTTCGGCAAAGGAATGACCGACGCCATGTTCAAGGAACTTCAAGCCATCATCGGCATGGCCAACGAGACCAATAAACTCGTCACCGGCTATCAAGTTGAAGTCGACCAGCGCTTCCAGCCCCCTCTCCGGCCATAAACTTCGCAATTTTTCTCTCTCTTTCCGCTTTTAATTCCAACCATCGCTCGCAACGCTAGCCAATCCGCGAAATTTTGACCTGTCCGCTCGTACAGGTGTTTCCATCGTGGTACTCAGGTACTATAGCTGGAGCTCTCCCAGCAGGCTGAACATATAATAGATGTTCGAGGGGAACCCTGTCGGGGACAGGGCGACTAAGAAAATCATCCTTAGTGAGTGTGCACGCTATGCCTCCAACCGTCAAAGAGAACGAAAACTTAGCTGCAAAGCTGGATACGACCCAGCGTCCCGCGCCGACTTCCGCACTGCCCAGTGATACGGCCATCAAGCAGCAGCCCGTCGCGCTCGAAGTGCCGGTCACGGTCAACGGTGCGCGCACCGTCGAGGGCAGCGACAAGCGCGAGCCTTTCTCCGAAACCACCAAGACAGTTCTCGTTATTGGCAACGGCGCCGTCATTCGTCTTTCTTCTTCCGTTGCTCCGGGGCAATTGCTTTTTCTCACCAACGAAAAAACCAAGAAAGAAGTTGTCTGCCAGGTCGTCAAGTCCAAGAACTACCGCAGCCTGAGCGGGTATGTTGAACTGGAATTCACCGAGTCCGTGGTTGGCTTCTGGGGCATGCGTTTTCCAAGCGACCGCCTCGGTGCCGCTCCGGAGACGGGGGCGCCCGCGCCGGTGAGTCCATCGTCGGCCAGCGGCTCGCCTGCGATCCCGCAGCCGGTTGCGTTCACGGTCGAAGCGCCTGCGGCGAACGGTACTTCCAGGGTCGCGTCTGCGAAGCCCGTCGCGCCCGTCGCACCGCTCTCCTCCACCCTCTCCACGTCCTTCGATCCGGGAGCTCCACTAAAACCGGCCTCGGCAGCGCCAATTGCATCTGTAATTCCAGTTGTGCCCGCTACGCCGGTGTCTGCCTCTCGGGAATTCGCGTTGAACTCCGCACCCGCAAATCCTGTCCCGCCAGCGTCTACTCTCTTTGATTCGCCGCGCGCATCGGAAGAGCAGGCTTCCATTCTTGAGCCGCCGAAGTCTCCCGGAGCTCCCGCCATAGTCAATGCGACAAATTCGCCTGCAGTGTTCGAGGCAAAGCCCGTCGCGCCTGCCGCCGTGCATCCTCAGCAAGAGCTTACGGCCGGCGAGCCGCAGACCGACGCTCTGAAACTGCACACTGCTCGCCTCCAGAAACAACTTTCGAGCATGCTGTTCTCCGGCGCTCCTACCGCGCCTCCTGCGGTTTCAGCACAAACTCCGCATGCGCCTCCCGTCGTCATACAAAAAGAACTTGCGGTGGGCACCGCAAAGGCTTTGGAACTGTCCCACACTCATGCCCCGGAGCCCGTGAAACTTGATCCTCCGCCCGCGAAAACCGCCCTCGACAAAGAAGAACTAAGAATTCCGGCGTGGCTTGAGCCACTGGCCCGCAACTCCGCCGCACCCACTTCTACACTGGAGCTGATCGAAAGGGAAAAAGCAAGGCGTCTCGCGGGGCAGCCTGAGGTTGAAGAAACTGCCGCAGAAACCTTCGCGGCCGTAGAAGAACCCAATATAGCCGAGCTGCCGCTGCAAACATTCGACGACACATATCCGGGTGACGAAGGGAAAAGCGCCGAGGAAAGCGGATCGAACGGTTCGAGCAGAGGCATTCTGACCGGGGTGATTGCGATCGGTGTCCTGGTGCTCGCCGGCGGTGGCTGGTGGTACATGCGCCGCCAGCCTGGCGCTGCCAATGCGGGTCCGGCGCCGACGTCGAATGTGCAAGCTTCCGTGGTCTCCCTCCCTGGGGAGAGTTTGCCGTCGCAACCCCAAGGCAATGCGCCACTGCAGACGAATCCTCCGGCACAAGCGAATCCGCCGGCGCTGACCAACTCCGCCGCCCATCCCAATTCAGCCTCGAGTCCTTTGAGCGTCGTGCCGGCAGCCGCATCGGCTGCGGCGGCACACAATTCGCAACCCACATCGAATCCGGCAAACGGCGGCACCGGTGCGACGACATCGGCTTCGGCTCAACCGGCTGCGGAGCAGCCGAAGAAGCCCAGCCTCGGAAAAGTTCAACTGTCCGCACCCAAGGTGACGCAAAGCCGGCATGCACAAGACGGCGGAGAGGCTGACGCAGGCATCGCCTTAAGCGGCGATGGACAGCCTGGGCCCAGCGTAGAAGCGCTCACTGCCGGTCTTGTTGGAGGCAACAAACAGCCCACGTCGCCCGCAGCGCCGCTTCCCATTGGCGGAGACGTCAAACCGGCAAGACTGATTTTTTCTGTGCCTCCAACATATCCAATGCTCGCCAAGAGCCAGCATGTTTCGGGCAGCGTTCTCGTCGACGCGTTGATCGACGCCACCGGACGCGTGACGTCCATGAACGTCGTTTCCGGCCCCACGTTGCTTCATCAAGCTGCTAAGGACGCTTTGAAACAATGGAAATACCAGCCCGCATCGCTCGACGGCAAAGCCGTGCCGATGCACCTGGCCGTGACAATCCGGTTCCGCTTGCAGTAATCCTCGACCGTTTGTGATTTCGTGCGCCCACTTCATGGGTGCGCCTCCGCATTCGAATTGCAGCTCCCTTCACAGCAGCGGCGCTTGCGGGATGCCAGGTAGATTCGTATACTGGCGGCCCGGCCAATTGGCAGTTCCGGCGGTGGGGTAGACCGCTGGTACTCACCTTCCTTGGCCTTTCAAATCGCGCCTGTAAGTGTTGAGTACAGGCCGGATTGCGTAAGGCCGGCCCCGAAAAGGCCGGGTTTGCCCCTACGTTTGACCGCAGGGTGGCCGGCTCTTCACGCAGGCGCAGCTTTATCCTGAGAGCGAACGAAGTAATTCCGCGCCGTTACAAAGGAGAATTTCGCATGCCGCAAGCTCCAATGCCGGAAGAGATGAATGTCTATCAGAACGCGGAAGCGCGCTTTGAAGTGGCCGCGAATAAACTGGGACTCGAGCAGGGGCTTTACCGGTATTTGAAATACCCGAGCAAAGAAATCACGCTTTATATTCCCATTGGGATGGATAACGGAACTCTCGAAGTGTTCACGGGATATCGCGTGCTGCATTCCACGGTGCGCGGGCCCGGCAAGGGCGGAATCCGCTTTGCGCCGGATGTTTCCATTGACGAAGTGCGCGCGCTGGCGACCTGGATGACCTGGAAGTGCGCGGTGGTAAATATTCCCTTTGGTGGGGCGAAGGGCGGGGTGATCTGCGATCCGCGGAAGATGTCGCGCGGAGAGCTGGAGCGGCTGACGCGCCGCTATACCGCGGAACTGGCGAACTGGCTGGGGCCGGAGCGCGACGTGCCGGCCCCCGACGTCGGCACAAACGAGCAGACCATGGCCTGGGTCATGGACACGTACGCCATGCACGTCGGTCAAGCCACCACGGCCGTGGTGACCGGCAAGCCCATCGAGCTGGGCGGGTCGCGCGGAAGGCGCGAAGCCACCGGGCGCGGCGTGATGATCTGTTGCGACAAGGCGCTCGCCAAGCTGGGAATCAAGAAGGAGGGATGCCGCGTCGTTGTTCAAGGCTTCGGGAACGTGGGCTCCATGGCCGCGGAGCTCATGCATAAAGCGGGCTACAAAATCATCGGCCTGGCAGACATCGGCGGCGGACTGTACAACGAGAAGGGCCTCGACGTGCCGAAGGCGATCGATTGGGTCTACACGCAGAAGAAACCACTGCAGGATTTCCCGGGCGGCGGAACGAAGATGAGTTCGCGAGATGTGCTCTTCCAACCGTGCGAGATTGCCATCCCAGCGGCCATTGAAAACCAGATCACGGAGAAGAATGCGAATCAAGTGCAGGCCAGGATTCTCTGCGAAGGCGCCAACGGCCCGACGACGTGGCAGGCCGACGCGATTATCGATGCCAAGGGCATCTTCACCGTGCCGGACATTCTGGGCAACGCCGGCGGCGTCACCGTCAGCTATTTCGAATGGGTTCAAGACCGCCAGGGCTTTTTCTGGCGGGAGAGCGAAGTGAACGAGCGCCTCTTCGACGTGATGGACAATGCCTTCGATGAAGTGGTGCGTTTTGCGGGAATTCACAAAGTGAATAACCGCATTGCGGCCTACATGCTGGCCATCGACCGGGTCGCCAGCGCCCTCAAGCTCCGCGGTATTTATGCCTAGCTTCTGGAGGCAAGTTGTATTAATTTCTTCTTCGCTCCTGCCACTCTTATGGGGATAGGCATGAGTCATTCCGTAACTCCCCTACGGACTGTGCCTGGATCAATTCAAGCTGAACGGCTCGGAAAAACGTTCCGAGCCAGGAAGGAGTCCGCCCGTGACTTCGGACTCACTCTTGTCAGGCCACGCGAAAAGTGAAGAGCAGCATCGCCGCGAGATCTGTATCGCGGGACGCTGGATGTACGAGCGCGGACACATCGTCGCCTGTGAAGGAAATATTTCCGTGCGGCTGGATGACGGCAGCGTTCTCACCACTCCTACCTGTATGAACAAAGGGATGCTCGCGCCGCAGGATCTGGTGATCACCGATCTGCACGGGCGGCAGCTCGCCGGCGACCGCAAATTTTCCTCCGAAATGGCGATGCATCTCCTGTTCTACCGCATGCGGCCGGACGTGATGGCCATCTGCCATGGGCATCCGCCCACGGCCACCGGGTTTGCGGTCGCGGGGCGCGCTCTGAATCAAGCTTTGCTTCCCGAAGTGATCGTGGGACTTGGACAGATTCCGCTGGTGCAATATGCCACGCCGGGGACTCCGGAATTGAGCGAGGCTATCGAGCCGTTTGTGCCGCACTACGACGCACTGCTTCTTGCCAACCATGGCGCAGTGACCTGCGGCCCAGATCTTCTCACGGCGTTCTTTCGAATGGAGACCATCGAGCACAGCGCGAAGATCACCCTGGCTGCGGAAATGGCCGGCCAGCCGGTGTTGCTCTCGAGCCGGGAAGTCGCGAAGCTGATGGCGGCTCGTCCGCGTTACTTTGTCGCGCCTCCGCCGGGCGGCGGAGCGGAATTGCCCATCACCCGTGACAGCGGAGAAAACGCGGGCGATGACGTGACACTGACGCGCAGCGAACTCGATGCGCTGATTGACGAAGCCGTACGCAAGGACCGTTCGCGCCGCTAGGCGACCCGCCCAGCTGCCGGGACGTTACAAGCCGGCTGCGAGCGGCATCCGCCTCTTGATCCAATTCCTTCGCGCGGCGCGGGGCTGCGCCACGCGAGATGTTTCTCGCGTTGCTTCCACAGATTTCCTCAGCACCAAGCAGCCGTTTGCGCTACTCTCCTCTTCCTGCAGATCGCATGGATTCGGAGGAAGTGCAGGTATGAGCAGCGCCGCCCAATTTTTCAAAGTTATTCAAGCAAGGGACACCGCAGCAGTCAAAAGAATGCTGGCCGCCGAACCGGAATTGGCGAGTGCTCGGAATGAAAAGGGACAATCGCCCTTGTTGCTGACGGTGTACGGAGGCAACAAGGAGCTTTGCGATATGCTGCTGGCTCAGGGGGTTCCGCTGGAGCTGCATGAAGGGGCGGCGCTCGGGCAACTGGAGCGTGTGAAACAACTAGTAGAGAAAGAGCCGAGTCAGGCGGAGAGTTACTCACCCGATGGTTTTCCCGTAATTGCGCTGACGACGGTGTTCGGGCATCTGGAAGTAGCTGAATACTTGTTTGCGAAAGGCGCAGACGTCAACGCAGTGGCGACCAACGGGACGGGCTACAACGCCCTGACCGGCGCCGTCGCCGGCGGACACACCGCCATTGTGGCGTGGCTCTTGGAAAATGGCGCCGACCCGAATTACCGCTACGGAGCGGGCCACTCGCCCCTTCTTACCGCCGCCGCGAATGGCCACCTGGGGATTGTGAGCATGCTCCTGGGAAACGGCGCTGATTTGAGCGCCAGGACCAATGATGGGAAAACGGCCTTGAAGTTTGCGGAGGAACGTGGCCACGCAGAGGTCGCGGAATTTCTGCGCAGCCGCGGGGCGGCGTGAATGCGAATAGAGGCTCATGTTGCGGTGCGAAGGAGATCTGCGCTCCTGACCGGCTTCTTGCTTTGCATCTCCGCGTTGTTTTCCGGAAAGCTCTTCTCGCAAGCGATAGGAGGAGCCATGGCACTGCACATTACAAGTCCGGACTTTTCGGAGGGAGAAGCGATCCCCAAGAAATTTACGTGCGACGCGCAGGACGTCTCCCCGAAATTGGAATGGAATGAACCGCCTGCAAATACCGAGAGCTTTGCCCTCATCATGGATGATCCCGACGCCCCCGCGGGCACGTGGGTGCACTGGGTTTTGTACGACCTTCCCGCAGACCCCAAGGAACTTCCGGAGCGGGTACCAAGGCAAGAACAGCTTGCCAGAGGCGCGCGGCAAGGCCGGAACGATTTCGGCAAGATCGGATACAGCGGGCCGTGTCCTCCGCCCGGCAAGCCGCACCGCTATTTTTTCAAGCTGTCCGCGCTCGATACGAAGCTGAATCTCAAATCCGGTGCCACAAAGGCTGACCTGGAACGCGCCATGAAGCCTCACATCCTCGCCCACGCCGAACTGATGGGCAGATACGGTCGCTGACGATCGAGTGTCCGTTGACGGGCGAAGGAAAAGCGGCAATACTGGCGAACGATGATTGGCCAGCTTCGCGGACGGCTCGCCGAAAAAAGACCGAATCAAGTGCTCGTGGACGTGGGCGGCGTGGGATACCTCGTGCAGGTGCCGCTTTCGACCTACGCCGCGCTCGGCGAGCTGCACACCGAAGTGATCCTCCTGATCCATACCCATGTGCGGGAAGATGCGCTGGCGCTGTACGGGTTTGTTTCGGCGCGCGAAAAACATTTCTTTGAGATGCTGCTTTCGGCTTCCGGAGTGGGGCCGACGCTGGCGCTGAAAATTTTGAGCGGGATGAGCGTCGAAGAACTCGTGCCGGCGATTCGCGGGAGCGACCTGGCGCGGCTGACAAGAATTCCGGGCGTGGGGCGCAAGACGGCGGAGCGCATGGTGGTCGAGTTAAAGGACAAACTGGAAGCCGTGGCCGTGGAATCCGAGAAGCCCGCGCCGTCATCCCCTGCGGGAATCGAGGCGGATGTGGTGTCCGCGCTGGTGAACCTGGGATACGACGGACGCGCCGCAGAAACCGCCGTAGCTGAAGCGAAGCGCGAGGCGGGCACCGGAAATTTTGAAAAATTGTTGCGCGGCGCATTGCAGTCGTTGAGCGCGCCGAAAGGACGAGCGGCGCGAACATAGAGAAAAGGATTCAACACAGAGGACACAAAGATAAGCGGCACAGAATACACAGTGAAGAGATGGCGGATGGAACGGCAAAGCGGATGATGCCACAGAGACAGCCGGAGCGAATTGTGTCCGGGCAGGCGTTTGACGAAGACGCGCGCATCGAAGTGAGCGTGCGGCCAAAGCGCCTGGATGAGTACATCGGGCAGAAACGCGTCAAAGAGAATATTCAGATTGCCATCGATGCGGCCCGGAGCCGCGGCGAAGCGCTGGATCACGTGCTGCTCTACGGACCGCCGGGGCTGGGCAAGACCACGCTGGCGCAGATCATCGCCAATGAATTGAACGTGCCAATCAAGACCAGCGCGGGACCGCTGCTCGAGCGCAAAGGCGACCTGACGGCGATATTGGCTTCGCTCCAAAAAAAAGAAGTTTTCTTTCTGGATGAAATTCACCGCTTGCAGCCGGCGATCGAAGAAGTGCTCTACCCGGCGATGGAAGATTTCCGCGTGGACCTGATCATCGGCCAGGGGCCGGGGGCGCAGATTCACCCGTTTCCGCTGAGCCACTTTACGCTGATCGGGGCCACCACGCGAGCTGGCCTGATCACCGCTCCGCTGCGCTCGCGTTTCGGAATCGTGCACCGGCTGGATTTTTACGAGCCGGCGGATTTGCTGATCATCATTCACCGCTCGGCGAAAATCCTGAACATCCAGATGGACGAAGGCGGCGCCGAAGAAATCGCGGGCCGCTGCCGCGGAACGCCGCGCATCGCCAACCGCTTGCTGCGGCGCGCGCGCGATTTTGCGGAAGTGCGCGCGGCGGGCCGTATCACGCGCGCGGTGGCGCAGGAAGCCTTGCAAATGCTGGGCGTCGACGAGAGCGGCCTGGACGAAGTGGACCGCAACCTGATGATCGCCCTGCTCGATAAATATGCGGGCGGGCCAGTCGGCGTGGGAACGCTGGCCGCCGTGCTGAGCGAAGAAGAAGACGCCATCGAAGAGATGTACGAACCGTATTTGATGCAGATCGGAATGATCGACCGCACCCCACGCGGCCGAGTCGCCACGCAGCGCGCCTACGAATATTTCGGCAGGGAATTGCCGAAGCGCCAGCCGCGGCTGTTTTGACCCGCTCGTTCATGTGACGGCGACTTTGCGTCGCCATCTCACGCTTGTTGTTCGATCTCCTCAGTCGTAAGCCGCGATCCAGTTTGTGTCGCAAAACAAATTTCTCCACAGGAAGAGAAGCAAAATTGCCGGACGGAACGCAGCCCCTACACTTTGCGCTTGGACCTTTTCCTGGTGCGGGCGTACTTGAGGGTGATCAGGCCTTTCGAGAAGGTTTTGTTTTCGAGAAGGGAAAATTCGCGTTGCGGGAAGCCACTGGGGAAGAGCGGGATGCCTTCGCCGATCAGGACGGGAACGATTCCGATGTAAAGCTCGTCGACGAGGTCTTCTTTGAGGAAGTCGCGGGCGAGTTCGCCGCCGCCCATCAGCCAGATATTTTTTCCGGAGCGCTTGCGGAGTTTTTCGACGAAACTTTTCGGGGGTTCGCTAACGAAGGTGACGCTGCCGCGCTCGCCGGGCGGCTGGGAATAGGAGAAGACGTAGCTCTTCATTTTCGAGTCGCCGAATCCGCCTCCGCCCATCTTGAGGGCCACGTCGTAGGTGTTGCGCCCCATGACGGCGGTATCAATGGTGGCGAAAAATGGGCCCATCGAATAATCCTTGGGCATGAAGAGAAAGTCGACCGCTCCATCGGGGCGGGCGATATAGCCGTCGAGACTGATGCCGAGGCCCAGCACGACTTTGCGCATGGGGGCATTCTAAACGACGGATTGCAAATTCTTCAACGGTTCTGACCTGGGATAGCCGGCGATAGAAGGCATTGTGCCGCCGGTGCGAAAAAGATTGCGCGGGAGTTTGGAGTTGGGCTAACGTGCGCTTCGGTGCGAATGTTTGGTAGACCGGATCGGAGGGATTTGTCATGGCAAAGATAGTTCTTGCGGCGATTGGCGTGGCGCTGCTGTCTCGTGGCGCTTACGGGCAGGAAGCGACCTCCGGAATGCACTCCTGCGAAGGACTGGCGAAACTGGAATTGCCCGGAGCGAAAATCCTGTCGGCGCAGACGGTGGCGGCGGGAGCGTTTACGCCGCCGTCGAATATAAATCCCCAACTGATCGGCGATCCCTCTTTTTACAAGAAGCTCTCTGCATTTTGCCGGGTGGTGGCGGAAGCGACGCCGAGTGCGGATTCCTCGATCAAGATCGAAGTGTGGATGCCCGTCCATGATCAGAATGGCGGCGGGTGGAACGGGAAACTGCAAGGGCGGGGCAACGGAGGATTCGCCGGAGAGATTGCTTACCAACAATTGGGAATCGGTGTGTCCCAAGGTTATGCGATGGCCGGCACGGATGCGGGCCACTCCGGAAGTGCCGTGGAAGCGAATTGGGCGCTGGGACATCCTGAAAAGGTGGCGGACTACGGATACAGAGGAATCCACGAGATGACGCGGGTCGCCAAGGCGGCGGTGAAGGCATATTACAGCAAGGATCCGCAGCATTCGTATTTCTGGGGTTGCTCGAACGGCGGGCGGCAGGCGTTGATGGAAGCTCAACGCTTTCCGGAGGACTACGACGGAATTTTGGCGGGAGCGCCGGCCAATTACTTTACGCATCTGTTGACCAAAGCGCTTGCGGATGCGCAGGCGACTACGCTGGATCCAGCGAGCTATATCCCGTCGACCAAGCTGCCCGCAATTGCACGCGCGGTGAACGCCGCCTGCGACGCGCAGGATGGAGTGACCGACGGAATATTGAACGACCCGAGGCAATGTCACTTCGATCCGGAAGCAATACTCTGCAAAGA
>Ga0137394_10002040_pt1 | contig 14857 bp, 13 predicted proteins | sample czobulk116metaG_FD_108278 | JGI IMG/M metagenome (GOLD analysis project Ga0137394, IMG submission 108278) | Vadose zone soil microbial communities from Angelo Coast Range Reserve, California, USA - czobulk1.16 metaG | ecosystem: Environmental > Terrestrial > Soil > Vadose zone | place: USA...
CTGGGATCGCGGGTGGTCGTCATGAAGGACGGCTGGGTGCAGCAGGTGGGCGAGCCCCTGGAGATCTATTCGCAGCCCCAGAACAAGTTCGTGGCGGGCTTCATCGGGTCCCCGTCCATGAACTTCATACCCGTCACCCTCAGCGACGGGAGCGGCGCCCTCTTCGCGGAGGCCAGCGGCCTCAAGATCAAGGTCCCGCCCCAGAAGGCGCAGAGCCTGATGCCCTACAAGGGTCAGGGGGTGACGCTGGGGGTGCGCCCCGAGGATCTTCGGGTGGGCGCGGGCTCGGACTCGCCCGACCTGTCCTTCGAGGCCGTGGTCGAGGTGGTGGAGCCGCTGGGCGCCGAGATCCTGCTGGACACCAAGGCGGCGGGGCAGCAGATCGTGGCCCGCGTGGAGCCCACCGTCAAGACGCGGTCGCACGAGAAGGTCCGGCTCACGTTCGTCCCCGATCGGATCCACTTCTTCGACGCCAAGACGGAGCAGGTGATCAAGTAAGCTCCCGGCTCACCGTGATGTGCCTCGCCGAGCGCGCCCTCCGGGGCGCGCTCGGGCGTGGCCTTCCCGCCCTCCCCCCGATGCCATGAGGCCGGGCCAGCGTCAGCGCGACATCCGGACCGCCTACCTCCTTCTGTCTCCCGCTGTGCTCCTCCTCCTGACCGTGCTCGCCTATCCGCTCGGCTGGGAGATCTGGACGAGCTTCACCAGCCTCTCCCCGCTCCAGGACGGAGGCACGGCCTTCGTGGGGCTGGAGAACTATCGCCGGCAGTTCTCGGACTCCCAGTTCTGGAGCGCGACGGCCGTCACGCTCGTCTACGCGGTCGTCACGAGCGCCGCGAAGCTCGCCCTGGGGCTCGGCTTCGCCCTCCTCCTCGCCCGCCCCTTCCGCGGTCGAACCCTCGTCTTCCTGGCCCTGTTCCTCCCCTGGGCGTATCCGGCGAGCGTGAGCGTGATCGGCTGGTACTGGACCCTGAGTCCTCCCATCCCCACCGCCTACGCCGCCTTCATGGGCACGTTGAAGTTCAGCGTCGACGGCGCCTTCGGCACGGGGGCCTGGGCCTTTCTCAGCGTCACCCTCTTCAATATCTGGCGGGGCAGCTCCTTCATCGGCGTGCTCCTCCTCGCGGGCATCAACGCCGTCCCCCCGGAGCTGTTCGAGTACGCGCTCCTGGAGTCGAAGAGCCCATGGCAGCGGTTCCGGATGGTGACCCTGCCGCTCCTGAAGCCCTTCCTCGCCCTCGCCGTCTTCCTCTCCTTGACGAGCGCCTTTGCCGACCTCGCCAATGTCTGGATGCTGACGGCGGGCCGCATCGTCTTCCCCGTGATCGGCACCCAGGCCTACTGGCTCGCCATCAAGGCCGGCCAGTTCGGGCCCGCCTCGGCCTTGTCGCTCATGCTCGTCCCCTTCCTCCTCGGCGCCCTTCTCGTGCTGTTCAGGCTCTTCGACGGCCCGGACGGAGAGCCCGCGTGAATCCCAGGCCGTGGTGGGCCAAGCTCGGTCGGCTGAGCCTGATTCTGCTCGCCACCGTCTACTGCCTTTTCCCGATCTACTTCATGCTGGTGCAATCGCTGAAGACCGCCCAGGAGGACATCTTCGGCAACCCGCTCATCGTCCTGCATCCGACCCTGGAGAATTTCGAGGAGCTCTTCGAGCGGAAGGGCGAGGTCCGGGGCTTCGTGGGCTCCGTGCTCCACCGCTCCTATCCCTTCCTGGACTGGCTCGAGAACACCCTCGTCGTCTTCGCGGGCACGGTCGCCCTGACCCTGGTCGTGAGCGTCGCCGCCGCCTATGCCCTCGGCCGGCTCCGCCCTCCGGGCTTCCGGTGGTGGCGGCGGGTCATCTTCGCCACCTATGTCATTCCCCAGACCATCCTCTTCGTTCCCCTCTTCCAGGTCGTGAACACGCTCGGGCTGGACGACAACCTCCTCGCCCTTCTCCTCATCTATCCCACCATGGCCCTCCCCTTCTGCGTCTGGATCCTGTCCGCCTACTTCCACCAGCTCTCGCGGGAGATCGAGGAGGCGGCCCTCATCGAAGGGGCGAGCCGGGCCACGGCCTTCTTCCGGATCATCCTGCCCATGAGCCGCCCGGTTCTCGTCGCCGCCGGCATCTTCACGCTCGGCACGATCGCGAGCGACTTCATGATCGCCTCCGTGTTTCTGCTGAGCCCGGAGAATCAAACAATCCCCGCCGGTCTCGGCACCGTCGAAGTCGCCCTCGACGAGCTGGCGGCGGTGGCCGGGATCAACCTCCTGGCCATTCCCGTGGTCTTGATCTCCGCACTCTTCGCCCGCGACTACGTCCGCGGCCTCACCGCTTCCATGGTCGAGGGTTCGTAGAGCCCGTCGCCGGGAACGTCGCCGGGCGACGAGAAGGGTCCAGATGCGAGGCGGCGAGCTTGCGGCCTCCGAGGCGTTCTCTCTGTACGTTGAGGGGCGCCGCAAGCTCGCCAACGAAGCAGATGGGCCCTTATCGTCGCCCGGCGGCGGGGGTGATGCGGATGATGCGGTGGAGGGCGGTTTCGGCAACGTAGAGCGTGCCCGTGCGGTCGGTCACGATGCCGCCCGGATCGCCCAGCTCGCTGGCCACCGTGGTTACCTCGCCGGCCGGCGAGATCCTGAAGATCTGGCGTATGTGGAATCCGCCACAGACGAACACGCTCCCGTCGGGCCCTGTGGCGAGATTCGTCCGGTGATAGTGACCGGCGGGCAGGCGGGCCATGAGGCGAAGCTCGCCGTCGGATCCGAGGCGAAAGACCTCGCCGACGGCGCTCAGGAGGACGAGATCGTCGGCGACCGCCGTCACGCCGATGAGCCGCCACAGGGGCTCCCGGCCGGCTCGGACCTCGCTGCTGCGCGGGAAGATGGGGGCAAACAGATCGGCGCGGCGCGGGAGTGGCCGGTCCTCGTGGACGTCCACGCGAAACACCACGGGCCCCCGGTAGCCTTCCTCCGTGAGCCAGCTGAGCGACGGCGGCAAAGGCGCCTCCGCCCGAAGATGGGTCTCCGGGCTCGCATAGTCGAGGAAGATCAGCCGCCCCAGGTGGTCGAGGGCCATGCTGCTCCCGCCGAGGAGATGGTTCAGCCCCACGGCCACTGGTCGCAGATGCTGGTTCGACCCGAGCCGATAGATGCGATTGCCGTTCTCCTCGCCGAGGAAGAGATCCCCGCTGCGCGGATCCACCGCGAGGCTTCCCAGCGCCGTCTTCCGCGGCTCGCTGGCGAAGGGAATCACCACCCGGGGCGCCCGCGCGGCGTTCACGGGCAGGGCGCCGCGCACGTCGATGCGGTAGAGCTCGGCGGCGGCGTCTCCCCGCCACCCCTGGCCGAGCACCACCAGCATCCCCTCGCCGTCGTGAGCGAGCTGTATCGGTCGTGGAATCCCGGTGACCACGACCTCGACTCGTGACCCCGGCGACACCTCGGCGCTCCCCGCTGTGCGAGGGCTCGCGGCCAGCAGCCCGCCGAGTCCGGCGAGGATGAGCCATGCGCTCCAGACCCCGGCGCGCTCTCGGCACGTGCGCCTTGACATGCGCGAAAAGCCTCTGCTAGCCTCCGCGTAGCCCGGCGGCGTTCCGAGTGCGGGAGCATGGACGGGCGGACGCGTGTTGGCCTGAACGGGCAATCTGCAGCTCACATGGTCACCTGGGGAGCGCACCGATGATCAATAGGGTTTCCATCGTTGCCGCAGCCGGCCTGCTCATCGTCGGCCTGACGAGCCTCTCCGCGGAAGCTCAGGCCCAGAAGGCACCGCCGCCGGAGCCGAAGGGAGTCAAGGTCACGGGACTGGTCTCCTCGCTCGGTGGATTCTCCGCCACTGTGACCACGCCGCTTCTCCTCACGGGAGCGACCGTGGAGCTGGAGCCGGGCGGCCAGACCGGGAAGCAGCAGTTCCGGGTGCCGACCTACATCTACATCCTCGAGGGCGTGCTCGTCACCGACTACGAGGCCGGTCCGGTGGGCACCCAGGGGGTGCAGTACCACGCGGCGGGACAGTCCTTCATGGACAATGGTGGGTGGTGGCACAACCACATGAACAGCTCGCCGAAGCCCGTCAAGTACCTGATGATCCATCTCGGCTACCCCGGTCGCCCTGATCCCATCCAGAAGCAAGCCAAGGACGACTAGACGCACATTGCGACGCGAGGCGGGGCCGGCACCGGCCCCGCCTACTTCCCGACCCCGCCGGTGATGCCCTGGATGAACTTGTCCAGGAAGAAGTTGTAGAGGATCGCCACCGGCAGCCCCACGAGCAGCGCCGCCGCCATGATCGACCCCCAGAAGAAGACGTCCCCCCGGATCAGCTCCGTCGGCACGCCCACCGGGACCGGCTTCTGGTCGCCCGGAGCGACGAACGCGAGCCCGTAGAGGAAGTCCTGCATCGAGAGCGTGAAGGCGAAGATCACCGACGTGAGGACGCCGGGCAGGCTGACCGGGAGTACCACGCGGACCAGCGCGCCGAGCTGGCCGCAGCCGTCGACGCGGGCGGCCTCCTCCATCTCCATCGGCACCGTCTTGAAGAAGCCCATCATGAGCCAGGTGCAGAACGGGATGGTGAAGGTCGGGTAGACGACCACGAGCGCCCACCAGGAATCCTGCAGGCCGAGCGAGGCCACCACCCGCGAGAGCGGGAGGAACAGGATGATCGCCGGGACCAGATACGTCATGAAGATGGCGATCCCGATGTTCTCCGCGCCGGGCAGCTTGAGCCGGGCGAGGGCGTACCCGGCCGGCACGGCCGTCACGAGGGTGATGAGGGCGACCCACGCGGAGATCGTCAGGGTATTGACGATCCAGTAGCCGTAGTTCGTCTGGTAGAAGAGGGTCTCGAAGTTCTTCAGCGTCGGCGGCAGGTTGAACCAGAACGGGATGTTGCCCATGCGGTAGAGATCCGGCTCCTGCTTGAACGCCGTAACCGCCATCCAGAAGATCGGGAAGACCGCGATGAGGAGAAACGGCGTCACGCCCGCGTAGAGGAGCAGGTGGCGCCGGATCTCTTTCTGACGATGCGTGCGGGGTACGGCCACGGCGTTCACCAGTCCCTCCGTTTCAGGTTCCGGAGCATCAGGAAGAGCGCGGGGAAGAGCAGCGGTACCAGCATGAGCGCGATCGCCGAGCCCCGGCCGAGGCTGCCCGCCTGGATGCCGATCTGGTAGGCGAGCATCGGCAGGATCATGGTCGCGCTGCCGGGACCGCCCTGGGTCAGGACGTACACCACGCTCAGGTCTGACAGCGTGAACACCGTGTCGAACAGGAAGCCGATGATGAGGATGGGGAAGATCATCGGCGTGACCACATGGCGGAACCGCTGGAGGAACGAGCAGCCGTCGACCCGGGCGGCGTCGAGCACCTCGGTCGGCACCGAGGTGAACCCCGCGAGGAGGACGATGGCCGAGAAGGGAAACGACCTCCAGACGTTGACGCCGATGCAGGCGAGAAGCGCCAACTGCGGCTGGCCGAGCCAGATGGGCCAGCTCTCCGACCCGTAGCCCCCGATGAGTCCCGCCTTGTGCAGGCCCCAGTTGATCACGCTGAACTGCGAGTCGTACATCCACTTCCAGGACAGCACGCTGACCGTGATGGGCAGCGTGAACGGGATGACGACGAGCGCGCGCACCAGCTTCTTCCCCTTGAAGTTCTGGAGCAGGAGGAAGGCGAGGCTCGTGCCCAGCACGCTCTTGAAGATGGCGGCGACCACCAGGAACACGATGCTGTTACGAAGTGCGTCCCGGAAGGTGTCCATCTCCCAGGCGGCTCGGAAGTTGGCGAGGCCGACGAACGTCGACACCTGGTCACCGACGCTGGCGTCGCTCAAGGCGAGGTAGAGGGAGAACAGGAAGGGAATGCCGACCAGGAGCAATACATAGAGGGCGGCGGGGGCCAGCAGCAGGTAGCCGAACGTCAGGCGACGACCGGTGTTCGTGTGCCACCACGCGCGGGTGCTGCGACCCCGTGCGGCCGGTTGGGTGGCGGCGCGAGTCGTCGACTCCGCGCCGTCACCCAGTACCGTCATGCGCGCTTGTGCTTGGCGAAGATCCGGCGGTACTCGCCGACCCCCCACTTCATGGCGTCGTCGACCGACGTCCCGCGCGCGACCCGCGTGAAGATGTCGGGGAGGACGAACTGGAGGGCGACTTCCTGGATCTGAGGAGTGTAGGGTCCCGGATACCCGAAGAACGCCACGATCTTCGGGAAGTCCTGGAGGACCTGCAGCTTCGGATCCGCGCCGATGATGGGCATCGGCTTCTTGGCGCTGTCGTTGAGGAAGGGCATGTTGTACCCCGTGCTCTGGATCATGCCTTCCTTGTCGTTGTCGACCAGGTGGGTGAGATACTCCTTGGTCGCCTGCGGGTTCTTCCCGAACTTCCACGCCAGGAAGACGATCGGCGCCGAGACGCTCACGCGCTTGCCGCCCGGCCCCGCCGGCTCGAGGCCGACGAAGGTGTTCTTGAAGACGGGCGGGTTCGTGGACTCGGTCGTACGGTAAGCCGAGATGGCGTCGTGGATCCAGCTTGCGATGCCGGAGGCGAGGAAGCGGTTGTCCGAGGCGTCGTCCCAGGAAAAGACTTCGGGCGTCATGCCCTCGTCGAACAGCGCCTTGGCGAAGCGGAGCGCCTCGCGCATCTCCTTCGAGTCGATCGTGGGGTTGTCACCCGAGGCGTCGGTCTCCGTCGCTCCGAAGCTGAACATCAGCGATCGCCAGTTGAGGTTCGCGTCGTTGCAGTGGGAGAACGCCATGCCGGTCGGGTTGCCCTTGGGCTTGAGCGTGCGCGCCGCGACCCGCGCGAGCTCCCAGGTGTCCGGCGGCTTCAGACCGTTCGCCTCGAACAGGTCCTTGCGCCAGAGCATGGGGAGCAGGATGTAGTACATGGGGATGCCGTAGATCCGCCCCTCCACTTCGATCGGCGACTTCGCCGCGGGGATCCATCCTCCGTACTTCTTGCCCAGCCCATCGTAGACGTCCGTGAGGTCGAGCAGCGTCTTGTAGTAGAGCCGGGCGAGGATGGTCGAGTTGTTGAGGATGATGTCGTGACCCGCTCCCGCCGCGAACTCGGCGGCCATCCGCGCCGGGATCTCCAGGTGCGGGATATGGTCCACGCGCACCTTGACACCGTTCTTCTCGCCCCACTCGGCGGAGAACTTGTCGAACCACACGTCGTAGGCGGGAATGAAATGGCTCCACGTGAGAATGCGCAGCGTGGTGCCGCGGAGCTGGGCGGGCGCCTGGCGCGCATCGAGCATGGTCAGGAGCGAGCTCCCCGCCACGGCTCCGCCCGTGACCTTCAGGAAGCGACGGCGGCTGACCGAACCCTGGACCGTCGAAGCGGGCTGCAGATCACTCATCGCTATAACCTCCTAGAAGGAAAAGGGCCGAGAGCGAACGGTGAAGTCGTAACGCAATGCGTAGAGCAGAGCCCTCCGCGGCGCGAATCCCGTGGAAAGCGTGATCCTGTTAGGGCTAATTACGACGTCGCCATGCAAGTTGTCAAGGTGGATCTAGTATTCGTACTGGATGCCGGCCAGGACGCTGATCGGGGGCGCCGGGGTGAGGAAGCGCTCGACCGGATTGCCGGCCAGGTGGCCGTTGGGAGCGAAGGTCCCGAAGGTCTCGTACCGGTTGTCGAGGACGTTGTTGACGCGGACGAACGCCTCCAAACCCCCGCGGCGGGCCGCGAGGCCGCCATTGAGCACCCAGAACGCGGGTAGGGGCCGCTGGCGGTTGGCCTCGTCGCCTCGGAGGAACTGCGAGCCGACATAGCGCGCGTCCGCGGAGAGCGTGAGCCAGGGCCAGGGCCGATAGGCCAGACCCAAGTTGACGCGGTGGCGCGGCACGAGGGCGAGCGAGCTGCCCGCGGGCACGAATTGCACCCCCGGGGGGAGCGGCGTGGCCAGCTCGATCGACTCCTGGAAGGTGGCGCGCGTGTACGCGTAGTTGACGTAGCCCTCGAGCGCGGTCCCCATCCGCCCCCGGAGCCCGACCTCCGCTCCCGCGCGGCGCGTCCGGCCCACGTTCTGGAAGAAGACCCCCGTGGTGCCCGTCGGCGAGACGGAGAAGATGTCGTTGCTGACATCGGTCCGGTAGGCCGTCGCGTGGATGTCGAGCCACGAGAACGGGCGAGCGTCCATACCCACCTCGTAGCTCCGGGCCGTCACCGCCTTGAGCGGCGGATCCGGGGCCACCCCCACCTGGAGCCCCGGACAGACGGCGCCCGGCCCCGCGCAGGTCAGCTCCAGGAAGGCCGGCGCGCGGAATCCCTCCGAGTAGCTCGCGAAGAACCCGAGGCGCTCGCTCGGATTCACGTTGATCCCGACGCGTGGGTTGAGCCGGCTGAAGTCATGGACGCCCCCGCTCGGTCCACCGAGCCGGTCGTCGATCTCGTGGCGGAGATAGTCCCAGCGGGCGGCCACGGTCAAGACGACACTCGAGCGAGGGCCGGCGAAGCCGCGCGCCATCACCAGGGTATCCTGCGCGTAGAGGCCTGCGGCGACTTGCTCATCGGCGAGGTCCGCTTCGAGGGAATCGGCGCCCCCGCTCTCCTCGAAGGTCCGGCTGGTCACCCGCGTGCGCGCATATTCCGCCCCGAGGATCACGACGTTGTCCTGGCCGATCACGGTGTCCCGGTGGCTCACCTGCAGCCGGCCGCCCGTCGACAGGGTGGAATTGAGCAGTCGCGTGTTGGCGGCGATCAGGTTGACGTTGAACTGCTCCGTGGAGAGGGCGCGAACGAAGGCGTTCCCTTCCACGGTCACGCTCTCCCCGACCGGATAGCGGGCGTTGAGGATGGCGAGGTGGAGCTCGGGAGCGAAGAAGTCGCCGGCCGTGAAGTTGGCGCGCCGGTCGTGCCCCAGCTCGCTCTGGGGAAGCGATCCCGCCTGCTTGATGCGGTTGTTGCCGTACTGGTACGAGAGGGTCGCGTCGAGCCCGGCCGCGCGGACGCCCACCTTGGCGAAGGCGCGCGCCAATCGGCTCTCCGTGTCGTCCCGGTAGCCGTCCTCGCGGATTCCCGTCAACGAGAGGTAGTAGTCGAACGGGCGGGCTTCCCCGCTCAGCAAGAGGCGCGTGTTGACTCGTCCGAAGCTGCCGCCGGACACTTCGGTGCCGATCTCGCGGCGCTCTTCTCCGCGGCGCGTGGTCAGGCTGATGGCCGCCCCCAGCGTGTTGCGGCCGAAGAGGACGGACGGACCCCGGATGACCTCGATGCGGTCCACGGCCTCGAGCGGTATCAGGTCGAAGTTGACCTCCTCGACCGTGGGCTCGTTGAGTCGCACGCCGTCGAGGAAGACGCTCACGCCCTGGGGCAGGCCCGTCACCGGCGACACGACGAACCCGCGGAGCGTCAGGGTGGGCTGGAACGGATTCCCCTGTTCGTTTTGGAGACTCACACCCGGCAGGCGCTCGAGAACCTCCGGGAGGACCGACGGTCGTGGCGCCCCGATCTCGGTCCGCTCCAGGATGTCCACCGCTCCGGGCACCCAGTGTCGAGGCAGCGTCTCCGGCAGGGGCGCGGGCGCGGTCACCTGAACGGGCGGGAGCTGGATCACCCGCTCGTCGCGCGCCGTCTCATCGGGGCGCTCGGCCGGGAGGGCGGGACCGGCCGCCACGAGGATGAGAAGCAAGCCGCCCGCGCGCCGCGATAGCTGCCGGCGGGACAGCCATCGTGGGCGATGTGCGCTCATGCCCGGTGAGACTAGCCGAACAGGCCCCGCGGCGCCAAGCGCGAAGGGGCGAGCCGATCCAGTCGCGCGGGGTCCATGACTCTGCGTGATAAAGTACTTGACATAGCCTAGCCAGACCGGCTATCCCTGGACCATGCCGGGTGACCGACCCATCCCTGCCCCGTCGACCGCGGCGCTCCACGACCGTGCCCTGGCGGACCTCCGCTTCATCCGCGAGACCATGGAGCAGGCCTCGGTCACCACCTTTTCCGGCTGGGCCTTGATGGGCGTGGGCCTCCTCGCCGTTGTCGTCGGCACCCTGGCGTCGCTCGCTCGGACGCGCGAGGGCTGGCTGCTGCTCTGGCTCGCCCTCGCCGGCGTCTCGGTGCCCCTCGCCGCCCTCGCCACCGCGCGCAAGAGCCGCGCGGCGGGGCTGCCGCTGGCCTCGGGCCCGGCGAGAAAGTTCGGGCTCTGTCTGGCTCCCGCCATGATCGCGGGCGGGCTCCTGACCGTCGTCCTCGCTCGCGCCGGCCTGTGGAGTCTCCTGCCCGGGCTCTGGCTCCTCGTGTATGGCGCGGGGGTCGTGGCCGGCGGCGCCTTCTCGGTGCGCATCGTGCCCGTCATGGGCATGGGGTTCATGGCCCTCGGCGCCTGTGCCTTGCTCGGTCCCGCCGCCTGGGGCGACCTCTTGCTCGTGGTCGGCTTCGGCGGCCTTCACGTGATCTTCGGTGCCCTGATCGCGAGGCAGTACGGTGGCTGAGGCGGGCGCGGCGCGCCGTCCCCGGCCCAAGCAGCATGAGCCGGCGCCCGCGGAGCGGCGCCCGGGCGCGCGCCGGACCGATCTCGCGCCCGAGAGCGTGATTCATCACCGGCTGCGCCTGGGTATCGTGAGCGCGCTCGCGGCGACCGACTCGCTCACGTTCAATGAGCTCAAGGCGCTCCTCAGGACCACCGACGGCAACCTCTCCGTCCATTGCCGCAAGCTCGAGGATGCCCAGCACGTCGTCTGCACCAAGAGCTTCGAGGGCCGGCGGCCGCGGACGGAGTACCGGCTGGCCCCCCTGGGCCGCCGCGAGCTCGCCCGGTACCTGAACCACATGGAAGCGCTGATCCGGGCCACGCGCAGCACGCTCGGCCACTGACCAACCCTTTTTTTGAGGTGTAACTTCATGATACAAAGTTCTTTTCATCAGGAATCCACGGACCGGCTCCACGTGGCCATCGTCATGGACGGCAACGGCCGGTGGGCGGAGGCCCGCGGCCTGCCTCGCCTGGCCGGCCATCGTCGCGGGATCCGCGCCGCCCGCCGGATCGTGGAAGCCGCGCCCGGGCTCGGGATCGGCACCCTCACCCTCTTCGCCTTCTCCTCCGACAACTGGAAGCGGCCGCGCCCGGAGGTGGATGGGCTCATGGCGCTCCTGAGCTCGTTCCTGCGGCGCGAGGCCGCCGCGCTCGCCGCGCATGATGTCCGCCTCTCGCTCATCGGGCGCCGCGACCGCCTCCCCCTCACGCTCGGGACCGCGGCCACCCGCGCCGAGCGCGAGACCGCGGACGCGCGCGGCCTCCATCTCCGTCTGGCCGTGGACTACTCGGCGCGCGACATGATCCTGCGCGCCGCGCGGCGGGGACTTTCCGGACCCGAGCCGCGCGAGGCTTTCGCCGCGCGCCTCGGCCAGGCCTACGGCGGGGCGGGCGCGCCCGACGTCGACCTGCTCATCCGTACGGGAGGTGAGCAGCGCCTGAGCGATTTTCTCCTCTGGGAAAGCGCCTATGCCGAGCTCCGCTTCGTGTCGCCCATGTGGCCGGACTTCGCCCCCGCCGATCTGGCCGCGGCCCTCGACGACTTCCACGCGCGCGACCGGCGCTTCGGAGCGCTCCCCCTTGCCAGCTCCACGCCTTCCACGAGGAGCAGATGACCATGACCGCCCTCGCCACCCTCTGGCTCTCGTCCCTGGCCGTCGCCGGCTTCGGGACCTGGGTGCTCTTCGATGCCTCGATCGGCCTCAACTGGGCGCTGTGGATGACTCTGGCCGCGGCAAGCCTCTGGCTCTCCGCCTGGCTCGGGGCGCGCCGCGTGTCGGCGCCGCTGACCGGCACGCTCGCATTGGCCTGCGCGCTCGGGACGGGAGCCGCCCTCACCGCCGACCCCGCTTTCCACGCCGTCATCGCCCTGTGCGCCCTGACCCTGCTCGCCCTCGCCATGCTCGTGGCACGCGATCCCGCCACGGGATGGCTCGACCTGCCCTTCGTCGCGGGCGCCCCGGTGGTCGCGGGCGCGCTCGCCCTCTTCGAGGCCGCCCGGCGAAGCATCGAGCTGCTGGGCTCGCTCGCGGGTCCGCGGCATCGCCCCGCCGTGCGCGGCGCGGCCATGGCGCTGCCCGTCATCACGGTGCTCGCCCTCCTCCTGGCCGGCGCCGATCCCATCCTGGCCCGGGCGCGCGATGCCGTGCTGGAGCTGATCGAGCGCGTCGATTTCATTCCCCGCTTCATCTTCTTCGGCGCGCTCCTCGCGGGCGCTCTCGGGGCGGGCGGCGTGACCCTCCGCGAGGGTGCCGTCCCGCGCACTCCCCGGCCGATCCGACCTTCGTCGGCTCGAGTGGGCGGCCTGGAGCGGCTCATCGTTCTGGCCTCCGTGGCGGGACTCTTCGGTCTCTTCCTGCTCCTGCAGCTCTCCTACCTCTATGGCAATCCCGCGGCCGTCGTGGGCAGCGGCACGAGCTACGCGGAGCATGCCCGGCGCGGCTTCGGCGAGCTCTCCGCGGCCGCCACCATCTGCATCATCCTGATCCTGGCCCTCGATCGATGGGGCGCCGCGGGCGCCTTCGAGCGCGCCGCGCGCTGGATCTCCCTGCTCCTCGTGGCCCAGACCATGCTGCTCCTGGTCTCCGCCTTCCGCCGCGTCCTGCTCTACGAGGCGGCCTATGGCTTCACGACGGCGCGGCTCTATGCTCAGGTCTACATGGTGGTGCTGGGTCTCCTCCTCGTTCTCCTGGCCGTGGAGCTTCGGGGCCGGGTCGCCCTCCAGCCCCTCCTGCGTCGCGCCGCCGGCCTCGGTCTGGGCGCTCTGGCCGTGCTCGCCGGGTGGAACCACGAAGCCTGGATCGCCCGACAGAATCTCGAGCGCGCCGTTGAAACGGCCCGACTCGATGCGACGTATCTCGTGTGGGGGCTCTCGGCCAACGCCTTGCCGGCGCTGACCTCGGGCGTGGACGGGCTGCCCCCGGGTCCCGCCGCGGAGCTGCGCCTTCGCCTCCTCGACCGTTACGGGCCGAAGACGACGGTGCGCTCCTGTCGATGGTACGAGTGGAACTTGCGACACATCGAGGCCGCCCACGCGCTCCGGGGGGCGGGCATTCTCGACGAGGAGATCGCCCGCTCGGCGCCGGAACGCGGCTGCCTTCGACTCGACGCGAAGCCCCGGAGCAGGTAGTGGGTCAATTCGGGCTCTGGCACTGGGGCAAGTTGCGAGTCAGATCAACTCAGCCCTCGCCTCGGGCTGCGCCCTCGGCTCGAACCGCCACGCGCGAGCGGGCCGGCAGCCCGAGGCGTACGTGGGTGTACGTTGAGGGTTGCCGGCCCGCTCGCAACGAAGTATGGCGAAGCAAATTGCCCCAGTGCCCCGGAGCAGGCGAGCTTGACAAGGACAGCCCGGGGGCGATACAAGTGCGCCACCAGCGATTCGCTCACGAGGGGGTGAGGGACGCTCCGGTCCTGTCCTCTTATTCGCGTCCTTCTCTCCCCCTGACCACAGGGAGGCCCCGGATGAAGACGACCGATCGCACTGGCTCCACCCGACGCCAATTCCTTTCCACGACCGCCGGCGCCACCGCCGGCATCGCCTCGTGGCTCGCCCTCGGCAAGGCGCCCGCCTTCGCCCAGAAGCGGGAGCTGACCTTCCTTTCCTGGAACCACTTCGTCCCCGCCTCGGACGACGAGCTGAGGAAGCAGGCCGAGGCGTTTGGCAAGGTCGCCAACTGCGCGGTGCGCGTGGACACCATGGCGCATCTGCAGATGCCGACCAAGATCGCCGCCGAGGCGCAGTCCCAGGCGGGTCACGACATGTACCGGACGGCCGGCTCTGACCCGTTCCTCTACGAGAACCTGCTCGTCACCATGGACGACGTGGTCGAGAAGGTCGGCAAGCAGGGCGGCGGGTGGTACCCGTTTGCGGCGGAAAGCTGCCAGACGAAATCGGGCTGGAAGGCCGTCCCGTGGTTCTGGGTCTCCTTCCCCGGCACCTACAACATGGCCCACTTCAAGAAAGCCGGATTCGATCACCCGCCCAAGACGTGGGACGAGCTGTTGAAGCAGGGCAAGGTCCTCAAGAAGCAGGGCAACCCCGTGGGCATTCCCATCAGCCACTGCTCGGACGCGCACTCCACATACTGGTCGGTCGCCTGGTCCTACGGCGCCAAGGTGCTGGAGGCGGACGGCAAGACGCCCGCCATCAGCTCCGACAAGACCGCGCAGGTCGTCGAGTGGTACAAGGAGCTCTACAAGGAGGCCATGGAGCCGGAGGTGCTGTCCTGGGACGACGCGGGCAACAACCGCTTCATCCTCTCGGGCAAGGGCTCGTGGATCCACAACCCCGTCAGCCCGTACAACGCGGCCCTCGCCAACAAGCAGCCCATCGCCGACGACATCAACCACCACAACAGCCCGGGAGGACCGGCAGGCATCCACTCCGCGCCCCCGAACCTGAGCATGGGCATCTGGAAGTTCTCCAAGAACCAGGAGCTGGCCAAGGAGTTCATCGCCTATCTCTTCCAGAAGCAGAACTTCGACGCCTGGATCGTGGCCTCGAACGCCTTCAACCATCCGCCGCTCAAGAACCTCGCCGATCATCCGATCTGGGCGCGGAACCCGAAGTTCGCCATGCTGCCTAAGGAGGCCGAGTACGCGCACCCGCGGGGCTGGCCGGCCAAACCGAGTGAAGCCGTGCAGCGCATCGACGACAACTACATCATGACCGACATGGTCGCCAAAGCCGTCAACGGTATGCCGACCAAGCGGGCCATGGACTGGGCCCAGGAGCAGATCGCCCTCGCCATCAAAGGGCAGCTGAAGGTCGGCTAGGATGGCGGTCGGACCACGCGTTCTGGAGGCGGCCGGGCTCCCGAGGCCCGGCCGCCAATCACGGCTTCGCGAGTGGTGGGAGCAGGAGCACGTCTTCGGCTACGGCCTCATCGTACCGGCCATC
>Ga0137394_10002041_pt1 | contig 14856 bp, 14 predicted proteins | sample czobulk116metaG_FD_108278 | JGI IMG/M metagenome (GOLD analysis project Ga0137394, IMG submission 108278) | Vadose zone soil microbial communities from Angelo Coast Range Reserve, California, USA - czobulk1.16 metaG | ecosystem: Environmental > Terrestrial > Soil > Vadose zone | place: USA...
CCGCGCACGGCCAGCACCTCGTCGGGCGTGCGCGCCTCCTGGCCCGCGCAGAACGCGCAGGGCCCCGCGCTCACCGGGTGCGCGGGCGTCGACAGGAAATCCGATGGGCGCCGCGACCGCTCCGTCGAGATGATCACCCAGCGTCCGACGATGGGATCGCGGCGAAGCTCAGCCACGGACGACGCCCTCCTCCTCGGGCCGCGGCTCGCGTGCGAGCAGGGCCTGGAGGGCGTCGCGCACCGCCCGGCCGTCGAAGAGCACCGCCGACACCTGCTCGCAGATCGGCATGGACACACCCTTGGTCCGGGCCAGCGTGAGCGCGGAGGCGACCGTGCGTACGCCTTCGGCGATCATGGGCGTCGAGCTCTCCACCTCGGCCAGGCTGCGCCCGCGCGCGATCCCGAGTCCGAGGGCATGATTGCGGCTCTGCGCGCCCGTGCACGTGAGCACGAGATCTCCCAGGCCGGCCAGCCCGGACACGGTGGCGGACCTCCCGCCCAGGGCCAGGGCGAGTCGGCCGATCTCGGCCAGTCCCCGCGTGATGAGGGCGGCGCGGGCATTCTCGCCGAGCTCGAGACCGTCACTCAGTCCCGTGGCGATGGCCATGACGTTCTTGAGCGCCCCCCCGATCTCCACGCCGATGACGTCGCGATTGGTGTAGAGGCGCAGGCCCGGCGCGGTCAGCCTCCCCTGCAGCTCGTCCGCCGTCGCGACATCCGACGAGGCGACGACGAGGGCGGTGGGCCGGCCGAGGACGACCTCGCGGGCGAAGGAGGGCCCGGACAGGACGGCCACCGTCCGGCCCGGCGCGATCTGAGAGAGGACCTCGGACATGCGAAGCGCGCTGGCCGGCTCGAGCCCCTTGGTGGCGGAGAGCAGGATCGCGCCGGCAGGTATGCCGGGCGCCATCGGCGTCAGCACGCCGCGCAGGAAGTGGGAGGGCACGGCGACCACGATGAGGCCGGCGCCCGCGAGGGCCTCATCGCGGTCGCTCGTGATCTCCACGAGGTCGGGCAGAGGCACGCCGGGCAGGTAGCGTGGATTCTCCCGAGCCGCCGCCATGGACCGCGCCATGGCCGCGTCGCGAGCCCACAGCCTCGTCGGCGTTCCCAGTCGCGCCAGATGCGCAGCGAGGGCCGTGCCCCAGCTCCCGGCGCCGACGACCGCGGCGCCGCTCATGCCGCGGGCAGCCGCCCGCCCAGGCGGTTTTCCTTTCCTCCCGCCAGTCGTCGGATATTTTCCCGGTGACGCCACAGAATGACGAGGGCCGCGAGCGCCGCCGCACCCGTTGACGCCCGCGGATAGCCCAGCACGAAGGCGCCGACGGGCAGCACCAGTACGGCCGCGATGGAGGCGAGCGAGACATAGCGAGAGATCGCGAGGATCGTGCTAAAGAGCACCGCCGCGGGCAGGACGGCCTTCGGGACGAGAGCGAGAAACGCCCCGAGCGCCGTCGCCATCCCCTTGCCGCCCCGAAATCGCAGGAAGACGGGCCAGCAATTGCCCACCACGGCCAGGAGCGCGCCCGCCGCCCCCCACGCCGGCTCCGGCCCCAGCACCTCGGCCACGCGCACCGCAAGGTAGCCCTTGACCACGTCCCCGAGCAGGGTGAGCACGGCGGGCACGGGTCCCAGGGTGCGCAGCACGTTGGTGGCGCCGATATTTCCGCTGCCCTTGCCGCGGATGTCGAAGCCCCCCGCAGCGCGCGCCACGAGAAAGCCGACGGGGATGGCGCCGATGAGATAGGAGGCGACCAGCCCCAGCGCCCTCACGGCCAGCGTTCCTGGTCCTTGATGAGCGTCCGCGGCCCCGCCTTGAGGAGGAAGCGGTAGAAGTAGTCCGCGCCCGAGAAGACGGTGAAGCCGAGGGCGACCCAGAGGGTGCCCCACGACACGAGATGGAAGGGCAGGAAGTCGCGCGGTACGCCGCGGTCGAGGATGAGGAAGGTGATGGCGACGTACTGGGACACCGTCTTGATCTTGCCCAGCCCCGAGGCGGGCACGATGACGCCCATGGACAGCGCGACGCCGCGGAGCCCTGTCACCGCGAGCTCGCGGCCGATGATGACCATGGCCATCCAGGCCTTGATCATGTCGACCTGGACGAGCGAGATGAGGGCGGCGGCCACGAGGAGCTTGTCGGCCACGGGGTCGAGCAGGGTGCCGAGGCGCGTGACCTGGTTGCGGCGTCGGGCCACGCGCCCATCGAGCCAGTCGGTCAGGGAGGCCGCGAAGAAGATGAGGGCGGCGATCAACACGTGCACCCGTGACGACGAGATCAGGAAGACGATGACGAAGGGCACGAGGACGATACGGACGAGGGTGAGCGCGATGGCGAGGTTCATCTGGTGGCATCCGGCCGCGCGCGGCGGCCCGCCCGAGTATCGGCTGCTGCCGCTGCGCAAGTCAAGGTCGACCCCTGGGACGTGATGAGTCCGTCGGCGCCCAAGACCGGCACCATGTCTGCTGCGTCGACCACCAGGCAAGCCTCGAGGTCGGCCGCGCGGTCCTGGGCGACCAGCGTCTTCGCCCAGGTCGAGTCGGCGCGCAACCGATCCATGCGCGATCCGTAAAATCGTCCCAGGGCCTGGGCGGCCAGCGCCTCACCGCTCGGCTCGAAACCTTCTCCCGCCCCGCAGATCCGCTCCACGAGCAGGCCGGCGCACACCGCGTCCTCGAGCGAGAATCCGCCCTTCTCTCCCGAGCACAGCACCGTCACGTCCTGTCCGCGTCGGGCCGCCCAGGCCGCCGCCGCCGAGACGTTGGTCAGGGCGGCGACCGCGGCCGCGGTGGCCTCGCGCGCCTTGAGCATGGCCGCCGTCCCGTTCGTGGTGGTCAACACGATCGTGAGGCCACCCACGCGGGCGGGCGTGCACTCGAGAGGCGAGTTGCCGAAATCGAAATCCGCGATGGCCTCGCCGTTCCGCTCGCCCGCGAGGAGGAGGCCGGGGCGCTGCGCGGCTCGGGCCCGGGCCTCTTCGGGCGTGGCCACGGGAATCACTCCCGCGCAGCCGGCCGCGCAGGCGGCGATCACCGAGCTGGTGGCACGGAGCACGTCGACGACCAGGGCGGTGCGCCCAGCGAGGGCCAGGCGTGGGAACTCCGCGGGCGTCAGCGCCACGTGCACGCGCATGGCGAAAGCCGGCGGCCTATCGGCCGCCGTCCCGGAGGGCGCGGATCTTGAGGCGAAGGGCATTGAGGTTGATGAAGCCCTCGGCGTCCTTCTGCCGGTAGACGCGGTCCGCCTCGAAGGTCACGAAATCCGTCCGGTAGAGCGAGCGCGGCGAGCGCCGCCCCGCCACGGTGACCGTGCCCTTGTAGAGCTTGAGCCTCACCGTGCCCGTCACGTCCTTCTGGATGCCGTCCACGAGCGTCTGGAGGGCCTCACGCTCCGGGGCGAACCAGAAGCCGTAGTAGATGGTCTCGGCGTAGCGGGGCACGAGGGAATCGCGCAGGTGCACGACCTCGCGGTCGAGGGTCAGCGACTCGAGCGCCCGGTGGGCCACGTGCAGGATGGTCCCCCCCGGGGTCTCGTAGACGCCACGCGACTTCATGCCCACGTACCGGTTCTCCACGAGGTCGACCCGTCCTATCCCGTGCTCGCCGCCCACTCGATTGAGCGCCTCCAGCAGCGCGGCGGGGCCGAGGCGCCGGCCGTCCACGGCCACGGGATTTCCCGCCTCGTAGTCGACCTCGATGTACACGGGCACATCCGGGGCGGACTCCGGTGAGTTGGTGAGGAGGAACATCTTCGGCGGCGGCTCCGTCCACGGGTCCTCGAGGATTCCCCCCTCGAAGGAGATGTGGAAGAGGTTGCGGTCGGTCGAGTACGGCCGCTCCGCCGTCACGGGCACCGGGATATCGTGCGTGCGCGCGAACTCCATGAGCGAGGTGCGGGAGTCGAGCTCCCATTCCCGCCACGGGGCGATGACGGTCAGCTCGGGGGCGAGGGCCGCGTACGTGAGCTCGAAGCGGACTTGATCATTGCCCTTGCCCGTGGCGCCATGGCTCACGCCGTCGGCCCCTTCTTCTCGAGCGATCTCCACCTGGGCCTTGGCGATGAGGGGCCGCGCGATGGAGGTGCCGAGAAGGTAGGAGCCCTCGTACACGGCGTTGGCGCGCAGCATGGGAAACACGAAATCTCGCACGAACTCTTCCCGGAGGTCCCGGATGTGCACGGCTGACGCCCCGGTGCGGAGGGCCTTGTCGCGCACGGGGATCAGCTCTTCGCCCTGGCCCAGATCCGCGCAGAAGGCGATCACGTCGCACTTGTAGGTCTCGATGAGCCAGCGCAGGATGACGGAGGTGTCGAGCCCGCCCGAATAGGCGAGCACCACCTTCTTGACGGACTTGCTCATGTCGTGCCCGAGAGGTGCAAGACGATGCCTTTCTGGATATGCAGCCGGTTCTCCGCCTGGTCGAGGACGATGCTCCGCGGCCCGTCCAGGACCGCGTCCGTGATCTCCTCGCCGCGATGGGCGGGCAGGCAGTGCATGACGAGGGCCTGCGGAGAGGCGAAGCGCAGCAGCGTGTCATTGACCTGATAGCGCTGGAAGGCCTCGAGGCGCGTCTCGCGCTCGGCCTCCTGCCCCATGCTGATCCACACGTCCGTGTAGAGCACGTCGGCGCCCTCGGCCGCCTCGCGGGCATCGGTGGTGACCCGGACCACGCCCCCCAGCGAGCGGCAGGCCTCGAGCACGGCGGGAAGAGGCTCGTAGCCGGGCGGACAGGCGGCCCGCACCTTGACCCCGGTGAGGGCGGAGAGGAAGAGCAAGGAGTTGAGGACGTTGTTGCCGTCGCCGATCCAGGCGAGCTCCAGTCCCTTGAGCTCGATGCCGCGCTCCCAGAGGGTGTAGAGATCGGCCATGGCCTGGCACGGATGCTCGAGATCGGAGAGGGCATTGATGACGGGCACGGTGGCGTGGCGCGCGAGCTCCTCGAGCGTCCGGTGAGCGAAGACCCGGGCGGCGATGCCGTCCACCCAGCGCGAGAGATTGCGCGCGATGTCGGGCACGGACTCGCGCTTGCCCATGCCGATCTCCTGGGCGGAGAGATAGACGGCCGCCCCCCCCAGCTGGACCATGGCGACCTCGAAGGTGACGCGCGTCCGCAGGGACGGCTTCTCGAAGATGAGGGCGAGGGTGCGGCCGGCGAGCGGCGTGACGCGCTCCCCCGCCTTGACCTTGGCCTTCAGCTCGGCCGTGAGCTTGAAGATGTCGAGGACGTGCTTCCGGTCGAGGTCGCGGACGGACAGGAGATGGTTCACGGGGCCGTCGCCTTCAAGGCGGTGTCGATGATCCCGCACGCCTGCCCGATCTCCTTGTCGCTCACGATGAGGGCGGGCGCGAGGCGGAGGGTATTGTCGCCCGCGGTGAGGGCGAGCAAGCCCCGCTCGCGACAGGCCGTGACCACGTCGCCCACCGGGGGCGTCACATCGAGCCCCACGAGGAGGCCGCGTCCGCGCACCGCCTTGACCGCCTTCGGGTGGTTGGCGCGAATCCCCTCGAGGGCCTGGAGGAGGACCTTGCCCATCTGCGCGGCGCGCTCGGCCAGCCGGTCCTCGATGAGGGTGCTGAACACCGTCACCCCGACCGCGGTGGCGAGCGGGTTGCCCCCGAAGGTCGATCCGTGGCTGCCCGGCGTGAACACGCTCGCCACGTCCTCGGTGGCGAGGGTCGCCCCGATGGGCACGCCGTTGGCGAGGGCCTTGGCAAGCGTCATGATGTCCGGCGCCACTCCCGAGTGCTCGTAGGCCCAGAGCTTGCCGGTGCGTCCCATGCCCGTCTGGATCTCGTCGAGGATGAGGAGGATGCCCGCCTCGTCGCAGAGCTTGCGAAGGCCGGGCAGGTAGCCGTCGTCGGGCACGATGATGCCGCCCTCGCCCTGGATGGGCTCGACGAGCACGCCGGCCGTCCGGCTGTCGATGGCGCGCTCGAGGGCCTTGAGGTCGTTGTAGGCGACGTACTTGAAGCCGGCGGGAAGCGGCTCGAAGCCGTGGTGGTACTTCTCCTGGGCCGTCGCCGTCACCGTGGCCAGGGTCCGGCCGTGGAAGCCGCCGTGCATGCTGATGATGTCACCGCGGTCGCTCGAGCCGTGCTGCTTGGCCCACTTCCGGGCGAGCTTGATGGCCGTCTCGTTGGCCTCGGCGCCCGAGTTCGAGAAGAAGACCCGGTCCGCGAAGGAATGGTCGCAGAGAAGGGCCGCGAGCTGCGCCTGCTGGGGGATATGGAAGATGTTGGAGACGTGCACGAGGGTGGCCGCCTGCTCCCGCAGCGTCCCCACGACCTTGGGATGGCAATGGCCGAGCGCGGTGACGGAGATGCCGCCCGTGAAGTCGAGGTACTCCTTGCCGTCCGAGTCCCACACGCGCAGGCCCTCCCCTCGCACCAGGGCCACGGGCTGCCGCTTGGTGAAGGTCATGAGCCGCGTATCCGAGAGCTCGATCATCCGCTTCGTGTCCACCTGGCTTCTCCCGCGTGTGCCTGTTAGAGAACGATCTCCGTCCCAATCCCCTCTTTGGTCAGGACTTCGAGGAGGATGGCGTGAGGGACCCGGCCGTCGATGATATGCGCCTTCTGGGCGCCGCCCGCCAGCGCCCGGAGCGCGGACTCGACCTTGGGCAGCATGCCTCCCTCGATGACCTGGCTCTTCATCAGGCGCTCGGCCTCCCGCTTGACCAGCGTCGAGATGTGCTTGCCGTCATCGCCCATGATCCCCTGCACGTCGGTCAGATGAATGAGCTTCTCCGCCAGGAGCGCGGCGGCCACGTCCCCCGCCACGAGGTCGGCATTGATGTTGTACGTCTCGCCCGCCGAGCCTACTCCCACGGGGGCGATGACGGGAATGAAGCCGCCCGCCTCGAGCACACGGATGGGCTCGGGATCGACGCTCTCGACCTCTCCCACCAGCCCGATGTCCGCGAGGCTGCCGTCGGCCTGCCGGTGCATGCGCTTTCGCGCGCGGATCATGGAGCCGTCCTTGCCGGAGAGCCCCACGGCGCGGCCGCCGTGCAGGTTGATCAGCCCGACGATCTCCTTGTTGATCTTGCCCACCAGCACCATCTCGACGATCTCCACCGTCTCGGGATCGGTCACCCGCATCCCGCCCACGAATTTCGGCTCCTTGCCCAGGCGCTTCATGAGGGCCCCGATCTGCGGGCCGCCTCCGTGGACGATCACCGGCCGCATCCCGACCAGCCGGAGGAGGAGCACGTCGCGGGCGAACTGCTCCTTGAGGTCGGCCTGCTCCATGGCCGCGCCGCCATACTTGATGACCAGGGTCTTGCCCTGGAAGGCGCGGATATAGGGCAGCGCCTCGAGCAGCACCTCCGCCCGCTGAATGGCCTTCGTGTCCGTGCTCACGCACCCTCTCCTTAAAGGATGTAGCGCGAGAGGTCCTCGTCCTTGAGGACGGGGGCCAGGTGGGCGCGGACGTAGTGGGCGTCGATGGCGACCTCCTGGCCGCGCATGTCCGGCGCGGCGAAGGAGACCTCCTCGAGCAGCTTCTCCATCACCGTGTAGAGCCTCCGCGCCCCGATGTTCTCGGCGCGCTGGTTCACCGTGGAGGCGATATCCGCCACCTCCTCGACAGCGTCCTGCCCGAACGTGAGGGTCACGCCCTCCGTCTTCAGCAGCTCCACGTACTGTCGGATGAGGGCGTTCTGCGGCTCGCCAAGGATGCGGACAAAATCCTCGCGCGTCAAGGGCTCGAGCTCGACCCGGATGGGAAAGCGCCCCTGCAATTCGGGAATGAGATCCGAGGGCTTGGAGACGTGGAAGGCGCCCGCGGCGATGAAGAGGATGTGGTCGGTGCGGACCATTCCGTACTTGGTCGTCACCGTCGAGCCCTCCACGATGGGCAGGAGGTCGCGCTGCACACCCTCCCGGGACACGTCGGGGCCGTGCGCCCCTTCCCTTCCTGCGATCTTGTCGAGCTCGTCGAGAAAGACGATGCCGGAATCCTCCACCCGGCGAATGGCCTGGCTCACCGCTTCGTCCACGTCCACGAGCTTCTGGGCCTCCTCCTGGGCGAGGAGCCGTCGCGCCTCGCCGACCTTGACCCGCCGGCGGCGGGTCTTGCCCGGCATGAGGTTGGCCAGCATGTCCTTGATGTTCATGCCCACCTCTTCCATACCCTGGCCGGAGAAGATCTCGAACATGGGCCCCGCCTGGACCTGGACGTCCAGCTCGATCATGCGCTCGTCGAGCTTGCCCGCCTTGAGCTGGGCGCGCAGCTTGTCCCGGGTGGCGTCTCTCGAGGCGTCGGGCGAGATCTCTTCCAGCGTGTCGCTCGAGAAGGCCTCCCCGGGCCGGCGCGGAAGGAGGAGATCGAGCACGCGCTCCTCGGCGAGGATCTCGGCCCGCTCCCGCACCGCCGCGGCCATCTCGGCCTTGACCATGGTCACGGAGAGCTCGGTCAGGTCCCTGATCATGGACTCGACGTCGCGCCCCACGTAGCCGACTTCCGTGTACTTCGAGGCCTCGACCTTGATGAAGGGCGCCTGGGAGAGCTTGGCGAGCCGCCGCGCGATCTCCGTCTTCCCCACGCCCGTGGGGCCGATCATGATGATGTTCTTGGGCGCGACCTCGTCGCGGAGCTCCGCGGGCAGGTTCTGGCGCCGCCAGCGGTTCCTGAGCGCGATGGCCACCGCCTTCTTCGCCGCGTGCTGGCCCACGATATAGCGGTCCAGCTCCGCCACGATCTGCACCGGAGTCAGCGCCGGGGACCCGTTCATGGCTGCAGTGTCTCCACCGTAATATGATCGTTGGTGTACACGCAGATCCCCGCGGCGATGCGCAGCGCCTGCTCGGCGATCTGCTCCGCCGCCAGGTCGGAATGCGCGCAGAGCGCCCGGGCGGCCGCGAGCGCGTAGGGCCCGCCCGAGCCTATCCCGATCAGGCCATCGTCGGGCTCGATGACGTCGCCCGTGCCGGAGACGATGAAGGAGACCTCGGCGTCCGCCACGGCGAGGAGCGCCTCGAGGCGGCGGAGGACGCGGTCCATCCGCCAGTCCTTGGCGAGCTCGACGGCGGCGCGCGACAGATTCCCGCGATGCTCCTCGAGCTTGGCCTCGAACTTCGCGAAGAGCGTGAAGGCATCCGCGGCGGCGCCGGCAAAGCCCGCGAGCACCCGCCCGTGATAGACCTTCCGCACCTTGCGCGCGCCCGCCTTGACGATGGTCTGCCCGATCGAGACCTGGCCATCACCGGCGAGGGCCACGCGCCCCTTGTGGCGCACGCAGGCGACCGTGGTCGCGTGGAACGTGTCGCCCGTGGGGACCATCACGCTAGTTCGCCCGCGGATGCGTGGAGTCGTAGACCTTCATCAGGTGCTCCGGGCTCACGTGGGTGTAACGCTGCGTCGTGCTGAGCCGGCTGTGGCCCAGGAGCTCCTGGATGAGGCGCAGGTCCGCGCCCTCGCCCAGCATGTGCGTGGCAAAGCTGTGTCGGAGGGTGTGGGGCGTGACCCGCCGGTCGATGCCCGCCGCGCGGGCCCTCCGCTTGACGATGCGCTGGACGCTCCGCGTGGTCAGACGACCGCCGCGCGCGTTGGTGAAGAGCGCCCCCCTCTCCTTGCCGCGCACGGCGAGCCAGCTGCCCACGGCATGCAGGGCCTCGTCCCCCACGGGGACGACACGCTCCTTGCCTCCCTTGCCCATGACCCGCACCGTGCCCTGCCGCTCGTCGACGTCGTCTCGATCGAGGCCGCAGCACTCGGCGACCCGCAGCCCCGTGGCGTAGAGCAGCTCGAGAACGGCGCCGTCACGCAGCCCGACCTCGGAGTGCTCGCGCGGAAGATCGAGAAGCTCCTTGGACTCGTCCTTGGGAAGGAAGGAGGGCAGCCGTTTCGGGAGCTTGGGGCTCCGGACCTGTCGCGCGGGATTCAGCTCCACCACCCCCCGCCGGGCCAGGAACTTGAAGCAGCTCCGCACGGTGGCGAGCTTTCGCGCGATCGAGCTCTTGGCGAGCCTGCGGTCGTGCAGCCAGGCCAGCCACGCGCGGATGGCCCGCCCATCGGCGGAGGCCAGCTCCGTCACGCCCTGGCGGGCGAGGAAGGAGCGGAGCTCGGCGAGATCGGTGGCATAGCCGCGCAGGGTGTGGGGTGAGGCTCCGCGCTCGTTATCGAGATATTTGAGGAACTGGGCGACGGCGTCCGGCATGCCGGACCTCTCAGGCGACCGAGGGGACGACCTCGGCGCGATAGCCGCATTCGCCGCGAATGCAGGTGCGCGTGCGCTTGCCCCCCTTGGCCACGCGCTCCGTGAGGAAGGGGGCGCCGCACGTCGGGCACGGCTCCAGGATGGGGCGCGCCCACGCCACGAACTTGCAGTCGGGGTACTTGTTGCAGGCGTAGAACGTCTTGCCCCGGCGGCTCCGGCGCTCCACGAGCTGGCCGTCGCACCCGGCTTCCGCGCACGCGATGCCGAGCGTGACGGGCTTCGTGGTCTTGCATTCCGGATAGCCCGAGCAGGCGATGAACTTGCCGAAGCGGCCGTGCTTGATCACCATGGGCTTGCCGCAGGCGGGACAGCTCTCCTCCGTGGGCTCGTCGGCGGGCTTCTCCCGCCCCCCCAGGTCCTTGGTGTACTTGCACTCGGGATAGGAGGAGCACGCGAGGAATTTGCCGAAGCGCCCCCACTTTTCCACCAGAGGCTTGCCGCAGTCCGGGCAGGGCTGACCCGTGTCCACGCCGCCCTTGAAGTTGTCCATGTCCTTGCCCGCGCGCTTGAGGTCCTTCACGAACTGCTTGTGGAAGGCCTCCACCGTCTTGACCCAGTCCGCGTCGCCTTCCTCGATCTTGTCCAGCGACTCCTCGAGCTGGGCCGTGAACTCGACGTCCATGACCTCGGGGAAGTACGGCACGAGCATGTCGTTGACTTGCATGCCGAGCTCGGTCGGGAAGAGCGTGCCCTTCTCCCGCCGGACGTACTCGCGGTCCTGGATGGTGGAGAGGATCTGCGCGTACGTGGACGGCCGCCCGATCCCCTGCTCCTCGAGCGTCTTGACGAGCGAGGCCTCCGTGAAGCGCGGAGGCGGCTGGGTGAAGTGCTGCTTGGGATCGAGGGCGAGGAGCTTGAGGATCTCTCCCTCGGTCAGAGGGGGGACCACGGACTCCTGCTCCTCTTCGGGCGTTGCCTCCGACTCCTCGCGCGACTCGACGTAGACGGCCATGAAGCCGGCGAACTTCAGGGTCGAGCCCTGGGCACGGAAGAGGCACCGGCCCGCCTCGATGTCGGCCGACACGGTGTCGTAAACGGCCGGCAGCATCTGGCTGGCCAGGAAGCGCTCCCAGATCAAGCGATAGAGCGCGAGCTGGTCCTTGGAGAGAAACCGCGTGAGAGCCTTCGGCTCGCGCTCCACCGCGCTCGGGCGGACCGCCTCGTGGGCCTCCTGGGCACTCTTCTTGGCCTTGTAGGTGGGCGCGGAGTCCGGCAGGTACTCGCGGCCGAGCCGTCCGGTGATCCACGTACGCGCCTCGTCCTGGGCCTCGCGCGCCACCCGCACGGCGTCGGTGCGCATGTAGGTGATCAAGCCGACGGCGCCTTCGCTGCCGAGCTCGATGCCCTCGTAGAGCTGCTGGGCGAGCATCATGGTCTTCTTCGCCGTGAAGTGGAGCTTGCGGCTCGCCTCCTGCTGGAGCGTCGAGGTGATGAAGGGCGCGGCAGGATTCCGTCTCCGCTCCCCGCGCGTGACGCTCTTGACCCGCCAGGTCGCGCCGTGGAGCCCCGTCATGACCTTGAGGGTCTCGGCCTCGGAGGGCAGGCTCGCCTTCTCGCCCTTGACCTCACGGAGAGTGGCCGTGAAGTCGGGCGGGTTCTTGCCCTTGAGCCGCGCGTGCAGCGACCAGTACTCCGTGGCCACGAAGGCCTGGATCTCGCGCTCGCGCTCCGTGATCAGGCGCACGGCCACCGACTGAACGCGCCCGGCCGAGAGGCCGCGCCGGATCTTCTCCCAGAGGAGCGGCGAGAGCTTGTAGCCGACGAGCCGATCGAGCACGCGCCGGGCCTGCTGCGCGTCCACCTTCTTGATGTCGATCTTGCCCGGGTGCAGGAAGGCGGCCTTGACCGCGCGCTCGGTGATCTCGTTGAACATGATCCGGTGCGTCTTGGCCTTCGGCACCCCCAGCTCCTGCGCGAGATGCCAGCCGATCGCCTCGCCCTCGCGATCCGGGTCGGTGGCGATGTAGAGGGCGTCGACCTTCTCGGCCGCCTTCTTGAGGTCGTCGAGCACCTTCTTCTTGGCGGGCAGCACGCGGTAGTCGGGCTTGAAACCCTTCTTCTCGTCCACGCCCAGCTTGCTCTTGGGCAGGTCGCGGACGTGGCCCATGGAGGCCCGCACGATGAAGCTCGAATCCAGATACTTCTGGATCGTCTTGACCTTCGTGGGAGACTCCACCACCACCAGCGATTTCTTGGCCACTCTCTATCCTTTCGCTTGAGATTCAGGCAGCCACGAAGCGCTTGCCCTCGAGCTGCCGTATCCGCCCTTCGATCTCAAGCGCCATGAGAAGCGCGGAGGCCCGTCCGGGCGCCAACCCGCTCCTTTCGATGATGTGGTCTATGCCAACGGGTTCCCGCCCGATAACTCGCAGTAAGAGCAGGCTTTCCTCATCGCCTGCGTCTTGATCTTCACCATGCCCTTCAGCATGTTGACCGTGGACGAGACGGTCAGGGCCACCCGCGTTCGCCGGGACAGCCAATGGCTTCACCTGGTCGCGGAAGCGGAGGGGAAGCTGGGCGACCACGTCCTCCCATCCCTGCACGAGGGCCGCGCCGTCCTGAATGAGGCGATGGGCGCCCCGGCTCATGAGGCTGGTCAGCGGCCCCGGCACCGCCATGACCTCGCGCCCGAGCTCGCCCGCGAGACCCGCGGTGATGAGCGAGCCGCTCTTCTCGGCGGCCTCCACCACCACCACGCCCAGCGACAGCCCGGCGATCACGCGATTGCGGGCGGGGAAATAGCCCGCCAGCGGTGGCGTGCCCAGCGGGAACTGAGACACCACCGCGCCGCCCTCGGCGACTTGGAGGGCGAGCCGCCGGTTCTCCGGCGGATAGATCACGTCCACGCCCGAGCCCAGCACGGCGATCGTGCGGCCGCCCGCCCGGAGCGCGCCGCGGTGGGCGGCGCTGTCGATGCCTCGCGCCAGTCCCGAGATGATGGTGATCCCGCGGGCCGCGAGGTCCTCGGCGAGGCGCTCGGCGCACCCGACGCCGTAGGGCGTCGCCTCGCGCGCGCCCACGATCGCAATGGCGAGGGTGTCGTCCGCCTCCATGCGTCCGCGCACCCAGAGAGGCTCGGGCGGCAGGGGAATCTCCCGCAAATTCGCAGGGTACGAGGTGTCGTCGCGGCTGATGCACACCGCCGCGGCGGCTGTCTCACCTTGGATACGCTCTCGCGTCACGCTCATTTAATGTCCATGATCACGACACAGTGCCGACCAGTATAGCAAACGACCTTCGAAACCCGTCCGAACCGCCCTCAGCGAACGCGCGAGCCGCCGTTGGTCCGGCCCGCGAGAAGTCCGCGCGCCTGGGTGGCCGCCTCGCTCCGCGGATATTGCTTGATCACCTGCTCCCAGGCCGCGCGCGCCCCCGCTGCGTCCCCCATGGCGCGCTTGCAGAGGCCGATCTTGAGCAGCGCCTCCGCGACCTGGGTGGTCTGCGTGTAGTTGTCCACCGTCTTCTGAAACTCCGCGAGTGCCTGCTTGTAGTCGCGCTGCCGAAAGAACGCCTCGCCGATCCAGTTCTGGGCGGCCGCGGCCTGCGGGTGATTGGGGAATTGCGTGACGAACTCCGTGAACTCGAGGGCGGCCTGGCCATCTTCGCCTGCGCGGAGCTTGGCGAGGGCCGCCGCGAACATGCGATCCGCGTCGGGATTGCGGAGCGGAACCGCGGGCGGCGCGGCCGCCGCGCGCGGGGGCGCCGCGGGCGGCAGCATGGGCGGCGGCGGCTGCGACAAGGCCGCGGGCGGCGGCGTGGGCGGAGGGGTCACGGGAGTCGCGCGCTGGACGGCCTCCACGGCGAGACGCGCGTCGTCGACGGAGGCTCTGAGCTTGGCGAGCTGCTCGCTGAGAGTCTTGAGCTCGGCCACGAGAAAAGCCTGCTGGGCATCGAGGGCCTTCACTTCGCCGGTCAGGCGCCCGACTTCCTGCGTCTGCGTCTCCTGTGTTTTTCTCACGTCCTCGAGGGTGGCGGGACGCGGGGGGCGCTCCGCCGCGGAGCGCTCCGCGGGACCCGATGAGGGCGCCACGTTCTTGCTTCCGCTCGCGCAGCCGGAGACGATGAGGCCGACCACCGCGCAGATGATCGCGTGAAAAAGGACACCCGCCATGATTGGGCACCGTAGCATCCGGTTCCACGCCAAGTCAAACCTCGGGCGCAAGTGCGCGCCATTTTTGACTCAATCAGGCCTTTTCGCTAGCATGCGCGCATGACGGACCTTCAGGCGAGCTAATGGAAGCGGAGTGGCCTTTCTATCTCTCCGCGCTGGCCGCGGGCGGCCTGTGGGGCTATGTCACCCAGCGCGGCGGTTTCTGTCTCGTGCGCGCGCTCTCCAACATGGTCCTCATGGGCGACGCGACGATTCTGCGCGCATACGGCCTGGCCTTGCTCGTGGCCATGATCGGCGTGCAGGCCCTGCAGGCCGCAGGCCTCGTCGAGATCCCGATACGGCCCTTTCACTGGCTTTCGAACATCACGGGCGGCCTCATCTTCGGCGCGGGGATGATGCTGGGGGGCGGCTGCTCGGGCAGCACCTGGTATCGAACCGGGGAGGGCGCGGTGGGCGCGTGGATCATCCTGCTGGGCTTCGCTCTCGGCGCCACCGCCGCGCGGCTGGGATCCCTCGCGCCCGTTCGC
>Ga0137394_10002044_pt1 | contig 14849 bp, 11 predicted proteins | sample czobulk116metaG_FD_108278 | JGI IMG/M metagenome (GOLD analysis project Ga0137394, IMG submission 108278) | Vadose zone soil microbial communities from Angelo Coast Range Reserve, California, USA - czobulk1.16 metaG | ecosystem: Environmental > Terrestrial > Soil > Vadose zone | place: USA...
TGACCACACAAGCACCGAGAGCCTTTAATCGCGAGATGTACCACGACCATCCCGAGAACGTATTCTACGGTACCGACGACGGCTCTCAGGACGGGTCTTTCCGGGAGTTCCCAGAGATCAAAGCTCACTACGAAAGTGTGACTCCGGAAAGGCGCGAAGACATTCACATGATCAGCGTTGTGGGTGGTCTCTACGGTCTAAATCTCATTTCGCTCTGGCGGCCAAAGCGGCTTACAATCTTCGACATCAACCCAACCGCAATTACTTATTTCAAAATTATCCGCCACGTCTTTACGACCAGTCGTGATCCGCGGCACTTTCTCGCGCGGCTCACAGCCGGCGATTACGAAGTGGACGATGAGCGAGGAGAATTTGTACGTGAGAACATATGCTTGAAGCAAAAGGGCTGTTTGCCTCGTGAACGCGGTTCCACCAAGCGTCCATACGAACAAAGCTGGCAGTACGCATTCGAAAACTTTGAATTGACCAAACAGATCTTGAGCGAAGCTCCACTGGATATCCGTACCGAACCGATGGAGAGCACCGGGTTTAGCGAATGGATACGCGGGCAAAACAACCTTTGGATCTATTGTTCAAATATCACAGAATTCCACTACTTCGATTTGGAGTTCTCGAATCCCACCAACGTGGTTGTGCTGCAGATCATCTATCCCGGTCAGACGCAGCTCCTGGATTTAGCATCACTGAGTGGAGCCCCCGTCAAAGTCAGATTCGAGATTCCTCTCAAGGCGGAGCGGATCTAAGGACTTAAGTTCTGAGTACTGAGTGCTGAGTCCTGAGTCCGAGTGCGGAGTCCTCAGTGCGGAGCTTATTACGCCTCCCGTTTAGAGAGGGCACTTGTGCCCCCGCTCGGGCGGACAAGTCCGCTTTCTAAACGAGCAAGAGAAATATTTAACCGACTCAGTAGTAACTACTACTCAGGACTCAGCACTCAGCACTCAGCACTCAGTACTCACTTTAAGGAGCATCTCAGAATGGCAAACAAGATTCGTATTGCTACGAACGCTGCGGTCCCTTCTACCGGCACACACTCGCAGGCTGTTCGCACCGGTGACCTCGTTTTTGTGACCGGCCAAACCGGGCGACACCCCGACACCGGCAAGCTGGAGGAGGGGCTCGAGGCCCAGACCCACCGGGTGCTTGCAAACGTCGAAGCAATTCTAAACGCCGCCGGCTGCACGCCTGCGGACATCGTCAAGGTCACTCTGCTGCTCGCGGACATTAAAGATTTCAAAGCCGTCGATCAGATATACGCCGCCTGGCTTCCCGGCCGCGGCATAACCCCACTGCCCGCCCGGACGGCATTCGCAGCAGCTGCGCTTCCGGCCGGGGCGCTGGTGATGCTCGAAGTTGTTGCTGCCGATCCGGGTGATTGAATCGGCGGACCTCTTCAACTTTCGTTTTGAGAGATGCGGATCACTCTCGTTATCGGTGGCTTGAAAGGTGGAGGGGCAGAGCGTGTCTGCGTGAATCTGGCCAACGCATGGGCGGCCTGTGACAGGCAGGTAACGCTTTTGACTGTTTCCCAAAAAACAGCGCCGCCTGCCTATCCCCTCGATCTACGGGTTCATCGGCGCGACCTCGGATGGCCGCGTCTCGCAAACTCTGCAGAGCTAAACCACACTTCGATTGCTCCGCTGCTCCGGATCCTCGATCGAGCTAAGTGCTCCGAGCTGATCGTGGAAATACCGCTCCTCGCCATGCTCCGCCACGCGATTCTCGCCACCAAGCCCTCTGTCGTCGTGGCTCAAATCGACATGACAAACATTCGGGTGCTTGCCGCAATGCCCGAGACCGGCGTGCCGGTCATCGCTTGCGAGCACACCGACAACAGTCAGCTCTCCATTGGAAAGTGGCAGAGTGTGCGTAGTTCCCTTTACCGTCGTGCGCATGCGGTAGTCGCACCTCACCAAAGAAGCGCCGAATGGCTTGCGGGAGACGGAGCGGCGGCCGTTGCAATTCCGAATCCCCTGGTCCATCCAACGCTGGAATATTTTGAGCGAACCGGAAACCGTCGCCGGCTCGTAACGCTCACTCGGCTATCATCCGAGAAGCGCCCGGAGCTCTTCGTGCGCGCTTTTGCGAGCATCGCTGACGATTTTCCGGGGTGGGATTTCGACGTCTACGGTGAAGGACCTCTTCGCGCGTCTATTGCGAGTCTCATTGATAGAATAGCGCCCGGGCGGATTCAACTTCGCGGCTTCACCAGTGCCCCCTACGATATCCTCAAGAAAGCCGATCTCTTCGTCTCGACGTCGTGGGTGGAAGGGTTTGGTAACTCCATCTGGGAATCGCTGGCGTGCGGCGTTCCGGTGGTGGCGATGGAAGCGGGCGCCGCGGTTCGCTCTCTGGTGCGCGACGGTATCGATGGTCTGATCGTCAATCAGAACAACATGGAAGGGCTGGCGGCCGCCCTGGCCTCGCTAATGCGTGATGATCAAAAGCGCAACAGCTTCGCGGCGCGTGCACCGGAAGTCCTCAAACGTTTTTCTATAGAGGCATCTCTCCGAGCCTGGGACCAGTTGCTCGATAAGGTCACTCAGGGACGTAATCAGGGAAAGATAACGTCGAAGGTGCGAACGAGTTGATGTATCGAGTTCTCAGTTGCCCCGGTTTCCTGCCTAACACAGAGGGTCGTCACCATCCCCGATTCCCGCGCAGCATCGAGTTCAGCGCTTACATCGGACACAAATAATATCTCGGGGCTGGGACTACCGATCTCTTTGCTGATGGATTGATAACTGGCCGCCTCAGTCTTGGCTCCGGTGGTGGTGTCAAAATAACTACTGATGTATTCCGTCAGGTCACCCTCGGTTGTATGCGCGAATAGCAACTTCTGAGCAAGGATGCTTCCTGACGAAAAGATATGGATAGCTCTTTCTTGTTCTTTCCATCGCCTGAAAGCAGGCAGAACGTCCGGATAGATCTGGCTTTGCAACTGACCGTCTCGATAGCCACCTTTCCAGATCCGGCCTTGCAGGGCTTTCAATGCTGTCGACTTTCTATCCTGGTCCATCAGCCAATAGACGTATTGAATTACAGATTCGAGAAGGGATTCCGTTGAACTGTCATCCCAAGACAGAACCGGGCGCCCGCTTTTCATCTGTTCAGGATTCTTGTTCAAATCGGCACGGCGCTCAGCGCCCAGCGCAGAAATAATGGGGGCAATTTCCTCAGAGTCGTGATGCCGATGGATAAACTCCCTGACATGCAGGCGGGCGAATGGGAAGAGGACCTCGTAGACAAAATCGACCGGTGTGGTCGTCCCTTCGATGTCGAGCAGGATGGCCCGTACGCTTTGACTGGGCATGATATCCGTTCAGCTTGCGGCTGGTTGGGGCGGGATGTAGGCCGGGCCGAAGCATCCGGGCTGATAACCACGTTCCATGCCACTCTCAGTGTAGTGAGGCGTCCAGCCCGCCGGATCCTGAAACAGCCGGATAGCTCTAATTCTGCGGTCCGCGCAGAGGTCGAACCAATGGAGCGTTCCGCGAGGAACAGTAATCAAATCACCAGGCGCCATCTCGATAGCGGTTACAGGTCCTTCCGCAGGTCTGATGTGGAATAAACCTCGGCCGCTGGTGATGAACCGGACCTCGTCCTCATCGTGCCAGTGTTCGCGACTGAACCTGGCCAGCATGTCTTCCAACCCAGCCGTCGTTGGGCTGACGTCGATCACATCAGCAGTAACGTAGCCGCCGCGCCTCTTCAGCTTTTCGACTTCCGTGGCATAAGCGGAGAGGATCGCTTCCGGAGAAGCATCATCCGCTAAAGGATGCGCCGGCTCCCAGCGCTCATAGCCAATGCCGATGCTCTCGAGGTGACTGCGGATCTCCGCTTCACCGGTAATGGTCCTATGCTCTGAAGGTATTGTTACGATTGCCATCTCCATCCTCCACTTGCCGTTCGTTTAGAGGTGGGCGCCGCCCACCGGTGCGAGGTGAATTGTACGAGCGCTCGTGCAGCCATGCTTGAAACGGTGGGCGGCGCCCACCTCTAAACGAACGGCAACCAAGACAAATTGAAGCATCCAACCGTCAGAGAGTAAGACTTAAGGACAGGATTAACAAAACAGAACCAGTTAACTCAAATCCGTTCGGCGCTGAGTTCTTACGCCATCCTGTTGATCTTGTACATCCTGTCTAAGTACTGTGGTCGTCAAACACAGGGCCATCGCTTACTTGAGTCCCGATCGGGTTCAACGGGTTCGCGCAATACCTGCGTCCGACCACCTCCAGCAAGAATTCCAGGATCTCAACGTGTCGCCTGGCCTCAGCGAGGTCCCGGCCCCAGGTATAGAGACCGTGACGGCGTAACAGCACTCCATGACACGAGGGAAATCTTCTTAAGGCATCTTCGAAAGCCTCGGCCAGCGCTTTCATGTCCTGAGAGTTTTCAATGATCGGAATGCTCTCCTGGTGTTCGTGGGTCTTTACACCCTCGAGTCCCTTGAGCATTTCGAAACCTTCGATTACGAGCCGTCCGTCCTTCGCGAATGCGTCGGAGAGCAACGTGCTCCATACAGAATGGGTGTGCAGCACAGCGCCCGCGCCGCGCTCGCCGACCACAGCCAGGTGCAGCCGCGTTTCATCCGAAGGCTTTCCAGACCCGCGCGTGACGTCGCCGTTCGAGTCGATGTGCAAGATATGGTCCGGTGTCAGGGCGCCCTTGTCTGCCCCACTGGCGGTGATTGCTAACAGCCGGGGCTGAGAACTGATTACCACACTGAAGTTTCCCGATGTACCGAACACCCAGCCACGACGATAAAAATCCTTACCCACCTCGGCAATGAGTTTTGCCAGCATTGCCGGATCGCCGGAACCGGGGCGCGTATTTGTTTCCTTGTCTGCAGCCTTCATAGTTTGCTTTACAGAACCCCGATGCATCGGGGTAGCGCCGGATGCTGAAGTCAACTTTCGTATCAATCAGTTACTCCCAACTGGCCTCTCGCAAAGAAAAGATACTGTCTGCGAATCACTGTCATCGCCGAACTTGTCTCTAGCATCCGGCGCTACCGCGCTCGGTTCTGCCAAACCGCAGGCTCAGCATTAGCCAAACCTACTGAGAGATACTTTCGTTTGAGTTGCTCGTAGGCGCAGCGTTCATCGTATTGACCGTTCTTATCCTGGCCTGCGGCTCTCCACCTCTCGTTCCAGAGATGAATCGCATATGTGCTTTCGTCTAATGCCATTTCCTCATCGGGCACCAACACTTTATGCCAATCGAAGAAACCAAGCGGGCAAAATACGTGGCTTGGCTTTTTGTATTTCGCCAGTGCATATCTTCTGACCGCTTCCCCCATTAGTTTTGGCCCGGTCTCGCCCCAAACCAACTGCTTCGGATCTTTAGTCTGGCAAACTCCCCAGGCATAGGCCATCACTTCGCTTTGGGCCGGACCCTTAAAGACACCGCTGGTTACAACTTCGAGTCCCTGACTGATCTCACTGGCAAAAACGTAGGGCTCGGAAAAATCAAATGGTTTCAGGCAGATGATGTCGGTATCGGCCCACCAGCCGCCGCGTTCGAGTATTAGTTTATAACGAAAGAAATTGGCAAAGCCCGCATAGCTGGGAGAATGCTGATATTGAAACACACTCGAAGACGGGAGTATTTCATTGGCATCCCTAATCACCGTGCCCTGGGGCACGTTCTTCGGCTCGTCGTAGACATATAGATGATAGTCATGCCCGTGTTGGAGAAATGACGCAATCGACAATTGCTCCATCACTGAAAGTTCAGGACCAACCCACAATCCTTGAATGATCTTGTTCATCTAACGGCTTTGCACAAGAAGCGTTTAGTGTGACCCGATATCAGAACCGGGAGCGGTAGCGACTGGGTAGCGTCTGGATAAAAGAATCATGATTGGGTGTTTTTCATCCGTTGTAGCCAACCAAAGCGGACCCGGTCGCTACCACTCCCGGTTCCGATAGCGTTACGCCGATTGCTTTGCACTTTTTGTCCAAAGCCTCATCTAACTACCTGGCGCGTGAAGAACAGCTTTCTCAGTTTCCATTTTTCTGATCTCGTTCTCATATTCGACAATGTATTCCGCCGACATTCTCAGGTAGTGATAGTCTTTCATGGCCTTCTCGCGGCAAGTGCGCGGTGAGATATCAGCGATCTTACCAACCGCGGCCACATACTCGTCCATATCCCGGCAAACGAATCCTACGTCAGATGTGATGATCTCGGGGCAGGCGCCTTTGTCGCTGCATATTACGGGCGTGCCCGACATCAGGGCCTCCACCATCCCAAGACCAAACGCTTCATCAACTTTTGTGGGAAACAGAAACGCTTTAGCCCCCGCCAACAATTCTGCTTTCTCTTTTCCCCTCACGTCTCCCACGTAGCTCGCGTTAACCTTCCGGCACATCTCCTGAACCTTGGCTATTCTTTCGTAACTCTCTCCTGTCCCGGCAACAACCAGCTTGAAACCGAGCTGCTCTGATAGGGAGAGCACTACATCCAGCCCTTTCTGTGTCCCCCAATCCATGGTCGACATGAAGATCAGGTAGTCCTCTTTGACTTCGGAAAAAATATACTCTTCCGGATCTATTCCATTCCAAACATACCGGTCGCAGCCAAACAATCGAGCCAGCGTCTGCGAAACAAATATCCAATTTTTAGTCGCGACACTGCGCTCCAGGCCACGGGCCCTGAGATCCAGATGACAGGTGGCCACCCAGGGCTTGTGGCTGGCTTCCCTCTCCTCAACTAACTGCTCATCGCGATCTGAAATGATGTGAAGAATATCCTCGTCTTCTATTGGTTTGGAAACCAAAGTGACCCCGGGAGGCGGAGGTCTGTCTGCCCCCCTCCGTAACAGGTAGAAAACATCGTGACCTAATTCCGCCAATCCTCGCGCCAGGAGATCAAGGACCAGGTATCCCGATCCGGAGGGAAATTCCTTGGGATGCAGGCCGCTGCCAACTTCAGTAAGCGCGGGATATTTGTAATCTGATGTAAGCAGGACTCGCATAATTTAGTATCGGGTGCAGGAGTTAGCCGATCGTTTTTGACAACTTAGCGAATTCAGCCTGAAGGGCTGTCAGATAGTAGCCGGTGGTCGCAGCGTAGCGCAGACCACCGGACAACAATCGAAAATAATCCACACCCGGAAAGGGTGTCAGAAAAACGGTGGCACCCCTCCGGGGTACGGATCCGGGTGGGCACTCCTTTCCGGTGGTCTGCGCTACGCTCCGACCACCGGCTACTATCTGATAGCCCTTCAGGCTGAAATCCGCTCGCTGCGTTTTCACACCCTCTCGGTAGCGCCGGATGCCAGAGTCAACTCCGGTGTTAAGAACATTGCAGTCGCCGTGAGCATAGAGCCACGCATCGCGGCCTCTAATCGAAGAACCAGGTGTTTTCCATGAACATTAGCGAAGGTGACTTCAGCATCCGGCGCTACCGCGCTCGGTTCTGTAATGGCGACTCGCAACTTCAGACTTATCCGCTACTCAACTGCGCTTCCGTTTGCGGGTGCGCTAAACCGTCGACACACGCTATCCACTGCCCGTTAGCTACTACGTGAGCATCAATGTGGTGCATTCCCAAACTATTCCACCCGTTGCCACTGGCTGTTAAGACCGGACTCTGATCATTCTCGCGCTCAACATAATCGCTGCTAGTCAGCTTAGAGATCTCGAATGCCCTGACTTGAGTGCCGTATTCCGGAACACAATCCTGAGCAAACCGAATTATCCTGTCATCAAACTCCAGGATCCTACCCGCAGGTCTGGCGTTGTGCTTGTTACCCTCGACAATTGGGCTGGCCGGGTGCTCGATCCATGGACCCATCAGGTTGTCGGCGAAGTATAGCCGGAGAGTATCGTGTTCATAAGGAGTCGAACAGGTAAACATCCACCATCTCTCTTCGAAGTAAAGGATTGACGAATCAGCACAGCTGCCTTGAACCAGTTGGCTCATCTGGCTCCACCGCCCAGGAAATTCTTCCGCCTTGTATAAGCACACAGCTGCGGCTTGCAGAGTCTCCGGGACCATGTAGAACTCATTGTCATATTCGAATACGTAAGGATATGAAAGGTGAAATGGTTCTGCGAGAACTATCTGCTGATACATCCAGTCAAACCCGTTATCGCTGGTTGCGAGGCCGATTTCTCCCCTGGCAGTCTGCTTATTCAAAACCTCAAAAAACATGTGCCATACGCCGTTGCGTAGCACCATAAACGGGTCAGCAAGAAATCCGGCGGGCACGTCAGCGACATCGGAAGAAGAGAGCACCGGATTATTAATCCCCGGCGCCGGAGACAAATTAAAAGGAGACGGTCCGATATATATTCCGATAGACCATGCCCTGGGCAAACCTTCCGCCAGGATAGCGCGGTGAAGATCTCGCTCTGGGTAATGTGACGCTTCCATCGCGGAATGTTTACCTTGTCGCTCTCTTTATCAAAATGAGTTCACATTGTGCATTCACGAAACTCCGACCAACATTCCGTTCAACTCCTGCCTGTCTGGAATCGCGAAGACGTATCCGCCAAAACGTGGCGTCGCTTTTCGCCAACCGGGACCGCCTTCCCCACGTAAGTAGAAGGCGCCGTCGAGCCGGCCAATGAGAGGAAAGGCACAAAGAATGTCAAACTCGATCTTGGAATTCCCGTGCTCATCATGTGTCAGACGAGCTCCGACCTCTCGAGAGTTTTTCCAGCCGTCGGTAGTAAAACGGTAACAAATTGATGGGATCTGTCGCTTCGTCAGTCGCGGTAGGTTTGGAATTTGAGTTACAAAGTGATCGCGCTTGCGCTCGACCGGAATGCTAACGTGCAGCCGGCGAGTTTGCATTTCATCGTTCCAGGCCATCACTGAATAATTGACCCCGTCGATGTTGTGCATCTCAAGTTCGACACCTCCGCCATTTAGACGCCGGGAATCCCCCTGGGCCAGGAGGCCGTCCATGTTGCGCAGCGAAGCGGCGATCCGCTGGTCAATGGCGTCCCGGATGGTCTGCGCATTGCCGGTGGAACGGTATGCTGCGATAGTTTTGCGAAAGTCATCGTAGAGTCTGCGACTATAGAGAAAATCAAGCGGCTCATTTTCAAAGGCGGCCCGCGTTGCAATCGAAGCTTGCATGCTGGTCAGGTCGTCGTAATAGGTTTTTATGTACGACGCACAGCTCTTCATCAACTGACCATACACATCGGCAAACTCGGCGATGAGACTACTCACGACACGCTGCTTTTTCGCCACCTGAAATCGGTTGCCTCTGAAGATAGGTTTAAGGTAGCCGAGAATGATCGGCGCATGGTCAGCTTCTGGATCCGCAAAGTAATCCCGGGGAAACTGTTTGAGGAGGCTGAATACATCAAGAAGACAAACGTGTTCGGCGGCCTCTTTCGAGATCCACAGAGGGCCTCGATTTCTCAGACTCGCCATCTTCAAGACGACCTCGACGAAAGAGCGGGCAAGCAATTCGTGTTCAGCCTGAATCCGAATGGCAACTTCAGTCTTCAGACCGCCGGCGCTTAAAAGTTTCACCTGAAGATGCCTGGCGTAAGCTTGGGCCATCTCGCTCTTGATGTTTAGCAAACTCAGATTGAACTGTGGCCATTCCGACAGCGGAATGTTTCGCATCAGCTTCTTGTGGATTGGGATCAAATGCACCGCGCGTTCGGTGTGTTCAGCTCCGAAGATAGAGCCGGTGTAATCGAGGCACCACACCGGGGCAGTGCGCGGTTGCGTCGATTGCGTCGGCAGGTCAAGCATGGCCCCGCTGATTTCCATATTTGAGGCGCTCAGCGCTCCATGAATCATCCGCCAACGAAACGATTCGGCCGCAGTACGAGCGTGGTCATCGATTATGCGGAGGATGGTAGCGTTAAGATCCGGCAACTCATTACCGGTTGAGAAGTCGCGGCGAGTTACAAGTTGGCCCGAGGCTCCGGTGATGCTGATAAATTTATCCAACAAAGTGCGCTTGCTTCGGAGCCGCGTTAGCAGATGGGCCGGACGGAGTTGGGCGCCGGTGCGAACTACGAGCGCTACTGGTATCGGTCTACCCTTAGGAGGAATCACCGATCGACCCTCGTCGATGATTGCCAGAATTCGGGTAGAGCCCAGGGAAAACAGATTCTCATTTACTTCTCCGAAAACCGCTTCCGTCAAGCAGTCGTCCAGGTGTACAGCGCCGTGAGAATGCGCAAAGTCGTCCGCATCGTTATGCTTGAAGAGTGGCGTGAATCCGATGCCCTTGACGTAGATGTTTCCATAGCTCAGGAATCCAGCTCGTCCCGCACCGAGAGCTGGACCGAGACCATCGCCGCCATATTTGTCGGCATACATCGTTATGGTGCTTTGCCCGGAAAGATCTTCGCCAGGCTTTGCAACTCTGAATGCCAGCGCAGCCAGCAGTTGCTCTTGAAACTCCGGCGTCAATTGATTTGACTGCGGAACCTCGAAACCCAGCTGCCTGGCCAACTCGAAGTTGCACCAGATCACTTTGCCTGCGGTTCTGACACCTGTGAATTCCGCAAATGAATCCGGCCCCAGAACCTTCATCGCTTGCGAGGACCAGACGCCGTTGGCAGCGATTCTTTCCGGCCCAATGCCTAGTTTGCGAAATGTCTTCGCCGCCAAAGCCTGCTGCCTTCTGGTCCACTCTCCAACCGGCGGCCAGTCTTCGAGCGGACTTGATTCACTTTCGTCGCAATCAGGTATGCGCATACCAGACGGCTGAGATCTTATTTTAGGTTTTATGTTCAGGAGCGGATGCTCTGGCTCTTGAGATATGACTTTCATGAACAAAAGGCGACTCAGTTCAATCGTACTAATGGGAAAACAGGTTCAGACGTGGCCGATGAAAAGCCTTGTTTCAGATAGCCTGGTAACACGCTGGGGCGCTCGCTGACAATTCGCCTTCTAAACGAATTGGTTCCAGGCAACAGACGGGCTTTGCACAAAAAGTCATTCGGCGACGAATCCAAGCTAGCCCGCGGTAGCGGGCTGGACCAGGTATCCACCGTTGGAAGTCTTCTCGCATCTCGATCTCGACTTTTTGTGTAAAGCTCAACCTACGGCGAAACCGAGCCTCGCAAACTGATCTCGTTAAAGCGCAGCCGCACCAGGTCCTGAATCCGCCGGGCACAATTATGATAGACCGCCAGTCCCATCCCGATGGGATCGTCAAGGTCGCATTCCGGATCCAGGCAGTAAGTCTTCGAGGCCACGGTTGGGATCATGTCTATAACCGCCTTGCGGTGAGCGCTGGTCATACAAAAAATCATTTCCGCTTCGTGAGCTAATTCAGGTGTTAAATTCCGCGCCGCGTGCGGCTGCACAGGCACGTTCAATGAGCGCAATACCTCCTGTGCCTCCGGCGTTAACGGCGCTCCCACTTTGGCAGAGACTCCGGCGCTGAGGGCCCGCGCGTTTACCGTTTCCAGAGCTTCAAACGGTATCTGCAAACGTGCTGCAATCTCATCATTGGCAATAGCCGCCGCCATCGGCGAGCGGCAGGTATTGCCGCTGCACACAAACAAAACCAGACGCGGCAACTGATTGAGGAGTTGCTGATCTACCGTTTCATGCAGCCTCGCTTGAGTACTCCCCAACTGCCCTAACGATAGCCTCACCGGCGTGGCCCTTTCGACGCTTGGGATATAGTCGGTGGGCTTCAGATGCGGTCTCGCGAGCGCATTTTTCAGTTTGTTCACAACACGGTCGAAGTGATGCAGCGGCGACAGAAAACCAAGCGCGACTACTATGAAACCGGCGCTTATCATTTGTGCAGAACTCGGCGAGTTTTGGTTAAAGAAGTAAGCCAATAGAGCGCTGGCCGTGAAGCCTGAGAGCATGCTGGAACCGCAATGCATCGGCATGCAGAACGTGTTCTCGCGTCGATCGAGAAAGATCAGAGTTGTACAGATGCAAAGCCCGGCATAGAACAGGCCTACCATCGCAGCGAAAACCGCCGCCGGGCCGGTGAGAAACGTTGTCAGGCCGGCTCGAAATCCCATCATCACATCTCCGGCGCCGACGAACGCCATCACCGCCAGGGTCAACACCAGCAGCGGAGAAGCGATCATCTGCTCCTCGACAAAGTAGCGCAGGGTCGCGCTCTGCTCGTCCGACTTGGCCAGCCTGCTCATGAATTGTAGTTTGAAAAAATAGGCGGCCAGGTAAGCAGCAATATCAATTATCGCGGCGATGGTCAGTTTGTAATTCGCTGCATCAATGAGCACTGCGGAAACGGCAAGTAGACTGATGAACATGGCTGCCCATGAGAACCAACGGACTCGCCGCCCCACTATGCGGTCAACCACGGGCGCAATGATTAGCGTGCCACCGCGCAATAGGACCAACACCAGGACAATGGAAAGTCCGCCGAAGGTAAAGGCGAGCGTCGTGGTTCCCATTATGGTCGCCATGCAGACGCCCGAAAGGAAAGTCAGACGGCGGGGGAATGGAATACTGGTTCCTAAGAACTCGCGACGTCCCGCATACTTCCACCAGCCCATCAAGGTGATAAAACCCAGCATGCCCACGACAGTGGCGATCGCAGAAACCGGCAGCAAAACTGTTCCCCTTACGGGACCATGGGTGCCGGGCAGAAGTCCGTTTGACAAAGCTTTGGTCAAGCCACTGTATGGCGTGTAGAAGAGATAGAAGCCAAGGCCTAAGCTCCAAATCCCAAGACCATATTTGCGTTGCGTGTCGAGCATTCGAGCCTCCGTCGGTGCGGACAGTGACGAGAACAATACTTACAAGAACAGTCTCCTCATGAGCGTGATAATCCTGGCGCTCGGCGAGTTTGCCGTTATGGCTTGTAGAACGATGGATCGTGAGTCAGTCCGAGCAGCGATTTTCCAATCATCGCGAGGATATGGTCATCATTGTCGTGACGTACATAAAAAGACAGATCGCGATAGATGCGCTCCAGCACGCTGGGACGAATCAGACATCGCGCACCGCAAGCGCGAATGCACTGCTTGACCGTGTCTTCCGCCAGATGTTCGACCACATGACGCGCACGACTACCGGCGACCTGTGCTTCCTGATATTTCCCAGTCTCCCACAATCGCGCGACGTGCCTTAACCAAAGATGCGCCGTCTCGACGTTTACCGACATCTGACCAATGTGGTGCTGCACGTATGGATCATCGACCTTGTTCTGCGTGGTGATATATTCGAAAGCGTAGTCGTAGGCAGCCTCGGCCGCACCCAAAAACGTTGCGGCATAATGCGGTATGAAACACGTCTGCCATCCCTCTTTAAGATATTGTCCGGGGTAACCAATCAGGTCTCGGTCCGGAATGAACGTTTGATGGAAGCGCACCAGATGACTTGCTGTACCTCGCATTCCAATCGGATCCCACCAGGAGGTGTCTATCTCCACCGTAGGATCGGAGAGATCGCAGGCCATCATTAGTTGCGTATCCAATGAAGCGGCGGCAGCGTGACGCACTCCGCCGGGCCCGGCTGTATTTACCAGCAGAATCGCCCATTGAGCACCACCGGCGCTGGTCGCAAACGCCTTGTTTCCTTCAATCACATAACCGCCATCCACGCGCTCAACCGTTGTCCCAAAGCGAACAGTCTCTCCAGGCTTGCGAGCCTGAGGCTCACCGCTCCAGGCGACCCATATTTCCCCCTGCTCGGTCACCCCCTTGAACCAACGCGTCCTTTGCTCTTCGCTCGCCATGCCATCCAGCAACACGAGTGAATTGACGTGACCCTCCCAGCAGCGGGCCAGGGAGAGATCAGCCTTTGCAATCTCCTTCGTCATCATCCAGAGAGTCAGGACGTCGCCGGTGTATGGACCAAGCCCGAGGCCGCCATGTTCTCTTGGGACTGCCGGAGCGTTTAGGCCGGCGCGAAAGAGATCTTCAAAGTCTTCGCGGGGAAATCCTGCGGTGAGATCGTAATCGGCAGCGCGCGGTGCGAACTGTTCTCGAGCCATCGTCCGGATACGGTTAATAAGCTCCTGCTGATCGTCTCCGAGATCCAGTTGCGAATAAGTGTCTCTGTTTGAGTAAGCAGTTACCATTGTGTGTGCGCAGATTTTAGTTTGCGACTCCTGGTGTAAAGCAAACTGTTAGTTTGCGATTGCTCTTGTGTAACGCAAACGGCTAGTTTGCGATTCCTCGGGGTTGAGCCTGTTCCGAGAGGCCGCAAACTAACAGTTTGCTTTACATGGACTTGTTCGTCCACTCGGGGCACAAGTGCCCTTTCTAAACAACAGGTACCACATTCTTCTAAACGACAGCTGCTGCATTCTCAGCTCGGCGGCCAAGTTTCTCGCCTGCGACATTTGCCGGCATCTCTTTTCCGGTCATGAGTCGAAACTGGTGCAGTACCTGTGTCAGCAACACGTCGCGGCCGTCAATCGCGATCTGTTCTCGCGCGAGTGTACTGTCTACCAGCGGTGTTGGTCTGGCGCCGTAGACAAGGTCGATAACTACAACTTCCGTATTCAAAGTCTTGAGATCGAATGGTACTTCATCGCTGTCGCGGCCGACTGGGGTGGCGTTCACCACGATGTCGTAACCCCTGGCGTTAAAATCCGGCAGCGGGAGATAAGGCAAGCCGAGAAGTTCAGAAGCGTGCTGTCCACGTTCTGAGCCCCGATTGATCAGAGTTACTCCGGCGCCCGATTGGACCAGCGCGGCGGCAATTGCCCGGCCTGCACCACCACAACCAATCACCGCAGCTCGTTTATGTCTGACGTCTATGCTTCTCTCACGGCTGGCCATATAGATCACTTCCGGATCTGTCGTGTCGGCCTTCCACCAGCCGTTATGTCTGACGAGAATGTTAGCGGACTCCGCCTGACGGGCCATCGGACTTATCATTCTGGCCGTTAGTAA
>Ga0137394_10002048_pt1 | contig 14842 bp, 15 predicted proteins | sample czobulk116metaG_FD_108278 | JGI IMG/M metagenome (GOLD analysis project Ga0137394, IMG submission 108278) | Vadose zone soil microbial communities from Angelo Coast Range Reserve, California, USA - czobulk1.16 metaG | ecosystem: Environmental > Terrestrial > Soil > Vadose zone | place: USA...
CGCCCGGCGAGTCCTACGACATCCCCCTCCGCTGTCTGGTGCCGCAGCGGCTGGACCGGCTCACGGTGGCGGGCCGCTGCATCTCCGGCACCCACGAGGCGCACTCCTCGTATCGCGTGATGCCGATCGCGATGGCCACCGGCCAGGCGGCCGGGGTCTGCGCGGCGCTGGCCGCGCGCGCCGGCAAGGCGGTGCGCGACGTGCCGGTGGGCGACGTGCAGGGCGAGCTGCGCCGGCAAGACGCCGCGCTCTGACCCCCCGCGCGGGGCCCGGCCTACCCGGTAAGAGCGACCGGTCGGGAAGCGCGGCGCCCCGCCGGGCGCGAATCGGCGGAAGCGAAGCCGGATCGCGGCGCCGCCGCCGCGGCACGCGCCTTGCGTTGTCTGCCCACGAAGCACGCGAGCACGAAACCCGAACCCCAAAGGAGTCGCGATGAACCAGGACATCCTCGCCGGCAAGTGGAAGGAGATGAAGGGGCGCGTCAAGGAGCAGTGGGGCAAGATCACCGACGACGAGCTCGATCGCGCCGAGGGCAAGGCGGAGCAGCTGGTCGGACTGCTCCAGCAGCGCTACGGCTATAGCAAGGAGAAGGCGCAGGAGGAGTACGACCGCTTCCTCCGGAACTCCGAGACGGAGGCCCGCCGCTAGAGCGAGTCTCTCGGGAGCGGCGGCGCCTCCGGGCGCCGCCGGCTCTTCCGGGCCTAGAGCGCCAGGTACTGGTGGCGGATCGCGTCGTTCGCGCGGAACTCGCGGGCGGTGCCGTGGAAGCGGATGTGGCCCTTCTCCAGCACGTACACGCGGTCGGCCAGGTCGAGCGAGAAGTCGACGTTCTGCTCGGCGAGCAGGATGGTCAGGCCGTCCTGCTTGAGCCGGGCGATCTGCTCCTTCATGTGCTGGACCACGAGCGGGGCGAGGCCCTCCGAGGGCTCGTCCAGCAGCAGCAGCTCCGGGTTGCCCATGAGGGTGCGGGCGATGGTGAGCATCTGCTGCTCGCCGCCGGAGAGGAACCCGCCCTGCCGCCCCATCAGCTCCCGCAGCTTCGGGAAGAGATCGAAGACCCGCTCCACCGTGAAGCCCCCGTCGCGGGTTCGGCGCGTGGCCACGTCGAGGTTCTCCCACACCGTCAGATCCGCGAAGATGCGCCGGTCTTCCGGGATGAACCCGATGCCGGCCCGCGCGATCTCGTAGGCGGGGCGGCCGGCGACGTCACGCCCCTTCCACATCACACGTCCGCGGGTCGGGGGGGTGAGCCCGATGATGCTGCGCATGGTCGTGGTCTTGCCGACCCCGTTGCGCCCGAGCAGGCACACGCACTCGCCCCGGCGCACCTCGAGCGACACCCCGAAGAGGACCTGCGAGAGCCCGTAGGCGGTGTAGACGCCCTCCACCGTCAGGATGGGAACCGTGGTCTCCGCGCTCATCGGCTCTCTCCCAGGTAGACGCGCCTCACCTCCGGATCGCCCCGCACGTCCGCGGGCGTTCCGTCCGCGATCACCCGGCCCTGGTGCAGCACCGTGATGCGGTGGGCGATGGAGAAGACGACCTCCATGTCGTGCTCGGTGAAGAGCAGGGTGAGGCCCCGGTCGGCCGCGATGCGCTCGATGAGCCGGATCGACTCGCGGGTCTCGGTGGCGGACATCCCGGCGGTGGGCTCGTCGAGTAGGAGGATCTCGGGCTCGAGCGCGAGGGTGATGCCGAGCTCGAGCTGTTTCTGGTTGCCGTGGGAGAGGAAGCCCGACGTCTCGCTCGCCTTCTCCAGCAGGCCCACCGCCTGGAGGAGGCTCTCGGTCTCCGGCCGGTAGAGCCGCTCCACCGGGGTGAACATGTTGAAGCCGCGGCCGCGGTGGGACACGTAGGCGGCCTGGATGTTCTCGTACACGGTGAGCCGCGGGAAGATGTTGGTCCGCTGGAACGATCGGCCCATCCCGAGGCGGCAGAGGTCGTGGGGAGCGATGCCGGTGACGTCGCGCTCCTTGAACACCACGCGCCCCTCGTCCGGCTCGAGGTGTCCGGTGATCAGGTTGAAGAGCGTGGTCTTGCCCGCCCCGTTGGGCCCGATGATCGCGCTGATCGACCCGCGCGGCACCGTGAACGACACCCCGCCCACCGCCATGAAGCCGCCGAAGTTCTTGGAGAGTCCGCGCACCTCAAGCACCGGCGGGCCTCCGCGCGAGGCGGTGCCAGAGCGCGATCACCGCGCCGGCCAGTCCGCCCGGGAAGACGAAGAGCAGGACGACCAGGATGCTGCCCAAGATCAGCGGCCAGTACTGGGTGTAGGAGACGATCTGCTGGTTGAGCCAGATGAGGGCCACCGCGCCCACCGCCGGGCCGTAGAAGGTGCCCATGCCGCCCAGCAGGGTCATGATCAGCACCTCGGACGACTTGGTCCAGTACGCGAAGTCCGGGAAGACGCCGCGATTGAAGATCCCGAAGAGCCCGCCGGCCAGCCCCGCGAAGGTGCCCGCGAGGACGAAGGCGGCCAGTTCGTAGAGCCGCACGTTCACCCCGATGAACTCGGCGCGCTCCGCGTTCTCCCGGATGGTGGTGAGCATGCGCCCGAAGGGCGAGGCCACGATGCGCTGCAGGAGCCACAGGCAGAGCGCGACCAGGACCAGGCAGGTGAAGTAGTAATAGTCCGACGTGCGATAGCTCCCCAGGAAGGGCATCGCCGAGACGATCCGGTCGAGCCAGTCGAAGCCCGGGTAGGGGATCTCGGGCATGCCCTGCTCGCCACCGGTCACCTCGTTCCACTTGAAGCAGATGGCCCAGACGATCTGGGCGAACGCGAGGGTCAGCATCGCGAAGTAGATGCGGGTGAGGCGCACGCAGAAGAACCCGAAGACGAGGGCGCAGAGGCCGGCCACCACCCCGGCGGCCGGGAACGCGATCAGGAACGAGACGCCCGCCTGCTTCATGAGGAGCCCGGTGGCGTAGGCCCCGATCCCGAAGTAGGCGGCGTGGCCGAACGAGACGAGCCCGGTGTAGCCCACCAGGAGATTCAGGCTGGTGGCGAAGAGGGCCCAGATGACCATGTCGTTGACCAGGAACGTGTAGAAGCGCGAGCCTAGCGCGGGCACGAAGAACGCGGCGAGCAGCACGAGGAGGGCCCAGGGGAGGCGGTGCAACCGTGACGGCATCATTTCGTATTGGGGGGGAGCGGCGCCGCTCCTCCCCCAAGCCCCCCCACCACATTGATCACTCGCGTTGTCACGTGGGCTCCGCTCGTCACTTCAGGGGCCGGCCGAGCAGGCCCCAGGGGCGGATGATCAGGACCGCGGCCATGAGCGCGAAGACCGAGAAGATCGAGAAGCGCGGGAAGAAGAGGATGCCGAAGGAGAGCACCTGCCCGTAGATCAGCGCCCCGAGGAAGGTGCCCCAGAAGGAGCCGAGGCCGCCGATCACCACGACCACGAAGGCCTCCACGATCACCTCGGTGTCCATGCCGGGAGTGGTGGCCCGCATCGGCGCGATCAGCGCCCCGCCGAGCCCGCCCAGGAACGAAGCGATCACGAAGACCCAGGTGTAGAGGCCGTCGACGTTGACCCCGAGGGCGCCCAGCGTCTCGCGGTCGAGCGCGGCGGCCCGGATGAACCGACCCGCCCGGGTGCGCTGCAGCACGAACCAGAAGGCGAGCGCGATCGCCGGGCCCAGCAGCAGGATGAAGAGGTTGTAGTGGGGCACGGTGGCGCCGAAGACGTGGAAGGCCCCGCTCAGCTCGGGCGGCCGGCTCACCGACTTCTGCTGGGTGCCCCAGATGAGCTTGGCCACGTCGCTCAGGATCAGCACCAGGGCGTAGGTGAAGAGGAGCTGGTAGAGCTCCTCCTTGCCGTAGAGGTGCCGGAAGAGGAAGTGCTCCACGATCCCGCCGAGGGCCGCGACCGCGAGCGCGGCGCCGAGCGCGGCCAGCCAGAAGCGGCCGCCGTCGAGCCCGATCCACTGCACGATCTGGAACGCGCAGTAGGCGCCGAGCATATAGAAGCTGCCGTGGGCGAAGTTCAGGACCCGCAGCACCCCGAAGATCAGCGACAGCCCCGACGCGATCAGGAACAGGAACATCGCGGCGGTCAGGCCGCTCAAGCTCTGCGCAAAGACAAACGACGGATCCGGCATCCGGGAGCTGGAGATCTATCCGAGCAATGGATTCTGTCGAGTGTGGCCGCTATCGAGTTCTGGCGGTGGGTGCGGGTAGCCGGGGGGCGGCAGGGCGGGGGGCTTGCCCGGTGAGTGCTTCACCGAACAAGGGCAAGCCCCCCGCCCTGCCGCCCCCCGGCGGGCCAGGACGCTAATCCATGAACTTGGTAGGGTCGACGTACTCGATCGGCTTCATGATCGCGAACGGATACTTCGGATCCTTCACCGTCTTGCCGTACAGCTGCCCCCGGTTCGCCTGGTGATCTTTCTCTCGAATCGTCTGCTTGCCGATCGGGGTGTCGATGGTGAGGCCCAGCAGGGCTTTGGCGACCTTGTCCGAGTCGGTGCTGCCCGCCTTCTTGATCCCCTCGATCAGGAACTGCATGCCGGTGTAGCCCTGGATGGCCCACGACGACGGGTACTCGTCCTTCAGGTACTTGGAGATCCGCTCGGTGTACTCGCGGTGGGCCGCGGTCTCGCCCCAGTAGAACGCGTCGTAGGAGTTGCCCCAGATGCCCACCGGGTAGTCCGCGCCCATCGACTTGGTGGTCTCCGGGGTCGCCGCCTCGCCGAGGCCGATGAAGTTGTACTTCACCGCGTCGAACATGCCGAGGGCCTTGCCCTGCTTGGCGTAGGTGACGAAGAAGCCGCCCCAGATCGACGACACGATGGCCTCCGGCTTCTTGGCCATCTGGGCGTTGATGAACGGGTTGTAGTCCTGCTCGCCGAGCTTCGGCCACTGCTGGTCCACGATCTGCACGCTCGGCTTGATCTTCTTCATGTGCTCGACGAACGCCTTGGTCACGTCCTGGCCGTAGGCGTAGTCGAAGGCGATGGTGGCGACCTTGGTCACCGGCCACTTGGCCACGATCTCGGCCGCGCTGCGCCCCTCCATGGTGGTGTTGGCCGCGATGCGGAACACGTAGGGATGCAGCTTGTCGGCCGCGGTGAGCTGGTCGGTCTTCGGGATCGGCGCGATGAAGACGATCTTGTTCTCCTTCGCCACCACCGAGACCGCCGGGCCCTCCGCGGAGGTGAGCGTCCCCACCAGGAAGTCCACGTTGTCCTTGAGGATCATCTCGCGCGCCACCCGTACCGCCTCGTTGGCGTCGGCCTTGGAGTCGCGGATGATTAGCTCGACCTTGCGGCCGAGCACGCCACCCTTGGCGTTCACCTCGTCGACGTACATCTGGGCGCCCTTGGAGGCGGGGTCGCCGAAGAGCGCCGGCGGGCCGGACAGCGGAATCGGCATCCCGACCTTGATCGGCTTCTGGGCCGAGGCCGTCATCGGTACGGCCAGGGCCAGCGCCAGCACCATCGTGAGTATGCGCAGGATCATGGAATGCCTCCTTTGGTTACGGGAGAGTGCGGGTCACCGCGCGGCGATCCGCGTCACAGGGCGGGCAGGCCCGGAACGGCGGTCCGGATGCGGAACACCGACGCCGACGCGGTGATGTAGAGGCTCCGGCAGTCCGCGTCGCCCCACGCGAAGTTGGCCACGTACTCGGGAACGTGGATCACGCCCAGGCTCACCGCGTCGGGGCTCAGCACGTGGATGCCGCCGGGGCCGCAGCAGTACACGTTGCCCCGGGAGTCGATCTTCATGCCGTCGGGCGCACCCTTGCCTTCGCCGGTGGTCTCCGCCCAGACCTTGCCGCCGGAGAGCGTGCCGTCGGCCTTCACGTCGAAGACCCGGATGTGCTGGCGGGCGGTGTCGTTGACGAAGAGCCGCCGGCCGTCGAGCGAGAAGCAGAGCCCGTTGGGCCGGTCGAAGTCGTCGGCCACCAAGACCGGGCTCTTCGGATCCGGGCCGACCCGGAACACGCCCTGGAACGCGAGCTCCTGCGGCCGCGCGACACCGTAGAACTCGGCGCGGCCGTACGGCGGATCGCTGAAGTAGATGGATCCGTCCGCCCCGCAGACGATGTCGTTGGGGCTGTTGAGCTGCTTGCCCTGGTAGTGGGTGGCGAGCGGGACGATTCGCCCGTCCGGCTCGGTGCGCGAGACCTGGCTCGAGGCGTGCTCGCAGGCCAGCAGCCGGCCCTGGCGATCCCAGGTGAGGCCGTTCGACTTGTTGCAGGGCTTGCGGAACGTGGTGACGCCGTCCTTGGCGGACCACCGGCGCAGATGATCGCCCGGCATGTCGCTCCACAGGAGATACTGGCCGGCCGGATGCCAGAGCGGCCCCTCGGTGAACAGGCAGCCGGTGGCGATGGTCTCGAACGTGACCGTGGCGCCCACGACCTGGGTGAAGCCTGGATCGCGGACGGTTGTGGGACTGGTGGTCACTTCTTCGCCATGCGCTCGCCGGGCTTGCCGCCGACGTACCAGTCGGGCGGGTCCACTTCCTCGAAGACCACCCAGACCGCTTCCTTCGGCAGCTGGGTGACGTCGGTGATCGCGGCGGTCACCCGCTTGGCGATCTCGTTCTGGCGGTCCTTGCCCCAGCCCTCGTAGATGCGAATGTTCACGAATGGCATCGGAGTCTCCCTTGGCTCCGCGGCGTGGTGAGGGGCGCTACGCTGCCCCCCGGAAAGTGCCGGGAGACTAGCACGCCAGCCCGCGAAGGGGCAAGAGCGCGGCGCGTCAGCCGCGCGCCGCGCTCTCGTGGCCGCCTACGCCTTGAGGGTCTTCGCGAAGAGGCCGGTGCAGCGCTTCCACGCGTCGGCCGCGGCCTCCGCGTTGTACGAGGGCCGGTAGTCCGCGAAGAAGCCGTGGCCGACGCCGGGATAGATCACGATCTCGGAGTTGGGGTTGGTCTGCTTGAGCAGGTCACCGAACTTCCTGGCGTCCTCCGGGCTCGGGCCGGTGTCCTTCTCGCCGTACAGGCCGAGGAACGGGGCCTTGATGTCCTTCACCACGTCGAAGCCGGTCACCGGATTCGGCGTGTCCGGGTAGGGGCGGGCGGGCGGGCCGTACCACGCCACCGCGGCCTTGATGTCGGGGTTGGTCGCCGCCACCTGGTACACGGTGGAGCCGCCCCAGCAATGGCCGGTCACGCCGACCTTGTCCGCCCGGACGCCGGGCCGCTTCTTCGCCCAGTCCACCGCGGCGGTGGTGTCGCCCAGGACCTGCTTGCGGGGCACCGCCAGGACGATCTTCAAGATGGCCTGCACGTCCGGGATGTGACCCACGCCGCCCTCCCGCTGGAACAGCTCGGGCGCGATCGCGTAGTAGCCGTCCTTGGCGAAGCGGCGCGTGACGTCCTTCACCCACTCGTGCACCCCCCAGATCTCCGAGATGACCATGACGATGGGGGCGTTGGTGGCGTTGGCGGGCCGGGCCTCGTACACCGGCATGTTGTAGCTGCCGATCGGCACCGTGGCGTCCCCGGCGACGATGCCCTGCGTGTCGGTCTTGATCGCCTGACCGAGCGCCTTTTCCACCCCGACCGCGTAGCCGGCGAAGGTGGCGGCGCCACCCACCTTGAGCATCTGGCGTCGCGTGAGACCCGCGGCTTTCGACTTCGGCATTGGCTGCCTCCTTGTGAGTGATCGATGACGCTGCGCGTGCGCTCGTCCGCCGAGGCGGGGCGAGGCTATCACGCCCCCCTGGGGGCCATCAAGCCAGGCCGCCCCCGCGGACGGAAACTGCTCGCACGCCGCCTCGGTTCCCCAACGCGGATGCTATGCTGGGGCCGTGGCCGACCTCGTCAACGAGTTCTCCTGGTCGCGCACCCGCGACAACGTCTTCCAGGAGTGCCGCCGGCGCTACTACTACCAGTACTACGGCGCCTGGGGCGGCTGGGACGTCAACTCCGACCCCCTCGTCCGTCGACTCTACATCCTCAAGCAGCTCGCCACCCGCCAGATGTGGATCGGCCGGCTCGTGCACGAGGCGGTCGAGCGCTGTCTCCTCGCCCTGCGCGATGGGCACGGGCTGAGCGAAGCCTCGCTCATCGAGGACACGGTGCGTCAGATGCGCGCGGAGTGGAAGGGCTCACGCGCCGGGCTCTACCGGGAGACCCCCAAGCGGCCGTCGCTGTTCGAGCACGAGTACGCGGTGCCGATCAAGGACAGCGAGTGGCAGGCGCTCCGGGATCACCTGGTGCGCTGCCTGCGGAACTTCCACCGCCTGCCGGTGTTGACCGAGATCAAGCGCACTCCCACCGAGCGGTGGGTCTTCATCGAGGACATCGGCTCGTTCCCCTTCGAGGGCACGCGGGTCTTCACCGCGCCCGACTTCGGCTACTGGAGCCCGGCCGACCGCCTCCAGCTCCTGGACTGGAAGACGGGCGGCGGAGGCGGAGAAAGCGCGGGACTCCAGCTCGGCGGCTACGCCCTCTACGCGCTCGAGGTGCTGGGGGTGGACCTGGCGCGCGTGGACCTGCTCGAGGTCAACCTGCGGGAGGGCAAGGTCACCTCTCATCCCTGGGACGAGGCGAGCCTCGATCGGGTCCGCGAGCATATCCGCCTGTCGGTCCGGTCCATGAAGGCCTACCTGAAGGATCCCGACCGCAACCTCGCCGAGGAGTCGGGGTTCGAGAAGACCGAGGAGCTGCGCATCTGCCGCTGGTGCAACTTCCGGTCGGTCTGCCGGCCCGAGATGACTCCTTTCGCCTCCCCCTCTCCCCTGGAAGGGGAGAGGGCAGGGTGAGGGGCGATGAGGGTGAGGGGTCGGTGAGGGTGAGGGAGCGCGGATGAAAGCCCTCCTGGTCGACCTCGACGACACCCTGCTCGACTACACCGGCGGCGTGGACGAGTGCTGGCATCACGCCTGCGAGGCCCACGCGGGCCCGGTCGGCATCGATCCGGCCGGCCTCGTGAGGGCGATCGTCGAGACCCGGCGCTGGTTCTGGAGCGATCCGGGCCGCCACCGGACCGAGCGCACCGACATGCTGCGCGCCTGGACCCGCATCACCGGGCACGCGCTCGGCCGCGTGGGCCGCGCCGACGAGACGCTGGCCGCGGCGATCGCGGCCGACTTCTCGGAGCGCCGCTGGGAGCGGATGGTCCTCTTCCCGGGCGTCGTCGCCGCGCTCGAGGCCCTCCGCGCCCGCGGAGTTCCGCTGGCCCTGGTCACCAACGGCGACGCGAGCCACCAGCGGCGCAAGATCGCCCAGCACGGCCTCGAGCGGTTTTTCGACGCGCTGGTGATAGAGGGGGAGATGGGCGTTGGCAAGCCCGACGAGATCGTCTATCGCTACGCCCTCTCGAAGCTCCGGGTCAAGGCGGAGGAGGCGTGGATGGTGGGCGACAATCTCGAGTGGGACGTCGCCGCTCCCCAGCGCCTAGGGCTTCGCGGGGTGTGGGTGGACGGCCCCGGCCAGGGCCTCCCCGAGGCCGCCGACGTGGTGCCCCATCGGATCATCCGGACCTTTCCGGAGCTCCTGGAGACCGGATAGAATTCGCTGGGTGATAAATCCCCGGTATGCAAGACTGTGATTCCACGAGTATTTTGTGGAATCCGCCGGAGGGAAACGATCATGCGAGATCGCAACTGGCTGCCGATGGTGATGGCCCTCGTGCTCGTGTCGACCGGCTGCGCGACACAGCGCGAGTGGGGGGTCTGGCGATCGCATTCGACCCACTTCGCCACCGATGACCACCTGGGCTTCTCGGTGACCAACGCGGTCGCCGGGGCGCCGCGGATCACCCCCGAGCTGATGGACAGGGCCAAGGGCCAGGGCTGGTGGGGTCGCAACATTCCCTCGGACGTCCAGCCGGCCGACGTGGGCGGCAACTGGACGGGGACGTGGACCGGCAATGGGTTGCTGCGGAGCGACCGGTACGGGGTCGCCCAGGTGTCGATCACCCAGAAGGGGGCCACCGGCGAGGGCGTCCTGGTCCTTCAGGATTCACAGGCCACGGAAGGCGTGCCCGTCGCGCTGCGGGAGAACTCGTCCTTCGGCGCGCCGATCGAGGTGACGGTCTCGGAGAAGGAGATGTGGGTGAGCGGGACCCAGCGGAGTCGGCCGTTCGCGGCCACCTTCAAGGTGGACGGCGACCGGCTGATCGGGACCTTCCTCTACACGCACTCGCCGGTCCGGATCGAGCTGACGCGGGACCGCTGAGCCGCACCACCCCGCCTCAGGGAGGGGTGGGCTGGACGATGATGGTGCGCATGACTGCCAGATAGCGCTGGGCCACCCGCTGGAGGTCGGCCGCAGTGACCGCGCGCACCACTCCCACGTAGCGATCCAGGAACTCGTAGCCCACTCCCGCTTCCTCGTACGCGGCCAGGTACCACGCCTGACGCGCGTTCGTCCGCCGATCCATCGCGAGGTTGCCCAGCACGTAGGCCTTGGCGACCCGCAGCTCCCCGTCGCCGACCCGCTCGCGCTGCACCCGCTCGAGCTGCTCGCGCAGCGCGGCCTCGGCCTTCGCCACGTTCTCCGGCGCGGTGCCGAGCTGGGCGAGGAAAAAGCTGGTGTCCACCCGCGCCGGGTACTGGGTCCCGGTGGTGTAGGCCAGGCCCTGCTTGTCGCGCAGCTCCGAGAAGAAGCGGCCCGCCATGCCGCCGCCCAGCACCGTGCTCAACACCTTGACCGCCGGGTAGTCCGGATCGGTGAGGGCCGGCGCGAGGCTCCCCATCAGGATCTGCGCCTGGGCGCCGGGCACCACCCGCGTCTCGCGCCACGGCGCCGGCGGGGGTGGTGGCGCGGGCGCGGCCACCGGGACCGGCCCCGCGGCCATCGCCCCGAAGAGCCGCCCCGCCTGGGCGACCACCTCCGCGGTCTTCACCCGACCGCTCACCGCCAGCACCATCCCTCCCGGGACGTAGTGACGGCCGTAGTGGGCGAGGAGCGCCGGGCGGTCGAGCCGCTCGAGGCTTTCCTTGAGGCCGATGGGATCCCAAGCATAGGGATGGCGGCCGAAGAGGCGCGCGGTGAGCGTGTCGAATGCCACGTCGTAGGGCTTGTCGCCGCGGTTGCGGAGCTGGCGGATGAGGAAGTCACGCACCGCCTGGACCACGCCCTCGGGCATGGTGGGGTGGAGCGCGATGTCGGCGACCAGGTCCAGCATCTCCACCCAGTGACGCGCGAGCGCGGTGGCTGCGATCTCGGAGGCGTCCACGTCCCCGGTGGCCTCGATGCTGCCGCCCATGGCGTCGGCCTGCTCCACGATCTGCGTCCCGGTGCGCGTCGGCGTGCCGCGCACCGCCATCACCTGCACCAGGTTGGAGATGCCCGCGGTGTCGGCGGTCTCCCACCGCGTGCCCATCTTGACCATGAGCGAGATCGCCACCACCGGCGCGGTGGGGTTCTCGCGCACGAGCACGGTGAGGCCGTTGGCGAGACGGACGCGGCTGACCGAGGGGGCCGAGACCTGCGCCCCCGCGGGGGCGGCGGTCAGCCCCACCAGGAGCGCGGCGACGAGCGGACCGAATCGCCTCATGGCTTCGGCAGGAACGCCAGTCGCGCGTAGTCCGTGCGCGAGAGGTAGCGCCGCGCCGCGTCGCGGATCTGCTCGCGCGTGATCCGGCGCAGTCGCTCCACGTAGCGCAGCTCTGCCTCGAGGTTCCAGGTGGTCTCGGCCAGGCCGTAGGCGTAGGCGAGGCCCTCGGAGGTCTCGGTGTCGAAGGCGTGCTGCGACTCGAATTTGGTCACCGCCAGCTGCCGCTCCTCCTCGGTGGGCCCGGTCTCCTGCATCCTGGCGATCTCCTCGAGCACGATCTGCTCCACGCGCTCGAGATCCTTGGCCTCGAGGTCCGCCCGCAGGCTCACGATCCCGCCGCCGACCAGGGCCGCGTAGCTCATGGTCACGCTCGAGACCAGCCGCTCGTCGTCGCGCAACCGCCGCGCGAGCCGCGAGCTCTCGGTGCCGGCCAGGATGGTGCTCAGCAGGTCCACCGCGTCGCCGGCGGCGTCGTCCGAGCGCGGGGCCTGCCAGCCGAGGGCCAGGTGGGCCTGCTGCTCCGCGCGCTCCACCGAGCGCCGCGCGCCCCCGCCGATGGGCCGGGGCGCCGGAGGCGGGGTCGGCTTGAAGCCCGCGGCCGGCCGGCTGAACGAGCGGTCCACCATCGCGCGCACCGCGGCCGGCTCGACCGGGCCCGCCACCACCAGCGTCATGTTCTCCGGCTGGTAGTACCGGCGGTTGAACGCGCGCAGCCGCTCCTGGGTGGCCGCCATCATGGTCTCGCGCGTACCGAGCACCGGCCGGCCGTAGGGATGGCCCGGGAACACCATGCCGTAGAGCTGCCGCAGGATCGCGGAGCGGGGATTGTCCTGCTCGATGCGCGCCTCCTCGAAGATCACCTCGCGCTCCCGGACGACCTCCTCGGGGGCGAAGGTGGAGCGAAAGGCCATGTCGGAGAGGAGCTGGATGCCGGTCGCGGCGGCCTCGGTGGGCAGGATCAGATAGAAGGTCGTGTAGTCGAACGAGGTCACCGCGTTAGACCGGCCGCCCACGCCCTCCACCACCCGGTCCACGTAGCCCGGCCCGAACTTGTCGGTGCCCTTGAAGAGCATGTGCTCCTGGAAGTGGGCGTAGCCGAGTTGGTCCGCGGTCTCGTGGCGGGTGCCCACGCCGACGAAGAGGTAGACCGCCACGATGTCGGCCGCGCGGTGCTCCTGCACGATCAGGCGCATGCCGTTGCGCAGCACCGAGCGGAGCGGCGCGGGCAGGTCCGGGGCGTCGGCGGAGGCGGACCGGCCGGAGCGGGCGGTCGAGCCCGCACAGCCGACGAGGAGGGCGGCGGCCATCAGCCAGAGGGCCGCGCGCCAGAGCGCCAGTGGAGTCACGGGCGCGATTCTACTACGCCTACGCCCTCGGGGGACTGCGCCATACCGTGCGGCCCGGGGCCGAAGGCCCGCAGCAGCCGCTCACCGTGACTCGGGTGCACCGAGAGCTGGCCCGCCACCAGGCCGGCGGGGACGCGCGAGCGCACCGCGAGGGCGCAGAGCTGGATCAGCTCCGCGGCGGCGGGGGAGACGATCTGCGCGCCGATGAGCCGCTGGGTGTCCTGATCGAAGACCAGCTTGAAGTAGTCCGCCTCCTCGCCGCTGGCCACGCTGTTGCTGGCGCCCCGTGCGTCGTGACGGCCCACCGCCGCCTGGATGCCGTGCGCGGGGGCCTCCGCGTACGAGAGCCCGACCATGCCCACCTCGGGCGTCGTGAAGAGGACCTGCGGGATCACCGCCTCGTCAGCCCGCTCCACGTCGCCTCGCAGGGCGTTGATCGCGGCGATCCGGCCCTCGTGGGCGGCCACCGGGGTGAGCTGGCGATTGCCGGCCGCGTCGCCCGCCGCGTAGATGTGGGGCACCGAGGTGGCCAGGTATGGGGTCGTGCGCAGCCCGAGCCGCCCCAACTCGAGCCCGATCCGCCCCGCGCCGACGGTGCGCGGGTGGAAGCGACGACCCACCGCCGCGCACACCTGGGTGCTCGTCATCCGGTTCGCCATCCCCGCGCTGTCGAACTCCATGCGCACGCCGGCCGGGTCCGCCGCGAGCCGGGTCACGGTGGTCTGCAGGCGGAACGTGACCCCGCGCGCCTCCATCCGCTTGCGCAGTGTGCGCGCCACGTCGGGATCCACCCCGGGCAGGATCTCCGCGTCGCGCGCCAGCACCGTGACGCGCGAGCCCAGGTCGGTGTAGGCCCCCGCCAGCTCCATCGCCACCGGTCCGCCGCCGATGAAGGTGAGCGAGGCCGGGAACGAGGGCAGGAAGAGGAGCTGGTCCGAGGTGATGAGCCGCTCTCGTCCGGGTATCCCGGGAATCACCGGCTCCGAGCCGGCCGCGATGACGAAGCGCTCCGCGGCAAGCGGGGTCCCGTCCACCTCCACGATGTGGGGATCGCTGAACCGGGCGGTGCCGAGCGCCACCCGGATGCCGCGCTTCTCGAGGTCGCCGGCGGCGGGCCGGAGAGTTTCCACCACCTCCCGCTGGCGCCGCTGCACCGCATCCCAGTCGAGCTGCACGCTCCCCGGCACGGTGCCGAACGAGGCGGCCTCGCGCACCATGCGGTGGACGCGGCCGGCGGTGACGAGCGCCTTCTTGGGGATGCAGCCGCGGTTGATGCAGAGACCGCCCAGCGGGCCGCGGTCCGCGAGGGCGACGCGCGCGCCCAGCTCGGCGGCGGTCTTGGCCGCCGTGATCCCGGCAGCCCCGGCCCCGATGACCACGAGGTCGAAGCGGTCCATGGAGCGGGTCCCGCTCAGACGGTGAGGCTCGCGCCGGTGACGGCGGCTGCGCGGTCGGACAGCAGGAAGGCCACCACGCTCGCCACGTCGGCGGTGCTGACCCAGCCGGAGCGGTCGGCGTCGGGCATCGCGCGGCGGTTGGCCGGCGTGTCCATGGTGCTCGGCAGCACCGCGTTCACCGTGATCCGGTGCGGCCGCACTTCCTGGGCCAGGGCCTGGGTGAGGGTGATGACCGCGGCCTTGGAGACGGTGTAGGCGATGAAGCCGCCCTGGGGCGGCAGCACCGCGCGCGAGGCGATGTTGACGATGCGCCCGCCGCCCCCCGCGATCATGCCGGGCAGCACCGCGCGGCAGGCGATCACGGTGGAGGTGAGGTTGAGCTTCATCATCCGCTCCCACTCCGCGAGCGGCGTCCCGACCAGGTCCCCGCCCGCGAAGCCGCCCACCGCGTTGACCAGCCCGTCGACCCGGTCGTGCCGCTCGCGCACCGCCTGCACGAACTTGGTCACCGCCGCCTCGTCGGTCACGTCGGCGGCCACCGGCAGGAGCCGCGCGCGCAGCTCGGGCGCGAGCCGCCCCTCGAGCGCGGCGCGTTCCTCGGCCACCGCGTAGGGAATCGCGACGGTGGCGC
>Ga0137394_10002049_pt1 | contig 14841 bp, 7 predicted proteins | sample czobulk116metaG_FD_108278 | JGI IMG/M metagenome (GOLD analysis project Ga0137394, IMG submission 108278) | Vadose zone soil microbial communities from Angelo Coast Range Reserve, California, USA - czobulk1.16 metaG | ecosystem: Environmental > Terrestrial > Soil > Vadose zone | place: USA...
GAGCGCGCACGTGCTCCATCATGCGGAGCCGCCCGTCCGGCCGGAGAACCCGGCGCACTTCGGCGAGTCCCCGCGCCGGATCCGGGACGCTACAGAACACGAGACTGCTCACAACCGTGTCGAAGGTACCGTTGCGAAATGGCAACGCTTGCGCGCTGGCGCGCACGAGCGAAATTTCCGGCGCTCGCCGGCGGGCGCGCCGCAGTGCGTCCGCGGAAGGATCGAGCCCAACCGGGTGCGCCTCGCTCGGGAACAACCGCAAGCTCCGTCCAGTGCCGCAGCCGAGGTCCAACGTGCGCCCGCGCGCACCCTGCGCAAGCCACTCGCGCCAGCGGCGCATCCCCTGCCACTCCGCGAAGGCACACATCGCGTCGTAGAACCACGGGATCTGCTCGATGCCACGCACAGTCCTAGTTTATCGCTCATGCTGCCCGAATCGAGTTCAGCGGAACGTCGGCGGGTGGCGGCCGGAGCCTGACGCGGCTCCAAGGCATTCGGTTGCAGCGCCGAGTTGGCGGCCATTGCGAGCGCTCGAACCCTCTGAGGCCCAGAAGCAGGGAGAAGGGCCGATGACGGGTTGGCACAACGACGCCCATCGTCTTCTGGTGCGGTTGGATTTTCCTAGCCGGAGCATTTCGCTCCCTCGTCTCGCGCCGCCTGGATATGTCGGTGCTGATCGCGGTCGGTGTCTTGGCTGCCTATGTTGCCTCGATTTACCTCACGATCATCGGGTACTTCTGCCAGGCACACGAGGGAATGGGCATGTACGGCGCCGTGCAGGTGAAGTGAGAGCCGCGAACCCAACGCCGCGCGACCGCGTCCTCCGTTCGCGATCCCTGCAACTCGCCTCGGTGTCCTAGCGTGCGTCTTGCGGTTCGAGACCGGGTTGTACCAATGTTGGAAGTTCAGCCGCGGCCGGGACGGTGAATCGAAAGCTCGTGCCATGCGGCGCATGCGGGGATGCCCAGAGGCGCCCGGCATGGGCCTCGATGATCGATCGGCAGATCGACAGCCCGATGCCCATGCCGTCGGGCTTCGTCGTGAAGAAGGGGTCGAAGATGCGATCGGCAGTCGTCGGGTCCAGTCCCATGCCCGTGTCTTCGACCGCAACGAGTACGCCGGCCTGTCCGACGGGCTGCGAGGATATCGTCAGTACTCTCGGGCGGTCCGTGACTGCGCTCATCGCTTCAATGCCGTTCATGATCAAATTCAGCATGACTTGCTGCAACTGGACCCGGTCGCCAAAGACCGGCCGATCGCCGGAGAACAGATCGGTGTGCAGCACGACCCCGTGCCGCTGTCGCTCGCTGCGCGTGAGGGCCAGGACTTCCTGGATGGTGTCATTGATGTCGATCCTTGCCAGCTCCGGCCCGGATTGTTTCGCCAGCGCCCGGAGCCCTCGGATCACGTCCCCTGCGCGCGTGCCGTCCCGCGCGATGCGCGAGATTGCCTGCCGTGCCTCATCGAGATCGGGCTCCTCCCGGTTCAGCCAGTGCAGAGAGGCACTGGCGTTGGTCACCACCGCGGCGAGCGGCTGGTTGATCTCATGTGCGATGGAGGCGGCGAGCTCGCCCATGGTCGTCAACCGCGCCACGCGCGCGAGCTCCGCCTCCGCATTTCTCAGGGCCTCCTCAGCTCGCTTGCGGTCGGTGATGTCCATGACCGTCCCGATGAATTCGAGGTCACCGGATTCATTGTTCGCGGGGTGGCCCACGCTGTGGTGGTGCCTCACCAATCCATCTGGCAGAACGATCCGATACTCCTCCTGGAACATACTCCTCTCATGCGCGGCTTTGTTGAGCGCCTCCTCGAACCAAGGCCGATCCTCTGGATGAATCCTGTCCATGAACGTCGAGTAGGTTGGCTGCACCACCGCCGGAACGAAGCCGAACAAGTGGAGGTGTTCGGCCGACGAGCGGACCTCGCCGGTCCTGACGTTCCACCGCCAGCTTCCGGTATGGCTGATCCGCTGCGCTTCGGCGAGTGAGGCCTCGCTCGCCCGCAGCGCCTCTTCGGCCTTCCGCCGATCGCGGTTTTCGCTGATCAGCTCGGCATAAAGCCGGGCGTTCTCGATCGAGATCGCCGCCTGCGAGGCCAGCAACTCCAGCACCGCAATCCGCCGCGGGGTAAAGGTGCCCGTCGCCAGATTGTTCTCCAGGTAAAGCAAGCCAACCAGCCGGGATTGCTTCACCAGCGGAAGGCAGAGGAGGGACCGGGGTCGCCGCCGATGGACGTACTCATCCTCGGTGAAGGGGTTCGATCGCTGGGCGTCGTCGAGAATCACGCTCTGCAGCGTCCGGATCACGGTGTGGAGGATGGATTCGGGCAACTCGCTCGAGGTCACGGCCGCGTGCCGGAGCGTGACCTCGACGGTCTGCTGACCGGTCCTGGCCTCCGCCTCGATCCGTAGCTCGTCGCCGCGAAGAAGGATGAGCATGCCCCGCTCGGCACCCGCATGCTCGAGCGCGATGGTCATCAGGGTTTCGATCAGCCGGCCGAGGACGATCTCGCCGGAGACCGCTTGCGAGGCCTTGACCACCGTGCCGACGTCCAACTGCTCGAGAGGGGCGCCGAACGTGGCGGTTGGAGGCGGCGGGGCCGCTTCCTCGCGGAGTTGCGGGTGCGATTTCTCGAGCTGCCGTACCTTCCCATCGGAACCCCAGCGGAGATAGCAGTACCTGGCGTTCCGCAGATATGCGTGCGCGATGGTCTCCAAGCCGCGCGCCTCGCAGAACCGTGCGGCGAGCTCGTGGGCCAGGCCCTCGTTCTGGATGAAGCCGTGCTCGCGCGCCAGCCTGATGGCTTCTTCATAGAGACGCAGGGCGTCCACCTCCCGCCCTTGCAGACGCGCAATCTCCGCGCCGACCAATGCCACGCGGTTGGCGAAGGTTGCGGGGGAGTTCTTCGCCCAGACCGTGAGCTGTTCGTGATGAGCTGCCAGCGCTTCGAGATACCGGGGCCGCTCTTCTGCCGAGGCCAGGTCGCAACCCGCTGTCCGGGCCAGTGCGGCGTAGAAGTGGTACTCAGCCAACTCGAATTGAGTCGGCGCGGTCCAGAGCAGCGGCGCGATTTTCAATGCGGCCGCCATGGCGGATTCGCTGTCGCCGGCGAAGACGCACGCCTGCAGCTTGCGAATCCAATACCAGCACGCGCCAATGGCCAGCTGAGGATTGCTCTCCAGATGTCGCTCGAAGCGGTCCTCGTCGAAATCCGCGTCGTTGAAGGAAGCAAAGTCCGGCGTCAGTCCACGAAGCATGCGGATGAGCCTGAGCTGCCCGATGATGCAGTCGCTGGCGAGACCGAACCGCACTTTTCGCGCGAATTCGAGACCGTTCTCGGCCTCTTTCTCGACCTCACTCAGCGAATCTCCGGTGGCGAAACGGTTCGTGATCAAGTCGATGCAGCTATAGGCTGCATACGAAAGGTCACCGCCCTCCTGGGCCGCGTCGAAGGCCCGCCGCAGGAAAGCGCGACACGTCGGCAGGGGCTGCGTCCAGTGAGCCACGTGCACGGCGAAGACCAGGTAGACGCGAGCGCTGAAGCGGTCGAGTCCATGCTTCTCGACCAGATCCAGGCCAAGCCTGCCGAAGCGGGCTCCTGCCTGGTAGTCTCCGAAGTACGTCCCCAGGACGCCGCCCAGCCACGCATAAGCGAGGCATGATCCATCGCTGTTGCCATGCTCCAGGCTGAGGGTCGCCATCCGACCGATGACGAGGCGGAAAAGATGCTCGTCGGTGAACAAGGCCGGCGATGCGAGGGCCGTGAGAACGTCCATGGTCGCCGATCGGTCGGGATCGGTCATCAGCGGCAAGTCAATCAGCCCCTCGATCGAGCCGGACCCGAGCCGCTTCCACAACCGATCGTATTCCTCGCGGACCTCCTCGACTGTCGCGTGCGGCGACCACTGGCCCTCGACCCGCCGGAGATAGTCGAGTCCCACCTCGACCGCGCTGTCGCTCTGGTCCAGGTTCGTATACAGGTTGAGGCGCAGGCAGGTGACGGCAGCAGAGTCGCGCGTGGTCCGTGCGCGAATCGCCAGCGCCGAGAGACGTTCCTCCGCTGACGCCAGCTCCCCGGTCAGATACTCACACTCGGCCCGGTTGAGCTCGAGGTCGAAGGTGAGCTGGTACCGCCGTTCCCATCCGCTCTCCGCCAGCAGGGCGCCGCCAGCGGTAAAGTACTGCAAGGCTGAGGCATAGGCAGTTGCCGCCTTGGCGCGCTTTCCGGCGATCAGGTTGAGCTCGGCAACCTGCTCGCGCTCCTCCTGCCTGGTGATCAGCTCCGCGCCCCGGTCGAACTGGTTCACGATCTCGAAGATGTGCTCCTCGATCTCCTCCGACCTGGTCCGGGCCGCGAGCAATCGCCCAATCCGAAGGTGCTCCATCGCGCGCTCGCCTTCGGCGATCAGGGCATAAGCCGCCTCTTGGATGCGGTCGTGGACGAATGTGTAGGCGCTTTCCGAGCGAAGGATGAGTCCGGCCCGGACCGCCTCCCAGAGGGCCGCGTGCGTCGCCTCCTCGGTACCGGCGTGGAGCAGATCGAGCGTGGCCGTCCCTGCGACATTTCCCAGACAGGCGAGAGGTCCCAAGGCTTTCTGGGTCGCATCGGGCAGACGGCCCAGCTTCACAGCCATCAGATCCGCTACGTTGTCGGTGAAGCCCTTGGCGCGGATGCGCGGCAGGTCCCAGGTCCACGCCGCCGTCAGGCGATCGAACGCGAGCAGCGCCTCTTCTGCCAGGGCGATCAAGAACTGGATCGTGAAGAACGGATTGCCATCGGTCTTCTCGAATACCAGGTCAGCCAAGGGTTGCGCGCGCCCAGGCTCCGTGTGCAGCGCATCCGCAAGCAGCTGCTCCACATCGTCCGGCATGAGGGGAGCAAGCAGGACCTCCTGTACTCTCCCGCCGGCTCCGCGGATGGTTGCCAGCGTCCGCACGAGCGGATGCGAGGGATTGACCTCGTTGTCCCGGTAGGCACCCACCAACAAGAGGTGCCGCACCTCCGGGTGCGGAACGAGATGTTCGATCAAATCGAGTGTCGCGGTATCCAGCCATTGCAAGTCGTCGAGGAACAGCGCGAGAGGGTGCTCCGGCCGGGCAAACACGCCGAGGAAGCGCCGGAACGCCAGCTGGAACCTGTTTTGCCGGTCCCGCGGCGATAGCTCCGGAACTGGTGGTTGCTCACCGATGATGAGAGCAAGCTCCGGAATGAGATTGACCATCAGCTGGCCATTCGGGCCAAGCGCGTCCAGCAGCGCGGACCGCCATCGGCCCATCTCCGCGTCGCTCTTGCCGAGGATCTGATGGACAAGGCCCTGGAAGGCCTGAGCCAGCGTCGCATAAGGGATGTTTCGCTTGTACTGGTCGAACTTGCCGGAGGCGAAGAGACCGCGCGGCGGGACCAGCGCCTTGTGCAGCTCATTGACGAGCGAGGACTTTCCGATGCCGGCGTGACCGGACAGCAGCACGAGCTCGGTCGCGCCGGATGCCACCACCCGATCGAACGCTGCGACGAGCGTGTCTGTCTCGGCTTCGCGCCCATACAACTTTTCCGGGATCAGCAGCCGGTCCGACGCGTCGTGCGCACCCAGCGGGAATGGATCGATGCGGCGGTGCGCGTCCCATTCCGTGAGGCAAGACCGGAGGTCGGCTTCGACACCTGCGGCGGTCTGGTAGCGGTCCTCGGCAGTCTTGGCGAGCAGCTTCAAGACGATGGCCGAGATCGGAGCCGGTATGCCCTTCACGCGCTCGCTCGGCGGGACCGGCTGGCGGGCGATGTGACAATGGACCCATTCCATGGGATGCGAGGCATTGAATGGCAGCACCCCGGTGAGCATCTCGTACAGCGTGATCCCCAAGGCGTAGAGGTCGCTCCGGGAATCGATGGACCGGTTCATCCTGCCCGTCTGTTCCGGCGCCATGTAGGCGAGCGTTCCGGCGATCACCTCGGGTAACTCTGGTATCTGGTGCTCGCGCGGCAGGCGGGAGGCAATGCCGAAGCCGGTCAGCCAGGCCCCGCCTTTCGCCATGTCCACCAGGACATTCGCAGGTTTGATGTCTCTGTGGATGAGGTTTCGCTCGTGCACCCTTCGGAGCGCCGCCGCGAGTGGGATGGCGATGCGCAGGAATTGCGTCACTTCCAGCGCCCGGCCGAGCAGTCGATCGAGCGGCTCGCCACCCGGATCCTCGAGCACCAGCACCGTCCGATTGTGGCGGCGGGCAAGGGCAAGCGGCCGTGCCGCCCAGCCGGGATCGAGTTCAGCCCGGAGCGCGTATTCGTGTTCTAGCCGCTTGAGGGACTCGAGCCGCGGCTGTTCCGCGACGGGCGCGAGGAGCAGGATCGAGGTCAGACGTTCGCCCGAGCCCCGGTACAGGGTGAGCTCACCTTCACGCAATGGTGAGAACGCGTAGCCGGAAAATGGCATCACGATGCTTCTCCTGCCGATTTCCGTCGTCCCACGCTCCCTGCGCGCACCATCTCCAGAGCCGTCATGCCGGGACCTGAAGCGACTATCCTCCGCACCCGAGCCTTTTTCAACGGCGGCCCCGCGACTCCGCTCTGATATGTCGTCTCTTGGATCCGCAAGGCGGCGCCCGGATTCGCTCTCTCTCGCGAACCGCACCTCGGAGGCCGCTGAAGGCTTTGCATGGCCAAGATCGAGTCAGGGCTCCGGCGTGCCCGCTTGAAGAGTGGCTTCAAGCAGAGCGAGCTTGCTGAGCGGGCGGGCATCAGCCGGCAGACGCTCAGCGTGCTCGAATCGGGCCGCGGCCAGCCCGCGACCCTGATTGCGCTGCGCCTCGCTCGCGTCCTGGGTTGCCGTGTCGAAGAGCTGTTCTGGCTACGGGACGAGGGTGGCGAGCTGACGGCCGAGCTCGCCGGCGATGCTCAGCTCCGGAACTCCAAGCCGGATCGCGCGCTGGTCGGCTCCGTCGCCGGCCGTTGGGTAGCCCACGCGCTGTCCCGCGAAGATCCCCTCGCGCTGACCACCCCGGCCGATGCCCTCCTCGTCCGCTCGCGGCAGCCGGACCAGATGGTGCGCTTGCGCGCGCTGCGGCCGCTCGAGGCACTCGAGGCGAACGTGCTGGTCAGCGGATGCGACCCTGGGCTGGCGGTGCTGGCAGGGCGGGTTCAGGATCGCTGGCCAGGACAACGACTGTGCTGGATTCCCGTCTCCAGTGCCGCGGCGCTGAAAGCTCTCGCGCGCGGTCACGTGCACGTCGCGGGTGCCCATCTGTTCGATGAGGAGACTCGCGAGTACAACGTTCCGTTCGTTCGCCGCGCCTTCGGGAGCCGGCCGATGGTGGTGGTGACCTTCGCGCACCTCGAAGAGGGCTTCGCCGTCGCCAAGGGGAATCCTCGGCGGATTCGCAAGCTGGAAGACGTTGCCAGGCCCGAAGTCCGCTTCGTCAATCGGGAGCCGGGAGCCGGAGCGCGCCGCCTCCTCGATCGGCTGCTGCGGAAGGCTCGCGTTCCATCCTCCGCCGTCGGAGGCTACCAGCGGCTTCTCGGTGGCCACCTGCAGGTGGCGCAGGCCGTCGCCATGGGGGCGGCCGACGCCGGCATCGTCGCGCGCAGCGCCGCCATCGCCCACGGGCTCGACTTCGTCCCGCTGTCCGAGGAGCGATTCGATCTGGTGTTCCCGAAGGAATGGAGCACCGACGCCCGGGCGGCCCGGATCGTCGAGACGCTCGAAGGTCGCGCCTTCCGTCGTGAGTTGGCGAGTCTGGGCGGGTACGACACGCGGCAGTCGGGCCAGGTCGTTACCGGCCTGAAACTGAAGTGAGTCGGGATCAGTTGACATCGTGTCAGCCCTACATGACATTTGCCTTCTATTGCGGAGAAGGCGCCAACCATGCGCTCACTTTGGCTGAAGTGCGTCGGGCTGATCTTCGCCTTCTCGCTGTCCGCGCGAGCGGAGTCTCCCAAGGAGCTCGTCGTGTTCGCTGCTGCCTCCCTGCGCGAAGCCTTCGCCGAGCTGGGCCAGCGGTTCGAGCAGTCGCACCCCGGGACGAAGGTGGTCTTCAATCTCGCCGGTTCCCAGGAGCTGCGGAGCCAGATCGAGAATGGCGCACCGGCGGACGTGTTCGCCAGCGCCGATCAGAAGCACATGCAGGCGCTGGTCGACGGCAAGGAAGCGGCGGAGCCGAAGGTCTTCGCGCTCAACGAGCCGGTCCTGGTGGTCCCGAAGGGAAATCCGGCTGGAATCGGCGAGCTGAAGGATCTCCCCAGGGCGAAGCGGATCGTGATCGGCGTTCCCGAGGTGCCCATCGGCGCCTATACACTGCGCATCCTCGACGCCGCTTCGAGAAGGTACGGAAGCGACTTTCGCGGGAAGGTGGAAGCCCGAGTGGTGTCGCGCGAGCTGAACGTGCGGCAGGTGCTTGCCAAAGTGACCCTCGGCGAGGCCGATGCGGCCATCGTCTACCGGACGGATGCAGCGTCATCGAAGCAGGACGTCGAAGTGATCCCGATCCCTGCGGGCCTCAACGTCCAGGCCGAGTACCCCATCGCCGTTCTCACGAGGTCCAAGCAGCCAGCATTGGCCGGTGAATTCGTTGGATTGGTCCTCTCCCCTGCTGGCCGGGAAGTGTTGGCCCGCTTCGGCTTCCGGTCCGACGCGTGAAGCTGCACGTGGCAAGCGCCTGGAGCGCGGCGCAGCTCGCCGGATCGGCGCTGCTTGGGCTGTTCCTGCTCTTTCCCCTCTTGGGGCTCTTCGTCACGCTGAGCTGGGACGATTTCCTGGGCGGACTGCGCAATCCACTCCTCGGGCCCGCCCTCCGGCTCTCGCTCCTGACCACGGCCACCAGCCTCGTATTTGTCGTCGTGCTCGGCTCGCTGTTCGCGTGGCGCGTGGCGCGAAATCCGGGCCGCCTCTCGCGTGCCCTGGAAACGATCGCGCAGCTCCCGGCGGTGATCCCGCCCGCAGTCGCCGGCGTGGGTCTCTTGCTCGCGTTCGGCCGGCGTGGGCTGCTCGGCGCCTGGCTCGACCGCCACGGCATCGCGCTCGCATTCACCACTCCGGCGGTGGTCATGGCCGAGGCATTCGTCTCGGCGCCGTTCTTCGTACAATCGGCAATCGCGGCCTTCCGCCGTGTGGACGAGAACCTGCTCGTGGTCGCCCGCACCTTGGGGGCCTCGCCTTTCCGCACGTTCCTGCGCGTCGGTCTACCCCTGGCAGCCCCGGGCCTGGTCGCGGGTGCGGCGATGAGCTGGGCGCGGGCCGTGGGTGAGTTCGGTGCAACGCTGCTGTTCGCCGGCAACCTGACCGGGCGCACGCAGACGATGCCCCTGGCGGTCTACACCGCCATGGAATCGGACCTGCGGGCGGCGCAGGCGCTCTCGTTGATCCTCGTGACGATCGCGTTTGCGCTCCTTTTCGTCCTGCGGCGAATGGCGCCTGGCGCCCCGCTGCCGGGCACGGAACTGCGCGGTGGTTGAGATCGGCATCGCGCGCAGGATCGGTCCGCTGGACTTGCGGATCGATCTGTCGCTCAAGCGCGAGACCGTGTTGCTCGTGGGGCCCAATGGCGCCGGCAAGACGACGCTGCTGCGCCTGCTCCTCGGCGTCCTGTCCCCTGACGAGGGACGCATCGCGCTGGACGGGCTGACGCTCTTTGACGCCGGGAAGGGGATCGACCTGGCCATCGAAGAACGTGAGCTGGGATACCTGCCCCAGGATTACGCGCTCTTTCCCAACCTCGACGTGATCGGGAATGTGACGTTCGGGCTTGCGCGCCTGCGCCGAGTCGACCGGGTCCGTCGAGCCACCGACTGGCTCGAACGGTTCGGGGTCGCGCACCTCTCCCGGCGGTCTCCCGGGGCTCTGTCAGGAGGAGAGCGGCAGCGCGTTGCGCTCGCACGCGCGCTGGCGCGCAGTCCACGGGCTCTTCTCCTGGACGAGCCGTTCGCATCGCTGGATCCCGTCGCCCGTCGCGAGCTGCGCGTTTCGATGGGCGCCTGGCTTCGCGACTGGCAATTGCCGGCGCTCATCGTCTCGCATGATCCTGCCGATGCAGTGCTTGCGGATCGCATTGCCGTAGTCGAGCGCGGGCGCGTCGTCCAGCAGGGCACGCTGGCGGAGCTCCGAGGGGCGGCAGCTTCCAGATTCGTATCCGGATTCACTCTCGAGCCCGACCAGTAAAGGCCGCGCTTACAGCTGCGCGCCTCCAGCGGACAGAGGCAGTGTGCGGGCGCGTTGGCGCGCCTCGGCCTCAAGGCCGGCCACCTGTTCGCGGAAGCGCGCTACGTTGCGTAGCTTGATCGATTCGTAGCCGCGCACCAGATCTGGCAACTCCGCGATCTGAGCCACGGCGTCGCCCGTGGAGGGCGAGAGCGTCTCCAGCGAGCGCAGCACGAGGTCGCGGTACTCGCCGATGAGCGCGCGCTCGACCTTGCGCACCTCCGCCCGCCCGAAAGGGTCGAACGCGGTGCCGCGAAGCCGGCGAAGCGAGCGCAGGACGAGCAGCGCGGGGCGCGCCCAGCGACCGAGCTTCAGCTTGCGCTTCATCCCCAGCGCGCGCAAAAACGGGGGGTGCAAGTGCCAGTAGACGCGGGCGCCGCCCGTGAACTGCCGGCGGATCTCCGGGGCCGCCCCTTCGCGCAAGAGCAGCCGAGCGACCTCGTACTCGTCCTTGTACGCCATCAGCTTGTAGAGGTGGCGCGCCACGGCCTCGGCGATGCGCGTCTGACCGGGCGTGCGATCCTGCTCGCGCGCCGCGACCTGCCGGACGAACTCCAGGTAGCGGCGGGCGTACGCGACGTCCTGGTACGCGGCGAGGTCGGGCGCGCGGATCTCGACCAGCCGCCGCAACTCGCCCGCAAAGCCCGCGCCAGCGAGAAGTCCCGCGAGGTCGGCTGAAGGCTTCGGTACCAACCCGAGCACCGTTGCTTCCTCCCGGGTCGCCGCCTCCACGGCGGCACGGTCCGCCACCCAGCGCCGGCCCCAACGGAAGGCCAGGCTGTTCACCTCGATGGACACGCCATTCAAAGCGATGGCGCGCTCGATCGACTCCGCCCACAGCGGCACGAGGCCCGCCTGGTACGCCGCTCCCAACAGCAGGAGGCCGGCTGGCATGTGATCGCCGAACAGCGCCTCCGAGATGCGCAGCGAGTCGAGGTACAGGTTCGTCGAGGCGCGCGTGACGCGGTCGAGCGCCCGGGTGAGGCTGCCCACCTCCGGGAAGGCGGTCTCCACCTGGGTCACCATCTGCCCCGTCGCAACCTTGCTGGTGCTGACCACGGCGGCGGTGCGATCCGGGTCTGCGCGCGCCAGGTTCTGCGGCGCGGTGGCCACTAGAAGATCGAGCCCGAGATAGAGGTGCGCCTGGGCGGCGCCGATCCGGCTCCCGACCTGGGGTTGCGCGTCGAAGAGCCGGAGGTGCGACACCACCGGCCCTCCCTTCTGCGAGAGCCCGGTCTGGTCGAGGCTACGGACGTGCTTCCCCTCGAGCAGCGCGGCGGTGCCGACGATCGAGTCCACCGTCACCACCCCGGTGCCTCCGATGCCCATCAGATAGATGGAGTAACCCTTGCCGCAAGCCGCCTTCTGCGCCGGCTCCGGCAGCGGCCCGTCCAGGTCCGGGACGCGCCGCTTCTGTTTCGGCGCGGGACGCTCGTCGCCGATGTCCTCCGCGGTCACGAACGACGGGCAGTCTCCTTTGAGACAGGAGTAGTCCTTGTTGCAGGACGACTGGTGGATCCGCGTCTTGCGGCCCAGCTCGGTATCGATCGGCTGCACCGACAGGCAGTTCGACTTGACCCCGCAGTCGCCGCACCCTTCGCAGACCGCGGGATCGATGAAGACGCGCATGGGCGGGTCGGCACGCTTCCCGCGCTTGCGCAACCGGCGCTTCTCGGCAGCGCATTCCTGGTCGTAGACCAGCGCCGTGACGCCGGGGATCTCGCGCAGGCGCCGCTGCACCGACTCCAGCTCGTCGCGATGGTGGAGCGTCGCCCCGTCCAGATCGCTCGGGCGGAACTTCTCCGGCTCGTCGGAGACGACGGCAATCTCGCGCACTCCCTCGGCGTGGAGCTGGCGGACGAGCGCAGGCACCGGGAGCGCGCCAGCTGCCTGCTGGCCGCCGGTCATCGCCACCGCGGAGTTGTAGAGCACCTTGTAGGTGATGTTCACGCCGGCAGACACGGCGGCCTTGATCGCCAGCATGCCGGAGTGGAAGAGCGTGCCGTCGCCGATGTTCTGGAACAAGTGCGGCGTGTCGGTGAAGAAGGCAGCGCCGACCCACTGGGCCCCCTCCCCGCCCATGGGGGTGAGGCCGACGACGGAGCGGTCCATGCGGATCGCCATCGTGTGGCAACCGATGCCGCCGCCGGCGAGCGATCCCTCGGGGACGACGGTAGAGGTGTTGTGCGGGCAGCCGCTGCAGAAGTATGCGCTGCGCGCGACCACGAGGGGCGCCGGCCGCCGGCGCACGGCATCGAGCGTCGCGATCCGCGCGCGGGCTGACTCCGGCAGCGGACGTCCGGCGAGACGCGCCGCGACGATCGGCGCGATCGAGTCGGCGTCCAGCTCGCCGTACGACGGCACGAGCGGGTTTCCCGCGTCGTCCAACTTGCCGACGATACGCGGTCGCTGCGGAGCGCCATAGAGCGCTTCGCGCAAGAGCAGCTCGAGGAAGGAGCGCTTCTCCTCCACCACCAGGATCTCCTCGAGCCCCTCGGCGAATTCGCGGACGATGCCGGGCTCGAGCGGATACGGCATGCCGACCTTGAGCAGCCGCACCCCGGCCTTCTGCAGCGCCTCGCCTTCGAGGCCAAGGTCGCACATCGCCTGGCGCAGGTCGAACCAGGTCTTCCCCGTAGCGACGATTCCGATGCGGTCGCCGCTGCTGCGCGCAACGATGCGGTTCAGGCCGTTGGCGGCTGCATACCTGCGCGCCATCTCCAGGCGCGAGGAGTGCAACGTCGCCTCCATCTCCAGCGAGAAGGGCGCGAACAGCCGCGCATCGAACGAAGGAGCGAACGGCCGCCCGGCGATCTCCGGCGGCGGCGCGACCGGCGTCACGCGGTCCGGGGAGACCTCGGCGGTGCCCGCCTCGTCGCACACGTCGGTGGCGCACTTCACCCCGACCCACAGGCCCGCGCAGCGCGAGAGCGCGTACCCGTGCAATCCGAGATCGAGCACTTCCTGGACGCTTCCCGGGCACAACACGGGAAATCCCGCCGCCCAGAACGCGGGTTCGCTCTGGCTAGGGATGGTGGAGCTCTTGCACGACGGATCGTCGCCGGCCAACGCCAGCACGCCGCCGTTCTTTCCCACCCCGGCGAGGTTGGCGTGCTTGAAGATGTCGCCGGATCGATCGACGCCGGGGCCCTTGCCGTACCACATGCCGAGGACGCCATCGTACTTCGCCGCGGGGAGGATGGAGGCAAGCTGGCTGCCGAAGACCGCCGTCGCCGCCAGCTCTTCGTTGACGCCGTTGACGAACCGCACCTCGTGCGCCCGGGCGATGGCCGCTGCCCGCTCGAAGGCGACGTCGAGGCCACCCAGAGGCGATCCCCGATATCCGGAGACGAGCGTCGCGGTCCTCAGGCCGCGTCTCCGGTCCAATCGGTGCTGATCGAGCGTCAGACGCACCAGCGCCTGGATGCCGCTCAGGTAGACGGTGCCTTCTTCCCGCAGGTACTTGTCGTCGAGCGACCAGCGTTGCGCCTCAGCGGAAGGATTCGTTTGCACGGCTGGCGCCATGACAACACACTGCCCGGAGGGGCGTCGAGGAGATTGGCGCCGATGGCTCGCGCTCAAGCGTACCCCTGAGCCGCCTTCGGCGGCCGGCGGCATTCTGCCTGGCGAAACTGCCCGCCGGGTTGGAGTGACGCGCCGGGGTTTTTCTGGTTTCCTGAATCGATGGACCCGCTCCAGGAGTACCTCGCAAAACCGTGGCTCGAGTTCTATCAGCCCGGCGTGCCGGCGGCCGTCGAGCTCGAGGCGAAGCCGGTGTTCCAACTCCTCGACGAAGCCGCTGGCCGCTGGCCTCGCCGCGATGCGCTGGTCTTCTACGGCCGCGGCATTTCTTATGGCGAGCTGCGGGACGCGACGGACAGGTTCGCCTGCGCATTCGCCGATCTAGGCGTCAAGAAGGGCGATCGGGTCGCGCTCTATCTGGTCAACAGCCCGCAGTTCGTGATCGCCTATTTCGCCGCGCTGAAGTGCGGTGCCGTCGTCACCAGCATCAGCCCGCTCTACACGAGCCACGAGGTGCGCTACCAGCTCGAGGACAGCGGCGCGCGGGTGGTGGTCTGCCAGGACGTCCTCTACGAGAAGGTGGCGAAGTGCGGCGCGCCCCTCGACGCCACCATCGTCACCGGCGTGGGCGAGTACCTTCCTCCCCTGAAGCGGCTTCTCGCCAGGACCGCGCTGGCCCGGCTGTTCCCCGAGGTGAACCTGGGAACGGCGCGGATCCCGTCCGCGCCCGGACTGCATTGGCTCCAGGACCTCCTCAGGAAATACCCGGCCCACCCGCCGCCGGTCAGCATCGATCCGAACACCGACCTGGCCGCCCTCCCCTATACCGGTGGCACCACCGGCCATCCCAAAGGGGTGATGCTCACCCACGCGAACATGCTCGCGGCAGAGGCACTGGCAAGGGCCAGCTTCCCGGCATTCGTCGCCGGCAAGGAGGTGGTGATCGCGTTCCTGCCCTTCTTCCACATCTACGGACAGGTGGTGATCATGCTCGGCGGCCTGTCCCGGGGAGACTTGCTCGTGCTCTTCACCTGTTCGGACACGGAGGCGATCCTCTCGGCGATGGAGCGCTACCAGGCCACCGTGTTCTTCGGCGTCCCCACGCTCTATGAGTATCTCAAGGACCACAAGGACACCGA
>Ga0137394_10002050_pt1 | contig 14839 bp, 10 predicted proteins | sample czobulk116metaG_FD_108278 | JGI IMG/M metagenome (GOLD analysis project Ga0137394, IMG submission 108278) | Vadose zone soil microbial communities from Angelo Coast Range Reserve, California, USA - czobulk1.16 metaG | ecosystem: Environmental > Terrestrial > Soil > Vadose zone | place: USA...
CGCCGCCAACCGTCAGGTAGTGCGGAGGCGTCTCTGCTCGTCTGGGTGACGGCGGGCCGTACGTCCCGCCGCTGCAGCCCTCCAGCTTCTGTTTGCACACATCGGTGGCCTGGAGGAGAGCGAGTTGAAACGCTCTTATCTCGGCCCGCTTCTTCTGTGCCTCGGGCGTGAGGGGAGGAATCCTCCCATCCGGCGGATCCACAATCAGTGACGTTCGCCGCCCGGTAGGTTTGTGTGTCGTGTAAATCGCCTGGTTGTATGCGCCGCCAACATCCTGTTCGCTCCCCGCTGAATATCGCCGGTCGCTTTGACCCAGGATGCGTGCTCGTTCCTTATCCAATGCGGCCTGTTCTTCGGGCGTAAAAAACTCTCGGTTGCCAAACCGAGCCGATCGCTGCAAGGGCACCTCGACGTCGTAGGTCCAAAGGCCCTGCAGGTCCGGTTCGTTCCACCGGGTCTTGGGCGCCGGGCCCGCCGTCGACGCCGCTCCTGTTTGTGTCGCAACCGCCGGGGTCTGGCCCGTCATAGGGGTTTGCGTCAGCTTCAGGAGCACAACCACGGCCACGATCACCGCCGCCACACCGACCACCTCGAGAAATCGCTTTTTCATTTCATGCCTCCTGATGCGGTCTGGATAGCTTGTAACCCCCAGATCACATCACTGTCAAGGACTAGCGCCGACAGTCCCCGCACGCAGGGACATCCGCTAGAAAACGTACTTCAACGCGAACTGCAGGATTCGCGAATCAAGAGCCGTACGGATCTGTCCGAAAGTGTTGCTGTTCAGGGAGGTCGAATTGCCGATCGTGATGCCTCCACCTACGGAGGGAGTCCCGGAGATGCCGGCCGGCGAACAGCCTGTGGCGCCCTGTACGCAGCCGGGCCTGAAGCTATTGGTCACATTAAATGCTTCGACTCGAATTTCAATCCTCTGCCCCTCGCGAACGTTGAACGTTCTGGACAGCGCCATATCCAAGGACCACGTGCCGGGGCCGACCAGACTGTTCCAGCCCACGTTGCCATACGTACCCGATGCCGGCGGCGCGAAAGCCGCCGGATCAACCCATTGGGTCAATGGGCGGCCCGATTTGTCCTTGTAGACATTCGGCGATATTTGATTGGGCCGTTGAAGATTCGTGCCGCTCAGCGCCACGTCTGTACCGGTAACGATATTCAAGGGGGCGCCGCTGGACGCTCGATAGATTCCCGATACGGTCCAGTTCGATGCCAGCATTTGCATGTTGTGATTCGAAAATTTCGGCGTTTGCGCTACAGCCGTGGCATTGAAAATCTGCCGGCGGTCTGAAAGGCAATTGCCGTTATCGAAGTTCCGGTCCCCAGGCTTGGTGTAGGTTTCGTTGGCAGGCGGACCATTCTGGTTGATGTCCACATAATTACCCTGGCAATGAGACCATGTGTAATTTCCGCTGACGGTCACACCGCGAGCAACGCGGCGCTGAAGGGAAAGAAGCATGCCGTTATATTTCTGTACGCCTCCATCGTCGAACTCCGCCAAATGTCCGATCTTGTCTCCGTCACGCGGCCTCTCCAGACTCAGGAGACGGCGCGCGTCGGTATTTCCCGTTGTGGAGCACGTGGCATACTGCACTCCGTCGAGCGCGCATTGTCCGAACCCGAGGAACACAGCGGGATTGACAGGGTATTGGCCCCATACGTGGAGCGTTCGAGTTCCGATATAGCTGGCCGATGCCAGCCAATTGACCCCAAACTGCCGCTGAAGCGAGAGATTCCACGAGTAAACGCTGAGTGTCTTCATATCCGGCTTCTGAGTGAGAAACAATCCACGCGGCGCAAACGGCGCATTCTTGTCCAGGCTGTACGGGAAGGGGCTTCCACCGTTGTCTCGCCATGGAGCATCCAAACCACCGCCGGGCTGGGTGAGAGTCGTGCGGCCACCCCACGGATTGGAGCCGGAGGTGTCTTCGCGCCATATACCGGTCATGAAAACGTATCCGTAGGAGTAAGAGGCGCGAAGAGATGTTTTGCCATCGCCTTTCACGTCCCACGCGAATCCCACGCGAGGCGTAAAATGCCACCACTGATTGTCGATGCCGGACTTGCCCGGAAAACCAGGATCGCCAGGGAAATAGAATCCGGCCGGAGCATTCTTGAACACGCTGCTATAGACGCCCTTGAGGAATCGGTCGTGATTGAAGTTGTAAACCGCGCCAGGTGTACCGGTGACGATATCAGGAATTCTTTGGGGAAGGTAGGGATCCCACCGCACGCCGAGGTTCGCAGTCAGTCGTGGCGTCAACTTCCAGGTGTCCGTCATATAGAGATTCATGTTGAGTTGGTTTGCCTGATGTTTGTTGGGTTGGCCCTGGAAAAGAGTAAATAATTTTCCTGTCATGAAGTCCGCCAGACCCAGACCGGTCACCGAACCGTTAAACGTGAGTTGGCCGCCGTCCGCGAAACGGGCCTGCTCAATCATTCTGCCGTATAGCGCACCGCCGCCGAAAGACAACTGATGCGCTCCTTTAACAATACTCACATCATCGTTCATCTGGGCAGACCAGGGATTCCAATATGGCCAATGAGCCTTGTCCGCTCCTCCGAATGAACTTCCGAAAGCGAACCCGCCGGTGATCGTACTTCCTGAAATCCACGTTGGTGAGTTGCCGCAGTAAAAGGAGGTGGCGCCCGCATCACACAGGGAGAAGAAGCTGTTGCCGATTTGCCAGTTGCGAATGCGGTTGACCGACAGGCGAAACGCTTGAACGGTGTGGGCGCCGATCAGATAGGTATCCCCCAGAGCATAAGAAGTCGACAAAGCGTCCGTGCCGATAGCTCCCGATCGCAACAGATTCTGGGTGAGAGACAAGCCATTAGGAAAGTACTGACTCGTCGCCAAAAAACGTCCGAAAATGGAGTGCTGAGCGCTTTTTTGATAGTCCACTTTGCCCACCAGTTGCCAGTTGTCCTGCTTACTGATCGCGCCACCGTAAGTGATCAGACCACACGCGTCGGGCTGTACAGGAGTGCTCGCCAGCACTTTGCCGGTGATATACATCGCCACTTTGCTGTATTGGGCCGGATTGATCTGGTTGTTGACGAATGGCGCCCTCAAGGGAATCTGCCGGCCCAGGTTGCAGGCGGGTGAAGTAAACGCCGTCCAATCGCCCGCCAGCATTGCCGCAGTGGGAACGAAGGATTGTGCGTCGGCCGGGTCGGAGCGAAGTTTTGTTCCCTGGTACCCGCCAAAAAAGAACAACTTGTTCTTCACCATCGGCCCGCCCACTGTTCCACCGTACTGGTTACGCTTCAGTGAACTCTGGGTGGTTGAAAAATACTGGCGCGCGTTGAACAAATCATTGCGCAGAAACTCGAAAAGATCGCCGTGGATATCGTTCGTGCCGGACTTCGTCACTGCTGCGACTGCCGACGAACTCCCCCGGCTGGCCGACAGGCCGCCAGTTTCCACTTTGAATTCCTGCGTCGCATCCGGGAAGGGCAGATCCAGGCCCACACCGGTCAGAAAATTGATGTGATTCGCACCATCCAGACTGTAATCGGTTCCGGTGGGAACACCACCACCAATGGCGATCTGCGCTCCGCTGAACAATCGGCCCGTAACTGTCCCTGTCTGGACAGCCGCGCCGGCCAGCGTGATCAGGTCGCCGACGTTGCGTCCATTGAGCGGCAGCTCACTGATGCGCTGGCTTTCGATAACCAGGCCGACGCTCGAGGTTCGCGTCTCCACCAATGCTGCATCGGCCTGAACCTCGATCTGTTCTGTCACCTGACCGACTGCGAGTGCAATATTGATCACCGGACTGGCATTGACCTGCAGAACAATTCCAGTCTGCACGAAAGTTCTGAAACCCGGCAGGGAGGCTTCCAACCGATAGGGACCAACCGCCAGGTTCGACAGGACGTAGGCTCCAGTCTCGTTCGTAACCGTCATTCGAGCCACGCCCGTCTCGGCTTGCGTTGCCGTGATTTCCACACCGGGTAGAACGGCGCCGGTTTGATCTCTCACAGCTCCGCTAATCTGAGCCGTGGCCTGCGCCCAGCTTGTTGAGGACGCGAGCCCGAAAAACAGCAACGCGCCCCACAGGCCCATAACAATCCGTTTCATCATTCCTCCCTTTCGAAACATGCGCACAATTCGTGCCGTAGATCTTAGAAGACGTAGTTCAGCGCGACATGGACCGTCATGAGTACGGAGCAGGCAGTGCCCGGCGAGATTCCGAAGCCGTCAGCGTTTGGGAACGTATATCCCGTCGCCTTCGGGCTGACTTAAAACCAAACGCGTCACGGTACCGTTGGCATCCAGGACAAACTCCGCAGCGGCGCCTGTCGAGTCAAACTTCGTCTCCGATCGCGGAATTAAGGGAATAGCATTTATGTACAGTTGGCCGTTGACCAGGGTCACGTTTTGGGTCACACCCACGAAGGCTGGTACATTTCGCGACCCTTCACGAAACTCATACCTTCCGACGTACTTTGCGAGAACGGCCGGGCTGAGTTGCACACCTGCCTTCCCAGTTCCCACCAGGTGAATCTTATCGATATTGCCTTCATTGCAGACATTCTCGAGCATGTCCGTATCGGCTGCGTAGTTCATCGCCAGCAACAAGCTTAAGGGTTTGGTCAACGTCTCGGGATCGTCGTAAGTGATCTGAAACTCCATGTGTCCGAAATCGACACGTCGGAATCTCTCGGTTACGCGCAGCTTTTCGGAATGAGGATGGCCTACCCTGTCGAGCCAGGTCCGGTCATTGAACCCCGCCGACTCGACGACCAGAGTGTCGCCCTCCCAGTGGCCGACCGAATATCCCAACCAGGTCGGGTTCGGATCTTTCGGCAGCTTGCGCCCATCCATATAGATCTGCCGGTAACGCCCGGTGCCGCTCTCATAAAGCAGCGCCACGATCGTGGGAGTCTGAATGATCCGGTACATCGCACTAAGGATTTCCGAAGGCCCGGTAGGCAGGCAGTTCGTAACGGGATCGTCCCGGTGGAAGTCCTTGACGCGCTCCCAGAAGACGGCTTCCGCTGCCGGCCGGAAGATGGCTTCATCCTTCAGATCTTGTATGAGGTCAAAGCGGTAGGGGTTCACTTCAGGCTGCCAGATGCCGGACAAGTCCGGTTTGCCATCAGGCGTCCTGGGAGCAGGAGCCGTCAGGTTCAGTTTACCGCCGGCCGTCCGGGGAATCCCCGGCGTCGCAAAGTCGAGCCACTGAGCGCATAGCGAAACGGGTAGCAGCAATAATGCCGCCGTAAGCGCGATTCTCCGCATGAGGCTCCCTCCTACATAAAAGCCGATTGTCCTGCTAATATTTTTCATTCTACTTTATTAGCAAACGTACGCCCGCGTTCATTTAATGAGGGGCAACATTACGCGCGATGGATAGCGAGCCGATTCATAAACCCGTTGGGTCGCGGCCTGATAATCGGTGGGCGCGGCGTTGAAGATGTTGTCGACGAACTTCTGTGGATTGCGATCGTAGAGCGGGAACCAGGTACTTTGGACTTGCACCATCACGCGATGTTTTTTCTTGAAGACATGATTGTTCGCGTGCAGGTCGATGGTGTACTCCTCGACTTGATTGGGAGTAATCGGCGACGGTTTGTCAAAGCTCTGACGAAATCTCCCGCGGAATATTTCACCGACAACCATCAACTGATAGCCGGCCAACTTTTTATCTTCGGGATAATCGTCGGGATAGGTGTCGATCAGTTTCACGATCCAATCGCTATCGGTACCGGTCGTTGACGCGAACAGATGCGCGATGACAACCCCACTAATGGTCAAGTCCTGATCGAGGACATCGGTCTGCCATGTGAGGACGTCGTTTCTGCCTTGAAGGAAGCCTTGATCCTGAGCCGGCCAGGTGTACCAACGCGAACCGGGGCCATACGTCGCCTGAATCGGACGCTGACGATAAGGAACAGGGTTCGAGGGATCCGAAACATAGCTCTCCGACGCGCGTTCATCGCCGGAGTCCGGTTTCTCAAAGGAGAGCTTTTTCCCACTTCGAAGAAACAGATCGCGGCCAACAGCCTCTTTCGGCGGCCAATGATCGGTAGCCGTCCATTTGTTCGTGCCGCTCTGGAATGTCACCGCTTCCGGTTCGTCGAATTTTCTGTCGTCCTTTAGATAGGACGCAAACCATGGCGCTTGAATCCGCGAGCGAAAGTAAAGCCCGGTCGAACTGCCGAACTGGACGTCGGCCAAACTCCGTGCGAAACCGTTCCAGCCGCCATGATTCCATGGTCCGAGCACGACGAAGTTCTGGTGATGCTTGTCGAATTTTTCCAGGGCTTCGTAGGTTGCGAGCGCGCCATAGTAGTCCTCTTGATCCCACCAACCGCCGACAACGAGTGTGGCAACCATCGTCGGCTTGAGGTAACGCTCAGAGGCGCGCGCCTTCCAGTAATCGTCGTAATTGGGATGAGTCACAAAGGCGTTCCACGTCGGCCATTTGCCCTGGCCTTCAGCAGTAATCTTTGATAGCGATCCCAATCCCAAATACCAATCGTACGCATCCTTATCGAAAGCAACGTCAGTGAATTCCTTCGTACTTTCCATGGCCTTCACATATTCGTATCCATAGCTTTGACGGAATGCGCCATTGTGAAAAAAGTCATCACCGAGGTAGGTGTCGGTCATCGGAGCTTGCGGCGAAGATGCTTTCAGCGCCGGATGAGCATCGATTGTTGCCACCGCCGCCAGCCAGCCATCGTAGGAAACGCCCATGATTCCGACACGGCCATTGTTTTTGGCGACATTCTTTATGAGCCAGTCAATGGTGTCGTATGTATCTGTGCTCTCGTCAATCGACTTGCTGTCTTTCTTGGTCCGCATCGGGCGATTCATCATGAATTGTCCTTCTGAACCATAACGGCCGCGAATGTCCTGAACCACGAAAATGTAGTCATCCTTCACCAGATGGTAGTAGCGCTGGTTGATTGCATCGGAGGTCGTTGTATCAATGCCGTAGGGCGTTCTGTTGAAAATAATGGGCAGGCGTTGGGTCTGGCCTTTAGGCGTGAATATCAGCGTGTGCAAACGCACGCCATCGCGCGTCCGAATCATCTCTTCGCGTCTTTCAAAAGAGACGGGGACTTCGATCGCAGGCTGCTCGCTGATTTTATTCGCCTGGGTATCCTGACTGCCTCGCCGCCAGACGAGACTTACTACCTTGCCCTGAGCGTCGCGAACGAATGTCGCTTGAGCATCGATGACTCTAAGAAAGAATTTGTTCGCGGCCTCCGGGAAGAGCTCCATTCTCGATTGAGTCGAGGCCTGCACGAAGAACTTGTCGCCTTCACGGAAGAAAGAGAGAACAAGATCGGGATTGTCGGCAGAACTGTATTGCCCGGAAAATTCATCAAAGGTTTTTGGATCGATTTGGATTTCTGTATGCTGCGCCTGTTGCGCGTATACCGATAGAAGAAGACAGCAGGTGAGTATCAACGAAAGGACAGTGCGCTTCATATCGTCTCCAACATAAGCTCGATTCTTACGCGTGCTTCAAGCCGAAAAGCGGCTGCTGTCCGCGTTCTCAGCTTGGCGCGATTGTCGCAAAAACCTCTGCGCGCCAGTGCCGTTGAAGCGATGACAAGGCGGTTCCAATCACTTGCGTTTGACCCGTCGCAAAATCAACGACGCCTACTGCGGTTTCACGAATAACCCAACCAGCCCGGCCGTGCCCTTGGAATGAGACGGAGCCGGAGCGGGCGGGACGAGCTTGGCCAAGAACTCCTCGCGGGTCAGGCCCGGCGGCAATTCCTTTGGATCGAGGTCGGTCGCGATGACGACGAAGGTGTAGTGATGAGGCGTGCCCGGCGGCGTGCAGGGGCCTGAAAAATTCCCCACTCCCTGTGTGCTCTTGCCCCCCACATATTTGTCGGATGGCTTGCTGACCTCGCCTTCGGCGAAGCTTGTCACTGAAGCGGGAATGCCGTACGCGACCCAGTGATGCACACCGGCACCGCCGCGGCCTTCCGGATCCTCCATCAGGATAGCGAAGCTCCTCGTGCCATCCGGCATGCCGGTCCACGACAACTGCGGCGACACATTCTCGCCGACACAGTTCGGATTGTTCGACAAGTTATTGGCAACCTTCCTTGGCATCATCTGGCCGTCTCTGAAGGTCGTTGACGTCAAAGTAAACGGGTCAGCCGCGCGTACGGTGACTGCCAATGCCAGGACTATCGCGGCAGCCGCGATCATATTTCGAAGATCACGCTGTGAAAACATAAGGGTCCCTCCAATTAAAGACAAGATAGCGAGAACACTTGACCGGACGATTGCAGCTCATCGTCTTCAGGCATCAGTAAACCACATTTTCCACACTTGATTTACTTAGAATATCCTGACGAGGCTATTCATGATCGACACACACCACGTCTCAATTGATCGCATGAGGGGGAAGTGTCGCAAAACCGATCTGAGAATCGAGAGTAGTACCGTCGATTGGCACATGTAGAGAGATACGCTTTTAACCTCTTCCGCAGATGCATCATACCGTTTCGAATCCGATCTTTTACCGTTCCCAACGGTTGTCCCAAAGCGGTCGTGGTCTTCTTTTGTGACCCGCTGATCTTCAGACATCGCAGCCGGAATAGTATGAGTGTCAGGACCGCGGAAATACCAATCCGCTTCCTGGCTTCACATTTGTCAATAGTGGGATCCGAAAGACCCAGCGCAAGCTATGCGTTCGCGCTGAACATGTCGACAATCATTTTGATGCTTCCATCGGGCTGGCGCCTCCAGACGACAACATATTTGCCTTCCGTCCGAGGGGTCCCGCCCTGCGGACTGGGCAAATTCGCCACGAATGCGCCGATTTCGTACGCCAAGTCACTGGCCGATCCGACTTCGATCACGCGCAACTTCGCATTCGACGCTCCCGCATTGAAGAAAGCCTGCCAGTACCCCCGAATATTTTCACGTCCCTTGACGGGCGGCGAACCAGGTGGCAGAAGTGTCGCATCTTCTGCGTACATGTTCGCTATGGTTGCAACATCCTTCGTATTGGCCGCTTTTTCAAACATCGCAATCTCTTTCTCAATCGCACCTCTGAAATCAAACGCACTTTTAGCTTCTGACATACTCCTCCTTCTGTTTTGATTACTCTCGCATCTGTCGCCACTAACACCTGCAAACGCGCGACTCAGTGTCAGCCGCTCGTCGTGAAATGTTCCTCGCCGAAGAACCGTCTTCTCACTGCCGAGTCCCAGGGCAGATCCGGCCCACCGAAAACGTGATCCGGAATGCGTGTCATGTCTTGTCCGATCAGGGGAAGCGCCTTTGCGCGGCATGCGTCAGCGTCGGGGCCTGTTTCGAGAAACAAACCCCTCATCGACAGGGTCACTTGATGAATCACACCGTAATGGAAGTCATGTTTGCGGGCGTAATTATGTCCCGCAGTGTTCCAGTCGTCACTTGAAAGGAGTTCATCCCGCAAAATCCGCACGTCGCGTAGTGTCAATGAGAGTCCCTGGGCCCAGGAGGGATCATTGGATGCAGCTGCGTCGCCAATTAATGCAATGCCGTTTCGATAAGGATGCTCGACCCAGGTATCGGCAGCCTCGAAACTCGCCAACGGACCACAAGGTTTCACACGCTGATAAAACTCGCCGGGCGCGCCAGCCCTTACCGATTCTTCGATGAACCGTGGAATGTCCTCCTCGCCTTGCAGCCGCTGAACAGAATGCGCGGGATATGCGATATACGCGCGTGCGCGTCCGCCGCCCTGGGGAAAAAGATACGCGCCTTGGTAGAAGGATGGGTTGGTTACCATGCAACCAGTGTCTTCAGGCATCGAACCTTCTCGGATTGATGGCGCCGCGGTTGTAACGAGCGACTGTGCGGTACGAGAGGACTCGAATGCGTGGCAAATTAGACAAGTTCTTGATCACGCTTTCAGCGATATCTGACGAGAGATACTGTAGATTGGGATCGCCGGTCTCATTATGAAAAGGCAATACGGCAAGGGTGTCAATCGACCTGTCGATGCCGAGGGCGCTGTCAATTTGAGGAAGACGTTGAATTTCTCGCCCCAGGATCTTGCGATGAAGCTGAATCGTGGCTTCCTCCGGGTCAGCATCGAGCCGGTTTCTAACCGCCTCAGAACATCGCTGGAACTGTCGCAGAGCCTCCGACCGCCGACCTATCTGCGTGTACAATCGCATCAACTCCCGATGCGCTTCTTCATTCGATGGTTCGATGTTCACGATTCTTTCGAATTGCGTAATCGCCAGTTGGTGCTTGTCCTGGCCGGCGTAGAGTGAACCCAGTTTCATCAATAGTTCCTGATGGGATGCGCAAAGCTGATCGCGATGCCGCGTACACCAATCGGCGTAGATGTCCTCACTCAACAGATCCCCGCTATAGAGCGCAAGGGCGGCTTCGCAGTCGGAGATAAGGTTGGACCGAAAGGCCCGAGTGAAAGCGGCTTCAAACTCCTCCACGTCGATGTATAAGTCACCGGGCGCACATAACTGCACCTGCTGGTCGTGAATCCGGATGAATTGAGAATCCGCGGCGGACTTTAGTTTGGGCTCAAGCGCGCGGCGCGCCATATGGATGATCTTATGAAGATTGGCAGCGCCTGCATCCTCATCGAGTTCAGGCCAGATCGCATCGATGATTTGTTGCCGGCGGAGGTGGTGCTTCGGGTCCAGCGCCAGGAGTTTCAGCAAGAGCTTGGCCTGAGGCCGGGGCCAGTGTGATTCTTCTACAAGGTTCCCCAGAACAGATACCCGAAAAAGCCCCAGGAGCCGAATCTCCAGTGCGGGACCGCGACCACGTTTCATAGGAAAATAATCGCGTCCTTCCCTGATCAGGCGCGTTGCAGCAAGGGGCGAAGTTCGCGGATGTCTTTCACGCTCTCAAGGTTCAGCACTTTCTCAACTAGGTTGTTGCAGGTTGGGGCGCCGAGGACCGGTGCGATGAGGTCCCGGGCCTTGGCAACGATTTCCTCGCGGGTCATGGGATTTTCCGCAGTGCCGCGCACGTCTTTGACCCACTCGTTAAGTTGTGTGCCGTCGCTGAGCGTTACCTCGACGATGGCCTCCCGACGCGGACGGCGTGCATCAATTCGCGGGTCGGCGACAACCTCTACCTTGGCGCGATGGCGCAGCACGGCCGGGTCTTTCATGCGGACCTTGTCATGTACTGAAAGAAAGGTGACGTTTTTGTCGAGCAGCATCACCGCCACCATGTGCTCCATGCAGATGTCCGGCATGTCGCGATTGCTTACGGTGTCGGCTTCGTCGCTGGCGATTCTCACCACCACCTTGCGCACATCGTCGGCGGCAAACGAACGTTTTTTGAAGAAGCCCTCGAGGGCATCGAGCGGGGCCTGAATGGGCGAGCCCACTGTCCATTTCTTGATATTCGTACGGGTTATCTCGTAGCGCTCGCCGAGCTTCTCGACCAGCACCGCCGGATCGGCTTTGACCACGCCATTTTCCCGGGGAGCCAGAGCCTCGAAGAAATTGTCGGGGCCGGAGAAAACGTCATCAACCCCTGTCCAGCCGGATCGAACCAGGAATGCTGCGGTGACCGCGCCGGCTGCCGGTTTCCCGCCAAAGAGGAAAGCCTTCTCCATATGTTCGGCATCTCGCGTCCAGGCTCCGATGCCTGATGTTTGCTGCGCGGAGTAATCCAGCAGCAAACGCATCTGCTGCGCGTCCAGGCTGGCAGCGCATCCGGCGGCAGCGCCAGCAGCGAACGCCGCGACGGTCCCGTGTGTACTCCTGTGTGTTGCGGCTTGGTAAACTGGGCCGCCCATGCTCATGGTCACGCGCGTGCCGACGTCGTAGCCCAGCGTCACCGCGCGCAGGAAGTGCATACCGCTGACCCCAAACTGCTCGCCGGCGGCCAGGGTTGCGGGAACAACAGAAACACCTGGATGCGAGCGGGAGGGGCCGTGCGAATCGTCGGTCTCGTCGGCATGAGCCAGGACGCCGTTCGCCAGCGCGGCCTCGATTGGACCGCACACGATATTCGATGCTACGACCGTCGCCACCTCTTTGCCACCATAAGCACGCACAAATTGGATGGCTGCGCGTCCGGGAGGCAACTGGGAACCCGAAATCATGGCAGCGAAAGTATCAAGGATATGGTGTTTGGCCTTCTCGACCACGTCGCCGGGCAGAGCGCGGCTGCCGGCTTCGGCCATATAAGCGCTGAGCTTGTTCATGACGGAACTGACCGGCTGTTGCGTTATGTCCGGGCTCGCTTGTTGTCCCGCGACCACGGGTACGTATGGACACGCTGCCGCGGCGATCGCGCACCCCGCACCCTGCAACAGCCTTCGCCGGGTAATCTCCTTTTCCATATTCGTGTCCTCCTCTCGCGTAACTGCTATATTGCGCCCCAGACCAGCTTCAACACCAGCAGAATGCTGGAAGCGACACACCCCCAAGGTTGTTAAACCTTCGGTTTGCACGAAAGGTTACCGACACCGGAAGGGTTATTCGAATCTCGGCAATACTTCCTCCGCGTGTTGAAACAGAATCGATTTGAAACTGACCCACTACTCAGTTGTTGTGTGTCCTAAACGTGTTTGCAGATCCGATGATGATCCCCGACCACATGACCCAGATGATCTAAGAAGGGAAGTGCTCTATCCGGTCTTGGACCGATGTGGCCGTTCGGGACGAGTTTTGCCCCCCGAAGCATAGTTTTGCCCCGATTGAATGAGTGATAAAAAAGATTGGTTGTGACTCAAATAAAAAAGGCGGCTTGTTCAGCCGCCCTTGATTTCGGGGGAAGGATTTGAACCTCCGACCTTTGGGTTATGAGCCTTAGGGAACTTTGCCGCCTCTTGCTTTTTCAATCACTTTCGCAAAACTTGTTGTCGTATTTTCCCGGTATTTCCCAAAGTTTTGTGACCATTTTTCTGCACCTATGGATGGCGTCGGCCATTTTTATAAAGCCGTTGGCCTCTGATTTAGCCTTGGCGCTAATCGAGCGCGTTGACCTTTGACGAGTACATTAGGGCAGGGAACTTGTAGATATATACTGCGGATGAGGAATATGGGTTTGAGGTGACGGGATTCACACCGCTCTCGCGTTAAGACCACCGATACGAGCGATGCCCCCGCAACCCCAAGGGCGCTCCCCCCATTTGGGCCGCCGATAGCTTCTCAAATATCTTCCAACGCACGATTCCGCAGGTACTGCCACAGAAGGTTGCGAATGCCGTCAACGCGAGCGTGTGGGATTGGTTGAAATACACATCACCGGGCCGAAATAAGTCCGTGGATTTGCGCAGAAGGCAGAAGTTCATTTGTAGGGTATAGGTACGTCAGGAAAGTGAATCTCCTCAAACTCGCGCACCTGTGCCCGGACGCCCGCCGCAAGAAGACGGGGCACAGCCCGAGGGCTGCGCCCGTTCTTCGATTCCTCACTAGCGGGCGGAAATAATCCTCGGTTTGCATACCGTCTCGGAGCGGTTCTCCTTATGGTTTCCGGTGCAGCGGTTGGTGCAGCATCACTGCGATTCGGGCCCGCGCGCCGCTGTTGCTCAGCGGCATCCTAGTTTTGCTATCTGTCGGTATTTTCGAGGTATACTCCCGGCCTCTATGAAATTCAGAATTGTGTGCACAAGCTCCTTGCTTTGATTGACTGTTCTTTCAGGTTCAATTGCTTTCGCTCAGCAAATCTTTACGGTGAGTCGGCTTCAGCCGCTGGAACCAATTCAAAGTCGAAAAATACTTTTTCATGGCCATCCTCGAATTGCACCACGCAACGCGTTTGGCCCTGAAAGTCATAAGTGTCAAGAACAATCCCAACACGCCGCTTGTCGGCAGATCCATCCATGACCAAGTCACCGATTTTGAATCGTTCCCGCATCTGAAGGCCCTACTCGATTGTGGCGTTCCGCAGTTTCATTCGGGCTGAATAACGCGAACTAGAAGCTTGCTGTCAACCGTGAATTGGAATCTATGCAAGTCGCGTGGGGGCACCGGCGGACTAGGCTCCTTCCAGTTGGCGGCGAATCTCTTGTTTAATATCTTCGTCCGTATCCAGGTCTCGAATTCTCAGATGAACCGTCGCCTGAAACGGAGTCAGCCAAGAAAATGTGATTGCTAAGGCATCCGGCAGTAGGTCGACGTGGTCGATGTTGAAACCAGCGAAGGTCTTTCCGATCTCGCGTGCTACTTCGTTTGCTAATTCTTCAATTCTTCGCTGCGTCATGTCAGGCGATGTTTTCAGCATTTTTGAACTGAGACGTGTTGCTCCAGATTGCTTTGCGCTCCTCGTGCATCGAGACGTAACGCTTGTGTCATGCGGTTTCCAATCACCTCGTCTGTTCGAAAGCTTTGATTGATAGGTAGTTACCTATATCGACTATGCGTGAATTGGTGTTGATCAAACAATTAGGGAGAATTTGGTGGAATACAGGAAAAGAACCCTGTATTCCATCGGGAAAAGTCTTTAGGGACGGTAGGTGAAACACCGGGTAGCGGCGGGCTGAACGATTCAATTATTGATCCGGACTTACGATTCCGAGACGAATAGCATATCGGACCAGCCCGGCAGTATCGTGGATTCCAAGCGTCTGCATGATCTCGGCTCGATGAGATTCCGCCGTTTTTACGCTGATTCCGAGCTTTGTGGCTATCTCCTTCGACGTATTGCCCTCCGCGACCAACTGCAGAACCTCTCGCTGCCTGAGCGTGAGCCGATCCGGCGAACCTACCTTGGCGCCTTCCACGAGTCGGGCTACGACATGTTTGGTAACGCTGTCGGTGATGTGATTGTTCCCCTCGTTGACTGAGCGGATGGCCTGGTCCAACTCCGCCGGACTGATGTTCTTCAACAAATACCCGGCAGCCCCCGCGCGCA
>Ga0137394_10002052_pt1 | contig 14827 bp, 16 predicted proteins | sample czobulk116metaG_FD_108278 | JGI IMG/M metagenome (GOLD analysis project Ga0137394, IMG submission 108278) | Vadose zone soil microbial communities from Angelo Coast Range Reserve, California, USA - czobulk1.16 metaG | ecosystem: Environmental > Terrestrial > Soil > Vadose zone | place: USA...
GTGCCAACTGACTTCGCCATACTTCGTTCTCGGTCGTCGGCAGCCCTCAACGTACACCTACGTACGCCTCGGGCTGCCCCCTCCCTCGGGCCTCGTCTGGCTCGTCATTTGGCACGGGACAGGAATTAGTCCCGTGCCCGAGTTCCTTCAGTTCGGCTTCATGCAGCGGGCTTTCGCGGCGGGCGCCGTCACCGCCATCATCTGCCCGCTCATCGGGGTTTTCCTCGTGCCGCGACGGCTCTCGCTCATCGCCGACACGCTGGCCCACGTGGCCCTCGCGGGAGTGGCGGTGGGACTGCTCCTCGGCGCCTCGCCCGTCCTGGGCGCCCTCGTGGTCACGGTGATCGGCGCCCTCGGCATGGAGCGCCTTCGCGCCCGCGGCGCCCTCCAGGGCGACGCCGCCCTCGCCGTCTTCCTCTCGGGCGGCTTCGCCGTGGCCGTGGTGCTGATCAGCCTCGCCCACGGCTTCAATGCCGATCTCTTCGCCATCCTGTTCGGGAGCATCCTGACCGTGAGCCTCACGGACGTCTGGCTCATCCTGGCCCTCGGGGCCGTGGTGGTGACGACCATCGCGCTGACGTACCGGCGGCTCTTCGCCACCACCCTCAACGAGGATCTCGCCCGGACGAGCGGTGTCCAGGTGACCGCGCTCAACTTCACCCTCACCGTGCTCACGGCGCTGACCACCGTGGTGGCCATGCGCATGGTCGGGGTGCTTCTCGTGAGCGCCATGATCGTCATCCCTACCCTCACCGGCTTCGCCATCGGCACGAGCTTTCGCCGCGCGACCGTCGTGGCCATCGTGATGGCGCTCGCCTCCGTGGCCATCGGCCTCACCGCCGCCTACTACCTCCGCCTGGCCGCGGGAGGGGCCGTGGTGCTGACGGCGCTTTTCATCTTCGCCCTGGCCTCCATGCTCCGGCGCGTGCCGTGGACCCGCCGTCCCCGGGAGATCCCCTCATGACCCGTGCGCGTCTGGCCCTGCTCGCCGCCCTCGTCTTCTTCGCCACCGCGGGCGCCTCCGCGGACGACGGTGAGTGCAAGCGCTGGCGGGCGGCCTTCGCCGCGATGCCCGTCCGCATGGTGACGGTGCAGGCAGGGGCCAAGACCATGGCCCTCCGGGTCAAGGTGGCGGAGACCGCGGAGCAGACGGCGGCGGGCTTCCAGTGCTCGACGTCCGAAGAGATCCAGAAATCGCTCATCCTGTTCGACTTCGGCCGCGAGATCTACACGCAGTTCCACATGAACAACGTCCCCGCCGCCCTCGATATCGCCTTCGCCAAGGACGACGGCAAGGTCTTCGCCATCTTGCGCATGGACCCGAGCCCCACCGCGCTCTACGGTCCCCTGGGCAACTTCCGCTACGCGCTGGAGGCCCGCGCCGGCTTCTACGAGGGCCAGGGCATCCGTCAGGGCGAAGCGCGGCTGCTCCCGCCCGTCACCGCCAAGTAGCCCGTGCACGAGCGCCACACGCACTCCTCGCGGCACAAGCACCGGCTCTGGGCCGTGCTCGCGCTGTCCACGATCTTCATGGTCATCCAGGTGGCGGTGGGCTGGTGGACGGGCTCGCTCGCCCTGCTCGCCGACGCGGCGCACCTCTTCGTCGACGCGGCGGGCGTGGGGCTCTCCCTCCTCGCCGTGTGGTTCGCGGAGCGGCCCGCCACGCCGGAGAAGACTTACGGTTACTACCGCGTCGAGATCCTGGCCGCCCTCCTCAACGGGGTGATCCTGTGTGTCCTCGCCCTCGTCATCCTCTTCGAGGCATGGGAGCGCCTGCGGACGCCCCACGAGGTGCTCGCGGGACCGGTGCTGGTGGTGGCGGTGGCGGCGCTCGGCGTGAATCTCTTCGCGGCGCGGCTCCTGCATGCCGGCGCGGGCGAGAGCCTCAACGTGCGCAGCGCCTATCTCGAGGTGCTGGGGGACGCTCTCTCCTCGGCGGCCGTGATCGTCGCCGCCGGCATCATCCTCCTCACGGGCTGGACGACGGCCGATGCCCTGGCCAGCGCGGCCATCGGGCTTCTCATCCTTCCGCGCACCGTCTCGCTGCTGAGGCAGGCCGTCAACGTGCTCCTGGAGGGCGTGCCCCCGCACCTCGACCTGGGACAGATCGAGACCGCGCTGGTCGCCGCCATCGGCGTGCGCCGCGTCCACGATCTGCACGTGTGGACGCTCACCTCGGGGCGCGAGGCCATGAGCGCCCATGTCGTGGTCGAGCCCGGCACGCCGGCCGACAAGATCCTCGAGGAGCTTCACGTCGTCCTGCACGCCCGCTTCGGCATCGACCACACCACGCTCCAGATCGAGACCGAAGCGCCCTCGCTCCTGCAGATCTCCCCGCGCTCTTAGCGTCTCGCTAGCGCATATTTCCGGTGTGGCCGAGGGAGTACCGGCCGGGCTGAGGCCAGACCGTGAGGCCATGGGGCTCTTTCCCGACGGGGATCTTGGTCACCTTGCCGGTCGCGGTGTCGAAGACGTAGACGACGTCGTCATAGCGTCCGGAGAGCCAGAGCTGCTTGCCGTCGGCGCTGACATTGCCCATGTCCGGGCTCCCGCCCCCGGGAATCGGCCAGTTGGCCTCGATCCGGCGCGTGGCGAAGTCGACCACGGAGACGCTGCCCTTGCCGCGCGGCGGACCATGCACGTGGTTCGAGCCACGGTTGGCGACGTAGAGCTTGGTCCCGTCGCGGCTCGGGTAGAGCCCGTGCGTCCCCTTGCCCGTCTTGATGAAGTCGATCTCCTTGAAGGTCTCGCCGTCGACCACGAAGATGCCGTCGGCCCGCATATCGGCCACGAAGAAGACCTTGCCGTCGGGGGACACGCGGATGTCCTGCGGCATGCCGCCCCGGGACAGCTTGAGATATCCCAGCACCTTGCGGTTGGCCATGTCGATCTTCGCGAGGCTGCCCTGGAACTCGCAGGTGAAGATGGCGAAGCGCCCGTCGATGGAGAAGTCGGCGTGGTTGATCCCCGCGCATTGCGGCACTGAGAGCGAGCTCTGGAGCATCATGGTCTGGGGATCGCGAAAGTCGAGCCGCTTCAGGGCCTCCGCCACCACCACGGCCGACCGGCCGTCGGGGGTGAAGTACATGTTGTAGGGGTCATCGACGGGAATGGGCCGGCCCGGCTTGCCCGTCATGGGATCGATCGGGGTCAGGCTCCCGTCCGTTCGGCCCTCCGCGTTGTTGGTCACCCAGAGCGTCTTGAGATCGTACGAGGGGACGACGTGCTGGGGATTGATGCCGACCCGATACCGATCGACCACCTTGAGGGTGGCGGGGTCGATCACGTACACCTCGTTGGACCTCAGGTTGGGAACGTAGACGCGCGCCGGTGCGCCCGCTGCCACGGGACTCATCTTTTCCGCGCGTGTCTCGCTGTAGAGATTGCTCGGATCCACCACGGGGGGCATCCCCGGCACCGTCTCCACCGCGCGGGCGGGCTGCTGCGCGACGGCGTCGCCATACCCCCAGGACGCGGCGGCCGCGAGGCAGATCACAGCAAAAGGGCGACGCCAGGTATCAGTCACTGAGTGGACAGACACTTCTCACCCTCCGCAATCGACTCGGTTCACTTCGCGCCCTTCGTGCCGGCTCTACGGACGTGCGATCGCGGTCTTGACCGCGCTGACCGTACGAGCCACGATGGCCTCCACCCCGATCCGGCCCAGCTCCGCGCTCGCTCGGCTGGGGTCGCCGTCCACCCCGTCCCCTGTGGGCCCCGTCCCGCGGCCCAGGCGATTCATCCTCACCAGGCGTGGATCGACAGCCAGCATGAGGGAGGTATCCGCGAGGGCGGCGTGGCTGCCCAGCTCGTCGTCTCGATAGCCGCGCGCCTTCAGGAGCTGGCGAAACTCGTCCTGGCTCGCCCGGTAGTACTCGCCCACGGCGTGGACCCGGACGGGGGCGGAGGCCCACTCCCGGTTCAGCCGCGTGGCCACCGCGCTCTGGCCGGACTGGGTGGATCCGTGATCGCCCAGGAGCACGATGTGCCGGAAGCCGTGGGCCTTGAGGCTCCGGGCCGCGTACTCGACATTTTTCTGAAACACGTCATCGGGCACGGTGAGGGTGCCCGGGAACCGCATGTGACCCGTGGGCGGGCTGACCTGTCCCTCCGGCACGTACGCGAGCACGGGGGCCACCAGAGCATTACCCAGCGTGCGCGCGATCTTTTCGGAGAGCGCCTTCACCCGCACGTTGTGCTTGCCCACGGCCATGTGCGGACCGTTCTGCTCGGTCCCTCCGATGGGGACGATGACCGTCGTTCCCCCCGCCTGGATCCGGTCGCGGATCTCCGTCGAAGTCAGCTCCTCGAGGAACACCGTGTCCGGCGCCTCCGCGAGCGCGCTCGAGGCCACCACCAGCAGCATGCACAGGAGTAGCCCCGACACTGATGATTTCATGAACGTAGCCTACAGGATGAGCCGAGCCTTATCCAAGCGTCGGCTCGAACTACCACCAGCCGCGCCACCAGACGAAGAGGGCGATCAGGAGGGAGAAGCCGATGATGTACACGAGCCAGGATTCGTACCAGGCGACCTGCGGCACCTCGACCCTATCGGGCTCCCAGGTCAGGGCTTGCCGCCACCGCTCGTCCCCCTGCGAGTACTGGGCGAAGATCTCGATCGTCCGCTCGAGGACGACGGGCGCGCCGACGCTCCGGTAGCGCTGGGTCAGCGAGCCCTGCTGATTGGTCAGCGTGAAGCCCGCGGTGGCGCTCCCCGTGGCCTGGAGATAGGTCTCCTCGGCGTGGGCCAGGGTGGCAAAGACATCGCGCCGGCCATCGAGCGAGCCCAGAACCTTGGCGATGGTGTCGGCGTCGGGGGCGTCGTAGGCCCGGTCGATGGTGGAGAGAGTCAGCGCCATCAGTACGAGCGGGGCAGCCCCAGCACGTGCTCCGAGAGGTAGTTCAGGGCCATCTGCTGCGAGATGGGCGCGATCTTGTAGAGACGGATCTCGCGCCACAGACGCTCGACGTGGAACTCCTTGGCGTAGCCATAGCCGCCAAAGGTCTGCAGGGCCGCGTCGCAGGCCTGAAAGCCCGCTTCCGCGGCCAGCAGCTTGGCGGCGTTGGCCTCGCGCCCGCACGGCCGGCCCGTGTCGAAGAGCCAGGCCGCCTTGAGACACATCATCTCCGCGGCGTCGAGCTGGGCCAGGGCCAGGGCGAGCGGATGCGCGATGGCCTGGTTCTTCCCGATGGGCCGGTCGAAGACGATGCGCTCCTTGGCGTACTGCACCGCGCGCTCGAGGGCGGCCCGCCCGATGCCCACGGCCTCGATGCCGATCACGATGCGCTCCGGATTGAGGGAGTCGATCAGGTGATAGAAGCCGTCGCCCACCGTGCCGACCACGTCGGCCTCGGGCACCTCGAGGTTGTCGATGAAGATCTCGTTGGAGTCCACGGCGGCGCGGCCGAGCTTCTCGATCAGGCGCACCGTGATGGCCTGGCGGTTGAACTCGGTGAAGAAGAGGGTCATGCCCCGGAGCGGCCGGGCGGGATCACGATCGCTCGTGCGCGCGAGGAGCAGGATGCGATTGGCACGCTGGGCATTGGTGGTCCACACCTTGCGCCCGTTGACGATCCAGCGATCACCTTTCTTCTCTCCCCGCGTCTGGATGCGCGAGGTGTCGGTGCCCGAGTTGGGCTCGGTGACGCCGAAGGCCATGACGGTCTCGCCCGTCACGATCTTCGGCAGCTCGCGCTGCTTGAGCTCCTCCGTGCCGTAGCGAACCACGGGCTCGGGCGGGAAGCAGTAGAAGTGGATGGGCGAGGCGCCCGAGGTGCCGGCGCCCGAGGCGCAGATCTCGTGCAGCATGAGGGCCGCTTCGGTGACTCCGAGGCCGGCCCCGCCATAGGCCTCGGGGATCATGAGCCCGAGCCAGCCGTTGTCGGCAAAGGCCTTGACGAACTCCGTCGGGTACTCGGCCTTCCCGTCCTTCTCGAGCCAGTAGTCGAGAGAGAAGGTCCGGGCGAGGGCGGCGACTTCCTTGCGGATCAGCTCCTGCTGCTCGGTGAGCGCGAAGTCCATCGTGGCCTCCCTGCCTCTCTCGCGAGAGAATAGCACGGACTTGCCCCACGGAAAGCCCCGGGAGTATCCTCGACGCATGGAAACGACCCCGGCCATCCAGGATTATCTGGGCGCGATCTACGATCTCGCGGGCAGCGACAAGCCGGTCATCGGCGCGCGGCTGGCTCGGCACATGCACATCTCGGCGCCGTCCATCACCGAGGCGCTCCGCCGCATGCAGCGTGAGGGCTATGTCACCGTAGCGAGCAAGAAGGAGATCCGGCTCACCGCCAAGGGCCTGGACATCGCGCGCACCATGGCGCGGCGCCACCGGCTCATCGAGCGCTGGCTCACCGACGTCCTGGGGCTCGACTGGTCGCGGGCGCATGATGAAGCCCACCGGCTGGAGCACGCCCTCTCCCCCGTGGTCGAGGAGCGTCTGGCCACCATCCTCGGCATGCCGAGCACCTGCCCTCACGGCAATCCCATCCCGGGCATGCCGGAGCCCGAGGCGCACAACCCCATCCCGCTCTCCCAGGCCCCCGCCGGCTCGACCTTTCTCGTCGAGCGCATCACGGAGGAGGCCGAGGCCGATCGCCAGCTCCTGCGCTTCCTCTGGGAAAGCGGCATCCGCCCGGGCAGCCGGCTCACCGTCACCGACGTGGCGCCCTATGCGGGCACCATCTCGGTGGATCTCGAGGGGCGCACCATCACCATGGGCCTTGTCGCCTCGCACAAGATCTGGGTCTATGATCCGCGGGAGCCGGCGCCCCGGCGCAAGCCCGCGCGCCTCCGGGCCGCCCGCAAAGTCGCCAGATAGTATGGCCGTTCAGGCGCTCTACGCGCTCCAGAACGGCTTCATGGGCTTCGAGAAGAACGGGCTCTTCTTCGGCGAACGCTCAGGGGAGCGGGTTCGCATCCCCATCGCCTGCTATCTCGTCAAGACCTCGGACACGACCATTCTCTTCGACACCGGTCTCTCGCCGCGTGCGGTGCCCGGTCTCCTGAGAACCGACTCGCTGGCCGCCTTCACCGAGGCCGACCTGCTCGTGAACCGGCTGGACTCGGTGGGGATCGAGCCGGCGAACGTCGACGTGGTGGTCCTCTCCCATCTGCATTTCGATCACGCGGGCGGCGCGTTCCTCTTCGCGAAGTCCGAGCTGGTGGCCCAGCAGGACGAGTACGCGTACGCCAGCTACCCGGCGGGATTCTTCTCCGGCTTCTACTACAAGAAGAACTTCGACCTGCCGGGCTACCGGTGGCGGCTCCTCGACGGCGACACCGAGATCGTGCCCGGCGTCACCGTGCTCCGGAGCGACGGGCACACCCCGGGGCATCAATCGCTCCTCGTCGAGCTGCCCCAGACGGGGCCGGTGATCCTGGCGGGCGACTGCTGCTACTGGCAGGAGTCCATCGACAAGGAGGTCCCGCCCGGCGTCGTCTGGGATCCGACGCGGGCCATGCACTCGATCAAGCGGCTCAAGACGGTCGCGCGCCTCACGAACGGGCGCATCTTTCCCAGCCACGATCCCGTGTTCTGGGCGTCCGTCATCAAGGCGCCCGACGCGTACCGATAACCACCCCAAGGAGGAAGACGATGGGAGTCCTCGACGGCATCAAGGTGCTCGAGCTGGCGCGCGTCCCCCCCGCCGAAATGCCCGGCATGATGCTGGCCGACATGGGCGCGGACGTCCTCAAGATCGACACGCCCAGCGACACCCAGGAGGAGCCCGATTGGCAGCGGCGCTCCGCCTTCGTGTACGTCAACCGCAACAAGCGCTCGATGGCGCTGAACATGAAAGCGCCCGAGGGCCAGGCGGTCTTCACCAAGCTGGCCACGCAGGCGGATGTCATCGTCGAGGGCTTCCGGCCCGGCGTCATGAAGCGGCTGGGCGCGGACTACGAGGCCGTCCGGGCTCTCAACCCGCGCATCGTCTACTGCTCGCTCTCGGGCTTCGGCCAGAACGGTCCGTACCGTGACTACCCCGCCCACGACATGAACTACCTCTCGCTGGCGGGCGTGCTCACGCTCATCGGCGAGCCCGATCGGAAGCCCGTGATCCCGCTCAATCTCGTGGCCGACTATGCCGGCGCGAGCATGCACGGCGCCCTCGGCATCATGTTCGCCCTCTTCGCGCGCGAGCGGACGGGGAAGGGCCAGCACGTGGACGTCTCCTACCTCGACACCACCATCGCCCTCCTCGCCGCCACCCCCAACATGCGCTACTACTTCAGCGATGGTCTGGCCCCCAAGCGGGGCGAGGGCTTTCTCGGCGGGTCGTATCCCTACTACGCGATCTACGAGACCAAGGACGGCAAGCTCCTGACCATCGGCTGCACGGAGCCCTGGCTCTGGGAGAACTTCTGCAAGGCCATCGGGCGCCCCGACTTCGTCCGCTTCGCGCGCAAGCACGACCAGTTCGTGCGCGCCGCCAATGCGGAGGAGGTCAAGGCGCGGGAGGAGATCGAGGCCGTGATCCGCACCAAGAACCGCGACGAGTGGTACGACCTGCTCGTCAAGGCCGACGTCTGCGTGGGCAAGGTCTACGAGCCCGAGGAAATGGTCCAGGACCCGCAGGTGCAGGCGCGCGACATGATCGTCGAGATGAAGCACCCGACCCTGGGCACCATCAAGGAGTTCGGCATCCCCATCAAGCTCTCCGGCACGCCCGGTACCGTCCGCACGCCCGCCCCGTACGCGGGCGAGCACACCGAGGCCGTCCTGCGCGAGCTGGGGATGAGCGCCGCGGACATCAAGGCGCTCAGAGAGAAGAAGATCGTCTCCTAGCCCGGCGGGCTCGGAGCTCGCGCTCGCTCGGCAAGCACATGACGGTGGCTCGAGTCTCCCTCGAGGCGTGGAGCGCGCTCTGGCGCAGGCTCGGGGCGCGCTCCGACCCCGCCCCTGCTCACGGTGAGATCCACCGCGCCTACTCCGAGCCGCATCGTCACTATCACACCCTCGAGCACATCGCGCACGTTCTCGACCGCTTCGACGACATACGGAGCCGCGTGGGCGCCGCGGATGCCGCGGAGCTCGCGCTGTGGATTCACGACTTCGTCTACGACCCGCGCGCCAAGGACAACGAGGCGCGAAGCGCGGCCTACGCCAGGCGCCTCCTCGGCGAGGGTGGGGTCGCCCCCGCGGTGGGCGAGCGGGTCACCGATCTCATCATGGCCACGTGCCACGCGAGCCCACCGGACGCTCCCGATGCCCGCTACGTCGTCGACGCCGACCTGTCCATCCTGGGCGCCCCCGCGGCCGAGTTCGATCGCTACGAGGGGCAGGTTCGGCAGGAATACGCCTTCGTGAGCGAGCCCGACTGGCGCACGGGCCGCGCTCGCATCCTCCGGGTGTTCCTGGACCGGCCGAGGATCTTCCTCACTCCGGAGTTCGCTGCCCTGGAAGGGCCGGCCCGGGCCAACCTGGAGCGCTCGATCAAGGGTCTGCAAGGCGTGCCTTGACGGCACTGCGGGGGGCTGCTAGCGTCGCTGACGCGATGCGATTCGAAGTGGATCTGATCCAGGAAGAAGGCGGCGTCTATCGCGCCACCGCCGTCGCCTATCCCACCGTCACCGTCACCGGCCGCACGGAGAAGGAAGCGCTCGGCCTCCTCATCGACGCGCTCGACCGGCACTTCAAGAACGAGGCGCGCAAGGGCCAGACCCGGTCATGAGTGCGGCTCCGGGCGCGCTCGGCGATCTCCGGGTGATCGACTGCTCGCGGCTGATCGCGGGCGGCGTGCTCGCCACCATGCTCGCCGATCTCGGGGCCGACGTCATCAAGGTCGAGAATCCCAGGGCGGGCGATCCCCTCCGCACCTGGTCCAAGTCGCTCGGCGAGCTCTGGTGGAAGGTCTACGCCCGGGGCAAGCGCTCGATCACGCTGAACCTGACGGCGCCCACGGGACAGGCGCTCCTGAGAAAGCTCGTGAAGAACGCCGATGTCCTCATCGAGAACTACGTGCCGGGGACGTTCGAGAAGTGGGGCCTCGGCTGGGAGGCGCTCTCCAGAGAGAACCCGCGGCTCGTGATGGTGCGCGTCTCGGGCTGGGGCCAGGACGGACCGTACCGCGATCGTCCGGGCTTCGGCACCATGGTCGAGGCCATGTCGGGCTTCGCGGCGACCACCGGTCCGGAAGAATCACCCACGCTGCCCTCGTTCCCCATGGCCGACATGGTCGCCGCCCAGGCGGGTGCGGTGGCGGTGCTCGCCGCGCTCCGCCATCGCGACCGCGTCTCCGGCCGCGGCCAGATGATCGACGTGCCGCTCTACGAGCCGCTCCTCTCCATCCTCGGCCCCAATCCCATCGAGTACCGGGCCCACGGCATCGTGCGCGAGCGTATCGGCAACCGCTCGCACAATGCGAGCCCGCGCGGGACGTACCGGACCAGCGATGGCAAGTGGGTGGCCCTCTCGGCCTCGACGCCGGCCTCCGCGGACGCGATGTTCAAGGCCCTCGGCATCGGGCGCCTCCTCGCCGATCCGCGCTTCGCGACGAACGACGCGCGCATTGCCCATGGCGAGGCGGTCGACCGGGCCATCGCGGAGGCCATCGGCCAGCGCTCGCGCGAGGAGATCGTCCGGCTCTTCGAGACGGAGGGGCTGACGGCGGCCCCCGTCTACGACATCGCCGACATCATGGAGGACCCGCACTTCAAGGCCCGCCACACCTTCGTGGACCTCCCGGACCCGGAGCTGGGGACGGCGACGATGAGCGCCCCCACTCCGCGCCTCTCCGACACGCCGGGCACCATCCGCTGGGTCGGGCCGCCCCTGGGCGCCCATAACCGCGAAGTCTACGCGGGCGAGCTCGGTCTATCCGACGCCGAGATCGAGAGACTCGAAGCCGACGGCGTGATCTGACCCGCCTGAAAGTCGAGTGATAGGATGTGGCCCATGCCTCGAGATTTCGGGCCCAATCCATTCCTCGACTCGACGGCAGGCGGCATGCTGGCCGCGGTGACCGAGCGCTTCCCGGAGCGGGAAGCCATCGTGGCCACCGACCGGCGCATCACGTACGCCGAGCTCTACGAGCGCGTGAATCGGTGCGCCCGCGCGCTCCTCGCCGCCGGAGTGGAGAGGGGCCACACGGTCGCCCTCTGGCTCCCCAACCGCCCGGAGTGGCTCTTCATCCAGTACGCGTGCGCCATGCTCGGCGCCGTGGCGGTCTCGCTCAACACGCGCTACAAGGCGCACGAGCTCGGGTACATCCTCGATCAGTCAGAGGCCACCACCCTCATCCTGACCGACCGCCTCGGGCCCGTGGACTATCTCGACACCCTGCGCGCGGTCGTTCCCGGGCTCTTCGAAGCCGAGCCGGGCGACCTCGAGGCGGCGAACTTCCCGAATCTCAAGCGGATCATCGTGGACTGCGAGGATCCTCATCCCGGCTGTCTCGGACTCCGCGACCTCAGCGAGGCCGCGGAGAACGACACGTGGCAATGGCGCGTGGACGATGTCGCGAAGGCGGTGGGACCGGACGATCCGTGGATGATCCTCTACACGTCCGGCACCACGTCGTTCCCGAAGGGCGCGCTGATCAGCCACCGGAATGCCGTCCCTCACGGCTGGTACGCAGGCAAGGTGCTCGGGGTCACGAAGACCGACCGCGTCCTGCACGCCCTGCCCCTGACGGGCACCTGGGGCGGCCTCTGCATCCCGCTCTCCACCTTCGCCCACGGCGGCTGCCTCGTGCTCATGGAGACGTTCGACCCCGCGGTGGCCCTGCACCTGATCGAGCGCGAAGGGATCACGATGTGGAACGCGGTGGACGCCATGGCCATCGCGGTGCTGGATCACCCGGACCTGGCCCGCCGCAAGCGCTCGACCCTCCGCACGGGGGGCTTCGGCATGACGGGGGGCGGCCGTGACGGCCTCTTCGAGGACATCGTCCACACCCTCGGCGTCCCTCAGGCCTACCAGCCCTACGGCATGACGGAGCTCAACGCGCTCTGCATGCTCCACTACCTCGACGAGAGCGAGGCGTCGCGGGCGATCTCCGGCGTGTGGGCCGCCGAGGGCATCGAGGTGCGTGTGGTCGATCCGGAGACCGGGCAGGACATGCCCATCGGGAGCCAGGGCGAGCTGTGGTTCCGCGGGCCGCTCGTCACGTGGGGCTACTACAAGAAGCCGGAGGAGACGGCCAAGGCCTTCTCGCCCGACGGCTGGTTCAAGACGGGTGATCTCGCCGTGCGCGATGCCGAGGGGCGCACCATCTTCAAGGGGCGACTGCGTGAGGCCCTGAGGATCAGCCACTTCATGGTGGCGCCGGCCGAGATCGAGGCCTTCATCATGACGCACCCGCAAGTGTCGCAGGCCTTCGTGATCGGCGTGCCCGATCCGAAGCTCAACGAGGCGGCCGTCGCCTTCGTGATCCCTCGTGACGGCGAGCCCCTCACAGAAGCCGAAGTGATCGCCCACTGCCAGGGCAAGATCGCCTCGTTCAAGGTCCCCCGCCACGTCCGCATCGTGGGCGACGTCCCCCGCACCCCCGGCCCCCACGGCGACAAGGTCCAGAAGGCCAAGCTCCGCGAGCTCTTCCTCGCGGAGCCTTCATAGTCGTCTCTCCATCGGGGCGCGGTTGAAGGCCCTCCCGCTCTCGCGTATGCTTCGGGAGCCTCGCCACTCGGCGATGAGACAAGGAGACCGCCCGTGAAGCTCGATATCGGCATGCTCAGCCACGACCTCAAGACGCTGCCCGACTATGCCCGCAAGGTCGAGGCCATGGGCTATGACTGCCTCTGGTCCGCGGAGACCCAGCACGACCCGTTTCTGCCCCTGGCCGTGGCCGCCTCCGTCACCGAGAGCGTCAAGCTCGGCACGAATATCGCCACGGTCTTCTCGCGCAGCCCGATGATCACGGCCATGATCGCCTGGGATCTCCAGAAGGCTTCGGGCGGACGGTTCATGCTCGGGCTGGGCACCCAGGTCAAGGCGCACAACGAGCGGCGCTTCTCCGTCAAGTTCGAATCTCCCGGCCCCAAGATGGCCGAGGCCGTCCGCGCCATCCGCGCCATCTGGGACTGCTGGCAGAACGGTACCAAGCTCAACTTCAAGGGGCAGTTCTACGCCTTCGACGTCATGACGCCGTTCTTCAATCCGGGCCCCATCGATCACCCGAACGTGCCCATCTACATCGCCGCCGTGAACGCCTACATGTGCGGGGTGGCCGGGGAGTTCTGCGACGGGATGCACGTGCATCCCTTCAACAGCCCGAAGTACCTCCGGGAGGTCGTGCACCCGACCGTCGAGGCGGGACTGAAGAAGTCGGGCCGCTCGCGCAAGGACTTCACCTACGCCACGGCCAGCTTCGTCATCGTGGGCGACACCGAGAAGGAGCGGCGCGACCAGGAGCTGATGGTCAAGCAGCAGATCTCCTTCTACGCCTCCACGCGCACCTACCAGCCCGTCCTCGACATCCACGGCTGGGGCGGGCTGTCGGCCCAGCTCCACAAGAAGAGCGTGGAAGGCGACTGGAAAGGCATGGCCGAGCTCATCACCGACGAGATGCTCGACACCTACGCGGTGACGGCGACCTATGACAAGCTGCACGACAAGATCATGGAGCGCTACCAGGGGCTCCTCGACCGCACCTCGCTCTATCAGCCCTACCAGCCCAATCTGGGCGATCCGCGACTGCCCGCGCTGGTGAAGCAGTTCAACGGCTAGGCGACAAGGCAAACACCCCTCACCCTGCCCTCTCCCCTCAAGGGGAGAGGGATACGAAGGTTAGGGGAAGTAACTGGAGGAGTGATGACGAGCAAGGTGCAGGTCGAGATCAAGGCGCCCGTGGCCACCATCATGCTGAACAAGCCCGAGAGGCTGAACGCCCTCGACCTCGAGGTCTGGGAAGGGATTCGCGAGGCGGCCGAGGCCGTGGACAGCGCCCCGGGCGTGCGGGTGGTCATCCTCCAGGGCGCGGGCGGGGCCTTCTGCTCGGGCCTCGACGTCAAGGCGGGCTCGACGCTCGGTGCCGCCCTCGAGGGCTCTGCCGGCACGGCGCTGCCCCAGATCCGCCACCACCTCGCCCATCTGCAGGAATGCTTCACGCGCATCGAGCGTGTGCGCGTCCCCGTCATCGCGGCCATCCAGCGTGTCTGCATTGGTGCGGGCATGGAGCTGGCGCTCTGCTGTGATATCCGCATCGCCGCCGAGGGCACGGTCTTCGCCATTCCCGAGGTCCAGCTCGGCATCATCCCGGACATGGGCGGCACCCAGCGCCTCCCGCGCACCATCGGAATCGCCATGGCCAAGGAGCTGATCTACTCCGCCCGGCGCTTCGACGCGGCCGAGGCGCTGCGCATCGGCTTCGTGAACCATGTCTACCCGGCCGGTGAGATCCCGGCGCGGGCCGCCGAGCTGGCGGCGGAGATCGCCGCGAACGGCCCGCTCGCCGTGCAGGCGGCCAAGCAGTCCATCGACGGAACCTTCTGGCGCGAGCGCGATGCCTGGCTCGCCTGGGAGGCCGACCAGGCGGCGGGCCCGCTGCTCTCGGAGGACCGCCAGGCGGGGATGCGGGCCGCCGCGGAGCGCAAGCGCGCCGACTTCCAAGGCACGTAGGCTCGAACCGGAGGAGACGATGGCAGATCTCTACGACATCGGCGAGAAGCCGCCGCTCGGCGAAGTGCCGGCGCGGATGCACGCGTATCTCGTCAGGCAGAACCGTTTCGGTCAGCCGCGAGATGCGTGGAAGCGGGAGACCATTCCCACGCCGACCATCGGGCACGGCGAGGTGCTGATCTACGTGATGGCCTCCGGCATCAACTACAACAACGTCTGGGCCGCTCTCGGCCAGCCCCTCGACGTCATCGCCGAGCGCCAGA